>SMEK01000900.1_pt1 | contig 14510 bp, 10 predicted proteins | sample 2456371 | NCBI WGS metagenome assembly SMEK01 (sample SAMN10132590, study PRJNA489261) | soil metagenome | isolation source: day1 antibiotic-loamy sand soil ammended with composted manure from dairy... | place: USA | collected 2015-04-01
GTGCGTGCGCAGCGCGACGGCACGGTGGTGCACGGTTTCGACAATGTGTTCGGTTCCGGCGGCCGTTACGAAGAGGGCTCCACCAGCTACCCGGGCACCGAGGTCGGCGAAGTGGTGGGCGATGCCGATGGCTATACCGTGCGCGGCTGGGTGTTGGAGCCCGACCGCGTCGGCCTGCGCATTGGCCAGCCATTGCAACTGCATTTCGACGCGCTGCCGGGCAGCACGCTGCGCGGCAGCATCCAGGCGATTGGCGGCGCCTCCACCAGCAAGAGCGAGTGGGGTGACGGGCGTTATTACGAGGTGGAGATCGCACTGCCGGACAAGATCGACCTGCCGCTGCGCCAGGGCATGAGCGTGCGGGTGGACAGCGATGTCGACGACGCCGGGGATCGCGCCATCGCCACCGCCGTCGCCGGCAACGAACCGTTGAAAGTGGATGGCGAGATCTACGCGCAACGCAGCCTCGCCATCTCGCCGCCAGCGGTGGACGGCATGTGGCAGATGACCGTGACCCAGATGGCCGGCGATGGCGAGGTGGTGAAGAAAGGCGACATGCTGGTGGTATTCGAAGGCGCCCAGGTGCTGAAGGACCTCACCGCCAAACAAGGCGAACTGGCCGAAAAACTGCGCAAGCAGGAGCAGCTTCGGCTGGATCTCGCCGATCGCGCACGCGAGGCCGAACTGGCCACCGCGCAAGCGCAGGCCGAGATGGAAAAAGCCCAACGCAAGGCCGATCAGCCGAAGGACTACATCGCACGGGTGGACTATCAGAAACTGGTGGTGGCGCGAGTCAAGGCCGAACATCGGCTGGCGCTGACCGCACGCCGCCAGCGCGTGGCCACCGGGGAACGCCTCGCTGAGCAACGCATGGCCGACGCGGAAGCGGTTCAGCTCGAAGACGACGTGAAAAAGCTGAAGGAATCGCTCGCCACACTCACCGTCAAGGCGCCGCGTGATGGCATCGCGCTGCATCAGAACGACTGGCGCGGCGGCAAGGTCGACGTCGGCTCGCAAGTCTGGCGCGGCCAGTCGGTGGCGCAGATGCCGGATCTGTCGACGCTGGCGGTGCGTGCCGCACTGCCCGAGCGCGACCTGAATCGAGTGCACAAGGGCCAACGTGTGAGCGTAGTGCTTGCCGGCGGCGGCGACCGCAGCCTGGGCGGCAGCATTGCCGAGGTCGGCAGTACCGTGCACAGCAAGTCGCGGGTCGAGGCGGTGCCGGTGGTCGATCTGGTCGTGAAGCTGGATCCGGGCCAGTTCAAGCTCAAGCCAGGCCAGTCGGTTCAGGTACGCATTCCGGTGGCGAAAGGGGCCGCCCCATGAAGCGCGCATGTGCATGGCTATTGTTGCTGCCGTTGCTCGGTGGCTGCGGCCACAAGGACACCGATTACACCGTGCTGGAGCAGGCACAGGCGGTGCCGCTGGAGTTCAGCGTGCTGGGCGAGGGCGACCTGCAGTCGACCAAGCCGACGCCATTGCTGGTACCCGGCGCGCAGTGGACGGCTCGCCAGCTCAACTGGATGCTGCCCGACGGCAGCACGGTGGCCAAGGGCGACCTGGTGGCACGCTTCTCGGCCGAACAGAGCAAACAGGATCTGGCGCAGACGCGCATCGACCTGGAGCGCAACGTGCTGGCGCGTGCCGCCAAGCAGGCCGAGCTGGACGACAAGAGCGGCCAGCTCGACGTCGATCTCACCCAGGTGGCCGCGCAGTACGCGATCGCCGAGCGCTACGCCAGCGCCACGCTGGACGCGATCGCCCGCAACGACATCCTCGACGCGGTGCAGGACGTGCACTACCTCGACGTGCGCCAGCGCATCCTGCACTGGCGCGAGGACCAGTCCGCCTTGCGCGGCGCCGCCGAGCTGGCCGTGCTGGATGCGCAGCGCAGCAGTTTCGATACCGTGGCCAGGCAGAAGCAGGCCGACCTGGAGGCGCTGGAATTGCGCGCCCCGCATGCTGGCGTGCTGGTGCTGGAAAAGGACTGGACCGACCAGGTGCCGCACGTGGGCAGCAGCCTGTACGCGGGCAACAGTTTTGCCAGCCTGCCCGATCTCGATGCGCTCGAAGTGCAGCTCACTGTGCCGCAGATCGAGGCGCAGGGCATCCAGGTCGGCGACAAGGTGGCACTGCATCGCTGGGGCATGCCGGCGCAGACCGTGAACTCCACCATCAGTTGGGTTGCCTCGGCGGCGCAGCCGCGCAGCCGAGAAAATCCGGTCAAGTACCTGGCGATGAAAGTGGTCGTGCCGGCCGCCGCGGCGCGCCAGCACGGCTGGCTTCCCGGTCAGCGCTTCGTCGGCAAGATCATCCTGTTGCAGGTGGCGAAAGGCTACAGCGTGCCGAACGTGGCGCTGGGCCATGCCGACGGCAAGCCCGGGGTGAAGGTGCTGAAGGGCGGCCAGGTCATCACGCGCACACTGAAACTCGGCGTGCGCGGCGCCACCCGCACGCAGGTGCTGGAAGGGTTGCAGCCGGGCGACCGCGTGCTGCTGGGTGTTACCGACGCCGTGGAGGCACCATGATTCCCGCATTGTGGCGCGAAGCCATCGAGGAACTCTCGCGGCGCAAGCTGCGCACCATGCTGACCTTGCTGGGCATGATTTTCGGCGTCGGTGCGATCGTGGCGATGCAAGGCGTCGGCGAAGGCAGCCGGCGCGAGGCGCTGAAACTGGTCGACAGCCTGGGCCTGCACAATCTCATCGTCGAGGCCAAGAGCCAGGATGGCGATGCGCTGAAGGAAGCCCGCGCGCGCAGCATCGGCCTCACCGTCGCCGACGCACGCGCCGCGCTGGACGTGGTGCCTTCGGCTGAGCATTACGTGGCGGAAAAGCGGGTCAAGCGCTGGGGCGTGTTCAGCGACAACGGCCATGCCGATGCGGAGATCAGCGGCATCAGCCCGGCATATTTCCAGCTTGCCTCGCTGCGCGTGGCCGAGGGCCGCACGCTCACCGCCGCCGACGACGACAAGCTCGCCGCCGTCGCCGTGCTCGGCCACCAGGTGGCGCATGATCTGTTCCCCGACGGCAAGCCGCTGGGCCGGCTGCTCAAGGTCAACCAGGTCTGGCTGCGCGTGGTTGGCGTGCTGGCCGATCGCGACCTGGGCCAGGACAAATTCGAGGGCGTGGCGCTCGGCGCGGACAGCAACCGCGTGTTCGTGCCGCTTTCGAGCGCGCGGGCGCGTTTCCGCTTCCAGCCGATGGAAGACGAGATCGACCGCTTCCTGCTGCGCCTGAAGAACCCCGAAGGGCTCGCTGCCGGTGCGCGCGTGCTTACCGAACTGCTGAGCCAGCGTCATGCCGGGGTCAGCGACTACCGGCTGATCGTGCCGCAGCAGTTGTATCAGCAAAACCAGAAGACGCAGCGCATCTTCAGCGTGGTGATGGGCTCGATCGCCGGCGTCAGCCTGCTGGTCGGCGGCATCGGCATCATGAACATCATGCTGGCCAACGTGCTGGAGCGACGCCGGGAGATCGGTCTGCTGCGCGCCATCGGCGCACGCCGGCAGGACATCGTGCAACGCTTCCTGCGCGAAGCGCTGGTGATCTGCGCCTCCGGCGCGTTGATCGGCTTGTTGTTCGGCGCGCTGCTGGCCTACGCGATCGCCGCCTTCGCCGGCTGGCAGGTGGCGTGGGCGCCGGTTGGCGTGATCGCATCGGTGCTGGCGTGCATGCTGATCGGGCTGGCCTTCAGCATCTATCCGGCCCGTCAGGCCGCGGCGCTCGACCCGATCGCGGCGATCCGCGACGAATAGGCGGCCAGGCGTCCGAAAATTTTTCGAGCGGAAAGCGGTCGCATGGTGTCACTCCCGCAAACGCGAATCCATGGCCCTGTCCGCTCGCGAGCTCCGGCTGGCCAGTTTTTTAGCCAGGCGTGTGGGCGGCAGGAACTTCCGAGGTGAAGCGCTTCGCGACAGCGAAGCCGGTCAACCAGGGACCATGCAGCCGCTTTTGCAGCCCCGGAAGTTTCTGCCGCCCACGCTCTCGGGGCATCGGGAGGCGAGGCCGCGCAAGCGCGATGGCATCGGCCGTCTCAACGGCGTGCCGGCAACCGCGTGCGCAACAGCGCATCCACCGATTGCTGCCACTCCGGCGAGCCGGGTTGCGATTGCGGCGCTTCCTGGCCGAGCTTGTGTTGCACCGCCTGGTTCCATTCGGCGGAGCCCTGGTCCGGGCCGTGGCCGCTGCCATCGCTGATGTCCAGCGAACGATCGACCCAGGCATACCATTCGGCCGAGCCGAGCGTGGCGTTGGCTGGCGCGGTCGGTGCGGCCTCGGGGGATGGCGCTGGGGATGGGGAGCAGGCGGCCAGCAACAAGGCCAGGGGGATGCCGGCGAACGGGAAGCGGATAGGAAGTCGACGCATGATGGATTCCCTTGATGGGTGGCGAAGCAGCCTACCGTCTGCGTTTGTCCGGGTGATTAATTTTTCATGAGAGAAACGCAAGCGTTCAGGCGGCGATGGCAGCGCGGTCGCTCAGTCGCGGGCGGCGATTTCGTCGATGTGATGCAGCAGGTCGGCCGGATCGTCATACACGCGGAATGCCCCGGATTGCTGCAGTTCGGCCAAGCCATATCCGCCCGACAGCAGCCCCACGCCGAGCGCCCGCGCACGTTGCGCGGCCAGCATGTCCCATACGCTGTCGCCGATCACCAGCGACTGCCGGATATCCACGCCAAGCCGTTCGGCGGCGGCGATGAACAGGTCGGGATCGGGTTTGGCGTGGCGTACCTGGTCGCGCGTCACTACCGGCACTTTCGATGGATCGACGCCCAGCGCCTCCAGGTTGGGAGCCGCCGTCTGCATGCGACCGCTGGTAGCTATCGCCCAGGGAATGTTCTGCTGCGTGAGATAAGCCAGCAGTTCGCGTGCGCCCGGCAACGGTCGCACCGAGCCTTGCGCATGCTGACGGTTGAACGCCTCGGCATGCCACTGGCGCAGGCGTTGCAGGCGATCCTCGGTGATTTCCAACCCGGTCTCGCGCAGCAGGATGTGGGTAAACAGCCCGCCGCTCATGCCGATCTTGCGGTGGATGCGCCACACCGACAGCTCCACGCCTTCCCGGTCCAGCGCCTCCTTCCAGGCCAGCACGTGCTGATAGACGCTGTCGACGAGGGTACCGTCGAGGTCGAACAGGAAAGCATTGTCGTGCGACATGGGTCATGTCCCTCAGTGGATCCGCTGGCGCATCGCCATTGGCGAGATCGCCTTTCCAGCAGATGAAGCGTATCCGCAGCGACGTCGACCCCGCGTGTCTGCGCGAGGGCCGTGGCAGGCCACGCCTTCGCGCCCGCGGCGCTGCGCCCGGCCCGGAATGCACTGGGACGCAGTGGCTTCAGCGTTGAGCCGGCGCCGCCGCCCAAGCCGAGTTCCCCGGACGTAGCGCAGCGAAGTCGAAGGGCCGGGCCGCGTCAATGTTTCGAGAGCAACGCCCGTCCCGACTCCACCACCGCCAGCGCCGCAGCGCCGAGCAAACCCGGCTCCGGGTTCATGATCGCCTGGGTCGGCACTTTTTCCATGATGTCGCGGAAACGGCCCTTGGCTTCGAAGCGCTCGCGGAAGCGGCCGCGTTCCAGCCACGGCAGCAGGATCGGAATCAGTCCGCCGGTGAGGTACACGCCGTGCCAGGCGCCGAGCGTGAGCACCAGGTCGCCGGCGACGCTGCCGAAGATGCCGGCGAAGGTCTCCACGGTGCGCGTGCACAACGGGCAACTGCCGTCTTTCGCGCGCGCGGTGATGTCCTCGGGCTTCAAATCATCGGGTTGGGCACCGACGATGTGACAGATCGCGTCGTACAGGTTCACCAGGCCCTGGCCGCAGATCAGCCGTTCGTTGGAAACGCGGCCGTACTTGTGGTTGAGGTAATCGAGGATCGCGATGTCCTCCGGCGTGTGCGCGGCGAAACCGGCATGGCCGCCTTCGGTCTGCAGCACGCTGCAGTGGCCGGCGCGCACCAGCAGGCCGCCGACGCCCAGGCCGGTGCCCGGTCCGACGATGGCGAAGGTCTGTTCGTCCTCGGCACCGATCACCGGACGCGGCAGCGGGCCCACGTCGACCAGGTCGTCGCCCTGCAACAAGGTCACCGCCATGCTCTGGGCGGCGAAATCGTTCACCAGGTGCACGTATTCCAGGCCGAGCGCGCTGGCCGTCTGATGTGCCGAGATCGCCCACGGATTGTTGGTGACCTTGACCGTTTCGCCATCGACGATGCGACCGGCCGCTGCCACGACGGCGCGGCGCACCTCAAGGCCCGTGTCGGCGAGATACTGTTTCGCGGTGGCGACCAGCGAATCGTGCTCGGCCACGCGGTAGCGCCGGATGCTGTCGGTGAGCAATGGCTTGTCGCGCGTCGGATCGGCCACGCCGAAACGGACATTGGTGCCACCGAGATCGACGAGCAAGGTGGGGGCGCTGCTGGGCTGGCTCATGTAACTTCCTGACGGCGTGAAGCGTCAAGCCTGCCGGCGTACCGACGGTTAGTCCAGTGTTTTGCTGACCGTACGGCGAAGAATGGATGCGGCGCCACGCCCGTCTGCGCATGCAGCGTGGCAAAGTGTCCGGGCACCGCGACGGCATCGTGCAGCGGCGTAAAATGTCGTGATATCGCCACACGAGTAACCGCCATGAGCTTTCCCGCCATCCGCATGCGCCGCATGCGCCGCGACGCCTTCTCCCGTGCATTGATGCGCGAACACACCTTGCTGCCGAGCGACCTGATCATGGTGGCGTTCGTGATCGAGGGCGAAGGCCAGCGCGAGGCGGTGCCATCAATGCCGGGTGTGGATCGCGTCTCCATCGACGAGTTGCTGAAGCTGGCCGGCGAATGCGTGCGCCTGGGCATCCCCGCGCTGGCATTGTTCCCGTCGCCCGGCGCCGGGGTGAAATCGCTCGATGCCAGCGAAGCGTGGAATCCGGGCAACCTGATGCACCGCGCCACCCGCGCGCTGAAGGCGAAGTATCCCGAGCTGGGCCTGATCGGCGACGTCGCACTCGATCCGTACACCACCCACGGCCAGGACGGCCTGATCGACGACGACGGTTACGTGATGAACGAGCCCACCGTCGAGGCGCTGATCAGGATGTCGCTGGCGCAGGCCGAAGCCGGCATGGATTTCGTGGCGCCATCGGACATGATGGACGGCCGCATCGGCTCGATCCGCGACGCGCTGGAAGACGCCGGCCACATCCACACCCGCATCCTCGCCTACTCGGCGAAATACGCCTCGGCCTTCTACGGCCCGTTCCGCGACGCGGTCGGTTCTTCCGCCAACCTCGGCAAGGGCAACAAGCACACCTACCAGATGGATGTCGGCAACAGCGACGAGGCCTTGCATGAAGTGGAGCTCGACATTGCCGAAGGCGCCGACGCAGTGATGGTGAAACCGGGCATGCCGTATCTCGACGTGCTGCGCCGGGTGAAAGACACCTTCGGCGTACCGACCTTCGTCTACCAGGTCAGCGGCGAGTACGCGATGCTGAAAGCCGCCTCGCAGAACGGCTGGCTGGATGAGAAGGCGGTGGTGCTCGAATCACTCACCGCCTTCAAGCGTGCCGGCGCCGACGCCATCCTCACCTATTACGCGATCGACGCGGCGCGCTGGCTGCGCGGCGAATGATTCCGATCCCCGACGGGTGCACGGCAGCTGCCTTGCCGTGTTGGCATTCGCTGAGCTCATCCGACCTGGGACGAGTCGCAGGTCGGGATGAGCCCAAGCGAGCCCCAACATCGCCGAACAGCGCCGAGATGGTCAGCGCCCGGCGCCCGCTTGCCGCCGCAGCACCCCCAGCATCTTTTGCCCGGCACGGCCGTCGACCGGCATGTCCAGCCGGGCCTGTTCGGTGCGGATCGCATCGCGGGTCCTGGCGCCGATCAGGCCATCGGGCGTACCGATGTCGTAACCGCGAGCCAGCAGAAGTTTCTGCAGTTCGAGGTTCTCGGTGCGCGACAGGCCGGGGTCGTCGGTAGGCCAGGGCATGGCGAAGCCGATGTCGGTGCGCTGGTTGTCGACCAGGGTTGATAGCTGGGCGATCGCCAGCGCGTAGTTTTCGCTGGCGTTGTAGCGGTAGATGGTGTCGAAGTTGCGACCGACCAGGAACGCCGGGCCCTTGACGCCGGTGGGCAGCAGCAGGCCGGTGTCGGGCAGGTCTTTTGGCAGCGGCTGGCCATCGGTGCGGGTGATGCCGCGGGCAACCCAGTAAGCGACGTCGTGTTTGGCCTTGCGGCTGGAACTGCCGCTGTAGCCGACGGGCAGTTTCACTTCCATGCCCCACGGTTGGCCGCTGCGGTAGCCGGCCTTGCGCAGGAAATTGGCGGTGGAGGCCAGCGCATCGGGCACGCTGTCGACCACGTCGCGGCGGCCGTCGCCGTCGAAATCCGCCGCGGTTTCCAGGAAGGTGCCGGGCATGAATTGGGTCTGCCCGAACGCACCGGCCCAGGAACCCTTGAGCTTGTCCGGCGCGATGTCGCCGTTCTGCAGGATCGTCAGCGCCGCGGCGAATTCCTTGCGGAAGTACGTCTGGCGCCGCCCGAAGCAGGCCAGCGTACCCAGCGACTGCACCAGCGGCCGGCTGCCGGCGATCTTGCCGAAGTTGCTTTCCACGCCCCACACGCTGACCACGATGGCCGGGTCGACGCCGTAGCGGCTCTGGATACCACGCAGGGTCGGCAGCCACTGGCGATAAGCCGCGCGGCCATCGGCCACGCGCTCCGCATCCACCAGCATTGCGATGTAATCCCAGACGGGCAGGGTGAACTCGGGCTGCTTGTCGAGCAGCGGCAGCACGGTGCCATCCGGTGCGAGGTTCGCCGTGTGCTGCGTCCACGTCGCATCGTGGATATGGGCGAAAGCGGGGGCCTTGTGCAGGTTGGCGAGACACTGGTCGAACTCGCCTTGCGACAGCTCCGGCGCGGCGGCATCCTGCGCCCGCGCCGTGCCAACCAGACACGATGTCGTCGACAGGAAAACCAGCGTCAGGGCGAGGCAGCGTGCGATAGACATCGGGCATCCTTCGGGGTCTGGGGGCAAGCGGCGATCATAACGGCCAGCACCGCCTGCCCGACTCACGTGGCCACGCGATACCATATGACGTTCATCATCGATGCCGCTGCGAGACTGCGCGAATGCTTCCGCGTGCCGTGCCATCGTCATGACCCCTGCACGCCTTGAAATCACCCGCCCCGACGACTGGCACCTGCATCTTCGCGATGGCGACGCGCTGGCTTCGGTGATTGCCCACAGCGCGCAGCGGTTTGCCCGCGCCATCGTGATGCCGAACCTCAAGCCGCCGGTGACGACGGTGGCGCAGGCCGAGGCTTATCGTCAGCGGATTCTTGCCAGCCTGCCGGCCGGTTCGCGGTTCCAGCCATTGATGACGCTGTATCTCACCGAGGACACGCCGGCGGAGGAGATCGCGCGCGCCAGGGCCAGCGACAGCGTCTTCGCGGTCAAGTACTACCCAGCCGGCGCCACCACCAATTCGCAATCGGGCGTGCGTGATCTGTCGCGGGTCAATGGCGTGCTTGAAGCCATGGAGAAGCATGAGCTTCCGCTGCTGCTGCATGGCGAGGTCACTGATCCGGCGATCGACATCTTCGATCGCGAGCGGGTCTTCATCGAGCGCCACCTGCAGCCGCTGCAGGCCCGGTTCCCGGCCCTGCGCATGGTGATGGAACACATCACCACCCGCGACGCCGTCGACTTCGTTCGTGGCGCGCCGGCCAACGTGGCGGCCACGATCACCGCGCACCATCTGCTGCTCAATCGCAACGCATTGTTCGAAGGCGGCATCCGCCCGCACAACTATTGCGCGCCGATCCTCAAGCGCGAAACGCATCGCACCGCGTTGTTGCAGGCGGCGACCAGCGGCGATGCGCATTTCTTCCTGGGCACCGACAGCGCGCCGCACATCCGCGCCGCGAAGGAATCGGATTGCGGTTGCGCCGGGTTGTACACCGCGCATGCAGCGCTCGAGCTGTATGCCGAGGCATTCGAGCAGGCCGGTCAGCTGGACCGGCTCGAAGCATTCGCCAGTTTCCACGGCCCGGATTTCTACCGCTTGCCGCGCAACCGGGAGCGCATCGTGCTCGAGCGCAAGCCGTGGATGGTGCCGGACGAATATCCCCTGGCCGGCGCCACCTGCAAGCCGATGCGCGCCGGCGAGTCGATCGCCTGGTCGATCGCGGAAGCCGCGTAGCTTGGGGTGAGCCTGAGCGAACTCCAACACCAGGTCGCCGGTTGGGGTTCGGTTTGGCGAGTGTTGCCCATCGATCATGGTAGGAGCGCACCCTGTGCGCGAGCTCTTTCGTCACGTAACGAAAAGCATCGCGCACAGGGTGCGCTCCTACAGGTTCGGGTTGGCCGGGCTGGCGAACCCTGACGTCGAGCAAGGCTCAATAGGCGAATTCGCGGAACACCGGATCCACGTTGCCGCCCCACGCGCCATGGAACAGCTCCAGTTTGCGTTCGGCGGGGGTCTGGTTGGCTTGCACGATCTCGAGCAGGGGTTCGAGGAAGATGCTTTCGTCGGCGCCGTTCTTGTTGAGGCGGGCGCGGCGCTTGAGGCCGTGGCCGGCGATTTTCAGCGCCTGTTCGGTGAGGTCGCGCACCGTACCGCCGCGGAACGGCAGCTTGAGCGCCTGCCTGGGCACGCCGTCGCGCAGGGCATGGCGTTCTTCATGGGTGAAGTCCTTGACCAGATCCCATGCCGCGTCGAGTGCCTCGTCGTCGTAGAGCAGGCCGACCCAGAACGCGGGCAGGGCGCACAGCCGGTTCCACGGGCCGCCGTCGGCACCGCGCATCTCGAGATACTGCTTGAGCCGGACCTCGGGGAACGCGGTGGTGAGATGGTCGGCGAAGTCCTTCATGGTCGCATGCGTGCCGGGAAGCATCGGCAACTCGCCGGCCATGAAACGCTTGAAGTCCTGCCCGGCCAGGTCGATGTAGCGGCCGTCCTGGAAACTGAAGTACATCGGCACGTCGAGGATGTAATCGATGTAGCGTTCGTAGCCGAAACCGTCGGCGAACACGAAGTCGAGCATGCCGGTGCGATCGGCGTCGGTATCGGTCCAGATCTGCGAGCGGTAGGACAGATAGCCGTTCGGGCGTCCCTCGGTGAACGGTGAATCGGCGAACAGTGCGGTGGCGATCGGTTGCAGCGCAAGGCTGGTGCGGAACTTCTTCACCATGTCCGCTTCGGACGAAAAATCCAGGTTCACCTGCACCGTGCAGGTGCGCGTCATCATGTCCAGGCCGAGTGATCCGACCTTGGGCATGTATTCGCGCATGATCTTGTAGCGGCCCTTCGGCATCCACGGCATCTCGTCGCGGCGCCATTTCGGCTGGAAACCCATGCCAAGGAAACCCAGCCCCAAGCCGTCGGCGACCGAGCGCACTTCTTCCAGATGCGAGTTCACCTCGCAGCAGGTCTGGTGGATGGTTTCCAGGGGTGCGCCGGACAATTCAAGCTGGCCGGCCGGCTCCAGCGTGATCGAGGCCATGTCGCGCGACAGTGCCACCGGGTTCTCGCCTTCGCGCGCGACGTCCCAGCCATGGCGCGTGGCGATGGTTTCCAGCAGCAGCTTGATGCCGCGCTCGCCGTCGAACGTGGGTGGGCGAAGGTCGTCGGTGCGGAAGCCGAACTTCTCGTGCTCGGTGCCGATGCGCCAGGCTTCGCGCGGCTTTTCGCCGGCGGCAAGGTAATCGGCGAGCTGCTGGCGACCCGCAATCGGGGTGCTCTTCACGGCACTGGGTATGGACACGGATGGAGCCTCGCAAGGTAAGCCGACACTATGGGGGCGGCGCAAGGCGACGAAAAGGGGCATCGGGCATGCGGGCCGAACGCCCCATTGAAGCAGCGGCCGGTCATTTGTGCCATGAGCTGGGTCAGCTGGCCGGGCCCGCTGACCAGGATTCAGTGTGTCGCGGCGGTTGCCGAGCAGGTCAGTCGATCGACAAGGGCGGCGGGAAGCCGGGCGCGCGTTCCAATCCGCGCCAATGTAGGGGCGGGTCGGTCCGGGGACCCGAGATGGTGCCGGGCGAAACGTCGATCGTCCGCGCAGGGATCGGCGTCATGGTCGAGCAGGCGCTGCACGACAGGCGCGTCGCCACCGACCGTGGCGACGGTCAACGCGTCAGCGGCATCCGCCGCGTTGCGCGCGTTGACCCGGGCGTGATGACGCAGCAGAACGTCCAGTGTCGCCAGATCGCCGCATCTGGCCGCCACGGTCAGGGCCGGCCCGATCGTTCGGGCGTGGTTCGCCAGCACGACACTTCCCGTCATGCGGTCAACCGTGGCGGCTTCACCAAAGCGCGAGTCGCGTCGCATGATGGTGGCGGTCTGGTCGACGAAACCGGGCTTGAGTGCCGGAACTTGTGCGGTGCCATCGACGGGCGCGCCATCGTCGAGCAGTCCATCCACCACCGCGGTTCGGCCGGCCCACGTTGCCACCAGCATCGCGCTCTGACGCCAGCGTGTTGCCTCGGCGTGATCCATGTTCCGCAATTGTTGGAGCACTTCGGCCAGCCTGCCGTCGATGGCGTTGACCATCAGCGTTGCGACTTCGGGAGGCGCTTCATGAGCGCCCTTCAGCCACGACTCGCGGATGGTTGGTACGGAATGGCTGCAAGTTTCGTGCGCAGGCTGTACCGGCGTGCCGGCGACGACCTGGCCGGCCAAGAGCAGGCTCCATATGGCGACTGCGCTGCGCAAGGGCATCGGCGTTCCTCCATGAAGATCATCCGATTAAAGCACCGCTGTATCCCGGCGGCAACGGAAACGAGAAGACCGGCAAAGTGCCGGTCTTCTGTGTCGCATCGAGAGAACGGGGCGAGGCTTTTGCCGTTCCCCATTCCCGACTCTTCATCGCTTCATTGAATTGAAGAACTCGTCGTTGGACTTGGTGTTTTTCATCTTGTCCAGCATGAACTCCATTGCGGAGAGCTCGTCCATCGGATGCAGCAGTTTGCGCAGGATCCAGATCTTGGCAAGCATGTCCGGGTCGATCAGCAAGTCTTCGCGGCGGGTGCCGGAACGGTTGATGTCGATCGCCGGGTAGACGCGCTTCTCGGAGATGCGACGGCTCAGGTGCACTTCCATGTTGCCGGTGCCCTTGAACTCCTCGTAGATCACCTCGTCCATCTTGGAGCCGGTTTCGGTCAGCGCGGTGGCGATGATGGTCAGGCTGCCGCCTTCCTCGACGTTGCGGGCGGCGCCGAAGAAGCGCTTCGGGCGCTGCAGCGCGTTGGCGTCCACGCCGCCGGTGAGCACCTTGCCGGAGCTGGGGATCACGGTGTTGTAGGCGCGCGCCAGGCGGGTGATCGAATCGAGCAGGATGATCACGTCCTTCTTGTGCTCGACCAGGCGCTTGGCGCGCTCGATCACCATCTCGGCGACCTGCACGTGGCGCACGGCGGGCTCGTCGAAGGTGGAACTGATCACTTCGGCGCGCACGGTGCGGGCGATCTCGGTGACTTCCTCCGGACGCTCGTCGATCAACAGCATGATCAGGTGCGCTTCGGGGTGGTTGTACTGGATCGCCTGGGCGATGTTCTGCAGCATCATCGTCTTGCCGGATTTCGGCTGGGAGACGATCAGGCCGCGCTGGCCTTTGCCGATCGGCGCGATCAAGTCGAGCACGCGGCCGGTGATGTCCTCGCTGGAACCGTTGCCGCGCTCCAGCTTGAACGCTTTGCGCGGGAACAGCGGGGTGAGGTTCTCGAACAGCATCTTGTTCTTGGACGCTTCCGGCGGGTCGCCGTTGATCGTCTCCACGCGAAGCATGGCGAAGTAACGCTCGCCTTCCTTCGGATGCCGCACGCGACCGGTGATGTAGTCGCCGGTGCGCAGGTTGAAGCGGCGGATCTGGCTGGGCGACACGTAGATGTCGTCGGGCCCGGCCAGGTAGCTCTCGTCGGCCGAACGCATGAAGCCGAAGCCGTCCTGCAGGATTTCCAGCACGCCTTCGGCCCAGATGCCGCCGCCGGAGCGGGCGTGCGCCTTGAGCACGTTGAAGATCACGTCCTGCTTGCGCGCGCGGGCGACACCTTCATGCACACCCAGCGATTCGGCAAATTCCAGCAGCTGCGGCGCGCGCATGCGCTTGAGCTCGGTGAGGTTGATCACCCGGTCGTTGCTGCCCGGATCGGCGTTGTCGTCGTCCACCGGCAGGCCATTCGGATTCGGTCGCGGATGCTGCTGGCGTCCCTGCTGTGGGTTCGGATTGCCGCCGCGATCGTTGCGCCGGCGGCGGCCACGACCTTCGCGGCCGCCGTTGTTGTTCTGATTGTTGGCCTGGCCGTTGCCCTGGCCCTGGCCCTGGCTTTGGCTCTGGTTTTGACTTTGACCTTGGCCCTGGTTCTGGCCCTGGTTCTGGTTCTGCGGCTGGTCCGGTGTACCGGAAGGCGCTGCCGGTTCACGTGGCCCCTGCGTGGCTCGCGGCGGTGCGGATTCGCTGCCGGCAGACGGTGTGGGCGCGGGAGCCGGTGCCGGTGCGGGTGCCGGTGCCGGTG
>SMEK01000505.1_pt1 | contig 14496 bp, 10 predicted proteins | sample 2456371 | NCBI WGS metagenome assembly SMEK01 (sample SAMN10132590, study PRJNA489261) | soil metagenome | isolation source: day1 antibiotic-loamy sand soil ammended with composted manure from dairy... | place: USA | collected 2015-04-01
AGTACTCTGTACATGCTGCCACCCCATAACCAGTGCAACAATGGGCACGACAATTTTCCAGCTCCTTCTCAAAAGCCAATATAAAACCAACAAACATTGAGCAATCAATAAAAATGGAATGGAGTAGCCTATAAAGCCAAAAATCCACGACTTCTCGGGAGAGACTTGAACCGCGTAATAAGCTCCTAAGGAAGCCAAGAGAAATATGAAACTGATCTTTGTAATAAGGGCAACTTTAATATTCTCTCAAATATAGAAACTATTCGCCATTTTTACATTTGGAGGAAAAAAAGGATCAGGTTAAAAAGTTGGCGGCAAGTATTATCAGCCATAACTCATGTCCAGATTCATAACGCTCCTTAGAAGCACCTTGCTCGATCAGGAAGGCAAGACACTAAAATAAATCAAAGCAAAAAAGCAGGGATTTCATGGTAAACTATACAGTCCACCAAAAAAACCCTACCCTTGCGTGAGAATTATGATACTGTAGTAGCAGAGCTCTCTACAGGTAATTTTATATCCACAGACTTCACAGTCTTAATGATTCTTGCAGCTACTTTGTAAGGATCAGCAGCAGAGTTAGGCCTTCTGTCTTCGAGCCAGCCTTTCCATCCTCTTTCCACAGTAGCAATAGGAATCCTAATAGAAGCACCTCTATCAGAAATACCATATGAGAACTGGTTGATGGATTGAGTCTCGTGCATTCCAGTCAACCTCATATGGTTGTCTGCACCATACACCTCGATATGCTCTTTTATCAGCGGGGCAAATGCTTTACATACTTTGTCGTATACATCCTTGTTGCCTGCATTACGTAGCAATGAGTTGGAGAAGTTGGCATGCATACCAGAGCCGTTCCAATCTAGGCTACCCAAAGGCTTGCAATGCCAGTTGATAGAAACGCCGTATTTTTCTCCAATACGCTCAAGCAGATAGCGGGCTACCCAGATTTGATCCCCAGCCTCTTGTGCACCTTTAGCAAAAATCTGGAACTCCCACTGGCCAGCGGCTACCTCAGAGTTCACTCCTTCTATATTTAGACCAGCATCTATACATGCATCCAAATGCTCTTCTACGATTTCTCTACCAAAAGCATTTTTTGCTCCTACTGAACAATAGTACGGCCCTTGGGGTGCAGGGAAACCATTTTCAGGAAAACCTAATGGCTTGTTGGTAGCTGGGTTCCATAAGAAATACTCCTGCTCAAAGCCAAACCAAAAATCATTGTCACTGTCCTTGATAGTAGCCCTACCATTTGAAGGGTGAGGTTTGCCGTCAGGAGACAATACTTCACACATCACTAGATATCCGTTTATCCTCTGTGGATCCTTACAGATGAATACAGGCTTTAACAAACAATCGGAAGACCCTCCTGGAGCTTGGGCTGTGGAAGAGCCGTCAAAACTCCATATCTCACAATCCTCAAGTTTACCAGAGAAATCACGTACTATTTTCGTCTTGCTACGAAGACTTTGGGTAGGCTTATAACCATCCAACCAGATGTATTCAAGTTTAGACTTTGCCATAGGTTTAAATTTTTATGTGTAATGATTTAACACTGTAAAATTAAGAGTAAAAATTTAAAAAAAATACACTTTTCATAAAAAATGATTAAAATTTTAACCAAAAATTTTAAAATATCTGTTTTTATCAAAAAATAGGGTATTTTTACAACCTAAAAACGATTATGCTTTGTATAAAAATGCGCTAACTTTAACCAAGAAAGCATTTTATGCCCGTAAGGAGATTTAAAAAGTTAAAAAATAAAGTATGCACGATAATTTAAACCCTGAGTATGGCAATTCTGAGCACCCACAACGAATGCGCCCTTTACAGCCATCCTACAATGAAAAACCTTTAGTAAAAGGGATGATCTTTGATATGGACGGAACTGTTGTGGACACTATTGAAAACGACTTTAAAGCATGGAATAAGGTATTTAAGGAGCACGACATAGATTTCTCATATGAGGACTTTGTCATGATGTCAGGCGTTAAAGGAACCGAACTGGTAAAAAAATACCTCAACCTACCCGATGAGGAACTAGTCGCCTTTGTTAAAAGGAAGAATGATTATTTTTTCTCTATTTCTGAGAAAAATGGGCTTAAATTGATGCCTCATGTGTCAAGACTACTATCATATATCAAAGCAGCGTCTTATAAGACAGCCCTTGCCACTGGAGGCAATGCAGAAAAGGTGAAGTTTATATTAAACCATGTTAATCTGGAGACGTATTTTGACGAGATTGTCACTTCAGATGATCTAGAGAGAGGCAAACCCGACCCTGAAATATTCCTAATGGCTGCAAAAAAACTAGGCATTAAGCCCAGCGAGGCCTTGGTATGGGAGGATGCACCTTTAGGTGTACAAGCTGCCAAGAATGGCAACTTTAAATGCGTAGCCATTACCGCTTCCCAGAAGGGCGGCAAAAAAGGGTTAGAAATTGCTGACAAGCTCATCGACTCTTTTGAAGGGATAGAGATAGAAGAGCTCATTGAAGAGCTTTTTGAATAATTCCGGCTTCGGAAAGGTCAAACAATGACGCCCATCCGAAGCATAGTTAAAAAATAATGATGCATATTTTTCACTAGCTATGTCCTTAAATCAAAAACGGGGCAATTATGGAGAAAGGCTGGCCGCTACTTATTTGGAACAAAAAGGCTATGCCATATTAGAAAGGAATTACCGCTACAGGCGTGCAGAGATTGACATTATCGCCCAACATGGAGATTCGCTGATATTCGTAGAAGTGAAGGCCAGAACTCATAACAGTTATGGGTTTCCCGAAGAAGCAGTAGACAACAAAAAAGCCGCCATGATTATGATGGCCGCAGACCAATATATATATGAGAAGCAGTGGCAGTCCGATATCAGGTTCGACATCGTCTCTATAGATTTGAATGCAAGCAACAGTATCACCCACTTTGAAGACGTGTTTTTTTAGGGCTGTTGACTTCCACTTGTTTGAATATTAACGCTTTTAAACTGAGAACATCTGACAACTAACCCATCCTCCATTTTTATGTACAATTTTATAACCAACCTATCTGCCACCAGCAAGAATCCTGTACAAAACCTTTTTCCAGGATATTTTGCTATAGTAATGGCCACAGGCATTATATCAATTGCTGCCTATTCATTGAACATGGCTCCAATAGCCTACCTTTTACTTTGGTTAAATATCGGTTTTTATAGTATTCTCATTGTACTGCTCTTATCGCGCATCCTTTTTTACTTTTCGCATGTAGTGAAAGATATTACCGACCACCAGAACAGCCCTGGCTTTCTTACGCTCGTAGCAGGAAGCTGCATCCTGGGAACGCAAATATTGGTTTTTTACGACAACATATACTTGGCAAAGATCTTCCTGACCTTCGGGGTAGCAGGTTGGGTCATTATAATGTATACATTCTTTACGATCATCACTGTAAAAGGCGATAAACCAGGGATTGAAAAGGGCATCAACGGTGCGTGGCTGATTACCATTGTAGCCACCCAGTCCATCGCCATTCTATGCGCTCTGGTTGCACCCTCCATCTCCATAAGCAGAGAGGTATATTTTTTCTTTTCTCTGTTTATGTACTTTGCAGGGTGTTTTCTATACATTATTATAAATTCCTTGATATTTTATCGGTTTTCCTTTTTCATATTTCAGCCTCACGAACTTTCTGCTCCCTACTGGATCAATGTAGGCGCGGCAGCCATTACGACACTTGCAGGCTCCACTTTGATGTTAAGCGGCAAGGAATGGCCCTTCATGGCAGACATTCTGCCCTTTATGAAAGGATTTACGCTGTTTTTCTGGAGCGCCAGTAGCTGGTGGATCCCCTTGTTTCTTATTTTGGGGTTTTGGCGTCACTTTGCAAAAAAGATCCCGCTTCCCTTTTCCAGCAGCGGATACCACCCCTCTTATTGGAGCATGGTTTTCCCACTCGGTATGTATACTGCTTGTACATTCAAGCTTTCGCAAGCATTAGGGCTTTCATTTCTTAAAAGCATACCCGAATATTTTATATATATAGCTTTTGCAAGTTGGATCATGGTTTTTGCGGGTTTATTACACTCTTTAGCTATAGCAGTCTATCAAGCAACTACAGAAAATCACACAAATCAATTAAAACAAAATATCTGACTTAAAATTTACCAAACCTTTTGCTCCGAATTGAGTAAGCTTTATGATTACTTTTCATAAATTTATTGTCTTTGCCAAGATTACTTTGTTTATTTGCACTCTTGAGCGGAAAGCCTCTTTAATCAGTGGCAAACGGTGCTATTGCCTAATTAAGTAAGCCTTATAATATTATTTAAGAGAAGGAAACAGGTGATTTAATTGGTGAGTTTATAAACCTTTCGAAATAAATATTCTTCAGGAACTAATTAGCTTTAAATTTTGTAAGTAATTAGGTTATCAAGTGAATGCATTCACGCTCAGCAATAATATTGCATATTATGGAATATCTCCATAATGGGCAAGGTTTTTGTTGAACCTTTGCAAAAAAAACTTATAACCTTAAGGATTAAGCTTCTTTCTTAGGCAAATGTATAGTAAAAACTTTAAAGGCGCACGATTCAGTAAGTTATTTATTATACTTTTTTATAGCATTTAAATGGCAAGCATTAAATAAAAAGGGAATTAGCGACTTTATTCTCCAACATAAATACAGAAACATAAAGTAGTAAATGAGACAATTAAAAATAACCAACACTATCACCAATAGGGATAGTGCTACTTTGGAGAAGTATTTCAATGAAGTCTCCAAAGTAAGCTTACTTACAGTTGATGATGAAGTAGAACTTGCTAGAAGGATCCGCGAGGGCGACCAACAAGCATTAGACAAATTGGTAAAAGCAAACCTTAGGTTTGTAGTTTCTGTAGCCAAACAATACCATCACAGCAAAATGCCCTTGAATGACCTTATCAACGAAGGCAACTTGGGGCTGATAAAAGCGGCTAAGATGTTCGATGAAACAAAGGGCTTTAAATTTATTTCCTATGCAGTATGGTGGATTCGTCAATCTATTATGCAGGCGCTTGACAACCATTCTAGACTGGTGAGAATCCCTGGCAATAAGATCAATTCTTTGACGAAGATAAGCCGTGCAGAGGCTACTATTGAGCAGCGATTCGAAAGACAGCCCACTGAAGAAGAATTGGCGGAATTTATGGGCGTTGAAGTTTCAGATATCAAAACAGCCAATACGGCTGCCATTAAACAATCTTCTTTGGATGCGCCCTTTGCTGAAGGCGAAGACAATTCCTTACTGGATGTTTTGTATAATCCAGACGAAGAAGGTGTTGATGACCATCTTGTAAATCAGGGATCTTTGTTGACCGAACTTACTAGGATGATGTCTTTACTGACAGAAAGGGAAAAGGAGATTATTATCATGCATTTTGGTATTGGAAGAGACTATAGCCAATCCCTCGAAGACATAGCAGACAGCTTGGGTCTAACTCGCGAAAGGGTAAGACAGATTAAAGAGAAGGCGCTGAAAAAACTAAGATCTAAAGCCGGTCTAAAGCTTTTACAGCCCTATTTGGTATAAAACAATCTAAAAAAGCCCCAATGGAGAGATCCTTGGGGCTTTTTTATGAATATCAAAACTCTATGAGATTGTAAATTGCATGATGGAACAGTAAGTTTCAGCTTCCCATTGCCCGTATTTTTCTTCTCTTCCTTTAACTTCTTGTCAACATGATACCAGCAGCAAATCTGCCTTCGTTGAATGCTCTACGTGCTGAGAAAAATCTATCATGATTAGTATAGGTGCATATGCCGGCAATTTCAATTTGAGATTCAGGAATCCCCAAGGCAACCGCCTGAAGCTTATTGGCTTCCCAAAGATTAAAGAGAGCTTTCCCTTTTTGTTTTGATGGGACAAGGACCCGATCGGCATAATCGGGAAATGCCTTGTGGGCAGCTTCGACGACTTCTTCTCCCACTTCATAACCACTTGGGCCAATAGAAGGCCCTATACATACCCTCACATCATTCATTTGCGAAGCGAAATGTTCATGCATAAGGCTAAGGGTATTAGAAAGAATCTTGCCCACCGTTCCCCTCCATCCGGAATGAATAGCTGCAACTACTTTTCTTTTGGTGTCAAGTACTAAGATGGGAACACAATCAGCCACTAAAATCGAAATACATATCCCTGGAATATCCGTAACTAAAGCATCGGTTTCCATCAATGTTTCTTTTGTTGATGTGTCATTTACGACCCTCACATTATTGCTATGTGTTTGCGAAGGAAAGATCAGCTTGTCCTCCGACACACCCATGGCTTTAGCCACTATAGCACGATTTTGTCGAACATGGCTAGGATTGTCGCCCACACCATAGCTCAAGTTAAGGATCATGTTGGCCCCATTTCTCCATTCTCCTTCCCGTCCACTTATATAATGAGCAACGCCCTCTTCATCAGCTAATTGTTGAAACTGCCATAAGGGCACCCCTGCTATTATTTTATTATACATGATTATTGATGACCTGCCTTGAGCTTATCTTCGAAACTATTTTTGAATTTCTCAAACTTAGGCAAGCTAACATTTTTTACATATGGGTCGCCAGGGTTGATCCTACAATAGTCTTGGTGATAATCTTCTGCCACATAAAATTTTTTGAAAGGGACAATTTCTGTAACAATAGGCTTTGCAAACCTTCCCCTACTTTCTAGCTGTTTTTTGTATGACTGAGCGGCTTTCTGTTGTGTTTCATTATGATATAGAATGACGGAACGATATTGCGGCCCCACATCTGAACCTTGACGGTTGAGGGTTGTAGGGTCATGCACATCAAAGAAAATCTCCAAAAGATCATCATAATCCACCACTTCAGGATCATAATAAATCATCACTGCTTCGGCATGCCCAGTTTTACCTGAACTAACCTGCTTATAGGTTGGATTTTCCTCTTTACCCCCCGAATAACCAGAAACCACCTCTTTCACGCCTTCAACAGCTTCAAATATCGCCTCGATGCACCAGAAGCACCCACCAGCAAATGTTGCCTGTGCCAGACCATCTCGTTCTTCGGCCGATAAAGCTGCGGGGATATCTTGCTGTTTTTGTCCTTCTGCACATGAAAAAAAGAACAGTACCGTAAAAAACGGCAACAAAAAGGATGATTTTATATTCATAATAATAAAACTAAGTGTTGTCTAAAAATAAAACAAATACAAGGTCAAACTCATTATTATAAAGCCCACCGGTGGTTGACCATAGACTTTATAACGGGTCTTTAATCAACATATTGGACGGTTTTTAAGTTTTCTTAGGAAAGCTACTCTTTGCACTACGGCAAGCAATGAGAAATGGATGTTAATCAAAGCGTAACCAAATAATATTATATCAAGTTGTCTTTAAAAAATATCAGATCATGGACAGATTAATGACGGTACTAGCAGGAGTGAGCGTGGGCCTATTTTGTGGACTCATCCTATCTCAATTTCATTATGAATCACTTTCTTTCGAAACAACTAAAGAACGAGGAAATGATCCGTCGCTGTATGGGAAAGATGGCACTTATCAGGATCAGTCTAAATCTGGAAAAGCGCAAGGTTTGACAAAAGAAGCTATGACAGGCAATACAGATTGAGTATGAGCCAAGATTGACGCCCTATTCCTCAACTAAACAACCCCTTCTTATCTTTACTTCTGCCTCACTGACTTTATGGAAACACTTGACCCAGTGGTCCCAAAGGAAAAATTACCCATAACCAAGAGCTGGAAAACAATGGTTTTTCGAACAGTCGAACCTCTGGGCACTCTGGACTTAAGGGCGCTTGGCCTGATGAGAATAGGTATTTCTATAGTGTTGTTGCTAGACATTTGCATTCGGCTGGGAGACTTGGAGGCACACTACACGAATCTTGGCGTGCTGCCTTTAACTACTTTGTTCGATTATGCCTGGAATCCATACCATTTCTCCCTCTATACGACGGCAAGCAACACCCCTTGGATGTTAATTTTGTTTGGATTGAATTTAGCTTGTATCATTTGCCTAATGATAGGCTATCGCACTAAACTATTCACTTTTCTCTGTTGGATATTCCTACTCTCACTTCACAACCGGAACCCCCTAGTGCACCAAGGCGGGGACGACCTTTTACGCCTGATCCTATTCTGGACTCTTTTCCTCCCTTGGGGATACTACTATTCTATAGATGCAAAAAAAAATCATATCAAACCAAAACATAAGCATACCCTATATAGCTCTTTTGCTTGCTTCGGCTATATGCTTCAAATTTTCTATGTTTATTTCTTTTCTGCTCTTCACAAAACCTCTCCAGAATGGACAACAGATTTCACAGCCTTATATTACGCTTTGAGCTTGGATCAGATCCTAATGCCCTTTGGCAAATTGATTTACCCATTTGAAGGGATGCTAAAGGTACTTACGGCTGCAACTTATTATACTGAAATGCTTTTGCCATTTGTACTGCTCATCCCATTATTCACAGGCTGGTGGAGGCTTCTCTTTATTATTGTCGTTAGTACGCTTCATCTTGGCATAGCCCTTTCTCTCAACGTGGGGCTTTTCCCCTTGATCAGCGTAATGGCGATGTTAGCCTTACTGCCACCCTTTGTGATGAATAGATTTGACGTACAAGTTCAAAAAACTTCTTTGAGATTTTTGACATCTGTGCAGAATGTCCCAATAAAGAAACAAGGGCCTACAGTGCCAAAAGAAAAGCCAATAATGGCGATACTGGCTACCTTCTTTATAATCTATACTTTCTCTTGGAACTTAAGGACTGTAAACGTTCCATTGGGCGAATATGGAATGCAATGGATTGGGCATACCTTAAGAATAGACCAATTTTGGTCCATGTTTGCTCCCGCAGTTTTTAAAGACGATGGCTGGTTTATAGTAGAAGCCACCACGAAAAATGGCGATAAAATAGACCTGCTCGATCAAGGCAATCCGCTCAGTTTTGACAGGCCGGTACATATAGCAAGTACTTATAAAAATGACCGCTGGCGCAAGTATTCAGAAAACATTCTGTTCATCTACAATAGCCATTATCGGGGATATTACTGCAATTACCTCATGAGAAAATGGAACACCACCCATGACAACAGAGTTAACCATGTAGAAATCATTTACATGAAGACCCCCACCCTTCCGAACTATGAAGAAGATGGCCCTTTCGTGGAAAGGTTGTGCTCTTGTAGCTTGGATTAACTGAGGGTTAATTATCTGTCGGGAGAGGCTTTAGTTCACCATTGAAAGTATAGGCCTTTCCCTGCTCCGTAGCGAGTGTAATGACATTGTCGCCGTAACGGATCTTACAATCATTGCCAAGTTTAGATCTTAGCTTTAATTGCTTCAATTGACCGTCTTCCCATTCCTGATCAATCACAAAACCTCCTCTGGCAACAAGTCCATGGACATTACCTTTTTGCCAAGCTTCTGGCAATGCAGGCAACAAGTGAATTTCTCCAGCATGACTTTGCAGCAGCATTTCAGTGATGCCGGCTGTTGCCCCAAAATTCCCATCGATCTGAAAAGGTGGATGGGTGTCGAAAAGGTTAGGCAAGGTGGATTGTTGCAGCAGCTTGATCAAATTATCGTATGCTTCTTCTCCATCATAGAGACGGGCAAAGAAATTGATAATCCAAGCCCGGCTCCACCCCGTATGCCCTCCACCGTGCGCCAAGCGATAGTCTATTGTTTTTCTTGCCGCATCCATTAGTTCGGGGTTATTTTGCATGGTAATTTGATTCCCTGGATGCAAGCCATACAAATGAGAAATATGTCTATGGCCTGGCTCAGGTTCTTCAAACTCTTCGGTCCATTCCATAATTCTCCCATCCTGTCCTATTTTTGTTGGGGTTAATTGTAAAAGCACTTTTTCCAGTCGCCTTCGGAAATTCGCATCCTTGTTCAACACTTTGCTTGCTGCGATGGTGTTGGTCAACAATTCCCTGATAATCATGTGGTCCATGGTAGGTCCCATGACCATTGTAGCAATTTTTCCCTTCTTTGTCTTGAAAGTATTTTCTGGAGAAATAGACGGTCCTGAGACCAACAGTTTTGTGGCAGGATCCTCTACCAACCAATTGACAGAGAATTCGGCTGCCTCTTTCATCACGGGATACCCCAAAGTCTTCAGGTAGTTAGCATCCTCTGTAAACAGAAAATGTTCCCACAAGTGCTGTGCACTCCAAGCAAGGCCCATAGGCCACATAGCCCACTGAGTTTCTCCATAAGGCTCTGTAAAATGCCAAGCATCGGTTGTAAAGTGTGCCACGGCCCCATTTATACCATACATATCTTTAGCCGTTTTTCTCCCATCAGGCCTGAGCTTGTCCAAAAACACCAGGAAGGGTTCATGCATTTCAGAAAGGTTGGTGATCTCTGCGGGCCAATAATTCATCTGAATATTGATATTGATATGATAGTCGGCACTCCAAGGGGGTGTGAGACCGTCTGCCCAAATCCCTTGTAAATTTGCGGGAAGCCCCCCTGGCCTCGAACTGCTAATCAGCAGGTATCTGCCATATTGATAATAAAGTGTGAGCAAATGGGGATCTATATTACCTTTTTTCATGGCTTCCAACCGGTTATCGGTCGAAAAATAAACGCTTTCCGTTGTGCCTAAATCTAGGCTAACGCGATTGAAATATTGCTGGTAGTCCTCTATATGAGTCTGGCGAATTTGCTCATATTGCTTTTGCTCTACCGACATCATTTGGTCTTGCGACACCTTGTTAGGGTCATCTCCCCAATAATCTGTTGCAGCTGTCAAATATAATGTTACCGCATTGGCATTTTCTATTTTCAGGTCATTACCTACCTGATGTATTGTGCCACCTTCATTCAACACTCTTAACCTGGCCACCATTTTTACACCTACCCCATCACCTACATGCTCATACATCACAATCTCTCCCTTCGAAACAGACAATGTCGCTTTAGCTCCAGGTCTACTCAGTCTGGCACTAAAGCTTATTGCCTCTGGCTTGTCTGCAGTAAGTTTCATTACTAAAGCTTGGTCTGGAGAAGAAGAAAATATTTCTCTTAAAAAATTCACCCCTCCAGAAGCATAGCGAACAACCGCTACAGCTGTTTCCAAATCTAGGCTCCTATAGTAGTTTGTTGCCATTCCATCATTGGAGAAATCAAGCCACAAATCCCCCAGTGTTTGATATGAACTGGAAATTGTCTTTTCTCCCATCATAGTTTGCTGGGCTAGGTGTCGTGCTTCATCATACTTTCCTTCAAAAAGCATTTCCCTTATTGCTGATAACGCACCCTTTGCCGCAGGATTGACAAAATCAAAATCTTTTCCGGTCCATACGGTTTCTTCATTGAGTTGCAATCTTTCTTGGTGTATCCCTCCGAAGATCATGGCACCCAATCTACCATTTCCAACAGGCAATGCCTCATTCCAATCATCTGCAGGCTGGTTATACCAGAGTTTGAGCGCATCTGGGTATGCATCGTCTTGAGCTTGGGTTTGTAAAATCCCTCCCCAAACAAGGATCATTAGAAGCCAAGTAACTTTCCTGTTCATTAATTATTCGATTATGGCAGCAGTTCTACTCTTATCCAAAATGAATGTTAAATTACAGGCATATCTCAAAAAAATGCAAATAAAAGATACATTAACTGTCCGATTTAAAACCAATAATCGACAATCAGCTATGGATCGAACATAATTCCCTTCATAAAATCCAGAGATGATGATGAGCAACAAAAACAAGCAACACCATTTCAGATGTTGCTTGCTTCATCCCTTATACTATCGCTTTTATCTCCCTCCTGCCAACTGTCTTATGTTATATGAAAAAGTGAGCATCGCATATCGCTGAATAGATTGTGTTCTTCGATCCTCAATATAAGTTTCATTTACTGTCCGTTGGATATTATCATTTTGGTTCAATAAGTCAAAAATTGAGATCTTTATCTCTCCTCTGTCTCCCTTAAACAATCTTTTCCCTATTCCTATATTCATCAAAAGCACACTTCTATCAAACTCATCGCCTAAACCAGCATACCAAGTATGCGTCAGGTCGTTCTCGATCGTAAATCCTTTCCAGAATATCCATTTAAACTTTACCCCATTAGATTGAGAAAGGTAATTGTTATTAAGACCTGGCTGCAATGTATTCTTTACGATGTTGTAGTTAGCAGAAGAAGAAATCGTAAAATCAAGGTTCTGGCTTATATTACTACTTAAAACCACAGACTGGCTTACCTGGAATGTTTGAGAGGTATTCTTGCTGGTATTGATCAGACCTGGAGTGTTGGAGTAACTGATTCCAGTACCTAGGTTCAGGTTAGATTTGATGACAGACAAAGGCGTGCCGTAAGAATAATATGATCTCACGGACCAGCTTGAACCTACGTTTACTGGTTTTATAAGACGGCTACCCTTGTAGAGCATAATCCCGTCTGACAATAAACTGTCATTTTGTGCCGTATATGTAGCATTGGTAATATAGTCAGTCGTATAATTAGCATTTATCATTACAAAAGTATTGCTTGACTTCTGCGGATTGGTAGAGGAAAACCGCGTCATAAAAGTGTGTGAATACCGCTGCTTCAAGTCAGGGTTTCCTGTTCTTAATTGAAGGGGATTCGTATTGTCTATCACGTCCTGCAACTGACTGATGGAGGGAGCGCTTGTGGAAGTACGATAGAAAATGTTGAGTTTATCTTGTTTAGAGAAATCGTAGCTATACATCAATGATGGCAATAAATTCGCAAAAGTCTTTTCAGTTTCTTCATAATAAGGGAAAAGTTGCGTACCAGACAATCTGGCTTCCTGATAGTTTAGTCCTATTCTCAACCTGGACTTTTCGCCTCTCGTGCTATAACCCACTCCGCCCGCATTGGTGATGTAGCTGTTTTCAAAATTATTTGAAAGTGTAGAGTCTATCTCTCTACCACCAGCACCTTCTTGAAGCATATCATATACGGACTTTTTAGAATTGCTTTCGTCGTAAGATATTCTATACTCAAGCATCACTTGACTTTTTTTGCCTATTGGTTCGGTATACACAGCATTGGCTGTTATGCTATTCCTGTCGCTTACGTTCACAGTTTCTTGGTCAACCACTTCCACTCTATCTATATCATCAGTATAGTAACTGTTTGTCGCGTCTAGAAGATTGTCTCCGTCGTTCCTTACGATTCCAGTATTCACGTTGAGCGAGATGGTTCTTCCTGCTTTCCTGAAACTATGTCGATAAAGAATATCATTGGAAAAGTTAAGAGCGGATGAAGAGGAGAGTTGGTTATTGCTCATGCTATTAATCAAACCGCCACCTAGGAAACTAGTCTCGCCCATTACGCCACTTCTACTATCGCTTTGTTGCAAGTTTAATCTCGGTCTGATAGTAATGGAATTAAAAGAATCTATCTTATAATCTAGTCGCACATCTACCCTATGGTTATAGTTCCCCCTTTCAGACAGGTTACTTTCTGTATAATATTGACTGGAATCTGCAGCTAGTATATATTCCCTATTGAGTACCGTACTATTTATGTTGTTTGTATGATTAAAAAAATAACTTCCGGTTATTTCTACTTTATCACCCCATTTGTCTGAGAAGTTCAATCCTGCCGATTCTGTAGTCGTAAATCCGCTTTGCTGCCCTACATAGAAATTGTTGCCTCCTCTTCCTCGTCCACCAAAACCTCCTCCGCCAGAAACCCCACCAAGATCCTCAGAAGCAAAGTTCAGTTGGCTTATATTATTGACCATACCCAAAACAGTAAGTCTTCGATCTCCCTTAAAGATATTCAGGTTTCCTCCTACGCCATACCTGTCATCAGTACCATATCCACCAGAAATTCTACCAAAAACTCCCGACCTGCTATTAGGTTTTGTAATGATATTGATCGTCTTGGTCCTATTGCCATCGTCATATCCAGTAAATTGAGCCTGTTCACTCAACTGATCCAACACTTGTACCTTATCAATGATCTCAGCAGGCAGGTTTCTCAACGAACTTGAAGGGTCATCTCCAAAGAATGGCTTTCCATCTACAAGTACCCTTTGAACATCCTCTCCCTGTGCCTTGATGGTACCATTTTCTACGGTTATGCCCGGCATCTTTCTCACAAGGTCTTCTGCACTTGCATCAGGGTTGGTTTTGAATGCTTGAGCATTGAATTGCGTGGTATCTCCCAATTGAACTGACATTGGCGATTGTCCCACAACTTTGAGCTCCTCCAACATCTCTGAGTCTTGTTCCATGAGAACGTTGCCCAGATCAAGGTCTCTTCCCTCAACTTTGATGCTCTTTTCCAACTTAACATATCCTACATAGCTTCCGCTTAAAGTGTAGGTTCCCCTTTTCACTTTAGAGAAGGTAAAGGAGCCATCGATACCTGACGTAGCAAAGTACTGAGCTGTAGTATCACTTGGGCTGGTCAACAAAAGATTTACACCGATGAGTGGGGATTTGTCAGCAGGATCTATCACCGTTCCTACGACCGTGTTTTGTGCTATTGCCGCCGTGGTCGACAAGAAAGCGAA
>SMEK01000506.1_pt1 | contig 14480 bp, 12 predicted proteins | sample 2456371 | NCBI WGS metagenome assembly SMEK01 (sample SAMN10132590, study PRJNA489261) | soil metagenome | isolation source: day1 antibiotic-loamy sand soil ammended with composted manure from dairy... | place: USA | collected 2015-04-01
GAGTTTAGAGCAGGTGGCCACAGGGCCAAAATCCATCTCCATATTTAAAAAAATAAATAGTTGGGTTGCATCTTTTAATTAGTTAATAGCCATTTTTAATGTTGGAAGATATCAAATTTCATAATTGCATGTAAAAAGAGCAAAATAAATCTAGTTTAGCGTTACATATCTAAATTAAAATAGTGTAACACAAAATGACAATTTCCAATAGTCCGAATACTTTTTCTATTTGTTAGATTCTTGACACTAGGAAAACATGTTGATAATCTTACTATTAATATTCGTTTTGTACTTAGGAGGAATAATCGAAATGTGGGAGACGAAGTTTGCAAAAGAAGGATTAACATTCGACGATGTATTATTAATACCAGCGCATTCAGCAGTATTACCAAAAGAAGTAGATTTATCAGTACAACTTACACCAAAAATCAAATTAAATATTCCTATTATTAGTGCTGGAATGGATACAGTAACTGAATCTAGAATGGCGATTGCAATGGCACGTCAAGGTGGAATCGGGATTATTCATAAAAACATGTCCATTGAAGAACAAGTAGAAGAAGTAGAAAAAGTAAAACGATCTGAAAATGGTGTCATTACGAATCCTTTCTTTTTAACACCAAGTCATCAAGTGTTTGATGCTGAACATTTAATGGGTAAATATCGCATTTCGGGTGTTCCAATTGTAAATAATGAAGAAGAACAAAAATTAGTGGGAATTATTACGAATCGAGATTTACGTTTCATTTCCGATTATTCATTGAAAATTGAAGAAGTAATGACAAAAGAAGATTTAATAACAGCTCCTGTAGGAACGACATTAGAAGAAGCTGAAAAAATATTACAAAAGTATAAAATTGAGAAACTTCCAATCGTAGATAATGAAGGAAAATTAACAGGTTTAATTACAATTAAAGACATCGAAAAAGTAATAGAATTCCCAAATGCAGCAAAAGACAGCATTGGTCGACTTGTAGTAGGTGCTGCTGTTGGGGTTTCAAAAGATACAAGTGCCCGTGTAAAAAAATTAGTTGAAGCGCAAGTAGATGTTATTGTTATTGATACAGCTCACGGCCATTCTCAAGGCGTAATTGATACAGTTAAAGAAATTCGAAATGAATATCCAGATTTAGAGATTATTGCAGGAAATGTTGCGACAGCTGAAGCAGCACGTGCATTGTTTGAAGCAGGAGCGGATGTAGTAAAAGTAGGTATTGGCCCTGGATCCATTTGTACGACTCGTGTTGTAGCAGGTGTAGGTGTACCACAAATTACAGCGATTTACGATTGCGCAACAGTTGCTCGCGAATATGGTAAAACAATTATTGCAGATGGTGGCATTAAATATTCCGGTGATATCGTGAAGGCTCTTGCAGCAGGTGGACATGCTGTTATGCTTGGTTCACTTCTTGCAGGAACAACAGAATCACCTGGTGAAACAGAAATTTTCCAAGGACGTCGTTTTAAAGTATATCGTGGAATGGGTTCTCTTGCTGCGATGGAACAAGGTTCAAAAGACCGTTATTTCCAAGAAGATGCGAAAAAATTAGTTCCTGAAGGCATTGAAGGACGTGTACCATACAAAGGGCCTCTTGCTGATACAATCGAACAATTAGTGGGTGGTATCCGTTCAGGAATGGGATATTGCGGAGCTCCTAACTTAGAACATTTACGCGAAAAATCTCAATTCGTCCGCATGACAAATGCAGGTCTTCGTGAATCTCATCCACACAATGTACAAATTACGAAAGAAGCTCCAAACTATTCTCTTCAATAATTTGAAACCTAAACACTCTTCTAACGTCACTGTAGATGTTAGAAGAGTGTTTTTTCTTGTTCGTTACACACATCGAATACTATCTATGGTAAAATGAGCGAAGATGATAATAATGAGTGGAGGTACATTTAAGTGAAAACAGCAAGGAAGACATCAATGATCAGCTTACTCATGATTCCAATTCTGTTAATTAGCATGATTGTTACGACACCCCAAGCCAATGCTGAAACAGATTTAGGATTAAATGTTGGGGCTGCCATTTTAATTGATGCAGATTCAGGGAAAATATTATACGAGCAAAATGCTGACACACCGCTTGGTATTGCGAGTATGTCAAAAATGATGACAGAGTATATTTTATTAGATGCGATTAAAGCTGGTACAGTTAGTTGGGATCAAGAATATCGCGTGACGGAATATACATATAAGTTGTCACAAAATCGTGCATTAAGTAATGTGCCGTTAAGAGCAGATGGAACTTATACGATTCAAGAATTGTATGAGGCAATGGTAATTTACTCTGCAAATGCTGCTACAGTGGCAATCGCTGAAACAGTAGCTGGAACGGAAACAGAGTTTATAAAGCTAATGAATAAAAAAGCGGAAGAATTAGGACTAGAAGGGTATAAATTTGTCAATTCAACAGGATTAAATAATGCTGATTTAATGGGCATGCATCCTGCTGGGACAGGTCCGGAAGATGAAAACGTAATGCCAGCTCGCTCAGTTGCAAAACTTGCCTATCATTTACTGAAAGATTATCCTGAAGTTTTAGAGACTGCTAGCATTCCGAGAAAAACGTTCAGAGAAGGTACAGATGATGCCATTAAGATGGAAAACTGGAACTTCATGTTGCCAGGGTTGGTATATCAATATCAAGGTGTCGATGGATTGAAAACAGGTACAACTAATTTAGCGGGATACTGTTTTACAGGAACTGCTGAACGAAATGGTACACGTTTAATTTCAGTTGTAATGAATGCTGTTGATTCAAACGGTGTTGGTTCATATAAAGCGCGTTTTGATGCAACAGCAAAATTGTTCGATTATGGTTTTAGCCAATTTGCAAAACAAGAAATTATTCCAGCCGACTTTTCTGAAAAAGGAAAAGAATCTATTAAAGTCATTAAAGGAAAAGAAGATAAAGTAAAAATTGCTGTAAAAGAACCTTTATCCATGCTTGTAAAAACATCAGAAAAAGATTTATATCAACCAAAGTTAGTGTTAGATAAAGAGTCCCTTGAAGCGAAAGTTGAAAAAGGGACGGTAGTTGGGAAAGTCGTAATTGAAAGAAAAGAAGGTTCTGATTACGGTTTTATCGATGGTAAAGAAATGGCTGTTGATGTAGTAACAGCAGACGATGTTGAACGAGCAGGATTTATCTCATTATTCTTCCAAGGAATCGGTAATTTCTTCAGTAATCTTTGGGGAGGCATTACTGGTTTTGTAGGAGGCTTATTTTCATAACAAATTAGGCAATTAAAACTTTTCGCTAATAGAATTTATTTCAAGAAAGCTAGGAACCACTAGATGTGGATTCTTAGCTTTTTTTCTTTGATATATATTCTAATACTTTTGGAAATTAAATGTAAATTTTATACAAAATGGTATATAATTGGCGTTTGGCGATGGCAACTATCCGTTGCATCTTCATGCGCCCATAGCTCTCTTTACTTCATACTACTTTTAATCGATACTGAACATAAGAAAGGAGTTGCCGTCGATGACATTTAGTGAACGATTAAAAAATGAAAGGGAAAAACGAGGTTGGACACAAGCAGATCTTGCAGATAAACTTCATGTCAGTCGTCAATCAGTATCAAAATGGGAAACTGGAAAGAACTATCCAAGTATTGAAGTAATTATTGCACTAAGCGATTTATTTGGTATTACAATAGATGAAATGTTAAGGAGTGACGATGATTTGAAGGAAAAAGTAATTAAAGATAGTAAAAAATTAGCTCACCCCAAATTAAAATCGTTTTTTGACAGTTTATTTTTACTAGGGGTATTATTAATACTCATTAAAATCATCATTCTAGGCTCCAATTTATTTTTTTATACGAATATAACAATTCTTGATGGTTTACCTAAAGTGATTTCAAATTTCTTACCATTGGTATTAATGATTATTGGTGGAACTGGTTCAGAACAATTAAAAAAGAAATTTGCAGATTAAAGAAAAAATATTGCTTGGGAAATATTTATGGGAAATATATGTATAATATACTAATATAAAAAACTCGCTAAGACATCTATAGTTTAGCGAGTTTTTTATTTTTTTGTACATTCCAACATTCCATCAATTGGTGGATACTTTCCTCTATTTGATTTAAAGGAATACCTCCGAATCCAAGCAAGAAGGTAGGATGTTTATATTCAATGGGCTTTAACAAATAATTGGTTACAGGAGTAATGTTGATGCCATGATGATTTGCAATTTGCTTCAGTTGGTCAACATTTTTGCCGCTAGGAATCGAGATTAGCACATGCATTCCAGCTTGGTCTCCTGTTATTTTTATATCAGGATAAAAAGTAGTTAGCGTATGTTTTAATTTATCATGTTTTTTTCGATAAATTTTCCTCATGCGATTTAAATGTTTAGAGAAATGACCATCTTTCATAAAATTGGCTAATATGTGTTGAACGAAACGTGGGACCGTTGCTGAGTAATAACTAAATATTTCTTTATATTTCATTAATAAATGATGAGGCAATACCATATAAGCAACCCTAAGTGATGGCATCAATGATTTTGTAAATGTGCTCATATAAATCACTTTATCATTTTGATCTAAACCATGTAGGGCTGGAATGGGTTTGCCAATGTAGCGAAACTCACTATCATAATCATCTTCAATAATATATCGATTAGGTGCTTTGCTTGCCCATTTCAGCAGTTGAGTTCTTCTTGTAGCTGACAGCACTGCCCCTGTCGGGAATTGATGTGATGGAGTAATATAGACGATATTAGCATTTGTTTGTTCAAGTTCATCAACTACTAAACCTTCCTCATCCACAGAAATAGGAATGGCATTATTATTTAAATGAATTCTCGGTATTGCTGAGTAACCAGGGTTTTCAAGGGCTAATATGAAATCATCTTCAAATAAGCGCAAAATCATCGGTAATAAAAGCTCAGTTCCAGAGCTAATAACGATTTGCTCAGGTTTGCAATGGATACCTCTCGATTGAAATAAATAATTGGCAATTTCCTTTCGTAACTCTACTTCTCCTTGGGGTTCACCCATTTGTAACAACTCTTTTGAAGTAATATCAAATATATCTTTTACATACTTTCTCCATACAACAAAAGGGAAGGATTCTTCATCAACTTTACCAGGATGAAAATCATATCGATATTGTTTTTGTTCTTTTTGGGGAATTTCGATTGTCGTTTGTTTTTTTTCTACGTAAGGCAGTTCATCAATTTCTTCAACAAAATAACCTACACGGGGAATAGATGTAATATATCCTTCCGCTAATAATTGAGAATATGCAATTTCAATGGTAGTTTGACTAATATTTAAAAACTCCGCTAATTTTCGCTTAGATGGCAATTTCGTTCCTACTTCAATTTGTTTTTGAATAATTGCATTTTTTATGCCGCTGTAGAGTTGTTCATACAAAGGTTTAGCATTTTCTTTTTCCAATTGGAAGATCAGCATGTCCATCGTATATACCTCCAACTGACCATATAACTTTTTATAATTTTGGAACTTTTTATATTGTCAAAAATCATTATACTAAAAATCAACAAATAATAGGAGGTAATAATATGGAAAATTTTAAAGAAATTAACATCCCCCGAGGCGGCGTAATCATGGATGTTGTGAATGCTGAGCAAGCAAAAATTGCAGAAGCGGCAGGTGCTGTTGCGGTAATGGCATTAGAAAAAGTTCCATCAGATATACGAAAAGAAGGCGGAGTAGCTAGGATGGCTGATCTTCGCATTATTGAGGAAGTAAAGAATGCCATATCCATTCCGGTGATGGCAAAAGTAAGAATTGGCCATATTGTGGAGGCACGTATTTTAGAATCAATAGGTGTAGATATGATTGATGAAAGTGAAGTATTAACACCAGCGGATGATGAATTCCATTTGTTAAAAAAGGAGTTTAACGTACCTTTTGTTTGTGGGTGTCGCGATTTAGGAGAAGCAGCGCGGAGAATTGGAGAAGGGGCAGTCATGTTGCGTACGAAAGGTGAAGCAGGTACAGGAAACATTGTAGAAGCTGTACGTCATATTCGAAAAGTAAATGCCCAAGTACGTCAAATTGTTAACATGAGTCAAGATGAATTAATGGTGGAAGCAAAAAAATTAGGTGCGCCTTATGAGTTGTTGCTACAAATTAAAGAACGAGGACGGTTGCCTGTATTAAATTATGCAGCAGGAGGGGTTGCCACACCAGCCGATGCCGCATTAATGATGGAATTAGGAGCAGATGGAGTGTTTGTTGGTTCCGGTATATTTAAATCGGAAAATCCAGAAAAGTTTGCAAGAGCTATTGTTGAAGCGACAAAAAATTATAATGATTACCCACTTATAGCTGAACTTTCAAAGGATTTAGGTAATCCTATGAAAGGTATTGATATTGCTACTCTTTCCAAAGAAGAACTTTTGCAAGTTAGATGAGATTTGTCAAAATAAAGTTAATAAAGTCTTTTCTTGCAAAATTTAACGGGATATAGTACGCTATGGTTAAAATCGATTAACGATAATGCGATGATTGGAAGTAGTAGCAAGTCAGTTTTTTTAAGAGAGTCAGCGGTTGGTGGAAGCTGATAAAAACCCTTGTGAATCCATCCATGAGTTGCCCAGCTGAAATGTTTAGTAGGATTGGGTCGGTTGTAAAGCCGTTATGAAATAAGAGGATTAAACATTTTGTTTAATCAACTAGGGTGGCAACGCGGGTAGCTCTCGTCCCTTTATGGGATTGAGAGCTTTTTATATGGAATAATTTTTAACAAGTTTGGAGGAATAAACATGCTAGATATTAGACGTGTCCGTGAAAACTATGAAGAAGTGAAAAAAATTCTTTTAACACGCAACGAAGATTTAGGAAATTTTGATGAATTTGAATCACTTGATTCAAAACGACGTGAACTAATTGCAAAAACGGAAGAATTAAAAGCTGAGCGCAATAAAGTATCAGAACAAATTGCTGTCATGAAACGCAATAAAGAAAATGCCGATGAAATGATTGTTCGTATGCGCCAAGTGGGTGAAGAAATTAAACAGTTAGATGCAGAGTTATTAGAAATTGAAGAAAAATTCAAAGATATGATGATGCGTTTGCCAAACATCCCTCATGAATCTGTTCCAATTGGTGAGAGCGAAGATGACAATGTAGTGGAATATACTTGGGGTGAGATTCCAGCGTTTCAGTTTGAAGTCAAACCGCATTGGGACTTGGCAACAGATTTAGATATCATAGATTTTGAAAGAGCTGCGAAAGTAACAGGAAGTCGATTTGTTTTCTACCGTGGCTTAGGTGCAAGATTAGAGCGAGCACTTATGAATTTCATGATGGATTTACATGTAGAAGAACATGGATATGAGGAAATGCTCCCTCCAGTCATTGTCAATCGAGACAGTTTATTAGGAACTGGACAATTACCAAAATTTGAAGAGGATGTATTTAAACTTGTCGATACTGACTATTTCATGATTCCAACTGCTGAAGTGCCAGTAACGAATTTCTATCGTGATGAAATTTTAAGCATTGATATGTTACCAAAAGGTTTTGTGGCATTTAGTGCCTGTTTCCGCTCAGAAGCAGGATCTGCAGGTCGTGATACTCGAGGATTAATTCGTCAGCACCAATTTAACAAAGTAGAACTTGTACGCTTTGTGAAACCGGAAGAATCTTATGAACAATTAGAGTTATTAACAAGCCATGCAGAAAAAGTACTTCAATTATTAAACTTGCCTTATCAACGTGTGAAAATGTGTACTGCTGATTTAGGCTTCACTGCTGCTAAAAAATACGATTTAGAAGTATGGATGCCATCACAAAATAAATATCGTGAAATTTCATCTTGCTCAAACTTTGAAGATTTCCAAGCGAGACGTGCAAATATCCGCTTCCGTCGTGAACAAGGAGCAAAACCAGAATACGTTCACACATTAAATGGTTCAGGACTTGCTATTGGTCGTACAGTTGCTGCCATTTTAGAAAATTATCAAAAAGAAGATGGAAGTGTCATTATTCCTGAAGTATTAAGACCATATATGGGTGGAAAAGAAATGATGACACCACCTAAAAAATAAAAGTAATAAAAAGAAGCATACCGAGTAAAAGGTATGCTTTTTTCTTTTTGCTAGAATGCATTTCCGTTTTCTTAATATTCCTAATAATTTAATTAAATGGAAAATTTATATTGAATAAATGAATTTGGAATAATATAATTTTTTAAATAAGTATAAATATTGATAAAAATCAATATTTATTTTTTACTATTTTGTTATTTTAAATATTGGGAGGAGGAAATACCTATATAAAAATTATTAAACTGACATCTTTTTGAAACTTTTTTATCAGGGGGTATGTTTGTTTTGTTTAAGAAATTGACAATTAAACGAAAGTTGTTGATTATTTCTACTGCTTTGTTGCTCATTCCTTTAGTTGTAGTAAGCTTCATAAATTTCATGCAAACTGAAGAAAGTTTGAATGATTTAGGGAAAACCAATTTGAGCAACAGTGTTGAAATGACGTTAGAAATGATTAATAGTTTATCGAAATATGTTGATAGAGGGGAAATTTCATTAGAGGATGCACAGGAAAAAGTAAAAGAAGCAATTTTAGGAAGCAAGAATGAGGAAGGATTACGACCAATCAATAAAAATATCGATATAGGAGAACATGGTTACTTATTTATCGTCGATGAAAAGGGAACTATGCTTGCGCACCCGACAATTGAAGGCCAAAATATGTGGAACGATGAAGATACAAAAGGATTAAAATTCATACAAGAAATTATCAAAGTGGGACAATCAGGTGGAGGATTTGTTTATTATGATTATCCATTAATCGGAAATGAAAATCAGATTGAAGAAAAAGTAGCTTATTCAAAAGTGGATTCAAACTGGGGATGGATAATTGGTGCAAGTACATACATGATGGATTTTAATAAGCCTGCAAATAATATTTTAAAAGTGAATTTGTTTACGTTGTTGATAGCAGTAATCATAGGTTTAATTGTTATATGGGTATTTACAAATAGCATATCAAAGCCTATTCAAATGGTTATGGAAAGAATGAATTTACTTTCTCGAGCAGATTTAAGCCCTGAGCCGTTAAGGATTAAATCGAAGGATGAAACTGGCCAATTAGCTTTGGCAATGAATGATATGCAAGATAAGTTGAAGAATATTCTGCAAGAAATTGCGAAAAACTCGGAAATTGTCTCAAGTAGTAGCGAAGAATTAACGCAGGCTGCAAATGAGGTAAAACTGGGTGCAAATCAAATTGTCGTGACAATGGAGGAACTTGCTCAAGGTTCCGAAAAACAAGCAGATAATGCAAGCAACTTATCTTCCATAGCAACGAACTTTGTAGCGACTTCTCAAGAGGCAAACGAGCACGGAGAACGTGTTCAGCAAAGAGCAAAAGAAATATTGGCATTAACAAATGACGGAAGCCGTTTGATGGAATCTTCCGCTAAACAAATGCAAACAATCGATCATATTGTACGTGATTCAGTCGGTAAAGTGAATGAACTTCATACCCAAGTACAAGAAATCTCTCAATTGGTTATAGTTATTAAAGAGATTGCTGAACAGACAAATCTTTTATCTTTAAATGCTGCAATTGAAGCGGCAAGAGCAGGAGAACATGGAAAAGGATTTGCTGTTGTTGCAGAAGAAGTTCGAAAACTGGCTGAACAAGTAGCATATTCTGTAACGGATATAACAAAGATTGTAAATAATATTCAGGAAGAATTTAGTGTTGTGACAGAAGCGTTAACAAATGGTTATAAAGAAGTTGAGCAGGGGTCTACTCAAATAAAAACAACACACGAAACATTTACTACGATTCAAAATTCTTTGCAAGAAATGGTCGATAGTATCACGGTTGTAGCTGAAAATTTATCAACCATCGCAACAAACAGTAGTGAGATGAACAGTTCCATTCAAGAAATTGCTGCAATCTCTGAAGAGGCTGCTGCCGGTATTGAAGAAACAACGGCTGCATCAGAACAGACAAATAGTGCAATGGAAGAGATTTCTGCGAGTTCTGAACAACTGGCAGTCCTTGCTGAGGAATTAAATCGACTAGTTCGACAATTTAAATTGAGATAAACAAGGGGACGAGGGTTCCTAAAAAGTTATTTAAATGCTTCCTTTGCGTCTGTCGTTCTCGCTTTCGTCACAGAAAATGCAACGAGGAGGCGCGTTTGATGTAACCACCGCAGAGAAAGAGTTAAAAAATATTTATTGTAAGATTTGAGCCTGATCAAAAGTTCAAAACTTTTATGATCAGGCTCTTTTATTTTTAGAAGAATAAAAATCCAATACTGATAATAATTCCTGTAAAAATGAGAACGAATACACAGAATCCCATAATATCTTTTGCTTTTAAGCCCGCAATGGCAAGTGCAGGTAGAGCCCAGAAAGGTTGAATCATGTTCGTCCAAGCATCACCCCAAGCAATAGCCATAGCCGTTTTCGCATAATCAGCCCCCATCACTTGAGCTGCTTCTAACATGATTGGTGCTTGCACCGCCCATTGACCTCCACCAGAAGGAATAAAGAAATTGACTAAACCAGCAGAATAAAATGTAAATAAATAGAAAGTTGTATCGTTCGAAATAGCAATAAACCACTCAGAGAAGACAGCAGCTAAACCTGAATTTGTCATCATCCCCATAATCCCTGCATAGAAAGGGAACTGAAATACAATGCCGCTTGCTGTTTTAATGGCATTTTGAGTAGCGGCTAAGAAGCGTTGAGGTGTTCCGTGTAAAATAATTCCGAGAATCACAAAGATTGTGTTCACAATATTTAAATCAAGAGCAAAACCTTTCGTTGTAAAATGATAAATAAGATACGTTACTCCAATTATCCCAATTAAAATAGTTAAAATATAGCTTCTTTCTGAACGAGAAGCAAAAGTATTTACAGGCGGTGGGAATTTCTTCTCTTCTTCTACTAATAAAGCTGGATCCACTTCTACTACATCATCATCTTTTGGCATCATCCAGCGGTTAAAGAATGGAAGAGTGAAAAGGATAACCAGTACAATAAATAAATTATAAGAAGTAAAAATTGTTCCCGAAGTAGGAACTACGCCCATTATCCCTTCAAAAGGATGCCCTTCAGTTGCTACTGATAGAGGAATGGATCCTGCCAACCCACCGTGCCAAATAATAAAACCAGAATAAGCACTAGCAATTAATAAGCGATAGTCCACTTTTTTTACATGACGAGCGATTTCTTTAGCAAAAATAGCTCCGATTACTAAACCGAATCCCCAATTAATCCAGCAAGCAATTAAAGAAACAAATGTAACAATAATAATGGCCATACCAGGGGATTTGATGCTGCTTGCAATAGCAGTTAGAAATTTTTTAAATAAAGGGCTATTTGCTAGTACGTGTCCAGCAGTTAGTACAATGACCATTTGCATCGTAAATGCTAGTAATCCCCAGAATCCATCTCCCCAATAAATAACCATATCAAGTGGTGAGGAGGGGGTTAATACAACACCAAGAATTACAACGAGTACTGATAATATTGCAACAAAAATATATGGATCAGGTAAATACTTTTCCATAATAGCATTTGATATTCTCGTTAAAAACTTCATATTTTCATGTTCCTCCTGATTCTAAAAAAAGTTAGATATTTTATAGATACGAAAAATCAGGAGAAAATATGATATATATTTTAAAAAATAACATAATATGATAGGTGGATAGTTTTAAAAATATAATTGTGACTGATTTCTCAATCACAATTTTCCTTCTCATTCAATTTCATTTTTCGTTTTTCTTCTTTTTTTCTTTCTCGAATCGCTTTAAAAAAATTTGTTAATAGAGAGCTGCACTCATCAGCTAAAACACCTTCTGTCACATCACATTCGTGGTTTAATCGAGAATCGTTTAATAGACGATATAATGAATCGACACTACCAGCCTTAGGGTCCCGTGCACCATATACGACCCGAGGGATTCTTGATTGTAGAATTGCTCCAGCACACATTGGACATGGTTCAAGGGTCACGTATAATGTCGTTTCTTCTAACCGCCAGCTCCCAATTGCTTTGCAAGCTTCTTGAATTGCCATTAGTTCCGCATGCGTAATAGCGTTCTGAGTTGTTTCCCGCAAGTTGTGGGAACGAGCAATGATTTGATCTTGATAGACAATAACAGCACCGATGGGAACTTCACCAAGAGTTTCCGCTTTTTTTGCTTCTTTAATTGCTTCACTCATAAAATATTCATCTTTATCATATAATTCCACATTCCTCTCTCCTTCGGTGTAAGTGTATCATGATTTCATGATTGAATCATCTTCATGCTTGCCGTAACAAAATGCAAGAAAAAATAAAATAGAATTTTGAACCTTTTACATTGAGTTAATAATTTTTCGATATAATGGAAGTAAAAGAGAAGGTGACTTGATTGCGTATAGCGGTTTATTGTGGTTCATCATCAGGAAAATCGTCGGTTTATGTAGAAAAAGCAATTGAATTAGGGAAAATGATTGCACGTAGCGGATACGGGCTTGTTTATGGAGGGTCAACTCAAGGTTTAATGGGGAAAGTAGCGGATGCAGCTCTTGCAGAAGGCGGAGAAGTAATCGGAGTCATGCCGGAACATTTAGTGAATAAAGAAAAATTGCATAAAGGATTAACTGAATTATATATCGTTGAGTCAATGCATGCTCGAAAAAAGAAAATGTCGGATCTTTCCGATGCTTTTGTGGCGATACCGGGTGGTTGCGGAACACTTGATGAGTATTTTGAAGCTTTTACTTGGGCGCAAATAGGATTACATGCAAAACCTGTTATTTTATATAATGTAAATGGCTTTTATGATGGTCTAGTGCAACATTTTGAAAAAATGATGGAAGAAGGATTTTTAAGAGCATCACAACATGAATTGTTTTTAGTAGCAACTTCATTAGAAGAGCTATTTGAAATGTTGGAAATGAGCAATGGAAATCTTGTGAATAAAGATGTTTAACAATATTCGAATCCTGGGATAGTGTAAATACACTAATCAAGGATTCTTTTATTTTTTATCATAAAAAAAGGGAGAATATTTTCTCCCTTTAATGGAAGATGAGCATTGCTACGAGTAGAGGTATGGACATTAAGACTAATACCCCGATACTCCACAAAGTTTGTTCAGTAGTAGTCATGTTCTTCGGTCTTAAGCTAATGGAATCATATAAATCATTAATGGCTTTTTGTTCTTTATTATAAAGCATTGTTTGAAACTCATCGTAATCTTCAATATATGAATAGGGTGAACGTGCGCCAAAGCGAATGTCACGTATGTCATCTGTAACATCTTGATTATTATGAAGATAGATAATAGTTGGTGAGAGACCACCATTTGACTTTGCAATGACTTCGATATCATACGTTGCCATTCGGTAGACTTTTTTCCCTTGTTCATTGATGCATTCTTTTACTAAGCGGTTCATTATCATTGCCGTGTCACTCCTTGTAGAATTATGTAATTTTTATACAGTGTAACCATCTTATAAATTTTTACGCATAACACGTGATCACAGAGCAATGATGGTTATTCATAGTATATGTATTTGTAGGAATGCTAACTTCTTAACTTTATTAAAATTTAGTGAAATTAGTTGCAAATTATATAGAAAAAGGAAAGTTTATCCTATAATATAGAATTATTAAAATATTATGTAAATTCAAAGGGGTTATGTCGACATGTCCAATTTAATTGAAAAATATTTAGCGATACCAACTACTGCAATATCTGATGCTACAGGGGGACATACAAATTTAGATGCAAAAATCAAACCGTTGAGCGATCATTTTAAAATTGCTGGACGAGCTGTAACGGTTAGATTGCCAGATGGGGAAAATAAAGCTGTATTAGAAGCAATTAATATCGCACAAAAAGGGGATATTCTTGTTATTGATGCAAAAGGGAATACAAACCGAGCAGTAGCAGGGGATTTTGTAGCTTCTCTTGCGAAAGGATTGGGGATTCAAGGGTTTGTTGTCAATGGTGTAATACGTGATATTGCAGCAATTCGAGAATTAGATTTTCCGGTGTTTGCCCTAGGAACAACCGTTGCTAGTGGAAATAAACATGGTGGTGGTCGAGTAAATGTTCCGATTGCCATTGGTGGTGTGAGCGTCCAACCAGGAGACTTCATTATTGGAGATGTAGACGGTGTTGTTGTTGTTCCACAAGGAGAAGAAGAAGAAATTTTGAAAAAAGCCGAAGAAAAACTAGCAAAAGATGAAGCGAGAGAAAAGGAAGCATTAGCAAACGGGGAAGAATCAATACGCCAATATATTGAAAAAGCTTTATCAAAATAAAAATTTATTATTTTCTATTCATAAAAAAATTTTCTGAAAAATATTAAAAGGGGCATTTTTGCCCCTTTTTTTGTGCGCCCGGCATGTACATGAACTATAGGGTGTAAGTCCCGAACCCCGAAGACAGAAGTAGAGGTTAGCCAAGAGCAAGGGTGTCCGTGGTGACGCGG
>SMEK01001010.1_pt1 | contig 14454 bp, 11 predicted proteins | sample 2456371 | NCBI WGS metagenome assembly SMEK01 (sample SAMN10132590, study PRJNA489261) | soil metagenome | isolation source: day1 antibiotic-loamy sand soil ammended with composted manure from dairy... | place: USA | collected 2015-04-01
GTTGGCGGTCGCCTGGTTGCCGTCCGCATCGAGGTAGACGAGGTCGCGATTGAGATGCCTTGCCTTGGGTGGAGGAAGGTAAGAAAATACCGCTGGAATAAGAATGATGCTGACAATAAAGGTAGCAAAGATATTAATGCCAGCCACTGCTCCGAACTCTTTGAGAATGACGATATCGGTGAAGGCCAAAACGATGAAACCAACAGCAGTAGTAAAGTTGGTCATCAGGGTAACGATGCCTATTTTACTGACTACACGACTCAAGGCCAGTACCTTATTGTGATGCCTGCCATACTCCTGATGATACTTGTTGAGCAGGTACACACAATTGGGTACTCCAATCACCACAATTATCGGAGGGATCAAACCAGTCAATAGGGTGATTTTATATTCAAATAGTGCCAATGTGCCCATTACCCAGACTACCATTACCCCAATGACCAGCATGGGGAACACAACAGCATTCCAAGTTCTAAAGAAAAATAACAAAATAAGTGCGGTAACGGCAGCAGACAGGTATAGGAAAAACTTCATTTCCTCCTGCACTTTGGTGGCAAGTATGCTGCGCACAAAGGGTAGGCCTGCATAATGCAAATCCATTCCTGTCGCTTCTGTAAACAGGTCGCCCGCATGGACAAGGTCATCGATCAGCCGTTGGCGATTTTCAGAATTCAGTATTTTTTCATCTATAACGACTAAAAGCAGGGTAGCGCCATTTTCTTCATTGATCAGTTGACCGCTATACAATTTCTGATTCAAAGCAACATGCAATAGGCTATCCAATTCATGCTGGGTATCAGGAACAGTATCAAAAATATTTGTCAATTTGAATTTTCGGTTAGCCACATCCTTCTCTAACTGAAACATAAGAGGTAGAGACAGTACTTGCGATACACCATGAAGGCTGGCAATCTCTTCCGATAGAAACTTGAAGCGCAGAAAATTCTGTGGCGTATAGATGGCACTATCTTGCAGCCCTACGACCAAAATATTCCCGTCTTCACCGTACATTTCTTTGAAGCGCTGAAAGTACTCCATATCGGGGTCGTGTGAGGGCACCACCTTGGCAAAATCATACGTCATCTCTATTTCTTGCGCCTTGTAGCCCATGAAAAGAGTGATCAAGGCTATTGCGATCATCAGCAATAGCCTGTATTTTATAATAATATGTGCAATTCTAGTCCACATGTAAAAACAAGTTGACAAAGGTAAGGAATTTTCTTTTCCTGCTAGTAGGACAATATATAATATTAAGGCATAAGGGGTTTTTGGAGGGATCTATCGAATTGTAGAAGAGTGACCGCTGGCAAATTAAAAAAGCACAAGAACAGTCTTAGTCTTATGAAACAGTCCTAATCATCCAGGCTGCTGCCGACTTTTACTGGCAGCAGCTTGGTAGGCCTCTTTTGGTTATCTCAACTATGGCAATAGCGGATGACCTAGCTTTTTAGCTTGGGCATTGTACATCTCTTTGGCCATTTCATCATTGGTTAGGTGGTATCTTGCCCCCACGTATTTTGTTATTTGGCCATTTTCGTCCTTTACTGGGACAATGGTGGCGTCTACCCAATAGTGCGTCCCATCTTTTGCGCGATTCTTAATAATGCCTTTAAAGACTTCTCCCCTTTTGATCGTTTGCCAGAAGAGTTTAAAAAGCTCCTTGGGCATATCAGGGTGCCTAAGTAAACTGTGTGGCATGCCCACGAGCTCCTCATTTGAATATTTAGAGACTTCACAAAGCTTTTTATTGGCCAACGTAATGTTGCCCGTCAAGTCGGCTTCCGACAAGATTGTCGTCAACCCAAAGACTCCTTCCCGTATCTCTAGGTCATTCTTAAGAGATTCAATTTCTTTGACTTGGCTACTCATTTCCTCCTGAAGGGTATTCATCTCTTCCAGATTCTGACGAAGCTCTTCTTCCTTTGCTTTCAGCACCTCGGCATTCTCATGCGCCTCTTTTGCCATTTGTTCTGCTTTGAGTTTGGCTAGGATCATTTCAGAAATATCTTTACCAAAAAGCACTGCGCCAATGACTTCTCCCTGCTCACTTCGTAGGGGGGAATAGGTTATCACAAAATGCTGGTCTCGATCTTCAAACTTATAATGTTCCGTTACTTCGAAATGCTCTCCGGCCAAGGCGCGGTCATAATAACGCTTGAATCTAGGTTTTTGCTCTTCAGTAAAGAGGGAGAAGATGTCGAACCCTTTGGTGATTTTTAAGTTCAACGAGGCATAAGAGTCAACCGCAGTTTTGTTTGCCGAAAGGATTTTGTATTCTTTGTCAATGGCTATTATTGAATCGTTTGAAGCATTGATAAGACCCCTTACAAAGGTTTCTTGGTCTTGTACTTCTTTCAATATCCGCTGCATTTCTTCCTGCGTGGCCGACAATTCCTCCATGTTTTGACGAACTTCTTCTTCTTGTGCCCTCATCTGTTCTGCCTGTAGCTGAGTTTCTTGTAAAAGCTTGTTGGTTCGTTCGCTATTTCTAACCGTAGAAATAGTTGAGGCAATGCTTTCCCCCAGTTTTTCCACAAATTCGATCTCAAAATCCTCGATCATCTTGAATGAAGCAATTTCAATAAGGCCGAAGACCTGCTCTTCGAGTTTCAATGGAACTATTAAAATATTGCGCGGGAGTGCTTCACCAAGCCCCGAAGTTATCCTTACAAAATTCTCAGGCACTTCCTTCAAGTACACTGTTTGTTTCTCTAGCACTACCTGGCCTGCAAGCCCTTCGCCTATCTCTATTCGCTGCTGGAGAAACTTTCTGCGATTGTAAGCATAACAAGCTTCCATCGCTATATAGGGATCATCAGGATTTTCATCATTGATCAAGTATAAGGCACCTTGATTGGCCTTTAAATAATGCACTAAATGGCGGATAATATTGTCGGCCAGGCTCTCAAGGTTATCGTTTTGAGATCTAAGTGTATCTACAAAACTGGCAAGGCCTTCATTTACCCAACTTCTCTTTTTATCCTCAGTGGCAAGCCGTTTCATTTCATCCCGCATCCGCAACATCGACTCCATCAAAAGTCTGCCCGATCCGGAAAAGTGCTCACCAACAAAATCGGCATCTAAGTTTCCTCGTTCAATTTCCTGCACAAAGGTTGTAGCGTCCTCTATTTCCTTCTGGTACCTATGAAACTGCTGTGTTATGGTGTCCCATTCTTTCCTGTTGATTACTTTGAATTTCATACTTTTCATTACATCTCGTGCTTTATTGGAAATGTTATCATAAGCATTTTTCAATTTGTGATTTTTAGCATGCGTATATTGTTCAAGTTTTTAAGCCAATCGGTCAATTATAAATGGAGTTAAAGGGGCAGTCGAGAACCGGTAGGATGGCAGCGCATGAAGTAGGGCATAGAAAACCCTTCAAAAGGTCGATAACCTTACTTATAAGAAATTTCTGTTTTGCTAATTTTTACCTTTATGCATTCATCTAGTTGTTCATGTAAATGCCCATTTTTACCATTGATTGCTTTGATCGGCCTAAGAGCGATTTGCCATATTTTATTATAAAACGTATAGAGGACAGACCTAAATCTATACAACTGTGCGCTACAGCCCATAGGCATAACTGTTATATTATAATGTTTATAACTCAAGGTAGTGGACAGCATATCATTGATGGTACTGTATATGATATCTGCCCTCATTCAGTCTTTTTTATTATGCCAGGGCAGATACATTATTATAGGCTTTCCGAAGATGCTAAAGGGTTCGTTATTTATTACGCATTGGATTTCTTTGTGCATTATTTTCGGGAGCGCTCCTTACCACAAACCCCTTACTTTCAGAAACTATACAATCAGGATCGGATGCAGCTTAACCCGGATAAAAGCGTCGGGGTTGTAAGGCTGCTGGAATGCATGTTATTTGAATATGTCCATAACGAAGTAGGTAGGGATGATATAATACGGAATAGCTTTGACACTTTGTTAATCTATATGTGCAGGCACTGTGGTGAATCTGATGCTATTCAAAAACCAACTTCTTATTCGGTATTGATAAGGGAATTGCAGTGGCTTATAGAAATCCATTTTCGACAACTTAAACTACCCCATGAGTATGCGCAAAAAATGAATATCTCTCCTAAACACCTAAATGCTATTTGCAAACAAAGCACGAACAAGACTGTCACAGAGCTTATTCATGGACGTATTCTAACAGAAGCTAAAAGGCTGCTTTCTTACTCTACACTGAATATTAAGCAAATATCTTTTGATCTTGGCTTTAATGATTTATCGTATTTCCAGCGATTCTTTAAAAAACGGACGGGAAAAACTCCTCGAGAATTTAGGCAGGAGCACCAAGGCCTAGAGGCACATTTCTAGCTGAACCGGTGCTAATTGCCGCAATTTGCACATACCCCTTTTACCACCAAGTTGGCTTCTTCTGGCTTAAATCTTTCTGGAAGGGAAATTTCCGGAATCTTGTATTTAGGCAGGCAGAAAGTTTCGGTGCATATCCTGCAATGGAAGTGTACGTGCAAGTCCCTTTCTAATTCACATTCGCAATCCTCTTCACACAGTGCATATTTGGGTGCTCCGGTACCGTCGTCAATGCTGTGAACCAGCCCTTTTTCCTGAAAGGTTTTAAGTGTCCGGTATAAGGTCACCCTATCGGATTTTTCGAAAATGCGCTCTAAATCTGACAAACTAATCGCTGAGCCTTGGTCAGTGAGGGCCTGCACCACTAGCAGTCGCATTGTAGTTGGTTTTATACTTCTCTTATGAAGTATGTTCTCAAAGTTTTTCATCGTGCTATCGATTATCAATTGCCCTATACCTTTCTACTACAAATATCCGAAAAAAGTTCTGGGCTAAAAGCAGGTGGCTTTTGGGGCTTTAAAGAATATTGCTGTTCCAGTCTATAGCATATTCAGGCGGGACAAATAACTTGAAGGTCTGGTTTCCTTAAATTTTCTTGCTGCTTAAACCGCTACCCTTCTAGCCATGCCTCTGCCTCTTCTATAGAGTTGAAGACCATGCGAACAAACTTTATAAGATGTATCGACTCTTGGTACATATGCTTGATAGATGAGCTTGCCAAAGGACATTGTGGATTAATGACAGCCACCTGAGCGATGCCACTATAATTCATTTTTTTTATCAAGACCTCTTGGGTCCATCGCTGATTTTCTGGATTGACTACTTTTATATTTGATAAATCGACTAACCATTTTTTTATCCCTTTTTCTGTTGATAGCGCTATGCCCTTCAAAAAGCCATATTGGTAATTTTCTGCGGGGCAATATCCTTCCCATTTCAAAAGTAAAGTATCGGGCTTTAGCCAGCTAGTGATAAACTCACCTTCTAACTTTGACACCTTTTCCATTGTACTCATAATCTTAGGTCTTGGGCAATGATAATAAAAACCACTCGAGCGAAATGGGCAATGTTTAATAAAACAGGACTGTGTAGTATTCTAGGTAAAAACACATGGAGACGAATGCTATTAAATTCTGCTTTGTATAGTTTTGGAGTCTTAACATACATTCATTTGAATGGATATATTACAATAGGTAAGTAAGAACATTACATATTCCATATTCTTTTCCTATTTTTGATTCAGATCTTACTGTGAATGCATACAGAAAACGAAAATCGCTTACCTATTCTTGAAATCAATCACCTCCAAGCTTCCTTTTCCAATAAGTCAGGCGTGGTAAAGGCTGTTGATGATATCTCCTTCCAAGTGTATAAGGGCGAAACGGTAGGTATCGTAGGTGAGTCTGGTTCAGGAAAGTCGGTGACGGCACTATCCATTATGGGCCTGTTGTCTAAGTTTACGAGGCATTCTATAGACGGAGAGATATTGTTCGACTCTCCTACGCTTGGGAGGATCAATCTGAAAGATGCGCCGAAGTCTACCATGCGGAAAGTGAGGGGCAATGAAATATCCATGATTTTTCAAGAGCCCATGAGTTCGCTCAACCCTGTTTTTACTTGTGGAGACCAGGTTATGGAAGCTATCCTGTTGCATCAAAATATCTCAAAAAAGGAGGCTCGGGAAAAAACACTTGAGTTGTTTGCGAAGGTACAACTGCCCAGCCCAGCGCATATCTTCAAGTCTTTTTGATTGCTGATGAACCTACAACAGCACTAGATGTGACGGTCCAAGCCAACATATTGAAGCTGATGAAGCAACTGCGGGATAACGAGGATACTTCTATTGTTTTTATCTCGCACGACCTGGGCGTTATAGCGGAAATAGCCGATAGGGTAATCGTTATGTACCAAGGAAAAATTGTGGAGCAGGGAACCCTATGGGAAATCTTTTCTAATCCTAAGCATCCATACACGAAGGGGCTCTTAGCTTGTAGGCCTCGGGTAGATATAAAACTTAAGGTTTTGCCTACCATATCAGACTTTATGGACCGGTCGCCAGAAGGAGAGCTCACCGAAGTGGTTCAAAAATACAGTTCGGTGGGAGAGGCACTCCTTTTGAATGCGCAAAGCCAAGATGAGATCAGGCAGCGTAGAGAAAAATTATATAGCACGGATCCTATTCTCAAGGTAGAAAACCTCAAAACATACTTTCCCCTGGGCAATCGTTTCTGGGGAAAACCAACAGGTTTAGTAAAAGCGGTAGACGATGTGAGTTTTGAAGTATATCCTGGAGAGACTTTGGGTTTGGTTGGGGAGTCGGGATGTGGCAAGACTACTTTGGGGAGATCCATCCTGCGACTGATTGAGCCCACTGCAGGAAAGATCTATTTTGAAGATGAGGAACTCGGTTCTTTTTCTAATGCGAGAATGCGCATGTTGCGCAAAGAGATGCAAATCATTTTTCAAGATCCTTATGCTTCTCTAAACCCTCGGATGACAGTAGGCGAGGCCATCATGGAGCCTATGCAAGTACATAGAGTGCTGTCGAACAACAAAGAAAGAAAAGAGCGGGTAGTTGAACTCTTAGAGACAGTCAATCTCAAAGGAGAGTATTTTTATCGGTATCCCCATGAGTTTTCTGGTGGACAGCGTCAGAGAATATGCATCGCTCGAACATTGGCACTCAATCCCCGTTTTATTATATGCGATGAGTCAGTTTCTGCATTGGATGTCTCTGTGCAGGCTCAGGTGTTGAATCTCCTGAACGATCTCAAAGCAAAATACAACTTTACTTATATTTTTATCTCACACGACCTTGGAGTGGTGAAGTTTATTTCAGATAGAATTCTTGTAATGAATAAGGGTAAAATAGAAGAGAAGGGTTATCCTGAGGCACTTTTTGAAAATCCTCAGAACGACTACACCCGCAAACTAATAGAAGCGATTCCTCGAGGTGATTTGCAGGAAATCAGACGGACGCAAATGTTGCGAAAAATCACACAATAAACCCCATAATTTTTATTATGTCGAGTAAGAAATCAAAAAAGACAAATAATACGTCTTCCGCTAATACGGAATACATAAAAGATCAACTGCTAGCATTTTTTTATGCCCACCAGTCTAAAGACTTTTCACACAAACAAATCGCCAAGGAACTGGGCTTTAGAGATAAAACGACACGAAAAGCATTGTCTAAAATCTTGGACAGATTGGCTGCTTCGGGTGAAGTAGAACAGATGCGCAATGGCAACTTTAGGTCTCAGGAGGGTGAGCCCAATTATATTACAGGTACAGTAGACTTTGTAAATCCACGGTTTGCGTTTATAGTATCTCCAGAAGTAGAAAAGGACATTCGCGTAAAAGCAGAAGATTTGCACAATGCGCTTGACGGCGATGTTGTGCGGATTGTGGTATATGGTAAGGCCAAAGATGGTAGAGAAGAAGGAGAGGTAGTAGAAATTATCGAGCGGAAAAGGGAAGAGTTTGTAGGGAGAATAGAGATTTCGGCTCGATATGCTTTTGTAGTGCCCGATAGCAAAAAGACGCACTTTGATGTATTTGTACCCCTCGATCGTATCAGAGGGGCCAAGCATGACGACAAAGTGATAGTGCGAGTTACCCAATGGCCTAAGAAGAAGGACGAAAATCCAAAAGGGGAAGTATTGGCTGTTTTGGGGCCTAGCGGCGAAAACGAAACGGAGATCCATGCCATAATGGCTGAATATGGGCTTCCTTTTTCTTTTTCAGAGCAGATTGAAGCCGCAGCCCAAAAGCTCAAACCAGGCATAACCAAAAGTGAAATTGCCAGGCGTAGGGATATGAGGGATGTGACAACCTTTACGATAGACCCAGAAGATGCTAAGGATTTTGACGATGCGCTTTCCATCCAGATTCTGGAAAATGGAAACTATGAGATAGGGGTGCATATCGCTGATGTTTCTCATTATCTCAAACCAGGATCTCAATTGGACGAAGAAGCTTTTGAAAGGGCAACATCTGTATACCTTGTTGACCGTACCATTCCTATGCTTCCAGAGAAACTTTCTAACGAATTGTGCTCTCTAAGGCCGAATGAGGATAAATTGACTTTTTCTGCTGTCTTTGAAATAAACAAGAATGCCCATGTAGTTAATCAGTGGTTTGGAAGAACGGTCATTAATTCCGATCGCCGCTTTACATATGAAGAAGCGCAAGAGCGTATAGAGCAACTAGAAGGAGATTTTGCCAAAGAAATAGTGCTGCTGAATGAGTTGGCCCTGAAGCTAAGGGCTTCGAGATTTATGGCGGGTGCCATCAATTTCGAAACCGTAGAAGTCAAATTTAAGCTTGACGAGAATGGGAAACCATTGGCTGTAGTTCCAAAAGTGAGAAAAGATGCACACAAACTTATAGAGGAGTTTATGCTCTTGGCCAATAAGCGGGTGGCAGAATTTGTCTTCAGCCTCAAGAAAAGCAAAAATAAAAAAGGTGGCGAGGACAACTCCAAAACTTTTGTATACAGGACACATGATTATCCTGACCCTGAAAAGCTAGATGCATTTTCGGTCTTTGCGAAGAAGTTTGGCCATTCTCTAAAGATCAATGAAAATGCTATAGCCAAATCAATGAACCGTCTTATTGAAGACATTGAAGGCAAGCCCGAGCAAAATGTATTGGAAGCTTTAGCTATACGTACTATGGCCAAGGCAAAATATACTACCGAGCCCAAAGGGCATTTCGGATTGGCGTTCGACCATTATACCCACTTTACTTCCCCTATTAGGCGCTATCCCGATGTGATGGTGCACCGATTGTTGCAGCACTACCTTGATAACGGCAAGTCGGCCGATAAGGAAGAGTACGAGGATAAATGCATACACTCATCCGAAATGGAAAAGCGCGCCGCAGATGCTGAGCGGGCTTCTATCAAGTTCAAGCAGGTAGAGTTCATGGAAGGTATGCTCAACGAAGAGTTTGATGGGCTTGTAACTGGCGTAACCGAATGGGGTGTTTTTGTGGAGATCATATCCACAAAATGCGAAGGCATGGTAAGAATGTCTGAAATGACAGATGATTATTATGAATTTGACGAGAAAAATTATCGTGTGATCGGCAGAAGGAACAAAAAGATCATCACTTTGGGGGATAAGGTAAAGGTAAAAGTGGTACAGACTGATATTGCCAGACGCACCATCGACCTGGCTTTTGTAAAATGATCCAATGTCCTACTAAACCTTCAAGGCTCTGTCAAAAGTATTTATATCCCAAATTTTTAGTTCTCACGATCAATACCAATCTTTGTGCCTGCTTATGCACATTAAATTACGATTATGCAACTGGACGGACGTTTGGGAAAGTATTTTGACCTGATTGAAGAAGGTCTGCAATCTTTAGACATAAAAAAGCAGCCGGAAGAATTATATGCGCCCATCTCCTATATCATGGAGCTAGGAGGCAAAAGAATGCGCCCTCTGCTCACGCTATTGGCCTATAATGTTTATAAGCCTGATGTAGAGACCGTTGTGCCATATGCATTGGCGGTAGAGGTGTTCCATAATTTTACTTTGATGCATGATGATATCATGGATCAGGCGCCCCTTAGGAGAGGCAAAGCCACTGTGCACGAAAAGTGGAACAACAATATCGCCATACTATCGGGTGATGTCATGCTTGTGAAAGCATATGAGCTTTTTGCCCACCTGGAGGGCGAGAAATTGACGCATGTGCTTAGAGCCTTTAACGAATGTGCTGCCAAAGTATGTGAAGGGCAGCAGATGGACATGAATTTTGAAACCATGGCGTATGTGGAGGAGGAGGCCTATATCGAGATGATCACGCTGAAAACGGCCATACTTTTGGGCTTTGCATTAGAGTTGGGTGCTATTTTGGGAGGAGCATCTGATCGTGACAGGTATTTGCTCAAGGTTTTTGGCGAGTATATGGGCATAGGTTTTCAACTGAAAGATGACCTCCTTGACATATATGCTGACCAAGAGAAGTTTGGAAAACAAGTAGGAGGGGACATTATTGCCAATAAAAAGACATTCTTGCTTATAAAGGCGCTAGAGCTGGCTCAAGGTGAAGAGAAGCAACAGCTTTCGTTTTGGCTGTCACAAACCCAGTTTGATCCTGATAATAAGGTAGCCGCAATCAAGACGATTTATGATAAGCTAAACATCCAGACGATGACGGAGACAAAAATTGCCCATTATTTTGAAGCGGCATTTGAGGCCCTCAGGAATATGGAAATATCCGAAGAAAAGAAAAATATACTTAGGCAATTTGCCGAGCAACTTATCAATAGAGAAAAATAATGTCTATAACGATTATCATCATTGCTATTACTGTAATTGTTAGCTTTTATGCGTGGAACAAGCCCCATATCATGCACAAAAGCATGTTCAATCCCTACAGGGTGAATGCAAACAATGAATATTATCGTTTTGTGACTTCTGGTTTTATCCATGCCGACCAGATGCACTTATTGTTCAATATGTTTACCTTCTACTTTTTTGGGAGCATTGTTGAGAATATTTACCAATATTATTTTGGTACAATGGGGCTTGTTTTATTTGTGGGCTTTTATCTTTTGGCCATTATTATTGCAGATCTGCCCACCTATTTTAAGCATAGGCATAATCCTCACTATAATGCGTTGGGCGCTTCTGGAGGAGTTTCTGCTATTGTTTTCAGTAGTATCATGTTCTTTCCCCTCAACGAAATCTGCCTTTTTGCTATCCTATGCTTGCCAGGGTTTATCCTAGGTATAGTATACTTACTCTATTCTTATTTCCAAGGGAAGAAGATGGGAGGCAATATCAATCACGACGCTCACTTTTATGGAGCTGTGCTAGGTATTGTATTTAGCATTGTGGTTGATCCTTCTGTAGTGGCCAGATTTTTTAACCAAATAATGACTTTTAAGATTTTCTAGGGACCTCATAAGAACCGGAATCCTGCCTTCAGCATGGACGGACGCGTATAGCGTGATTGTCTGTTTTAGCCTTTCCCGGGCAATGCAATTCCTTTGAGCCTCCTGTAGAAGGTGAGTGCATAAGAATCGGTCATACTTGCCACAAAATCGATACTTTCCATCATGATCTCATAAGGAGTAGGGTCGAGTGTATCCAGCTTTTCTTGGAGGCTTACAGGCAAAAGCCTTAGAATACTTTTCTTATGGGATGTAAACTTATCGGGAGCGAACATCTTGGCATATACAGCCTGAATAATGGCTTCTAAAATTCCACTGATTACTTCAAAGCCTGCTACTTCTGTTTCAAGGACGATACGGGAACGGTATATTTTGGCGATGGACACTTCCCTTATCTTATCCAATATGGCTTTTCCTTCGATCGCAGTCGTAAGTGGTTTGTCAAAGGTGCCTGAGAGTATTGCTCTTTCGTTTTGCAAGAATACGCTTTCGCATTGGTCGATTAGTACTCCAATGGAAAGTGCCCTGAGTAGTCCTATTTTTTCTTCAGGGTCACTTATTTTCCGCAGCTTATCTGGATCAAATCTTTCCTGTAAGATACCAGCCATAAGGGCTATGGTTTCTTCCAAACTCACCAAGCCTAGTCGGCAGCCATCTTCTAGGTCAATAAGATGATAGCATATATCATCGGCAGCTTCAACCAAAAATGCCAATGGATGCCTCACCCATATAGCATCGGTTTCGTTGCCCAGGTCCAGCAATCCTGTTTCTTCAGCCAAGGTGATAAAACTGTTTCGTTCGCTCTGAAAAAATCCATATTTCTTTTGGCTACAACGCGAAGGATCTTTGGAAGCAATAAGCGATTCTCTCGGATACTTGGTAAAAGCAGCCCTAGTAGCTGCCGTTAGGCGAAGCCCTTGATAGCTACCTTTGTTCAGTAGTCTGAAGCCTTGGGCATTGCCTTCAAAGTTGGTAAGGTCTGCCCACTCTTTCGCTGTCAGGTGATCTTGAAGAGGCTGGGCAACGGGATGGTGAAGAAAGAAATCTGAAATGGCGTCTTCGCCTGAATGACCGAAGGGTGGATTGCCAAGGTCATGAGTAAGGGACGCTGCGGCTACGATAGCCCCAAAATCGAAAGCGCTATAGTGCTGCTCAAGCAGTTCGGGATAGCGTCCCATCAAGGCATCTCCTACTTTTTTGCCCAAAGAACGGCCCACACTAGAAACTTCTAGACTATGAGTGAGACGGGTGTGCACAAAATCGTGTTCTGGCAGTGGAAACACCTGAGTTTTGTCTTGCAGCCTTCGAAACGGATGTGAAAAGATTATTCTATCATAGTCTCTTTCGAAGATACTCCTGCTCGAGTCTCCTTGATTTTGGATCTTCTTCCCTGCTATGCTGTTAGACAATAACTTTGTCCAGCACATAGTCTTATCGTTTGTTTTTCCAGAATTGCTCAATCTCCTGTGTGATTACTTTAGATTGCCATAAAATTAACAAATTCAGTTCATAGTTTATTAGCACAACATGCATTGGACAGCTTTTACTTCACTACGTTTTCTGCTTTGCGTTGCGTTATGCAGGCTGTTGCCAGCTATTGTTAGGGGCTAATATCTAAAGTCTTGATTTTGTATTAACTACTCGGTAAGCTCACAGAAGGCTAGCCAAGCCATCAGGCCAGATCCAATTTCCAGTGCTTCTTCATCGATATCGAAAGTTGGCGTATGTACAGAAGAGATAATCCCTTTGGATTCATTTCTGGTTCCAAGCCTATAGAAACAAGCCGGGATCTGTTGCGAATAATAAGAAAAATCTTCGGCGGCCATCCAAAGATCGAGGTCGACAACATTTTCCTCCCCAAGATACGTTACCGCATTGGCGCGCGATCGTTCTGTCAGTTCTGGGTCATTTTTCAAATACGGATAACCATTCAGTATAGTAAATTCACACGTTCCTCCCATGCCCTCCGCAATACTTTCTGCCATTTTTTTCATTCTTTTATGAGCCTCCGCACGCCATGGCTCATCCATGGTTCGAAATGTCCCTTCTACCTTTACTTCATCAGGAATGATATTGGTGGCGCCATTGGCGGTAACTTTGCCAAAGGAAAGAACGCAAGGGAGCTTGGGGTCTACATGCCTGCTTACGATCTGTTGTAAGGCCACAATGATGTGGGATGTAATCAACACAGGGTCGATGTTTTTCTCTGGGGTGGCAGCATGGCCTCCTTTACCTTTTACTGTAAAATAGATTTCGTCTGTGCTGGCCATATACATGCCACTGCGGAAGCCTACTTTGCCCACGGGTATAAAAGGCATTACGTGCTGTCCTAATATATTCTTGGGTTTTGGGTTCTCTAAGGCACCTTCTTTTATCATGATAGAGGCACCCCCTGGCATTTTCTCTTCTCCAGGTTGAAAAATCAATTTGATGGAGCCATTCAACTTATCCTTTAGAGCCGTCAATATTTTGGCAGTACCCAGCAGTGATGCCGTGTGTACATCATGGCCGCAAGCATGCATTACGCCCTCGTTTTGCGACTTATATGGGACATCGTTGGCTTCTATGATCGGTAGCGCATCGATATCTGCCCGCAAAGCAATTACTTTGTGACCGGGATTGTTTTGACCCGCTATAATCGCTACAAGACCGGTATTGGCCATTTTCTGATAGGGTATACCATAAGCATCTAGCTTTTCGGCTATAAACTGAGCAGTGTTGTACTCTTGAAAGGAAAGTTCGGGATTAGCATGAAGATTTCTACGAATGGCTACTATTTCTTCAGCAGATTCTTTGGCGAGTTGCTTAATTCTTTCCTTGATGGTCATATTATTACGGATGTGTATTTAGTTGAGCGTGAATCTCTCTGGCACCAGCATTGCAGATGGGAACTCTCTTTTCAAGGCAGTAAACTTCTTTTGGGCTTCGATCCGCTCAACAAATCTTCCTACTTTTACCCTATAGTAGGGTTGGGTATATTGAATTTGTGGACGGGAGTCGGGAAGTACCCTATAGACCATATCTTTTGACTTATTGGCTTCCTCCCTGCTAGGGCCAGAATACACCAAAATTGTATAGCCAGAAATTATTTTTCTCTTATTATCCTCTGCTAATGTTTCCAGGCGAGTGTTAAGCTCCTCGGTAATGTCTGTATGAGGCTCAATCGTGCCCGATATTGGCACCTCCTTGAATGGCTCGGTAGCA
>SMEK01000511.1_pt1 | contig 14366 bp, 18 predicted proteins | sample 2456371 | NCBI WGS metagenome assembly SMEK01 (sample SAMN10132590, study PRJNA489261) | soil metagenome | isolation source: day1 antibiotic-loamy sand soil ammended with composted manure from dairy... | place: USA | collected 2015-04-01
TAACACGTTTTTCACATAGGGCGTTGGAGGGGTAATTTCCTGCTCAATCTTTTCAAATTGTTCCTGATTCATTACGTTTCCTCCTTTTTCAATTTTTTTAGCTTTTCCAATTTCTCCTTCACCTTTTCGCTGTCTTCTTCTTTCAAAAGTTTTTGCGCTTCCCAATAAAGTTTGTAATCCGAGGAAACAGTGATGTCGTATTCAGGCAAGATCTCTTCCAGCTTCTTTTTTAAATTTTTTTCAATTTTTGTTTTTTTATAATCCAACCAAGGTTTTGCTTGAACAGCTACCAACAATTGGTCTTCCACAAAAATGGCTCTTCCGCTGTTTATTTCATCTTCATTTTTAATAATTGCAGCAACTTCTTTCACTTCTTCACCATTTGCATTATTTACTTCAAGTGTTTTTTCATCATTGCATCCCACTAATAAAATCGAAAGAAAAATAGGAAGTACCAATTTTTTCAAGTTCCATCCCCCTTTTTAATGTCATTATGCGTTTTCATAAAAAAAACTATTCAAGATAAATGACTTAAATGAAACGCGCCTATAGACAATCGCCCTTATTTCAATCGCACTTTTACATATTGTAGATTGAACAAAATTAAGTGAGGTGACATGATAATGGGTTGTGGAAGAAAACATTTTGAGAGTTCATCTCATCATGGTCGTCGTCATGAAGGATGCATTTGTGAAGTAGTAGAAACAATATTAGAACTTCAAAATCATGTAGTGGAAGATGATGATGATACTTGTGGAACAAGTTGCTTCTTAGAACCTCTTGGGGGAATTAACAATAAAAATCGTCGCAACCATGCAGATACTCGGGTATTTATGTTACTAACAGAAGATGGTTCTCCATTTAAAGTAATGTTCTGCGATAAAGAATATGGTTGGTACAAAACGCCATTCTTCAGAGTGGAAGATATGTTCGGTGATTGCTGTGCTACACTTAGAGCAATTGCTCCAACAAGCGAAGCATATGAACCAATATCAGCAGTAGATGGAGAGACATTAGATGCTGGAGCAATGATGGATTGCTACCACTTCAAGAAAACAGATACTTGCGTAACAGTTGATCTATCACGTTTTGCTGGAATTCAATGCATTGCTGACGTAAATTTACACATTAACAAGTAAGGAATAACATCCACCAAGAGGAAGGGGCAGCTTGCTCCTTCTTTTTATTTACTTTTATTGATTTACTCTTGAAAATCTTCTTGAATCTCTTATAGGTATTAATTGAGCTGAATTCTAGTGATAATCCAGTACAAGAAAATCGTCTTAAAATGCAATTGAAACTGCTGAAGCTAGACAATTGTCACGAAATAAAATGAGTTGCATATTTTATGAAAAAAAGGATGTGCATCAGTGGAAGAACCATTACTATTTATTCAAACCCCTCCTTTTTATTACATCGAAGTTGATGAAGACACGGAAGAAGCGTCTCTTGAAGAAAGTACTTCTGTTTATGAAATTACGCGTAGAGAGCGAATTAAAAATTCCGTTATTGCAAGGCAATTGCATTATTTTTCACAACCCATCAACCGTAAAAATCGTCACTTAATTTTCCATTTAAACAATGGTGAAAAAATTACAGGAATCATTGAAGGGTTAGATGGCATTTTGATTAAAATCCGTACACAAGACGACTTGAAAACCATTAATGCCAACGATATCGAAACAATTACCGTGTCATCCAAAAAAGCATTTAAATAATTTTGTTGTAGGCAATTTGCCTTCTATAATTTTCAATATTTAGTTTCGTCCACTCCCCCGATAATTTTTCATTAAAAAAAGAAAAAATCTGCTCTTCCATTTAAAAGCAGATTTTTTCTTTCCATTTTTTTATGAAAGTTTACAACTGTCCTAACAATAACGTTGCCAATCCTAAATAAATTAAAATACTTGTAATATCATTTAAGGTCGTAATAAACGGCCCTGATGCGACTGCTGGGTCGATGCCTAATTTATGAATCAACAACGGAATAAAGGAGCCAGCAATCGTTGCTACAAAAATCGAACAACAGATGGCTGTCCCAACAAGCAACCCGATTAATAAGGATTGCTTCCAAACAAACACAACTCCTACTACAATCAAACCACAAACAATCCCTGTGATTAATCCGGTACCCATTTCACGAAAAATCATTTTTAGTTTGCTTTTTTCATCAATTTCTCCCGTTGCAATTCCTCGAACAACGACAGCTAGAGCTTGCGTACCACTATTTCCGCTAGTTCCAGAAATGAGAGGAATAAATAAAGCTAGCAACGCAACTTTTTCAAGTGTCTCTTCAAACTGGCCCATTAATGTCGCTGTAATCATTCCTAAAAATAGCAACATTACTAGCCAAGGTAATCGTTGTTTTGCAGCTTTGAATGGACTTGAAGCAATATCATCAATATCGGAAATACCGGCTAATTTTGAATAGTCGTCGCTCGCTTCTTCATCAATGACATCAATAATATCGTCTACAGTAATAATCCCTTGCAATACGAGATTGTCATCAACAACAGGAAAAGCAAGGAAATTGTAATCTTTAAAGATTTGGGCAATTTTTTCTTGATCATCTGTGACCTTTGCATAAACAACCCGATCACTCATGATATCTCGAATAAATGCATCTTCATCTGCAACAATTAAGTCTCTTAGCGATAAAACTCCTGTTAAACGATGAGATTCATCGACAACGAACACATAATAAATTGTTTCTGCATCAGGTGCCTCTTGACGAAGCACATTCATCGCCGAACGTACCGTTGAATTTTCTTGAATTGATACATATTCCGTCGTCATGATGGAACCGGCTGTATATTCTTCATACCCCAGCAACTCTGTAATTTCTTCTTTCGTTTCTTCATCCATCAATTCAAGAAAACTATTTCGATCATCTTGATCTAATTCATTTAATACATCCACCACATCATCGGTATACATGTAAGACAACATTTTTGCCGCATATGTGGGGTCCATTTCTTTAATAAAGTGTTCAACTTCTTCATCGTCCAATTCAATGGCTTCATAAATTTCCGCCATTTCTTCGGGAGACAAAAAATGATACATTGTCCTACGTATGTCTGGTCCAACCTTAACATAAAATTTCGCCCGCTCATACGCATGAAGTGATAAAAAATGCTTCCGGAATTCATCAATATTTTCTTCAATTAAATTTTGGAACAGCTGCTCCTCATCATAAGAAACATCCCGTTTTTCATCTTTTTCTTCGATCATTTTGTCTCCCTCCTCTCAACCTAAATGATAGGTTGCATTTTTAATCTCGACAATAAAATTTTTATGAATATTTTTGTGTATTTACAGAAAAAAAGATGCTCGAATAACTCGAACATCTAATTATGGATTATTTTTTTCATGGATTCAACTAGTTCACTAGAAAAAATAATTTTTTTCTTCAATAACGGATGAATCATTTCCAAGTATACGCAATGAAGGGCTTGACGATTTAATATATGTTTACTTCCTCCATATAATTCGTCGCCTACAAGCGGATGCCCGATATGCGACATATGAACACGAATTTGATGGGTTCTTCCAGTATGTAATCGTAGACGAACATGTGAAAGCGGCTCATTTTGATAAATGAAACGTTTTAATACTTTCACATCGGTATGTGCATATTGTCCATCTTCTCTTACTTCCCGTTCGATTATACTTGAATCTTTCCTGCCTATTGGGAGAATAATGGAAAGATCCTTTGAAACATGTCCATGTACAATGGCTTCATATTCTTTTATGATTTGACCCTTTTGCAATTGCATACTCATTAAGTGATGAATATGCCGATGTTTTGCAATACAAACAAGCCCTGTAGTATCACGATCTAATCTAGTCACAACATGGACGGTGGAATCAATTCCTTGTTCCAAAAAATATCCATAAACAAAATTAGCGATACTTCCCGTCGGATGTTCCCTTGAAGGAATGGTATTAATAAAAGGCGGTTTATCAATAATTAACAATGCATCATCTTCATAAACAATATTTAATTGTCCATACTCTGGTTTTAGATGCTCGCTCGCCTGTTCTTCAGGGAAAATGATTGTAATTTCATCCCCTTTCGAAAGGATGTGGCGAACATTTTGTTCTACACCGTTCACTAAAATTTTACCACCGCGAAATTTGATTGCCGTTAATGCCCTGCTCGAAATATCTTGTTTTAAAATCGCTTCTCTTAATAATTGTCCATCTTCCATTGCTTGAAACTGCAGTTTAAATGGCATTTGAATCACTCACTTGCAATAAAGGAATCATGAACCCTTTCCCAAAATGGAAACGGACGGAATCTTGCAAATCGCACTTTCTCTTTTGCCACTTTGAAAATGACATAATCCAATTCATTGTGGTCCAATTGCAGATGGTCAATTGTCATTGTGAACGTTTGGTTTTTGACCGGTTTTAATTTACATGTATGATGGGCTGGTAACACTAGGGAGGATCCGATTGTACGGAAAACGCGGTTATTGATTGATGCCATTTCCGTCACTTGAATCGCTTGCAATGTAGGATGAATGATAGCGCCGCCTAATGCTTTATTATACGCTGTACTTCCTGATGGGGTTGAAATACATAAGCCATCACCGCGGAAACGTTCAAAATGGCGATCATTTAGAAACACATCCATCACTAACGTTACATTGGGCGATTTAATCGTTGCCTCATTGAGTGCAAGATAAGTACTGATTTCTGTATGATTGCACACATTTACTTCCAATAATGGATATTCAACGACCTTATATTGATTTTTCGCAATACATAATACTAACTTTTCCAATTCAGAAGGTTTCCAATCTGCGTAAAATCCTAAATGCCCAGTATGAATCCCTACAAAAGCCACTTTATCCAATCTTTTCACATGGTTGTGGAAAGCATGCAAAAGAGTACCGTCTCCGCCAATGGAAATGACAATATCCGGTTCTACTTCATCCAATATTAATCCGAAATCCTGTAAGTAATTTTTTGCAAGTTCCTTCAATTCATTTGATTGAGAATCATTGCGTGATTGAATAGAAAACTTCAAATTATTCACGCTCCTTTTCCTCTCGGATCTTTGGATTTTGAGCTTCCTTATTTTCACTAAAATACGCCTGTGCTTCTTGTATTTCATAACGGATTGATGACATTTCTTCATCTAGTTGGAATGCTGCCTCAGCCGCACGTTTTAGGCGTAATTTAATTTCTTCAGGAAAATCGCCCTTATATTTATAATTTAAAGAATGTTCGATTGAAGCCCAAAAATTCATGGCTAACGTACGTATTTGTATTTCTACTAATACCGTCTTTTTCCCACTGACCGTTTCCACTGGATACTCTGCAATCATATGATATGAACGATAACCACTTGGTTTTTTATGAGTAATATAATCTTTTTCTTCAATTACTTTCAGGTCATCTCGCTGGCGAATTAAATTAACAACCGTTGTGATATCATCTACAAATTGACACATAATGCGAATACCAGCGATGTCTTGCAACTCCCTTGCTAATTGTTCTGAAGGTTCAAAGGGAATTCCTTTTTCAAAACTTTTATCATATATACTTGCTAATGGTTTCACTCGACCAGTAACAAATTCAATGGGTGAAGTTGTGCCTTCTGCAGAAAACTGAGATCTCATCCCTCTAAATTTCACTTTTAGTTCATCGACTGCTTGTTTATAAGGTCCTAGGAAGCGTTCCCATTGCCCCATAAAAATCCCCCCAATACGCTACAAAAACTCAATCAATTATTGTGCTTCTAATATTTCACGAAAAGTTTCTTCTACTGCTTGTACAAATTCATCACCGTAATTGCCATTTCCTTCAATGTTATATATGAGCATTTCTAATTCATTCGAAAAATTATGTAATAGTATGGATTCATTATCTAAAATTAATATCGAATCTTTCTTCTTTTTTATCATTTCTACTAATGCACGCCACACTTTTTTAGGAAATTGTAAATAACTATATTCGTTGTCTTCTTCAACGACATAAATAAAAGCAAGCTCGTCAGAATCCGTTAACACTTGTCCTGCTGGCTGAATTTGTATTTTGGAGTGATTTTTGTTTAAACTAAAATAAAGTTCATCATTTTCAAAACGATAATCATCAACGACATAAACGTTGCGCATTTATAACAATCCCTTCCTACCATTTCTCCTCATATTTTAACATAGCAGGAACTATTTTCGATAAAAAGGTTCAATAAAATGCATAAATGAAAGGGATAAAGTCATGAGTCAACAGTATGAAATTGAATTTAAAAACATGTTAACAAAAGAACAATATGAACAATTATTAACAGAGTTCAACATTCAAAAACATCAAATCGTTCGACAAGTTAATCACTATTTTGATACAGAAAATTGGCACTTGAGGAAATTTTCCAGTGCTCTACGCATTCGAGAACAAAAAGGAAAATATTTTTGTACTTTAAAAGAGAAAACGGCAAAACATATTCATCTTGAAACAACGGACATTTTAACACAACAACAAAGGGATGATATGCTTTCTGGCAAGGGATTTTGGGCACCTTCTGTCAAGGAAAGATTACTGCGATTGCAAGTGCCTATTGAAGATTTACGCCCCTTTGGAACATTGACAACAGATCGGGCTGAGGTGCCATATGAGGGTGGAATTCTTGTTTTTGACCATTCCTTCTATTTGCACTGCGATGATTATGAGGTAGAATATGAAACAAATAACCCAACAGTAGGGGAGAAACGGTTTTTATCTTTTTTACAAGAACGAAATATCGATATACAAATAGCTGACAAAAAAATCGCCCGATTTATGAAAGCTGTCCAAGAGAAAGGAGTACAGTAAATGGATGCAACAATGATGAAAACCATATTAGAAATTGACGCATTGCGTTCCCTAAATAGCTCTTCTATCAATGCAACGACTGAGGAAGGTTTATTTGCAGAAATGCTAGAAGAAATATTGGCTACTACCCAAAATAGCGATAATCCAGAAAAAGCCCTACTTGAAGCGATTGAAAACTTTTCTTATAAAAACGGACTAAATGATGAAGCAAAAGGTTATATTTCAAAATTCATATTATCTAGCCCAAATCCGTACATAACAACATCCTATTCTCAATCTAACGCTTCCGAATCAGAAGCAAATTTCGATTCAGCAACGCACGGAGATTATCGTGAAATTATTCAAAGAGCATCTGCCAAATACGGTATTCCTGAAAAATTAATTATGGCAGTTATAAAACAAGAATCGAACTTTAATCCAAATGCAGTAAGCTCAGCTGGGGCTACCGGGCTTATGCAATTGATGCCAGGTACCGCAAAATATTTAGGTGTAACGAATACGAAAGACCCTGAACAAAACATCATGGGTGGTACAAAATATTTGCGTCAAATGCTCGATCAATTTGATAATGACTTGGAACTGGCTTTAGCTGCATATAATGCAGGACCTGGTAATGTAAAAAAATATGGAGGCATTCCTCCATTTAAAGAAACTCAAAACTATGTTAAGAAAGTGTTAAATTATTATCGAACAATGTAGTTGGATAATTTCTATATTTCCCCTCAATTATCAACACTTGCTGAAAGCGATTTGTTTGAGAAAACGGTGAGTCGTTGATAGAATGAAATATAACTAATCAAGGTTTTCATAGTCGATCACAATTCGTACATGCGGGAAAAGAGTATAAAAGGAGTTTACACCTATGAATCGAAAGTATATGGTTCCTTATGAGGAAATTGGTGCTGAAAAGTTAGAAAAGCTTATTCATGCATTTTATAAACGAGTTGATGTCCATCCATTACTCCGTCCATTGTTTCCAGAAGATTTAAAAGAAACAATTCGCAAACAAATACAATTCCAAACGCAATATTTAGGTGGTCCGAATTTATATACTCAAGAACATGGTCATCCGATGATGAGAGCAAGACATATGCGCTTTAAAATCACTCCAGACCATGCTCAAGCTTGGCTGGAATGTATGAGTGAAGCGATGGATGAAGTAGGACTTGAAGGCCCATTTCGCGAACAATATTTCCAACGTCTTGTTTTAACAGCGCATCATATGATTAATACTCCGAGTGAGGATGAGGGGGGATTAGATTGAATAATATCCAGCTACTGTCAGAACCTGTCGCATCCACGAAGAGGACAAAACCAATTGAACTTTATATTTTTATTGACCCGCTTTGTCCAAATGCCTTTAAATTACAGTCAATGTTAAAAAAGCTACAATTGGAATACGAGCATTATTTCACTTGGCGATACGTACTGAGCACAGAACTACAAACTTTAAACTGTGTTACTAGACGTATCAAAGGGTGCTTAACAGGTACTGATGTGGATATTACTCATCCTGCCTTACCCTCACTTGCCATTAAAGCAGCAGAATTACAAGGTAAAAAAGCAGCAAATCGTTATATTCGAAAATTGCAGGAACATGCATTGTTGGAAACTAAAAATGTTCATTCCTATTCAGCTTTAGTAGAAATTGCGAAGGAAGCAACATTAGACCAAGAGGAATTTATTAAAGATTTCGGATCAAAAGAAGCGGTGCGTGCTTTTCAATGTGATTTATATATCACTCGTGAAATGGAAGTTGATGAAGTGCCGAGCATTGTATTCTTTAATGAATGCATTGAAGATGAAGGTCTAAAAGTAAGTGGAATGTATTCCTATGAAATATACGTTCAAATATTGCAGGAAATGTTGGATGAAGAAATCGTCAGTAAACCGTTACCAACATTCGAAGAGTTATTCCAACGTTTTCAATACTTAACAACCGATGAAGTGGCAAGCATCTATTCGATATCCATGAGCGATGCGGAAAGAGAATTGAAAAAACGGATGTTACAACAAAAAATCGAACGTGTTTCAAATGATGCTGTTACATTATGGCGTTTAAAATCCTCTTCTTTTTCACTCTAGTAATTGTGGATTAAATTTTTGATAATGATAGAATATCTAGATGCTTTTCTGAATGTAGACATGATATAGCATGTCTACGTTTTTTTTGTTTTTTTAACCAAAGCTATGTTATTAAAAGAGAAAGATTTATTACAGGTCTTTTGGTGCGAATGTATCATTGATGAGAATAAAGTAAAAGAGGCATTTGCTGCAGCAAATGCCTCCTTACACAAAGGGGATGGGAGAAATGTTCACGTTCAAACAAAGGGGTGTATGTTTGATATGTGATTTATTTCACGTTTTTAATTTATCATGGAATAATAATTTGTGCAATAAAGTTTAATGGAATTTCACAAATTCGACATAATGTAAACACTTTCATGAAACTTGCAAAAATTATTGAAAAATTAGGAACAAACAAGATTGTAAAAGCTATATATGTACTTCAAAAAACGTTCACATTCTCTAAATAAAATCGTCAAAAAAAATTATACATTAAAAACTTTTATTTCAAGAAAAAAAGCTTCAAAAGAGATTTTATTAACTCTTTTGAAGCTTTTTTACTTATTTTATTGTGTAGTTTACCGTATGAGTTATACAGTATTTCACTATTTCAATAACAGTGATTCTAATTCATTGAGTTTTTCTTCAAATACTTTGCAAGCTTGAGCGATTGGTTCTCTTGATTCCATATCTACACCAGCTTTTCGCAATACTTCAATTGGGAAATCAGAACATCCCGCTTTTAAGAAGTTGTTAATATAGCGATCTACTGCAGGACGTCCTTCTTCTAAAATTTGACGGCTTAAAGCAACTGCTGCACTTTGCCCTGTTGCATATTGATATACATAGTAATTGTAATAGAAGTGTGGTATTCTCGCCCATTCCAAGCCAATTTCTTCATCTACCGTCATTTCATCGCCAAAATATTGTTTATTTAAATCATAATAAATTTCTGTAAGATGTTCAGCAGTAAGCGCCTCACCATTTCGATCCATTTCATGAATCATATGTTCAAATTCAGCAAACATTGTTTGGCGATAAACCGTACTTCTGAAACTATCGAGCCAATGATTGAGTAAGTAAACTTTCACTTGTTTATCTTCCGTCGTTTTTAATAAATAATCGAATAAAAGCTCCTCGTTACATGTAGAAGCTACTTCCGCCACGAAAATGGAGTAATCCGCATAAGGATACGGTTGATTTTTCCGAGTATAGTAACTATGCATACTATGTCCAAATTCATGGGCTAACGTAAATAAATTATCAATATTATTTTGCCAGTTCATTAATACGTACGGATTCGTGCCGTATGTCCCTGAAGAATATGCTCCGCTTCGTTTTCCTTTATTCTCCATTACATCTACCCAGCGGCTATTTAATCCTTCTTGGACGATAGTTTGATATTCTTCCCCTAATGGAGCAAAGCTTTTCACCATAATATCTTTTGCTTTTTCATAAGGCATATCCATTTTCACTTTTTTCACAAGAGGTACGAATAAATCATACATGTGCAATTCATCCACATCGAGCACTTTTTTACGCAATGATACATAGCGGTGAAGTGCTGGTAAGTATTCGTGTATCGTTTCAATTAATTGATCATAGACCTTTTCAGGTATATGGTTGCCTGCTAATGCGCGATGACGAGCAGAATCGTAGTTCCGGATTCTTGCATAAACATTATGTGATTTTACGTTGCCTGCTAATGTGGAAGCAAAAGTATTAATATACTTGCCGTACGTATCATACATCGCTTTAAAAGCATTTTTTCTTACTTCACGATCTTCACTTTCTAAAAATGTGATGTAGTTTCCATGAGTCAGTTGTACTTCCTCGCCATCTTCATTCTTGATAGTTGGAAACTCTAAATCTGCATTATTCAAAGCGCTGAAAGTAGTACCCGGAGAGCTTGTCACTTCTGAAAATTGTGCTAATATAGCTTCTTTATCGGCCGATAATACATGTGGGCGCTGTAAATTTAATTCTTTAAACATTTGCTCATATAGACGCAACGGTTCGTATTCTTCTAAATATTGTTGTATTTGTTCTTCCGATAAAGTTAAAATTTCAGGAGTTAAGAAAGACCATGCCGCATTAATCTTTGCTCCTAGAGAACGTGCACGGCTTTCCATCCCTTGATATTTGCTTTTCGTCGTATCTTCATCGTGTTTCAAATGACTATATACGTATAATTTCCCGAAGCGCTCAGAAATTTTGTCGCTAAATTGCAATGTTTCATATAAACTTTTTGCGCTTTCTGTTGCTTTCCCTTTATACTTTTCTGCTTCTGAAATTAATTGCTCAATCTGTTTAAATTCTTCCTCCCATGCCTCGTCTGAAGGGAAAATTGTTGATAAATCCCAAGTCAATTCGACAGGCACTTCATCACGTGTTAATAATTTTTTTGCCATGTCAATGCCCCCGTAATGATAAATTTTTTTCACAATCATATTTTCTCAATATTTTCCTCTTGTTGCAAGAAATTGCCTATATAGCAATTCCTCTAATTGTTCTTCCTTCACTGTGCTCATCATATCTTCCACAGACAAATCTTTGAGAAGTTCTACATATCGATTAACAACTTGTATAGCCTCACTCGTACATGCCCGCTTTGACCATCGTAAAAAGTCAATTATTACTTTTTGATTGATTGCATGTACCTTAATTCCCAATAAATGAATAAAATACATTAGTTCAGTTTGCCATTCTATTGCACATACATGAAATGCTTCATTTCCGCAAATAGGAATCCCTAAAAATATTGGAAATTGATAAAGGTCTATTCGCAGCTCATAAACACTTCTCAAAAATAAATCATTTACACCTTTTCGGCTAAATAATACCCTTGATTTTAAAAATTGATTGATAAAATTATGGTATGCATTTAATACATTGGAAAATTCCTTTTCTGTAAAAGGCCTCGGTATATAAAATGGGAATTTTTGTTTTAATAGTGGGAGAGGACTAATTTTTGATAAATAACTAATTCCCTTTAAATGAATGAGGTTAGATATATACAAAAATTGCTTTGTATTTGGATTATATGTCATTAAATATTTTGCTTTCTTTTCGCTAGTAATAAATTGTTGGAGTTGATGGGGAAGGGTAATTTTTTGTAAGCCATTTTCTTTTATTTTTTGAACAGGAGTCAATGCAATCCAAATAGGTTGGATATTTTTTTGATTGTAACCGCTATTTCGCTCAAGAAATCGTTGATGCTTTATTGGACTACATTGGAATTCGATTGCATACTGATATCCATTTAAATTTATTAGCAGATCTGGTCGTTGATTTAGTTCAGCTATATAAGGCTCTAGCAATACGGGAATTTGAAGATATCGAAAAAGTTGAAACAGCTGTTCTTTTCCTTGGAGATGTTGTATTGTTTCACCTTCAGAAAAATAAGACTCGCAATGACTTATTGAAATGTGAGCAAAGTGAGGCATTTTAACGGTTCCAATTTTCAATTGGAGTTTTTCACCACATTGTGGGCAATAGAATTGTCTTTCTTCTCTAAGGCGTTTTAATGTTGTATGAGGAATTGTGGAATCAATCACAAATCGTTCTTGATTTTCTGTAATTGCTACAAGCACAAAACCCCCCCTTTTCACACCATTTTATGGTAGAATTTTAGGATTGACAAGAGCATACAAAAAGATATATTTTTCAAGGGGGAGATTAACTGAAATTCAAAATATTAACATAAAAAAAAGTGCCTACACCTAGGCACATTTAATTAAAGTAATGAACAATTGTTTCCAAGCAATCTTCTTCCATGATCGCTGTACCGTACTCTTTTAAACGATATATTGTCATTTTTGAACTTGTTAAATATTCATTTAAAATCGAGCGTATATTTTGACGAGTTGCACTATCATTCACACCAGCAAAATCGATGGCAATATAGTAATAATTTTCATATTTATATAAAGAAGTGTGCAAGCCGTACTCCACTAATCGATTTGCTACTGGAATAATTTCGTCGATATCCTTGAATTTATATAATGACATGTTCGCAATTCCTTCATGATTTAACACATCATCATCTTCGAAGGGATTGAACGGGTCTTTATGGTTAACTGTAGCTTCATGATGTTCATCAAAATTAGAGAACAGAGAGCTTGGATCTGAATCATTTACATTGGCACGTGTGACGATTACTTCTAAACCTTGTTCTGAAGCATTCACGTGTATCCAAATTGGGCCATCTAAATCGAAATATTCTTCTGTGTTAATTTCACCAATCATATCCCAAAATAACTCTTCGCCTTTTGCTCTGTTATACCATATTTCTTCACGGCTATAACCGCGATCCTCAATATCACGATATGTGATAAAGAGCTTTATTGTATTTTCATTTACGCGTTCGATGTCCATGAGACTTCAACTCCCTTCACAGTCATTGGTTGAAAAACCGAAAGCGTGTACTTAGTATGTTTGAATCGGAGTAAAATACACCCCAATTCTTTAGTGCCTTTCCCCTTTACTTCCTTTGGTATACAGAACAAAACGCTTAATGAATATTTATGTTTCATTCTATGATTCTATTGTATGATGAACTAATAGAAAATGAAAAGGAAAAACACCCTTCAAATAAAATTATTTGAATTATTCAAAATTGTAGATGACAATATCAATTAAATCAAGTATTAAGTGAAAAAAGGATGAATTTTCTTTATGAAGGAATTCATAATAAAAATGCAATAAAAAAAGCGTAAACAAGTCAAACAAACGTTGACTGAATTTACACTTTTTCACTACATTATATGATTAATTGACCATTTTTTGGGCTTCCATTAATTGATAAGCACGTACTTTTCGAGGTAAAAATCGACGGATTTCATCTTCATTGTAACCAACTTGCAGACGCTTCTCATCTAAAATAATTGGTCTTCGGAGTAATCCTGGATGCTCTTGGATTAATTCATATAATTTTTGTAAAGGTAAACTTTCCACATCAACGTTTAACTTTTGGAATACTTTAGAGCGTGTAGAAATAATTTCGTCAGTTCCATCCTCTGTCATTCGTAATATTTCTTTAATTTCACTAATTGTTAGCGGTTCTGAAAAAATATTTCGTTCTCTATATGGAATATCATGTTGCTCTAGCCAAGCTTTCGCTTTTCTACATGATGTACAACTAGGTGATGTAAATAATGTTACAATCATTGTTACACTTCCCTTCTATATATAAATCAAAGGCATCTATGCTTTATTATTTATTTAGAATTAATATCATTTTAAATTCTGTATCAATTATACAACATTCTTTTTCTTTTGAATATAGGATAATTGAAAAATTCACATATTCATATGATAAATTTAAAAAAACATTCGTGAATCTTAGCTTTTTTTCACAATTAACATAAAATTTCCTACTAAAGTTGTATTTTCTCCCCTCCTTTATCTTCCAATTCATTTTCTCAATTAGATAACGACAATCGAGAATTTCTATATTTATTAATAAAATTTCCTTACAT
>SMEK01000747.1_pt1 | contig 14360 bp, 14 predicted proteins | sample 2456371 | NCBI WGS metagenome assembly SMEK01 (sample SAMN10132590, study PRJNA489261) | soil metagenome | isolation source: day1 antibiotic-loamy sand soil ammended with composted manure from dairy... | place: USA | collected 2015-04-01
TATTTGTAAGTTTAAAATATACGAACCATCTTTAATTTCGTCTTCTACAAAAATTAATTCGGTAATGGTACAGTGAAAGCGGGCATCATGATTTACCTTCTGAACATTTTTTACATTCCAGAACGCTTTGTGCGATACTAATTTTCCTTCATCAATTTCTTTATCCACGCTGGGCAAATCAATCAACAAATGCTGAATACCTAACGATGCAATAAATAAAGCAGCTTCTTCTAATAAATAAGCCGGATTGGTATTCGAATACTTTTTATGCTTTTTTTCTGATGAATTAGGCAACGTGCGAATTACAATCGCCTCGGGCATTTTTCCTTTTAAAGCTGATTGGATATGCTTTTTGGTAATTACCAAATCACCGTCTTGATATTCTGGTGTAACCGAAATTAGTTCCGTCGTAAAAAAGAATGTTCTCAGCGTTTGATTAATTGAATAAAAATCCTTGGTGATATGCCCTAAACACTCGGTATGCGTACCATGTCCGTGTGGATTGAACAAAATATTATTAAAATTTGTCGATGATTTTCCAGATGCTACACTACCTACAAAATTACCCATTACCACCGGACTGATTTCCGGTTTTTTTAAATACCAAGCAATAGGGTTTTGTTCATTATTCTGAATAGGTAATGAAATGTCTATTGGCTTAGACAAATCAATTTCGTACGCTTTGTTGTTATATTGAATAGTTGTTTTCATTTCTATATTTTTATTAATTATAATGCTATTCTAAATTAATGAATATATGGAAAGAAGGTTGCTTTATTTTCTTTTCGTTTATTTGAAAATAACTCTTGGAGTACAACATCAATTTTTGAATTTAATAGTGATGTCACTATAACTTCTTCTTCTCTATCTTTTAATAAAATTTTCACATAAACAAATCGTCTATTAAAGAAAATTTGATTGTACTATTCTTTACTTTACCTGAAGTTCCAACTAGATTCCAATGGATTATATTATCTTCACTAATAATCAACTGCTCATCATTTTGAATTATAAACAATTGATCTTCATAAACTTTAAATAATATTTTTTTATTTATTGCATAATGATTAAATATAATCACTAATTGAAAAATAATTGGCACGAAAATTAAAATTACTAAACCTATAAAAAAAGACAAATTATTCATTAAAGAATCATCTTCAAAAAACCAATAATAAAACACACCTATTATAAATAGATTTGTAAAAATCAAAGGAAAACATTTTTTTAAAATTTTATTATTGGTAATTCGTTCCATATTTATTGATACGTCCTTTTGTTTCCCAAAGAAACATTGATATATTAAAATTATCTGTGCATCTGTGGCATTTTATCAATCTATCCAAAATAATTCCGATGCAATTCCGTCGCAAAAGAATTTTCCTCTAATGGTAGTTTTTAAAACGTTGTTTTCTAATTGCAATTGTTGTTTTTGCAAAAACGGTTGTGCATTCTTCAGTAAATATTCCAAATATTCAGAACCAAAATCATTGGAAACTTTTTCTAATGAAACGCCCCAAATGGTGCGTAAACCGGTCATTACATATTCGTTGTACCTATCTTGCATTGAAAGGGCTTCGGTTTCGTTTGGCAATTCGTTTTTTTGGATAGATTGCATATACAATGAATTATTGGCAATATTCCACGAACGATTTTTCCCGTCAAAACTATGTGCCGAAGGACCGATTCCCAAATACTTTTTTCCCAACCAATAAGCCGAATTGTTTTTAGAAAAATAACTGGCTTTTCCAAAATTAGACAATTCATAATGTACGAAACCATTGTTTTCTAAAATAGAAACCAAAGCTAAAAAATGCTCATGTGCTTCACCATCATCAGGCGTTGGGATTTTTCCTTTTTTGATTAATGTTGCCAAAGCGGTTTTGGGTTCCACCGTTAATGCATAGGTGGAAATATGTGGAATATCCAGATCTAATACTTTTTGAATGTTTGATTTCCAGCGATCCATTGCCATTCCAGGAATTCCGTAAATTAAATCAATAGAAATATTGTCAAAAAATTTTGTAGCTTCAACCAAACAATCCCAGGCTTCATCGGCATTGTGTGCCCTATTCATCATTTGTAAATCTTCATTGTAAAATGATTGCACTCCAATACTCAGCCGGTTGATTTTAGACGATGCCAATTGCTGAATGCGCGCCACAGACAAATCGTCGGGATTGGCTTCCAATGTAATTTCGGGATTTTCAATCACATCAAACAACGAATAAACGGTATCAATCAACAAATTAATTTCTTCGTTGGTCAAAATGCTCGGTGTTCCGCCACCAAAATAAATGGTTTCTATTATTTCATCAATTTCATTTTTCCGTAAGTTCAGTTCTTGAATCAAAGCAAAAATCATTTCGTCTTTTTTCTTTAACGAAGTTGAAAAATGAAAATCGCAATAATGGCACGCCTGCTTGCAAAAAGGAATATGTAAGTAAATGCCTGCCATTATTTTTTGGTGATTCGATCTTGATTTTGATTGACAAAAGCATCCCAACCCGAATAAGATTTTCCTACTACGGTTTTTCCCGAATTAAAAAAATGGCACACGGCTGCCGCCAATCCATCGGTAGAATCGAGATTTTTTGGCAATTCTTTCAAACCCAACAATTGTTGTAACATTTTAGCTACCTGTTCTTTAGAAGCATTTCCGTTTCCGGTTATTGCCATTTTAATTTTTTTGGGTTCGTATTCGGTAATCGGAATTTCGCGTGACAAACCCGCAGCCATTGCAACACCTTGTGCCCTACCCAGCTTTAACATCGACTGAACGTTTTTGCCAAAAAACGGAGCTTCAATAGCAATTTCATCAGGATGATAGGTATCAATCAATTCAATGGTACGTTCAAAAACGCGTTTTAATTTTAAATAATGATCGCTTAGTTTTGAAAGATTCAATTCGTTAAGCTGTAAAAAAACCATCTGATTTTTTTCAACTTTTATCAAACCAAACCCCATAATGGTGGTTCCGGGATCAATACCTAATATAATGCGTTCTTTTGCCAATGTTTATTAATTCGTTAATTCAAATAGGTTGTACTGAAAAAAATAGTTCCTTTGCAGTATGAAATTTTTGTCTTCCAAAATTAAGCAATTCTTATTACTTCTGCTGAAATTAATCATTGTTGGTTTGGCGTTTTATTTCATTAAAAGCCAGTTGGCAGAAAAAACGCTTGATTGGAACATTATTTCAACGGCATTGCAACAAGAAAACGCAGCTTTTTTTGTTGCAATTTTATTGATTTTAACTTTTTTGAACCGGTTTATAGAAATATTAAAATGGAAGAATCTGGCACAAACCATTACGCCAACTACTATTTGGAAAAGTACAAAACAGGTTCTAATCGGGATTACTTTTGGAATTGTTACACCCAACGGAATTGGAGAATATGCCGGAAAAGCATGGTTTTATCCTAAAAAAGAAGCCGGAAAAGTAGTTTTTCTCAATGCGGTTTGCAATGGTATTCAGGTAGTGTACTCGGTGCTTTTTGGACTGATCGGAACATTGTATATTAACAGCCTGCATCCTTTTATTCCTAAAAAATATCTTTTCTTATTTTTTGGCGGATTATTTTTAGCAGTACTTCTCTTATTCTCTATAAAAAACATTCAAATTAAAGGATATTCCTTGCAAACGCTGATTGATCATTTAAAAAATATCAATGCATCTGTGCACAGAAAAAATATCTTTTTGGCATTTTTAAGATATGTGGTTTTAGTGCATCAGTATTTTGTATTGTACACCTTGTTTGGGGTTGATATTCCGTATTTTACGCTGCTCGCCGTAGTAGCGAGCATTTACCTTCTGGCTTCTTCTCTACCCAATTTTCAGGCGATTGATTTTGCCTTAAAAGGAAGTGTTGCTATTTATTTATTTGGCTTTTTCGGGGTGGACAGCTGGATCGTTACCGTGGTTGCAGCATTGATTTGGCTGTTGAATTTGGTTATTCCTATTTCGATAGGAAGTATCTTTTTACTGATTTTTAATCCGAAGAAGACCTACAAAAAACCCTAACAAAGTTCGGAACTCTGTTAGGGTTAGAAAATATACTTTACTTTACTTTATTTTTACCTGAAGCTGAAACTGTGTAGCCACTGGAACGCCTCGTTTAGTTGCCGGCTGTATCTTAGAAAATTTCTTGTTTTGCTGTTTCATGATACTGTCAAGCATTTGCTTGGGCAACAGTTTTTCGTTGATTTGTTCGGTTTTAAAATTCAATTCGCTTTTGGGGGACAAACTTACTAAAAACTGTACAGAATCTATTGTTGATAATTTTACCAATGAATCGGTTCGCAACACATTTTCCACTTCAAAATTCAAACGATCAAAAAAACATCTTTTATTTTCTTCGGCATCGGTAAATTTTTCGCACGAATCATACGTGGGATAGGTATCCACCTTGCTCCAATCAATGGTGTGCAATTCTCTACGCAATAATTCCTGCGAATCTGGTAGTTCTTTCTGCACAAAATTGCACGATGTCAGCAAAAATGAACAAAAAACAAATGCCCAATAATTTTTCATAAAAATTAAATCGTAAATTTAAAAGCAAAAATACAAAAATAAGTATGGAATTCTTAATACTGATTGTAAGTTTATTGTTTGTGCTTGCGGGAATTGCAGGAAGCGTTTTGCCGGCATTGCCCGGACCGCCTTTAAGCTGGATTGGCTTGCTGATTTTATACACCACACCGCAGATGCCTTTTAACTATGCTACTTTAGGAATAACTTTTATAATTACGTTACTTATCGTTATATTGGATTATGTAATTCCGGCACAGGGTACCAAACGTTTTGGAGGCAGTAAATATGGCATTTGGGGAACAAATATCGGGTTGGTTGTTGGTATTTTTGCACCTATTCCTTTAGGATTTATAATTGGTCCGTTTTTGGGAGCATTTATTGGCGAACTGATTTACGACCAGAACAATTCAAAACGTGCCTTAGAAGCAGCAACAGGTTCACTTATTGGTTTCTTGGCATCGTCTTTTATAAAATTTGTTTTTTGTATGATTTTATTGGGGATTTACATTCATACCGTTTGGAAATATTGGAATGTGTGGTTTTAGATTTTTGTAAACCTAAAATTCCATAGGGATTATCTGTTAATAACGAAAAAACAAGCAACAGACCGCTCCTACAAAGAATCTTAAAACAATACATTAAGTTCTATGAATAGGAAGCTCTTACGGGAATTCAAAAAAAAGTTTAAATCACCTCAATTTTTAGTTAACAGGTATTTTTATAGGTAAGGTAAAATACATGCGCACAATTTTATTTTCAAATTCAGCTGGTTCCCATTTAGATTTCTCTTTTATAATTTTAAACACTTCATTTGCTAAATCAAATTTATCTTCTATGATTGTCATGTTAGTTAAAGAACCATCTTTTTCTATGACAAATCTAATCCTAATCACAATATCGTTTAATGTTAAAGGACGTTTTATTTTATCTTCTAAATCGTCTTTAATATTAGTATTTAGATTTTTGAAAAATACATCAAAACCTTCTTTAGGCTGTGCTTTCTTGTGAACAAGTTTATAGATAGAATCTTCTCCTTTAAACAAATTTGTTTTTTTAGAGTAATCATATGAAGGATCACCACATGCTTGAATAATAGTTATATCATTTTCTTGTGCAAACACCTGTAATCCTGTAAAAAGTGTAAAAACTAAAATTAATATATTTTTCATACTATCAATTCTTTAGAAATAAAATACTTAAATTTTTAGTTTAAAATTGCCTTTTAAGTGCTCAAATAACAAATCGGCGATTTGCTTTTTATAAGACACAATGCTAATAGCAACCAGATAATCGTTTTTATAAAGAAAAAGCGTACGGTAATGGTTTACATAATCACCATCGGGCATAGAAAAGGTAACTTCTGTTGTTTTGGTTTCATTAAAAACAATAGTTCTTACAATGGCATTTTGTTTCTCGGCATCGTTTTCAATGGTTCGCAATTCTGCTTCTGCCTGCTGCTGGGTAATTTTTCTAAAAACCACATTGTAATATACCGTTTGATCCTGTGCCTGAATCATAAACTCCTCTGTTTGTAATTGATCGTTTGTAGAACTTTTAACAAGGGCACAATTACATTTTAGATCAAAAAATTCGGTATCTACAAGAGCGTTGTTTAACGAATCTTTAAATGATTTTACTTCTTCTTCGGTAGTGTAAACCAGCTGTTCAGAATCTTTTTGAGGATCGTTTACATTAATTGTTATAGGCAATGTAAAAGCCGAACGTACATTTTTTTGGTTATGTACTGCGGGAACCCAGGCTGGCATCATTTTTAAGGCTCTGATGGCCTCTTCGCCCACGCCGAATTTATCGTCTATAACCTGAATATCTGAGAAGCTGCCATCTTTTTCAACCACAAATTTTAATCGCATACGCAACTGTTCTACTTCTTTTGGAATATCGGGCACGTTGAATTCTTCTATGAAATTCTGCATAAAATTCTGTATGCCTTCTTTAGGGTGTGCTTTCTGCTGAACAAAGGTTTGAATATCTTCTTGTGCAACCATTGAAAAACTATTCACGAGAAGAATAGAAAGTAGATAAAGTATTTTTTTCATGTTTAATAATAGTTATTGAAGCACAAAACTATGCTTTTATTGTGAAAATGAAAAAACACTGCCTAATTTCACAATCCAGACAATGTTTTTTCTCTTAAAAAATATTAATTGTGCCAAAAAACGTCATTCCATTCTTCGGTGATGCGGTTTTTATGATACACCTTTTCAATTTGTATCAACTGTTCTAATGTGGCACATTTTTTTACTTCGTTTAAAATGCCTTTTTCATTAATACGGATTAACCGTTCCAGCTCTTCTTCGATTCTGTTTAACGATTTTTCAATTTGCTCGTTTTCTTCAAAAAGCCGTTTTAGCCGCCTTTGCTTGGTTAATGCTTTTTTGATCAATTCGTGATCATCTCCCAAAATAGGAAAAATGTATTCACTTTCTTTTTTTAAATGCAGTGCCAACCGACTGTTATAGTACCAATCGGTATAATTTTTAATTCGTTGCAGTGGAATATTTAAACGAATGCCTTCGCGAATAATACGGCATAATTGCAAAGCTTCATTATATTCTTTTCCAAGTAATTCGGTTACTTGTTCTAAGTGGCATTCGTAATCTGCTTTATCTGTATCATTAGTATTCATTGGTTCAAATTTATTCATTTTTATTTTTATTCCATTGATTTTAAAGTCTTTTTAAAACGGAGACGGTTGTTTTTTAGAGAGTTTTAACACTGTACGGTTTAAATAAGGAAAAAAGGCTACCAACAATATTGTGGCAATCAACATTACACTAATGATTTCATAATAATCGATACCGTAACGAATGTGATTTTGTATATTCATTGCGTTTACCAGTATTTTATTTGATGCTTTGGTTACATATTCATTTGTAGCTCCGTGGTTTAACAATACCTGTTTAAAATTTTCTATCTTTTGTAAAGCGACCGGATTTTGAACTGAAACCTGATATTGAAACGTATTAAAGTGCTTGCTTTTTGAAAACAATTCAAAATAATTCATCAAACCAATACTGACATAAAAACCAAAACATCTCATAAACAGGCACATTCCTGCCGAAGTTACGCTTAAACGTTCGGGCACCGAGGCAACCATAAAGATAATAGAAGGCGTCATTAAGGTACCTACTCCCAATCCTTGAATGAGCAAAGGAAGATAAAAGCGGTTTTCGTTTGCTTGTGTGGTAAACAGAAAAATCATCCAAACGTGAAATACAAGTAAAAGGATAAATCCGTAAATCCACAATAAACGAATGGGGCGTTTTTGCAGCACGAAAACTCCTGAAACAATTACTCCGATGATGATTCCCAAAATATTAATCAACGTAATGTATCCAACATGAATGGGATCTAACTTTAAAACTGTTTGAAAATAAGTTGTTGTAATAGAAAAAGCAAACCGGCAAATGTAAAATATCAGGATGATTAACGCACCTATTTTGAAATTGCGGTATTTAAAAACTTCCAAATCAAAATAGGGTCGCTTTAAAGCAGTTTGCCTGATTAAAAACAAGATTCCGAAAACAAAAAAGGCAATAAAACTGTATTGTATCCTAAGATCATCAAGCCAATAATATTCTTGTCCGTAAACCATTACATACCCCATTAAACAAAGACAAATCGCGTATAATGAAAAACTTGCCCAATCTAACTGATACAGCGGAAACTTCACATCGAGCCGGACATCGTTCATAAAAAGATATAAAAACAACAAACTTGGCAAATAAGAAAACATGGCACATTTATAAACCACGTTAAAATTAAATGCGTCAATAATATGGGCGGTAGCAAAATTGTTAAACGGAATCATACAAACCAGCATTCCAAAGAAAATGGAATAGCCGATAACCCTTGCTCGCTGTGACCGCAATCGACTAAAAATCAAAGCCAGCGAAAGATTTACCGTCATGGTAAATGCCATACCCTGAATAAAACGACAGATAAACAGCACACTGACTTCTTTTGTAGCATAACAGATGTACGAAGTAACAATTTGAATGATGGTAATAACGATAAAATACTCTTTCGCCGCTAAAAATTTAAAGAAACGGCGTTCTAAAGAAAAAAAACTGACATATCCCGCATAGAACAAAACCACTGAAAAAAGTACATCGTAGGTTTCAATTCCTGTATTACCTGCTGCGGCGTTAATGTTTGTCATAGGTAGAAAAAACAATACCAAACTGGGAAGCAAGACAATAAAAAGTGTAATCTTTTCGAGCCATTCGGGTACCCACGATCTGAATAAGAAAATTTTTTTCGGCATTTTTAGTCCTGTTCTTTTGCTATTGAAACATTTACGTTCATTCCTGCTTTTAGCAGATTTATTTTATCTTCTGGTTCAGTTACACGTATTCTTACCGGCACGCGTTGAACAATTTTTACATAATTTCCAGTAGAATTGTCAGGTGGCAATAGCGAAAAACTTGAACCAGTAGCAGCTGAGAAAGATATAATTTCTCCTTTAAAAGTAATATCAGGATATGCATCGGCTGTAAATTCAGCAATATCACCCAGTTTCATCGTTCCAATCTGTGTTTCTTTATAGTTGGCAACTACCCATTTATCTGTTTCACTATTAACGATATAAGCCAGAACCTGACCCACATCGATCATTTGTCCTTTTTCTACAATTCTTCGTCCCATAACACCGTTGTAAGGAGCGGTAATAATGGTATAAGAGACATCTAATTTATGGCGGTCTAACAAGGCTTCTAATCGTTCAATTTCTGCTTGTGCCACAGCTTCTTGTGCTGCGGCATCTTCAATTTCTGACAACGATGCCAGATAATTATCTTTTGCTGCTTGTGTTTCAGCCAAAGCCATACTGTGATTAGCCTCTACTTTTTCTAACTTTTGAGTGGTTGCCGATTCTGTTTTAACCAATTCTTTATATCGGGCATAATCCAGGTTTTCTTTTTGCAGATTGGCTTTAGCAACATTAATTTTTGAGTGATTTACCTTTGCGGTTTTACTTAATGTTTGCACTTTTGTTTGCCATACTGCTAATTGGGCTTTTGCATTTAATAAAGCGGCTTCGGTTTGTTTTTGCTGAATGGTGTATTCGCGTTGGTCGATAATAAGCAACGTATCACCTTTTTTTACGGGTTGGTTTTCATCATATCTTATCTCAGTAATAAATCCGCCGGCACGTGAAATCACCGGATTAATGTATTCCTGAACCTGGGCATCGTTTGTTTTTTCATTTCTTGAAACATCGACTAAGGTTATAATTCCCCAAATAATCAATAGTACCGATACAATTCCTGCAATCCATGCGGTAATTTTGGTAATTAATTTATCGGTTACGGTGTAAGTTTTTTTTGCTGTCATTTTAAAGAGTTCCTAAAACGTTTTGAAGTTGATAATATTGAATTTGAGCGGTAATTTTTGCCGTAACAAAATTGAAACGACTTTGTAATAACTGTACGTCGGCGTCTAACAAATCGGTTATTAATGCTGTTTGATTAAGATAATTGTGATGAACTATCCGTTGATTTTCGTTAGCCTGATCAATATCTGCCTTTGCTACATCTATTTTAACCAATGCTTCTTTAAATCGCAGGAAGTTTTCATACACTTTTTCACGTATCTTATCATCAATGTGGTGATGTTCTAATTCTTCCTTTTCTAAATTAAGTTTCGCCACACGCTCTTTGGGTTTGTTGATAAAAAGTTCTGAAAGCGGCAACGAAGCCTTTACGCCAAAAATGCCCAATGTGTAATTGCTTGGCGAATAAGGATACAGGAAAATTTGTGGGTTTGCCAGATAAAATTCACCGTACAAGCCTATTTTGGGCTTCACATTTGCCCGAATGTTTTTTACCTCTATTTTTTTCAGCTCTACTCTTTTTTCAGAGATACGGTAATCGTAAGAATTCTTTTCGGCTATTTCCAGATAATCATCATAAGGTAAAAGCGGAAACAAAACCGGATCCAGATCCTCATACGGATTGACCTTATCGTGATCGGGCAAGCCAATAATAATGTTAAGCTTTTGATTGGCAATGGCAATATCGTTTTCAATTTTTATCAGCATCATTTTTTGGTTCGAAAGCTTTAGTTCCACCCGTAACACATCGCTTTTTAAAATAACGCCGTGCTTGTACAGCTCTTTAATCTCGTGTAATTGCTTTTCCTGATTGGCAATATCCTGAAGAACCAGCTCTTTAAAAAAAAGATATGCCTGCAAATTCAGATAATAAACAGCCGATTGCAATTTGATTTCCGAAGTAGTTAATTCTTTTTGAACTTGTGCAATATCTGCCAACGCATTTTTCTTGTCAATTTGTAAATTCAGCTTATTTCCATTGTAAATATTGAAATAATCACTTCGTGTTGTGTTGGCGGTTTTAACAAACCGTCTTCGTACACCGGAATATTGGTTGCATATTCGTAATTTCCGTTTAGACTGATTTCCGGAAAACGTTCGTATTTACTTTCTCTGATTTCTTCGGCACTTACATCGGCTTCTAAACTGCTTAGATTAATTTTTTTACTTGACTGAACCGCCATATCCCAGGTTTGACTAATAGAAAGCGGAAGCATTTCACCCGAAGAATCAGAACGATGATTTTGTGAAAAGAGCAAAACCGACTGCTGAAGAATTAAACAAAGTACCATGTGTTTTTTGATATTGCAAAACATTTGAGTTAATTTTAAAATGTTGCAAATTTATAGGGCGAAACCTTTCTGTTATTTATGCAAAATAGACGAATATTTAATTATTCCCGCCAATTTGCATTTATATTGTTTCTGTGTTTCTACCTTTGCAACTATATTGCATTTTAATAGTTTGCTCATGGGGTTAATTGCTTCTTTATCCAATATTGACCGTTTTTCTGATTCTGTGTTTGTAATGCACGAAAGGTCTGAAAAATTCATTCCGTTTCACAGCCATTTAAAAGGGCAATTGTCTTACGTTGAAGGTGGATTGGCTTATTTACAAGTCAATGAAAAACACTATGTAATTCCCGCAAGACATTATTTCTGGATACCGCAAGGGTTAACACACATTCTAAAAATAGGACATTCGGGAACCGTATTACGGTCATTATTTTTTTACACGCATGATGATGATAAAAGTCTGTTTTATTCCGAAGTGGGAATTTATCCGATTAACGGATTATTAATGGAAATGATTAAGCATACTGAAAGTTGGGACGGCCACATTTTGCCCGGCGAAAACAATTACAAATTTCTTTCGGTTATCAAAGATATTTTACCGGAAATCAGTCAAAAAAAATTGCCCATTGCACTACCCTTTACAGACAATGAACGAATGGTTCCAATCCTTGATTATTTAGAAAAAAACATTGCAGATAACCATTGCTTAGAAAGCATCAGTAAAAAATTCAATATCAGTGAACGCAGCTTATCGCGTTTGTTTCAATTTACGTTAAATACTTCCTTTTTACAATATATTAAATTGTTGCGCATTGTAAAATCGATTGAGTTCATGTTACAAACTGACTGGTCTATAAGCGAAATTGCCTTTGCTGTGGGATACGGCAGCTTACCAGCTTTTAGCAACACTTTTTATCAATTGACGAATTTTAGGCCTTCAGATTTTAAAAGGAATTTTTAATAGGGAGGAAAATCAAAAAAGCCCTCCGATTTGGAAAGCTTTTCATTGGTCTAACTACTAAACCAGGTACTTGCGTACCTAAACAACACAACTAAGTTTAAATTCTTGCGCGAATTTCGCGGTCTGGACGGGACTCGAACCCGCGACCCCATGCGTGACAGGCATGTATTCTAACCAACTGAACTACCAAACCAAAACATTTTAGGGCACAAAAGCCCCTCGTAACCGAAGGGCTATTGTATCTCGGCGGTCTGGACGGGACTCGAACCCGCGACCCCATGCGTGACAGGCATGTATTCTAACCAACTGAACTACCAAACCAAGATTCTGGACGGGACTCGAACCCGCGACCCCATGCGTGACAGGCATGTATTCTAACCAACTGAACTACCAAACCGTTTTGTTAACTTAATGTTAGCGATGCTTTATTAATTCAACGGTGCAAATATACGACCATTTACCAACGGTGCAAACATTTTTTAAAAAAATTTACCCAATGGTTTTAAAGTTTTTTTCAGTTGGCTTTTTTTCAATTGTTTATAAAAAAAATACCGGAATAAATCCGGTATCAGTTTGTTTTATTGTTGCTATTATATCAATTTGTTTAAAGCATCAACATACGTTTGTTTTGGTGCTACACCTACCTGACGTCCTACTACTTCTCCGTTTTGGAAAATTAATACGGTTGGTATGTTTCTCACTCCGTATTGTGAAGCAAAATCCTGATTTGCATCTACATCTACTTTTCCTACTACTACTTTTCCATCAAAATCTCCGGCCAATTCTTCAATAGTTGGTCCTAACATTTTACAAGGTCCGCACCATTCTGCCCAAAAATCCACTACTACCGGTTTGTCTGATTTTAATACTACTTCGTCGAATGTAGCATCTGTTATTTCTAAAGCCATATTTTTTATTTTTAATGTATCTACAAATTTAGTTATTTTTTCATTTGTACCAAATTAAGAACCATAAGTTATATCTATCGTTCTATTAGGCGAATCAATTTAAACGGAAGGAAACCTGCATTTTTTCCAATTCTTCTAATAAATCAGATGATATTTCTATACGCATATTTTTACTTGGCATTTCTACCATATTTTTTCTGATATATTGTGTTTCGGGAAGATGTATCTCTGGTTCCTTGACTTCTCCGTCCTCTTGAGGTTCCGTTTCGTCTTCCTCAACCAATAATTTCTGAACGGCTTCAGCCTGTAAACGGTTCTGAACTTCTTCTAATTCAAATATTTCAAACACCACCGATTTATTTCCCGGATTTTGTTCCATAATCAACCGTATTTTTTCTACCTGCATTTCTTTTAACTGACGAACATCCATTTGAATGATCAGCTTTTTGGCAAAAGTAGGAATCACTTCGTTTAACAATTTTAACTCCACAAATTGTAAACGAGGTTCAGATCGCTCGTTGGTATCCTTTTTTACCCATCCTTCTTTTACATATACTTTAAAATACACAAAGGTGTTATTAAGTAAAAAGTGTCGGTATTTCAGGTAATCTTCATTAAACATGCGCATTTCATAACTTTCGTCGTACCCTTCTACAGTAAACATTGCCCAGTCTTTGCCTTTTGCCGACGTTCTAAATTGTACGTTTGAAATCATTCCGCCAAAAGTTACGGTTCGTCCCACCAAAGATTCTAACTGTTTTAATTGTTCTAAACGAACATTGCAGAAATATTTCAGCTCAAATTTAAAATCATCTAACGGGTGCCCGGAAATATAAATTCCTACCACATCTTTCTCTTTTGCTAATTTTTCCATCGTTGTCCATTCGTCACAATTTGGAATGACTGGTTCTGGAATCTGCACTTCGCTTGATTCGCCAAACAAGCTTACTTGGGCGGAGTTTTCGTTTTCCTGATATTTGGCTCCGTATTTCATTGCCTTTTCTAAAAAAGTTACTCCGTCTCCTTCGGTATGAAAATATTGTGCACGGTGTGTATCTGTAAAACAATCAAATCCGCCGGCTAACGCTAAATTTTCAAAAGCTTTTTTATTAGCAGCCCGCAAATCAATACGCTTTGCCAAATCGAAAATTGACTTGTAATTCCCACCTTTTCTGTGTTCAATAACAGTGTTTACAGCTCCTTCTCCTACCCCTTTAATGGCTCCCATTCCAAAACGAATCTGGTATTTTTCGTTCACGGCAAATTTATAATGCGATTCGTTTACATCTGGTCCTAAAACGTCTAAGCC
>SMEK01000531.1_pt1 | contig 14327 bp, 23 predicted proteins | sample 2456371 | NCBI WGS metagenome assembly SMEK01 (sample SAMN10132590, study PRJNA489261) | soil metagenome | isolation source: day1 antibiotic-loamy sand soil ammended with composted manure from dairy... | place: USA | collected 2015-04-01
CCGTCCGCTCAGGACCGCGCCATCGCGGCGGCCGTGCGTCACACGGCCGAACTGCTCGGCAACACGCCCGCGGTCGCACGGTCGAGCTACATCGACCCTCGGCTGCTCGACCTGTACCGCGCGGGCGTGACGATCGACCCGGCGCGCACGGCCTCGGTCGAGTCCGAGCTGCGGGGGCTGTTGTTCAGCTAGCCCACGTACGGCGTCGGCGGCACCCGGCACGCCGTGTCAGCCACGGATGTCCGCGGTTTCCGCCAGGATGTAGCGGTGAGAACGCGCGGCTGGGTGCTGTTCGCGGCGATGTCGCTGCTGTGGGGTATCCCGTACCTCTTCATCAAGGAGACGGTCGAGACCTTCACGCCGTTCGCCATGGTCGCCGGCCGCACCCTCGGCGGTGCCCTCATCCTGCTGCCCTTCGCGCTGCACCGGCGGGCGCTGCGTCCCGCGCTTGCGAAGTGGCCCTGGGTGCTCGCGTTCGGGGCGATCGAGATGGCCGGCCCGTTCCTGCTGCTGGGGCACGCCGAGCAGTCGCTGCCGTCGGGCACCACGGGACTGCTCGTGGCGACCGTGCCGCTCGTGGCCGCGATCATCGCCGTGCTGCGGGGCGATCGCACGGTGCTGAAGCCGCTGCGGATCCTCGGGCTCGTCGTCGGCTTCGGTGGCGTGGCCGTGATCGTCGGCGGGCACGGTTTCGCCGCCGACCCGGGCGACCTGCTCGCCGTCGGCGAGGTGCTCCTCGTCGCCGTGCTGTACGCGATCGCGCCGTTCATCGTCGCTACCAAGCTCGTCGACGTGCCATCCCTCGGGTCGATCACGCTCGCGCTCACCGCCGTGGGCCTCTTCTACCTGCCCTTCGCGCTGCTCGTGCCCGGCGAGCCGCCGACGCTGCGCAGCACGCTCTCACTGGCCGGGCTCGCGGTGCTGTGCACGGCACTCGCGTTCATCGTCTTCTTCGCCCTCATCGACGAGGTGGGCCCCGCGCGCGCACCGCTGTTCACCTACGTCAACCCGGTCGTCGCCATCGCGCTCGGGGTGCTGCTGCTGGGCGAAGAGCTCAGCCTCGGACTGCTGGTGGGCTTCCCGCTCGTGATCGTGGGATGCTGGCTCGCCGCCACCGGCGGACGCCTGCGTCAGCGGCGCGACGTGGGCATCCCGGAGGCCGTTCCACCCCTGTGATCAGGCGCGACACGCCCGGGTTGCAGCAAATGCCGTCGTGTGGCAGACTTTCATGGTTCAACACGCCGCGCATTCGTGTGCGGCTCACTGTCCTGGCAGTGCACAGCCCCCGGCTGAATCCCGCAAGGGATGGATCGGAAGCGGCTGGGCCGCGGACAGCAGGACGAAGCTTCAATCGAATCCCGTAAACCCTCCGGGGTGACGTGTGCCCTGCGCGCGTCGCGCCAGGGCCAGGTGATTGACAGAAGAACAGCGGTGCGCGTCGAAGGGCGCGCGGATGTGCGGGCCGAGACGGTGCCGTACGGGAACAAGGAAGAGAGCTGACCATGGCGGGACAGAAGATCCGCATCCGGCTGAAGTCGTACGACCACGCCGGCCTCGATGCATCGGCGCGCAAGATCGTCGACACCGTGACCCGTGCGGGCGCGACCGTCGTCGGCCCCGTGCCGCTCCCGACGGAGAAGAACGTGGTCGTCGTGATCCGTTCGCCGCACAAGTACAAGGACAGCCGCGAGCACTTCGAGAAGCGCACCCACAAGCGCCTCATCGACATCATCGACCCGACGCCCAAGGCCGTCGACTCGCTCATGCGTCTCGACCTGCCCGCCGACGTCAACATCGAGATCAAGCTCTAGTCCGAGCTGAACCCGGAAGCCAAAGGAAACCCATGTCTGCAGTGAAGACGACCAAGGGTCTGCTGGGCACCAAGCTCGGCATGACCCAGGTCTGGGACGAGAACAACAAGCTCGTGCCCGTGACCGTGGTCCAGATCACCCCCAACGTCGTGACCCAGGTGCGCACGGCCGAGAAGGACGGCTACGAGGCCGTCCAGATCGCCTACGGCGCCATCGACCCGCGCAAGGTCAACAAGCCCGCCGCCGGTCACTTCGACAAGGCGGGCGTCACGCCTCGCCGGCACCTCACCGAGGTGCGCACCGCGGATGCCGCCGACTACACGCTCGGTCAGGAGCTCGCGGTCGACATCTTCGAGGCCGGCCAGCTCGTCGACGTCGTCGGCACCAGCAAGGGCAAGGGCTTCGCGGGTGTCATGAAGCGCCACAACTTCGCCGGCGTCTCGGCCTCGCACGGTGCCCACCGCAACCACCGCAAGCCCGGCTCGATCGGTGCCTCCTCGACCCCCAGCCGCGTGTTCAAGGGCATGCGCATGGCGGGCCGCATGGGTGGCGAGCGCGTCACCGTGCAGGGCCTCAAGGTCCACTCGGTCGACGTCGAGAAGGGCCTCCTGCTGGTCAAGGGCGCCGTCCCCGGCGCGCGTGGCCGCATCGTCTTCGTCCGCAACGCCGTGAAGGGTGCCTGATCATGGCCGCTACCACTCTCGACGTCGTCGACACCACGGGTAAGAAGGCCGGTTCGGTCGAGCTGCCCGGTGCGATCTTCGACGTGCAGACCAACGTCCCGCTCATCCACCAGGTCGTGACCGCCCAGCTCGCTGCGGCGCGTCAGGGAACCCACTCGACCAAGGGTCGCGGTGAGGTCTCCGGCTCCGGTGCCAAGCCGTTCAAGCAGAAGGGCACCGGCCGCGCCCGTCAGGGTTCGGTGCGGATGCCGCAGCACACCGGCGGTGGCATCGTGCACGGGCCGACCCCGCGCGACTACGGCCAGCGCACCCCGAAGAAGATGATCGCCGCAGCCCTGCTCGGCGTGCTCTCCGACCGGGCCCGCGGCGAGCGCATCCACGTCGTGGAGTCGTTCGGCGTCGACGCCCCGTCGACGAAGGCCGCCTCCGAGGTGCTCTCCGCTCTCGGCGCCACCAAGAACGTGCTCGTCGTGCTCGACCGCGCCGACGAGAACGGCGCGCTGAGCGTTCGCAACCTCGAGCACGTGCACGTGATCTACGCCGACCAGCTCAACGCGTACGACGTCGTCGTCTCCGACGACATCGTCTTCACCAAGGCCGCGTTCGAGGCCTTCGTGTCGAGCAAGGCCTCGGCCGACTCGACCACCGCTTCTGATGAGGAGGCTGCCAAGTGAGCGGCTACAGCAAGGACCCCCGCGACATCATCATCGCGCCGGTCGTGAGCGAGAAGAGCTACGGGCTCATCGATGAGGGCAAGTACACCTTCGTCGTCGACCCGCGCGCCAACAAGACCGAGATCAAGCTGGCCGTCGAGAAGATCTTCGGCGTCAAGGTCGCCTCGGTGAACACGATCAACCGCGTCGGCAAGACCCGCCGCACCCGGTTCGGCATCGGCAAGCGCAAGGACACCAAGCGCGCCATCGTCACGCTCAAGTCCGGCTCGATCGACATCTTCACGGCTGTCGGCTAAGGACCAGGGAAGAGAAACATGTCCATTCGCAAGTACAAGCCGACGACCCCGGGTCGTCGCGGCTCGTCGGTCGCCGACTTCGCGGAGATCACGCGCTCGACGCCCGAGAAGTCGCTCGTCAAGCCGCTTCCGAAGTCCGGCGGACGCAACAACACCGGTCGCATCACCACCCGCCACATCGGTGGTGGGCACAAGCGCCAGTACCGCGTCATCGACTTCCGTCGCAACGACAAGGACGGCGTCAACGCCAAGGTCGCGCACATCGAGTACGACCCCAACCGCACCGCGCGCATCGCGCTCCTGCACTACATCGACGGCACGAAGCGCTACATCCTCGCGCCCGAGAAGCTCAAGCAGGGCGACATCGTCGAGAACGGCGCAGGCGCCGACATCAAGGTGGGCAACAACCTGCCGCTGAAGAACATCCCGGTCGGTACCGTCGTGCACGCGATCGAGCTCAAGCCCGGTGGAGGCGCCAAGCTCGCCCGCTCGGCCGGCTCATCCGTGCGCCTCGTCGCCAAGGACGGCCCCTACGCCCAGCTGCGACTGCCCTCGGGCGAGATCCGCAACGTCGATCTGCGCTGCCGCGCCACGATCGGCGAGGTCGGCAACGCCGAGCAGTCGAACATCAACTGGGGCAAGGCCGGCCGCAAGCGTTGGAAGGGCGTCCGCCCGACCGTCCGCGGTGTCGCGATGAACCCCATCGACCACCCGCACGGTGGTGGTGAGGGCAAGACCTCCGGTGGTCGCCACCCGGTCAGCCCGTGGGGTCAGCCCGAGGGCCGTACCCGTCGCCCCAACAAGGAAAGCGACAAGCTCATCGTCCGTCGTCGCACCGTCGGCAAGAAGCGCAAGTAGAGGTAGTAGAAGATGCCGCGCAGTCTCAAGAAGGGGCCCTTCGTCGACGAGCACCTGTTCCGCAAGGTTCAGGCTCAGAACGAGGCGGGTTCGAAGAACGTCATCAAGACGTGGTCACGTCGCTCGATGATCGTGCCCGCCATGCTGGGTCACACGATCGCCGTGCACGACGGCCGCAAGCACATCCCGGTCTTCGTGACCGAGACCATGGTGGGTCACAAGCTCGGCGAGTTCGCGCCGACGCGCACCTTCCGTGGACACGAGAAGGACGACAAGAAGGGTCGTCGCCGCTGACGCGGTGACGCGAGGAGGAAGAGAAATGGTGGAGTCGATCGCCCGCGTGCGACACATCCGCGTGACGCCTCAGAAGGCCCGTCGTGTCGTGGACCTCATCCGCGGCAAGCAGGCCCAGGAGGCGCTCGCCATCCTGAAGTTCGCGCCGCAGGGTGCGAGCGAGCCGGTGTACAAGCTCGTGGCGGCCGCAATCGCGAACGCCCGCGTGAAGGCGGATGCCTCGAACACGTTCCTCGACGAGTCGGACCTCGTCGTCGCCCGCGCGTTCGTCGATGAGGGCACCACGCTCAAGCGGTTCCAGCCGCGTGCCCAGGGCCGCGCGTTCCGCATCAACAAGCGCACGAGCCACATCACCGTGGTGCTCGCTACGCCCGATGAGCTCACGGCAACGGCTCCGGCCGCCAAGCCGGCGAAGGTTTCGTCAAGCTCAACCCAGCGGAAGGCAGGTAAGTAATGGGCCAGAAGGTCAACCCGTACGGCTTCCGTCTGGGCATCACCACCGACCACACGTCGCGGTGGTTCTCGGACTCGACCAAGGCCGGTCAGCGTTACGCCGACTTCGTGGCCGAGGACGTCAAGATCCGCGAGATGCTGAAGACGAAGCTCGACCGCGCCGGTGTGGCGAAGATCGAGATCGAGCGCACCCGTGACCGCGTCCGCGTGGACATCCACACGGCACGCCCCGGCATCGTCATCGGCCGCCGTGGTGCCGAGGCCGAGCGCATCCGCTCCGACCTCGAGAAGCTCACCGGCAAGCAGATCCAGCTCAACATCCTCGAGGTGAAGAACCCCGAGGCCGAGGCCCAGCTCGTCGCTCAGGGCATCGCGGAGCAGCTCAGCGCCCGTGTCGCGTTCCGTCGCGCCATGCGCAAGGGCCTCCAGGGTGCCCAGCGCGCCGGCGCCAAGGGCGTCCGGATCCAGGTCTCGGGCCGCCTCGGCGGCGCGGAGATGAGCCGCTCGGAGTTCTACCGTGAGGGTCGCGTGCCGCTGCACACGCTCCGCGCGAACATCGACTACGGCTTCTACGAGGCCAAGACCACCTTCGGTCGCATCGGCGTGAAGGTCTGGATCTACAAGGGCGACATCACCAACAAGGAACTCGCTCGCGAGCAGGCGGCTCAGAAGTCGTCGCGCCCCGAGCGTCGTGACGGCGCGCGTCGTGGCCCCCGGGCCGAGGCCGCCGCAGGAGTTGAGGCGTAACCATGCTCATCCCCCGTAAGGTCAAGCACCGCAAGCAGCACCACCCGGGTCGTTCCGGGCAGGCCACCGGCGGCACGAAGGTCACCTTCGGCGAGTGGGGCATCCAGGCCCTCACCCCCGCCTACGTGACCAACCGCCAGATCGAGTCGGCGCGTATCGCGATGACCCGTCACATCAAGCGTGGCGGAAAGGTGTGGATCAACATCTACCCCGACCGTCCGCTCACCAAGAAGCCCGCCGAAACCCGCATGGGTTCGGGTAAGGGCTCGCCGGAGTGGTGGGTCGCGAACGTCAAGCCCGGCCGGGTCCTCTTCGAGGTCTCCGGCGTCAGCGAGGAGCTCGCCCGCGGCGCGCTCACCCGGGCGATCCACAAGCTGCCGCTCAAGGCACGCATCATCAAGCGCGAGGAGGGCGACGCATAATGGCCGTCGGATCCAAGGAGCTCGCCCCGGCGGAGCTCGACACCTTCGAGGACGACCGTCTGATCGACGAGCTGAAGAAGGCCAAGGAGGAGCTGTTCAACCTGCGCTTCCAGGCCGCGACCGGTCAGCTCGAGAGCCACGGCCGCCTGCGTGCCGTGAAGCGCGACATCGCGCGCATCTACACCGTCATCCGTGAGCGCGAGCTCGGCATCCGAGCTACTCCGGCTCCGGTCGAGGTGCCCGCGAAGACGACCAAGAAGTCCACCAAGAAGACGGATGCCGCTGAGGCTCCCGCCGAAGACACCGCTGAGGAGGCGAACAAGTAATGGCCGAGACCAAGAAGGCCGCCGCGAAGCCGGCGAAGGCGGGTCACGAGTCCGCCGCTCACGACGTCAAGGACGCCAGCGCCCGCGGGTACCGCAAGGTGCGTCGCGGTTATGTGACGAGCGACAAGATGGACAAGACCATCGTCGTCGAGGTCGAGGACCGCGTGAAGCACCCGCTGTACGGCAAGGTCATCCGCACGAGCTCGAAGGTCAAGGCACACGACGAGAACAACTCCGCCGGCATCGGCGACCTCGTCACGATCACGGAGACTCGCCCGCTGAGCGCCACCAAGCGCTGGCGCCTGGTCGAGATCAACGAGAAGGCGAAGTAAGCCATGCTGCAGCAGGAATCCCGCCTCAAGGTCGCCGACAACACCGGCGCCAAGGAGCTGCTCACCATCCGCGTGCTCGGGGGCTCCGGTCGTCGTTACGCCGGACTCGGTGACGTCATCGTGGCCACCGTCAAGGACGCGATCCCCGGCGGCAACGTCAAGAAGGGCGACGTCGTCAAGGCGGTCATCGTCCGCACCAAGAAGCAGACGCGCCGCCCCGACGGCTCGTACATCAAGTTCGACGAGAACGCCGCCGTCATCCTGAAGAACGACGGGGACCCCCGTGGCACCCGCATCTTCGGACCGGTCGGCCGTGAGCTTCGTGACAAGAAGTTCATGAAGATCATCTCGCTGGCCCCGGAGGTCATTTAGTCATGGCAAAGATCAAGAAGGGCGACCTGGTCCAGGTGATCAGCGGTCCCTCGCAGGCGCGCGGTGGAGACCGCGGCAAGCAGGGTCGCGTCATCGAGGTGCTCGTCGACCAGAACCGCGTCGTGGTGGAGGGCGTCAACTACGTCACCAAGCACGTGCGCGTGGGTCAGACGCAGCGCGGCACCAAGACCGGCGGCATCGAGACCCACGAGGCCCCGATCCACGTGTCGAACGTGGCGGTCGTCGACCCCAAGACCAAGAAGCCGACCCGCGTCGGTCACCGCGAGGAGACCGTCGAGAAGGACGGCGTGAAGAAGACCGTTCGCGTGCGTTACGCGAAGAAGTCCGGAGAGAAGCTGTAATGGCGAACGCGACTGCCGCGCAGACTGGTCGGAACCAGCCGCGCCTCAAGCAGAAGTACCGCGAGGAGATCACGAAGACCCTCACCGAGCAGTTCGGGTACACCAACCCGATGCAGGTGCCGGGGCTCGTGAAGATCGTCGTCAACACCGGTGTCGGCGAGGCCGCTCGTGACTCGAAGGTCATCGACGGCGCCATCAAGGACCTGACCCTCATCACCGGTCAGAAGCCGCAGGTCACCAAGGCCCGCAAGTCGATCGCGCAGTTCAAGCTGCGTGAGGGCATGCCGATCGGCGCGCACGTCACCCTCCGTGGCGACCGTGCCTGGGAGTTCCTCGACCGCCTGCTGTCGCTCGCGCTCCCGCGCATCCGCGACTTCCGCGGCCTCAACCCGAACCAGTTCGACGGCAACGGCAACTACACCTTCGGTGTGCAGGAGCAGTCGATCTTCCACGAGATCAACCAGGACCAGATCGACCGCGTCCGCGGCTTCGACATCACGGTCGTGACCACCGCCAAGACGGATGACGAGGGCCGGGCGCTGCTCCGCGCCTTCGGCTTCCCGTTCAAGGCGGAGTAAGCCCGCAACCGCGGGGACATCAACCAGGTCGACATCCGGTCCGTGCTCTTGAGGAGCTAGCGGATGCCGAAACCGATTGAGATAAGGAAAACCAAGAAATGACGATGACAGATCCGGTCGCAGACATGCTGACCCGTCTGCGCAACGCGAACCGGGCGTACCACGACTCGGTCTCGCTCCCGAGCAGCAAGCTCAAGACCCACATCGCCGAGATCCTCAAGCGCGAGGGCTACATCGCCGCGTGGAAGGTCGAGGACGCGCGCGTCGGCCAGACGCTCACGATCGACCTGAAGTACGGGCCGAACCGCGAGCGCTCGATCGCCGGCATCAAGCGCGTCTCGAAGCCGGGTCTGCGCGTCTACGCACGCTCGACCGAGATCCCCACGGTTCTCGGCGGACTGGGCGTGGCGATCCTGTCCACCTCCTCGGGCCTCCTCACGGACCGCGAGGCGAGCAAGAAGGGCGTCGGCGGGGAAGTCCTCGCCTACGTGTGGTGACCTGAGATGTCTCGTATCGGACGCCTTCCCATCGACGTGCCCGCGAACGTCACCGTGACGATCGACGGACAGAACGTCGCCGTCAAGGGCCCCAAGGGCGAGCTCGCGCTCACCGTGGCGAGCCCCATCGAGGTCAAGCTCGAGGACGCCCAGGTGCTCGTCACCCGTCCCGACGACGAGCGCGAGTCGCGCTCGCTGCACGGCCTCACCCGCACCCTGATCGCGAACCAGATCATCGGCGTGACCGAGGGCTACTCCAAGAGCCTCGAGGTCGTCGGCACCGGTTACCGCGTGGCAGCGAAGGGCAGCTCGGTCGAGTTCGCCCTCGGCTTCTCGCACTCCATCACCGTCGACCCGCCCGCCGGCATCACCTTCGAGGTCGAGGGCAACAACAAGCTCCACGTCCGCGGCATCGACAAGCAGGCCGTGGGCGAGGTGGCCGCCAACATCCGCAAGCTGCGCAAGCCCGAGCCCTACAAGGGCAAGGGTGTGCGGTACGCGGGCGAGGTCGTCCGCCGCAAGGCCGGAAAGGCTGGTAAGTGATCATGGCTGGCATCAGCAAGTCGGCGCAGCGCAACCGTCGTCACGCGCGCCTGCGCAAGCGCATCGTCGGCACCGCCGAGCGTCCGCGTCTCGTCGTCACCCGTTCGGCCCGCCACGTCTTCGTGCAGGTCGTCGACGACGCCAAGGGCCACACCGTGGCATCCGCGTCGACGCTCGAGGCGGACCTGCGCACCTTCGACGGTGACAAGACCGCCAAGGCGAAGAAGGTCGGCGAGCTCGTCGCCGAGCGCGCCAAGAAGGCGGGCATCGACGCGGTCGTGTTCGACCGCGGCGGCAACAAGTACGCCGGGCGCGTCGCGGCTATCGCCGAAGGCGCCCGCGAGGGAGGGCTGGAGCTGTGAGCGACGCCACCGAAGCGCCTACGGGTGCCGAGAACAAGGAGAACCAGGACGTGCAGTCCGAGGAGATCGCCGAGGGGCAGGTCGTGGAGACCGCCGCGGGCACCCAGCAGGCTCAGGAGCCTCGCGAGGCCCGTCGCGGCAGCCGCGAGCGCAACCCGCGCAACGACCGCGGTTCGCGTAACCGCGAGGAGAGCCAGTTCCTCGAGCGCGTCGTGACCATCAACCGCGTGTCGAAGGTCGTCAAGGGCGGCCGTCGCTTCAGCTTCACGGCGCTCGTCGTCGTGGGCGATGGCAACGGCATGGTCGGCGTCGGCTACGGCAAGGCCCGCGAGGTGCCGCTGGCGATCTCGAAGGGCGTCGAGGAGGCGAAGAAGAACTTCTTCCGCGTCCCGCGCGTGGCCGCCACCATCCCGCACCCCGTGCAGGGTGAGGCCGCCGCCGGCGTCGTGCTGCTGCGTCCCGCCGCTGCCGGTACCGGTGTCATCGCCGGTGGTCCGGTGCGTGCCGTGCTCGAGTGCGCCGGCATCCACGACGTGCTGTCGAAGTCGCTCGGCTCGTCGAACACGATCAACATCGTCCACGCGACGGTCGAGGCCCTCAAGCAGCTCGAGGAGCCCCGTGCCGTCGCCGCCCGCCGCGGCCTCGAGTTCGAGGACGTCGCCCCGGAGCGCCTGATCCGCGCCGAGGAAGAGGCACGGCAGGCCGCTACCGCGAAGGTTGGTGCCTGATGGCCGCCCGTCTCAAGGTGACCCAGATCAAGTCCGTTATCAGCGAGAAGCAGAACCAGCGCGACACCCTGCGCAGCCTGGGCCTCAAGCGCATCGGCGATGTCGTCGTGCGCGAGGACACCCCGGCGAACCGCGGGTACGTGCGCACGGTTGCTCACCTCGTGAAGGTCGAGGAGATTGACTAATGGCTGACGAGAAGAAGCCGGCCGAGAAGGCCGCCGAGAAGAAGGCTCCTGCCAAGGCTGCCGCCCCGAAGGCTGCTGCCGAGAAGAAGCCGGCCGCTGAGAAGAAGCCCGCGACTTCGAAGGCTGCCGCCGAGAAGAAGCCCGCCGCCGAGAAGGCCGCCCCCAAGGCGACCGCCTCGAAGGCCGCTGCCGACAAGCCGGCCGCCGAGAAGAAGGCGCCCGCCAAGGCTGCAGCCCCCAAGGCTGCTGCTGCGGCGAAGGCGGATGACGCGGTCGCCGAGAAGAAGCCGGCTGCCAAGAAGCCGGCCGCCAAGAAGTCGGCCGACGTCGCAGCGCGCCCGCAGGTGCTCAAGGCCCACCACCTCCGCCCCGCCGAGGGTGCGAAGAAGGCCAAGACCCGCGTCGGACGCGGTGAGGGCTCCAAGGGTAAGACCGCCGGCCGCGGCACCAAGGGCACCAAGGCCCGCTACCAGGTGCGCGTCGGGCTCGAGGGCGGCAACCTGAACCAGGTCATGCGCGCTCCCAAGCTCCGCGGATTCAAGAACCCGTTCCGGGTCGAATACCAGGTCGTGAACCTGGATCGCCTCGCCGAGCTCTACCCCAAGGGGGGCGACGTCACCATCGGTGATCTGGTCGCCAAGGGCGCCGTTCGCAAGAACGAAAAGGTCAAGGTTCTCGGCACAGGCGAGATTGCGGTTAAGCTGAACGTCGCGGTCGACAAGGTCTCGAGCTCTGCGGAGCAGAAGATCGTCGCCGCCGGCGGCTCCGTCAAGTAGCCATCGGGAAGGTGGCCCCACCCGGGGCCACCTCCTCGCCGCACCGACCCGTGTGCGGCTTGCGTCACAATCTCACCCGGGAGGCGTCGTGTTCAGAGCCGTCGCGCGGATCTTCCGCACGCCGGACCTCCGCCGCAAGATCGCGTTCACGCTGGGCATCATCGCCCTGTTCCGGCTCGGGTCGTTCGTACCCGCGCCCTTCGTCGATTTCGGCAACGTCCAGCTGTGTCTCGCGGGTAACGCGAACGCCGGAGGTCTCTACGACCTCGTCAACCTGTTCTCCGGCGGCGCCCTGCTGCAGCTCTCGATCTTCGCGCTCGGCATCATGCCGTACATCACCGCGTCGATCATCGTGCAGCTGCTGCGTGTGGTCATCCCCCACTTCGACACCCTCTACAAGGAGGGTCAGGCGGGTCAGGCCAAGCTCACGCAGTACACGCGCTATCTGACGATCGCGCTCGGCGTGCTGCAGTCGACCACGCTCATCACCGTGGCCCGCTCCGGCGCGCTCTTCGGCACGAGCGGCGTCGCGGAGTGCTCGCAGCTCATCGTCGAAGGCGGCGACACCTGGTACGGCATCCTGCTCATGGTCGTCACCATGACGGCCGGCACCGGCGTCATCATGTGGATGGGCGAGCTCATCACCGAGCGCGGCGTCGGCAACGGCATGTCGCTGCTGATCTTCACCTCGATCACCGCGACCTTCCCCAACGCGCTCGGCCAGATCGCCGCCCAGCACAGCATCGAGACGCTGTTGATGGTGATCGTCATCGGGATCGGCATCGTGTTCGCCGTGGTCTTCGTCGAGCAATCGCAGAGACGCGTGCCCGTGCAGTACGCCAAACGCATGGTCGGGCGGCGTACCTACGGCGGCAACAGCACCTACATCCCGATCAAGGTCAACATGGCCGGCGTCATCCCGATCATCTTCGCGTCGTCGCTGCTGTACCTGCCCGCGCTCATCGCGCAGTTCAACCAGCCGCGGCAGGGCGAGACGATGCAGCCGTGGGTGCAGTGGATCTCGACCTACCTCACGCGTGGCGATCACCCGATCTACATGGTGCTGTACTTCCTGCTCATCATCGGGTTCACGTACTTCTACGTGGCGATCACCTTCAACCCGGATGAGGTGGCCGACAACATGAAGAAGTACGGCGGCTTCATCCCCGGCATCCGTGCCGGGCGACCGACGGCCGAGTACCTCGACTACGTGCTCACGCGCGTGACCCTCCCCGGGTCGCTCTACCTGGGCATCATCTCGCTCATCCCGCTCATCGCCCTCGTGCTCGTCGGAGCGAACCAGAACTTCCCGTTCGGCGGCGCGTCGCTGCTCATCATGGTGGGGGTCGGCCTCGAGACGGTGAAGCAGATCGACTCGCAGTTGCAGCAGCGCCACTACGAGGGCCTGCTGCGATGACCGTCCGGTTGCTCATCGTCGGCCCTCCGGGGGCGGGCAAGGGAACTCAGGCGGCACGGATCGCGGAGCGCTTCGGCATCCCCACGATCTCGACCGGCGACATCTTCCGCGCGAACATCGCGAACGAGACCGAGCTGGGCAAGCGCGTCAAGGAGATCGTCGACGCGGGAGACTACGTGCCCGACTCGCTCACCAACGAGCTCGTGAGCGATCGTCTCTCGGAGGCGGACGCCACGACCGGCTTCCTGCTCGACGGGTACCCGCGCACACCCGACCAGGTGCGGTTCCTCGACGAACTGCTCGCCTCTCGGGGGCACTCGCTCGACGCCGTGCTCCGGTTGAAGGCCGACCAGGACGAGATCGTGCGGCGGCTCACCAAGCGCGCCGTCGAGCAGGGCCGTGCGGATGACTCGGAGGACGCCATCCGGCACCGCCAGGAGGTCTACCGTCGTGAGACGGCCCCCGTGCTCGAGATGTTCCGAGACAAGGGCCTGCTCATCGAGGTCGACGGTCTCGGCACGGTCGACGAGGTGACCGAACGCATCTGGAACGCGTTCGCCGACGCCGGCATCGGCGCCGTGGAGACCTCGGCCTGAGACACGTCCCCGACGGCGTCAGTCGTCGATCAGGCGCGTGAGCTCGGCGACGAGCGACGGCACGTCGGTCGCGCGCGCGACCAGACTGCGCACGTTCTCGCGATCGGAGAACACCTCCACGAGCTGGTCGAAGACCTCCTGGAACGAGGCCCGACCGGATTCGCTGAAGGCGATGAACGCGACGACCTCGACCCGCGCATCCCCCCACGGCATCGAGGTGGAGTTGAGCACGAGCGCGATCGTCGTACGCTCGGCCGTCATCTCCATCGCGTGCGGCATCGCGAGCCCCTCGGTGAAGGCGGTCGACGACAGCCGCTCGCGCTCGATCGCGCCGGTGACGTAGGCCTCGTCGATCACACCGGCCTCGACCATCCGGGCGCCGAGGGTGCGGATCATCGACTCCTCGTCGGGCGCGTAGACCTCGCGGAGGAAGAGTCGCTCGTCGAAGTACGACGCGTGCCGCTCCGCGAGCCGCGTGCGGCGGCGCTGACGTCGTACGCGGGCGATGGCCGCGTGCACGGTCTGCGCGTCCGCCTCGCCGAGGAACGGGTGCACCACGATGACACGCTCGCTCGGCGTCGGCGGGTCGATGACCGAGATGACGAGATCGCCCGGCAGGGCGTCCCAATCGACGTCGGAGCGGTGCAGGCGGTGGTACGCGGGGGCGACGATCGTGGCGGTCACCGCCTGGTCGGCTTGGCGCTGCTCCTCGAGTCGCGCGCCGAGGTGCATCGCCAGGTAGGCGATCTCGTCTTCAGGAACCGCGATACCGGAGTCGAGTTGCAGCTCACGCGCGAGGTACACGGCGAGCTCGTAGATCATCGGATACCCCGACTTGATCGATCGGGTCAGCGGGTTGCGCGAGAACGACCCCTCCTGCGCGCGCCGTTGCAGCTGTCGGATGTGCATCGCCAGCCGCAGCAGGAAGTCGCCATCGCCCTCCAGATCGACGAGGTACTCACGGGCGGCCTTGTCGACGATCGTGCGCACCCGGGCGAGCTCCTCGTCGTCGAGC
>SMEK01000515.1_pt1 | contig 14239 bp, 14 predicted proteins | sample 2456371 | NCBI WGS metagenome assembly SMEK01 (sample SAMN10132590, study PRJNA489261) | soil metagenome | isolation source: day1 antibiotic-loamy sand soil ammended with composted manure from dairy... | place: USA | collected 2015-04-01
GTGGCTGAGCGTGGCCGATCGCGCCCGTTCGGCGCTCCCGCCGCTCGCGCCTGGCTGCGCTGCTGATTCGCTGGACCGCGCCACGCCGATCCGCATCGCCGGCCTGGGCCATGGCGTCACCCTGCGCCGCGCACCGAACAGCGACAAGCCGTTGCGCGTGAACCTGCGCGCGCTCGGTGCCCAGGGCAGCGTGCAGTGGCTGCTGGACGGTCGCCTGCAGGGCGACAGCGAGAACGACGCGCCGATCTCGCTCACCTTGCCGCAACCGGGTCGGCACACGATCACCGCGCTCACCGGCACCGGCGCCTTCAGTTCGCTGCAGCTCAACGTGGCCGACTGAACCCCGCCGGCTCCGCGGCCTGGCAAGACGCCTGTCCAGTGGCAGGCCCGGAACTGCGCGTGGCTGCGTTGATGCGGTCCGCACCCGAGCCATTCAGCAGTCCGGCAATGTCCGCCATGCAACGGACACCGTGACGGCTTCAACCGGGCGGTGGCAGCGGGATCGTCACGTTCACCCGCAGGCCCTGGCCGTAGGGCGAGTCGAGCAGTTCGATGGTGGCGTCATGCAGTTGCGCGGCGCGCTGCACGATCGACAGTCCGAGGCCGAAACCATCGCCCTGGCTGCCGGTCTCGCGTTGGAAGCGGGCGAATACGCTGGCACGGCGCTCGGCCGGGATGCCGGGGCCATCGTCGATCACGTCGATGTACACGGCCTGCGCATCCTGCTCGATCGACAGCTGCACCTTGCCTTCGACGGGCACGTGGCGCATGGCGTTCTCCACCAGGTTGCGCAGCAGTGCCGCGAGCGCGGCTTCGTAGCCGGGCACGACGACCTGCGGCGTCAGGCGCGCAAAGCTCAGTTCCACGCGGCTTTCGGCGATCACCGAAGCCAGTTCCTCGATGACATCCATGGCCACGGCGACCAGGTCGACGCTGCTGCGCTGGCCCGATGCCGCGCCGGCTTCCAACCGTGCCAGCACCAGCAGTTGCTCGATGCGCCGGGCCAGCGCGGCGATGCCGTGCTGGGCACTGCCCAGGGCGATGGTCAGCTCGGCCGGGTCGGTGCTGGCCACGGCGTTTTCGAGGTTGATCATCACCGAGGCCAGCGGCGTACGCAGCTCATGCGCCACGTCCGCGCTGAAGCGACGCTCGCGTTCGAGAGCATCCTCCAGTCGACCGAGTTGTCCGTTGAGCGCGTCCAGTACCGGTTGCAGTTCCAGCGGCGCGTCGTCCAGTCGCACCGGAGCCTGGCTGCCGGGTTCGCGCGAGGATAGCGCCCCGGTCAGCGACTCCAGCGGGCGCAGTCCGCGGCGTATCGCCCAACCCAGCAGCAGCGCCAGCAGCGGCAGCCCGACCAGCAACGGCAAGCCGTGTTCCAGCCACAGGGCGTGGGTGATGTCGTCGCGGCTGTCGTAGCGTTCCCCGGTGCGGATCACCATACCGTCGGCGGGATCGCGCAGGGTGAACACACGCCAGCGGTACGCGCCCTGCCTTATGTCCTGGAAGTCCGCATCGCCGGCACGCGGCGGCGGCAGCGCGGCAAGGTTGGTGGTGGCCAGCAGCAGGTGGTTCGAGCGATCGAAAATCTGGAAGCCGACTTCGGATTCGTAGGTGCGGTCTTGCGGCGTCGATGCCGTGGCATGGGCCGCCTCGATCGGCACCAGCATGCCCTCGGCATCGCGGCCTTCCAGGTCGGCGTGCCCGATCAGCACCTGCAGCGTGCGTGCCGATTGCGCGAGACGCCCGTCGGACAACTCGTCCACTTCGGTGATGGTGCGATGGAAACTGAAGATGCCCAGCGGCAGCAACACGGCGGCGAGCGCCACGATGATCAGCCAGCGCAGCCGCCCGTGCAGGCTGGCCAGGTTCACCTGGGCTCCCGCGCAATCATGTAGCCGAAGCCGCGCACGGTCTGGATGGTGTCGAAGCTCAGCTTGCGGCGCAGCGTGTGCACCAGCACTTCCAGCGCGCTGGAGCCGACCGCGTTGTCGAGCCCATACAGCGAATTTTCCAGGCTCTCGCGGCGCACCAGCTTGCCGGCGCGTTCCATCAGGATCTGCAGCAGAGCGAACTCGCGCTTGGTCAGTTCGATGCGCTCACCGCGAAAGCTCACCTCGGACGTACCCAGGTCGAGGCTCAGCACGCCCGCGTCGATGCGGTTCGCGGCCAGGCCCTGCGCACGCCGGGTGAGCGAGCGGATGCGCGCGCCCAGTTCCTCCAAGTGAAAGGGTTTGACCAGGTAATCATCGGCTCCCGCGTCGAGGCCACGAACCCGGTCATCCAGTGCATCGCGCGCGGTCATCACCAGCACCGGCGTCCTGACCTGCATGCGGCGCGCCTCGACCAGCACCTCGAGGCCGTCCTTGCCGGGCAGGCCCAGATCGAGCAGAACCAGGTCAGCGGTCTGGTCGCGCAGCGCGAGCAGCGCCGCGCGACCGTCACGCAGCCAGCTGACGGTGTAGGCGAGGCGCTCCAGGGCGCGCTGGATCGCCGCGCCTAGTTGTGGATCGTCCTCGACCAGGATGATGTGCACGGAAAACTCCCTTCGATCGCCAGAACCTTGGGGCGGCGCGACCGGTCGGGCGATTATCCGTTGATCCGCTTATGAAGTGCTTACCGCTGCCCGGGGGCGTCCCGCCGGCAATCACGGGGTCCGTGGTGCAGGGACGGCGAGGCAGCGCGCCTCGACCGTCCTGCGCGACCCGGCGGGCATCGTTTAAAAACGGAAACGCACGAACAGTGACGGACCATCGAGTTTCATGTCGAGATTGGCGTTGTAGTTCTGTTTGCGCTGATGCAGCTTGATTCGCGTGTAGCCGTACTCGGCGCCAAAGCCGACGTTCTGCCACGGGAACCACTCGACGCCCAGTGCGGCGTTGACGATATGCCCGTTCAGGCGGCCACCGTTCTTCTTTACGCCGGACGCGTCGACATACATCCGCCACTGATCGTTGAACGCATGTCGCCAGCCGAGCTGGAGCATTGGCGCCCAGGCGCCGTCGGAACTGGTACTGGAAGCGTCCCCGGCCGGCTCGCCGTTGACGCTGGCCTGGCCGCTGATGGCGGCGTTCACGCGGTAATAGGCGCCGCCAAGGCCCAAACCGAACACGTCGTTGCCCTGGCCGAACCACCAGCGGTACGAGGCGCTGCCGAAGTCGAAGTTCAACTTGCCGCGCACCGTGGCCGCGGCGCTGTAGTCATTGCCGTCGTAGCTGATCGAACGCGCCAGGCTCTTGGTGCGTTCGCGGTTGACGCTGTAGTAATCCAGCGAGAAGCCCTGGCTGTCGCCGATCAGGAAGTCCAACCGTGCGCGCGGTACCCCTTTGCGGTCCTTGAAACCGAGATCGTCTTCCAGGTTGAAGTCGCCACCGTACTGGCCGCTCTTGTCGCTGGCGCCGATGGTGGTGTCGGTGTGCGCGTCGTAGCCGCCCAGCCAGATGCTGACGCGATCGAGCGCGGGTGATTGCTGAGCCAGGCTGGCGGTGCTGACCAGGGCCAGCGAGGCGAAAATCAGGGCGCGTCCGGCGCGGGGCCGCCGGCGGGTCTGGGGGTGGATCATCTGCGTGTCTCCGAGTGGTGGAAGGAAGGCCGGCACGAAATGGTGCGCACCGCCCTCCCGGGGATTCCGGCGGACATGTTACGGACAGGTGGTGTGCAAGCACCGTGCACGGACGTTGCCGGTCTGACGCAGCGGACGATAGAATCAAGGGAGGAATCTGGACACCGAACTGTCCATGCTTCCAAGCTGAGGCGAGACCATGCGGACGATCGCAATGATTGCCCGCGATGGGGCATGTCCGGGTGTCTGGTCGCTTGCAGTGCCGATGCTCATGCAATGCCGGGAATACGTTCCGGTTGCCGGCGACACCGACAATCTTTCCATTGAGCACAGTGACTGATGCCCGACAACGCCCTGCCAAGTGCCATCCTCTGCCTGCCGTTCGTGGCGGCGGTGGTGGCGTGGCTGATGCGTGGCCGTGGCCACAGCCGGGCCGCGTGGCTGATGACCGGTACCGCATTGCTCGGCCTGGCGCTTTCACTGTGGCTTTACCCGGCCATCGCCGCCGGCGACGTGCTGCGCCAGACGATTCCATGGGCGCCGAGCCTGGGCCTGGACCTGGTGCTGCGGGTAGACGGCTTTGCCTGGTTGTTCATGTTGCTGATCTGCGGCATCGGTGCGCTGGTGGGGTTGTACGCGCGCTACTACATGTCGCCGGACGATCCGCTGGCGCGCTTCTTCGCGCTGCTGCTGGCGTTCATGGGCTCGATGCTGGGCATCGTGATGTCCGGCAACGTGATCCAGCTGGTGTTCTTCTGGGAGATGACCAGCCTGTTCTCGTTCATGCTGATCGGCTATTGGCACAACGGTGCGTCGGCACGCGACGGTGCGCGGATGGCATTGATCGTGACCTCCGGCGGCGGCCTGTGCCTGTTCGCCGGCATGCTGCTGCTGGGACATATCGTGGGCAGCTACGAACTGGACGTGATCCTCGCCGCGGGCGACGTGGTGCGCGCGCATGCGCTGTACACGCCGACCTTGTTGCTGATCCTGCTCGGCGCGTTCACCAAGAGTGCGCAGTTTCCGTTCCATTTCTGGCTGCCGCAGGCGATGTCGGCGCCGACGCCGGCTTCGGCCTACCTGCATTCGGCCACGATGGTGAAGGCGGGCGTGTTCCTGCTGGTGCGTTTCTGGCCGGTGTTGGGCGGCACCGGGCAGTGGTACTGGATCGTCGGCGGGGTGGGCCTGATCACGCTGATCCTGGGCGCGTACTCGGCGATGTTCGAGCAGGACCTGAAAGGCGTGCTGGCTTATTCGACGATCAGCCACCTGGGCTTGATCACCATGCTGATCGGCCTGGGCAGCGCGCTGGGCGTGGTGGCGGCGATCTTCCATATCGTCAACCACGCGACGTTCAAGGCCTCGCTGTTCATGGCCGCCGGCGCGGTCGACCACGAGGCCGGTACGCGCGACCTGCGCAAGCTCGGCGGGCTGCGCCGCTTCATGCCGATCACCGCCACGCTGGCGCTGATCGCCGGTGCGGCGATGGCTGGCGTGCCGCTGCTGAACGGGTTCCTGTCCAAGGAGATGTTCTTCGCCGAGACGCTGGCGGCCAACCAGGGCCCGGTGCTCGACGTGATTTCGGTGGTGATCGCGGTAGCCGCCAGCGCATTCGGCGTGACCTACTCGATCCGCTTCGTACGCGGCGTTTTCTTCGGCCGCGTACCCGCCGACCTGCCGCGCCAGCCGCATGAGCCGCCGTTGTGGATGTGCTTCCCGATTGGCTTCCTGGCGCTGGCCTGTCTGCTGGTGGGCATGTTGCCGGGCCAGGTGATCGGGCCGACCCTGCGTGTCGCCGCCGTTTCCGTGATGGGCGCCGATACGCCGGCCTACAGCCTGGCGGTGTGGCACGGGCTCACCACGCCGTTGCTGATGAGCGTGTTTGCGTTCGTGGCCGGCTGCCTGCTGTTTGCCGGCCTGCGCAAACATTTCGTGGGTGGCGACGTGGCGCCATTGACCGGGCGACTCAGCGGCCGGCGCATGTTCGAGCGCGTGCTGGCGGTGTTCGCCGCGGATATCCCGCAGTGGATCGAGCGTCGCTTTCCCACCCGGCGGCTGCAGTCGCAACTGCTGCTGATCGTGCTGCTGGCGTTGCTTGCCGGCACCCTGGCGGCGACCAGCGCGCCCTTCGGCTTCGAGCCGCGCTGGTCCAGCATCGACCCGGCCTTTGCGTTGCTGTGGGTGCTTGGCGCGGCCTGCGCGATCGGTGCGGCGAGCCAGGCGAAGTTCCATCGCCTGGCCGCGTTGATCATGGCCGGCGGCGCGGGGCTGGTTTCCTGCGTGAGCTTCGTGTGGCTGTCGGCACCGGATCTGGCGGCGACCCAGTTGCTGGTGGAGGTGGTCACCACCATCCTGATCCTGCTCGGCATGCGCTGGCTGCCCAAGCGGATTGCCGGGTTGTCGTCGGAGAGTCGCCGGCAGCGCTTCCGCCGTCGCCGCGACATGTTGATCGCGATCGTGGTCGGTACCGGCGTGGCCAGCCTGGCGTACGCGGCGATGATGCATCCGGTGGCCGCGTCGATTTCGCGCTTCTTCCTGGAGCGCGCCTACGTCGAAGGCGGCGGCCACAACGTGGTCAACGTGATCCTGGTCGATTTCCGCGGCTTCGACACCTTCGGCGAAATCACCGTGCTGGCGATCGTGGCGCTGACCGTATTCGGCCTGTTGCGCCGCTTCCGGCCGGCCGCCGAGAGCATCGACGCGCCGATGCAGCAGCAACAGCAGACGGCGCTCAACGGGGCCGATTCCGATCGCGAGGATCATTCGTTGACGGATTACCTGATGATCCCCGGCCTGATCATCCAGCTGATGTTTCCGGTGATCCTGCTTTTCGGGCTGCACCTGTTCCTGCGCGGGCACGACCTGCCCGGTGGCGGTTTCGTCGCCGGCATCACCGTGGCGGTGGGCCTGATCCTGTTGTACATGGCCGGCGGCGCGCGCTGGGTCGAGTCGCGGCTGCGGGTGTTGCCGGTGCGCTGGATCGGTGCGGGGCTGTTGCTGTCCGTGCTGACCGGGCTTGGCTCGCTGGTGTTCGGACACCCCTTCATGACCACCCATTTCCAGTATCTCGAGCTGCCGTTGCTGGGGCGCCTGCCACTGGCTTCGGCGGTGTTGTTCGACCTGGGTGTGTTCGCGGTGGTGGTGGGCGCCACCACGCTGCTGCTGATTGCGCTGGCGCACCAGTCGCTGCGCCGACCGCGGCAACTGCCTGCTGCCGAGAGCGGAGGGCAGGACTGATGGAACTCGTGCTCGCCGCCGCCATCGGGGTTCTCGCTGCCTCCGGGGTCTGGCTGTTGCTGCGCCCGCGTACCTTCCAGGTGATTATCGGGCTGACCCTGATTTCCTATGCGGTGAATCTTTTCATCTTCTCGATCGGCGGCCTGCGAACCGGCGCTGACCCGGTGTTGCACGACGTGGCCGGTGACATCGCGCAATATGCCGATCCGCTGCCGCAGGCGCTGGTGCTCACCGCCATCGTGATCGGTTTTGCCACCACCGCGCTGTTCCTGGTGGTGTTGCTGACCTCGCGCGGGCTGACCGGCAACGACCACGTCGACGGCGAGGACGGCACGCCGTGAGCAACCACCTGATCATCGCGCCGATCGTGCTGCCGCTGCTGGTCGCCGCGCTGCAGTTGCTGGTCGGCGAAAGGCGCCGCCGCACGGTGCTGGCGCTGAGCATCGCCTCGTGTGTCGGCCTGGTGCTGGTCGCCGCCGCACTGATGCTGACGGTTTCCGACGACGGTGCGCTGGCGGCGGTGTACCGCATCGGTGACTGGCCGGCGCGCTTCGGCATCGTGCTGGTGGCTGACCGGCTCTCCGCGCTGATGGTGCTGCTCACCTGCGTGCTGGCGTTGGCGCTGCTGCCTTACGCGCTGGGCCGCTGGCAGCATCGCGGCGGTCACTTCCAGCCGTTGCTGCAGTTCCTGCTGATGGGTTTGAACGGCGCGTTTCTCACCGGCGACCTGTTCAACCTGTTCGTGTTCTTCGAGGTATTGCTGGCTGCATCGTATGGCCTGGCGTTGCACGGATCGGGCGCGCGGCGGGTCAGCGCGGGGCTGCATTACATCGCGGTCAACCTGACCGCCTCCATGCTGTTCCTGCTCGGTGTGAGCCTGATCTTCGGCGTCACCGGCACCTTGAACATGGCTGCGCTGGCCGAGCTGATCCCGAGCGTGCCCGACCGCACCCGCGCGCTGCTGCATGCGGGGGCGGCGATCCTTGGCGTGGCGTTCTTGATCAAGACCGCGATGTTCCCGCTGGGCTTCTGGCTACCGCGCACCTACGCGGCAGCCACGCCGGCAGTGGCGGCGATGTTTGCGCTGATGACCAAGGTCGGCATCTACGTGTTGCTGCGTTTGAGCCTGCTGTTGTTCGGCGACAGCGCCGGACCGGCCTCGGCGCATTTCGGCAGCGACTGGATGGTGTGGGGTGGCGTGGCCACCGTGGTTGCCGGCACCATCGGCATGCTCGGCGCGCGCGACCTGGCCAAGCTGGCCGGCTACAACGTGGTGATCTCCTCGGGCACCCTGCTCGGCGCGATCGGCCTGCAGCAGCCGGCGGTGACCACCGGTGCGCTGGCGTACCTGGTGATCTCCACGCTGGCCATCGCCGCGTTTTTCCTGGTCGCCGGCCTGCTCGCCTCCGATGGTGACGAGGAGACCGACGACACATTGATCCTGGAACCGTACGAACAGCCGGGCGAAAGCACGGCGGGCGAGGGCCGTTACGCCGAAGAGGACGAAAGCCGGGTGGTGATCTCCGCGCCGATCGCGATGCTGGGCATGAGCTTTTCGCTCTGCGCGCTGCTGTTGGCAGGGCTGCCGCCGCTGTCCGGCTTCCTGGCGAAGTTCGCGCTGCTCGCTCCGATGCTCGACACGGGTGCGAGCGGTGCGACCGCGCTGTTCGCGCTGATCATCATGGCCGGCTTTTGCACCGTGATCGCGATGTGCCGCGCGGGTATCCAGATATTCTGGGTCGACCCGGATCGCCTGTTCGCCAATGTCCGGCTGGTCGAGACGACCTCGATCGTCATGCTGCTGGGCGTGTGCCTGCTGCTGACCGTACTGGTCGAAACCCCGCTGGATTACCTGCGTGACACGGCCCGCCAGTTGCATGCGCCAGCCACCTACATCCATGCGGTGCTGCCCGCGGCACAGGTGCAGCCATGATCCGGCGCTGGTTGCCCTATCCGGTCCTGTCGGCGTTGCTGCTGGTGATCTGGCTGCTGTTCAACCAGAGCCTGGCGCCCGGCACGATCCTGCTCGGCGCGTTGCTCGGCGTGGCATTGGCCAGGGTATTCGGCCTGCTGCAGCCGCCCAAGGCGCGGCTGCGCAACTATCCGCTGCTCGGCCTGCTGTTTGCGCGGGTGGTGTCCGACATCTTCCGCTCCAACCTCGCGGTGGCGCGCATCGTGTTGCGCCGCGAGCGTCGCATGCGCTCGGGCTTCGTGGAGATTCCGCTGACCCTGACCGACCGCCACGGCCTGGTCGTGCTGGCGTGCATCATCACTTCCACGCCGGGGACGATCTGGGTGAGTTACGACTCCAGCCTCAACATCCTGCTGATCCACGTGCTCGACCTGGTTGACGAAAAGACCTGGATACAGACGATCAAGCAACGCTACGAACGACTGCTGCTGGAGATCTTCCAATGAGCCACGGCTTTCTCCACATCGCCATCATCGTGGCGCAACTGCTGCTTTTGCTGGCGATGAGCTTCTCGATCATCCGAATGGTGCGCGGCCCTCGCGCGCAGGATCGCGTGCTGGCGCTGGATGCGCTGTACGTCAACGCGATGATCCTGCTGCTCACCATCGGCATCCGCAGCGGCAGCCTGCTCTACGTCGAGGCCGGCCTGATCATCGCGCTGCTCGGTTTCGCCGGCACCGTGGCGCTGTCTAAATTCCTGATGCGCGGGCAGGTGATCGAATGAGCCATTTTGACGCGCTGCCGCCGTGGGCGGCGATCCTGGTCGCCGTGATGGTGCTGCTTGGCGCGCTGTTCGCCTTTGTCGGGTCACTTGGCTTGCTGCGGCTGAAGAATTTCTACCAGCGCGTGCACGCACCCACGCTGGGCACCACGCTGGGCACGTTCTTCATGCTGGCCGGCTCGATCATCTGCTTCTCGGTGCTGCACGGCCGTCCGATCTTTTACGAAATCCTGATCGGCGTGTTCCTCACCGTCACCACCCCGATTACCCTGATGTTGCTGGTGCGCGCCGCGCTGTATCGCGATCGCGAGGAAGGCTCGGCCGACGTGCCGCAGGTGCCGCGGCACGATCCATGACGAAACGGGCCGCTACCAACGTAGCGACCCGCGTAATTCGATGGCGACGAGCGCTTACAACGTCCGCTCGAAATCGTCCACTTGGCGCTTGGCCTCGTCGCGGGCAATGCCGTAACGTTCCTGCACCTTGCCCACCAGGTATTCGGCATTGCCCTCGGCTTGGGTCAGGTCGTCATCAGTCAGATCGCCCCACTTGGCCTTGATCTTGCCGGTGAGCTGTTTCCAGTTGCCCTTGATGCGGTCGTCGTTCATGAGAGGTGGCTCCGTTTTGAGGATGGATACGCGGCAAAGCCTGCGTGGTCACCACTGTCCGGAATTGGCGTTAGTACCAGGTGGAAGGTTCGTGCATGCGCAGGCGAGCCGTTCATCTTCGTGCACGCGTGGTGGAGCGGGCGGCTTTCGCAATGGCGCATAAGCGACGCTGGGCGACCACCTGAAGGGTCGGCGCGTACGGCATTGTGATGGTGGGCCCACGAGGACTCGAACCTCGAACCAAAGGATTATGAGTCCTCTGCTCTAACCATTGAGCTATAGGCCCGCATGCAGCGGAAAATTGTAGCGTGTCCGGGCTGACTTTTGAGGTCGGCCGCGATCAGGCGGCGGCGGATTCCACCGCACGGCGCAGCCGGATGTTGCGGCGGCTGTTGTAAATCGCGTCGACGGTGATCAGCGCCAGGGCGATCCAGATCAGGGTGAAGCCGACCCACCGCGCGACCGACATCACCTCATGCATGACCGCCACGCCAACGATGAACTGCAGGATCGGGCCGATGTATTGCAACATGCCAAGCATGCTCAGTGGCAGTCGACGGGCCGCAGCGGCGAAGGCGATCAGTGGAATGGTGGTGGCGATGCCGGTGGAGCCGAGCAACAGCGCCGAGGATGCGCCATCGGCGAGGAAATGGGATTGACCGTGCCCGCTCATCCACATCAAGGCGAGCAGCGCAGGCGGCGTCACCAGCAGGGTTTCGATGGCGAGGCTGGGCACCGGTGCGATGCTGCGTCCGGCCAGCTTCTTGCTCAAGCCGTAGAAGCCGAACGTAAGCGCCAGTGCCAGTGCCAGCCAGGGCGGGCTGCCCTGGCCTGCCGCAATCACGATGATCGCGAGCACGCCGATCGCCACCGCGATCCATTGCAGCGGGCGCAGCCGTTCGCGCAGCACGACGACCCCGAGCAGGATGGTGAGCAGCGGATTGATGAAATAACCAAGCGAGGCCTGCAGTACCTGGCCGTTGTTGGTGGCGTAGACGTAAGTGAGCCAGTTGCACGTGATCAGCGCCGCCGCCAGGGCCAGCGCGGCCAGCTGGCGCGGATTGCGCCATACGGCGAGAAACTCCGGCAGCCGGCGGGTCGCGGTGAGCAGGCCCAGGCACAGCAGCGATGACCACACCACGCGGTGCGCGACGATTTCCAGCGCGGGGGCGAATTCCAGCTGGATGAAATACAGCGGAAAAACGCCCCACAACGTATAGCAGGTGATGCCGTACAGCAGGCCGGCGCGGGAAGTGCCGGTGGAAGACTGGTTCATGGGCGGGATTCGCTGGCCTGCAAAGGTCGCGAACGGTTCGCGGCCGGGAAAAGAACAACGCCCGCGATGGCGGGCGTTGTGTCGAGCGTGAGCGGATCATCCGGCGGCGATGTCACGGGATATGCATCGCTGGCGCCGGATCATTCCACGTCGAGGAACGAGCGAAGCTGCTCGGAGCGGCTCGGATGACGCAGCTTGCGCAACGCCTTGGCCTCTATCTGGCGGATCCGCTCGCGGGTGACGTCGAACTGCTTGCCGACTTCTTCCAGCGTGTGGTCGGTGTTCATGTCGATGCCGAAACGCATGCGCAGCACCTTCGCCTCGCGCGGGGTGAGCCCGGCGAGCACGTCGCGCACGGTTTCCATCAGGCCGGTTTCGGTGGCCGAGTCGACCGGCGAGCTGGCGTTGCCGTCCTCGATGAAGTCGCCCAGGTGGGAATCCTCGTCGTCGCCGATCGGGGTTTCCATCGAGATCGGTTCCTTGGCGATCTTCAGCACCTTGCGGATCTTGTCCTCGGGCATCTCCATTTCCTTGGCCAGTTCTTCCGGCGTGGCCTCGCGGCCGAACTGCTGCAGCATCTGGCGGGAAATGCGGTTGAGCTTGTTGATCGTCTCGATCATGTGCACCGGGATGCGGATGGTCCTGGCTTGATCGGCGATGCTGCGGGTGATCGCCTGGCGGATCCACCAGGTGGCGTAGGTCGAGAACTTGTAGCCGCGGCGGTATTCGAACTTGTCCACGGCCTTCATCAGGCCGATGTTGCCTTCCTGGATCAGGTCGAGGAACTGCAGGCCGCGGTTGGTGTACTTCTTGGCGATCGAGATCACCAGGCGCAGGTTGGCTTCGACCATTTCCTTCTTCGCGCGACGAGCCTTCGCTTCGCCGCTGGCCATGGCGCGGTTGATGTCCTTGATGTCGATCAGCGGCAGGAACAGCTTGCGTTCGATCGCGGCGAGTTTTTCCTGCTCGTTGTCGATCGCCTCGCGGTGGGTCTTGATGTTCGGCGACCATTTCTGGCGCTTGCGCCCGAGTTCGGCCGCCCACTCGGGGTTGCCCTCGTTGCTGGGGAAGTTCTTGATGAACTCGGCCTTGGGCATCTTCACCTGCTTGACGAAGATGTCCATCAGCACACGCTCGTGGTGGCGGATGTTGCCGACCACTTCACGCAGCTTGCGCACGAAACCGTCGATCAGCGCGCTGGGCAGCTTGAGCTTGAGGAACTCCTCGGCCATCTGGTCGCGCAGCTTGACGATCTTCTTGTCCGTGATGCTGCCGGCCTTGGGCGCGGCCTTCTGGAACTTGGTGTAGTAGTCGCGCAGCAGTTCGAAGCGGCGCTTGACCTCTTCCGGATCCGGACCGGTCGGGCCGGCTTCCTCTTCCTCTTCCTCGTCCTCGGCGTCGTCGCCGTCGGATTCGTCGTTGGGATCGGGTTCGGGCAGCAGCGCGGCAGCGGCTTCCTTTTCCTTGCGGGCAAGGTCGGCGGCTTCTTCCAGATCGAGGAAGCCGGCCAGGATCTCGCTGAGGCGGCGCTTGCCGTCCAGGTGCTGGTCGTATTCCTCCAGCAGCAGTTCGATGGTCAGCGGGAAGCTGGCCAGCGCGGTCTGCACCTGGCCCAGGCCTTCCTCGATGCGTTTGGCGATGGCGATTTCGCCTTCGCGGGTGAGCAGCTCAACCGTGCCCATCTCGCGCATGTACATGCGCACCGGGTCAGTGGTGCGGCCGACTTCGGCGTCCACGGCGGAGAGCAGCGCGACGGCTTCTTCGGCGGCCGAATCATCGTCACCCGATCCGCCACCGGGGGCGGCGCCGTCGGAAATGGTGTCGGTATCCGGTGCGGCGTCGTGCACTTCAATGCCGACGCCCTTGAGCACCGCCATGATGTCTTCGATCTGTTCGGGGTCGACCACGTCGTCGGGCAGATGATCGTTGATCTCGGCGTACGTCAGATAACCCTGCTCCAGACCCTTGGAGATGAGTGCTTTGATTTCCGACTGTTGCTCGTGGGGAGCTTTGCTATTCATTAACGACCGCCGCGGGGTTCAAGAACCGGACATTATAGCGATGTGCTGCTTTTTTGACCAGTTTTCAAGTGGAAAAAGGGTTGACAATGGCACGCAAAAATCGCGCCAAATCGCGACCTTGCAATGTTTCTGCGGGGTGGCGGGCGATGCATCGGCCACCAGCCCCCGGTCAGCCGGTGTCGAGCCGAAAAGTCACCGGCCCGTCGTTCACCAACTGGATCACCATATGGGCACCGAAGCGCCCGGTTTCCACCCCTGGGTGGGCGGCGCGGGCGAGCTCGAGCAATCGCTCGAACCAGCGCCGGCCGTGCTCCGGCGGCGCTGCGGTGGTGAAGCTGGGGCGCATGCCGGACCGGGTGTCGGCGGCCAGGGTGAACTGGCTGACCAGCAGCAGGCCGCCGCCGGTATCGGTGAGGGAGCGGTTCATCCTGCCGTTGTCGTCGGCGAACACGCGGTAGCCGAGCAGGCGTTCGAGCATGCGTCTTGCCTGGGCCTCGCCGTCGTCCGGCTGCACCGCCACCAGGGCGAGCAGACCCGGGCCGATCGCGCCGATGGTCTCGTCGTCGACGCGGACGCTGGCGGACAGGACACGCTGGATCAGGGCAATCATCGATTCGGTATTCGGGATTCGGGTTTGCAAGAGCATAAGCGAAGGGCGGCCGGTGACGGCGTGTGTCCTCTACACTTTCATCCATGCGCTTCGACATCTACATCATCTATCTGTTCCTGCGTCTGCTGGCCTTGCTGCCCTTGCGCGTGCTGCATGGCGCGGGTGCGGGGCTGGCCCGGCTGTCGTTGTGGCGGCGCGGACGGGTGGTGCGCAACACCGCGGTGAACCTGCGCAT
>SMEK01001028.1_pt1 | contig 14224 bp, 13 predicted proteins | sample 2456371 | NCBI WGS metagenome assembly SMEK01 (sample SAMN10132590, study PRJNA489261) | soil metagenome | isolation source: day1 antibiotic-loamy sand soil ammended with composted manure from dairy... | place: USA | collected 2015-04-01
TGATGATTTCAATAAATATGCATCCGTAAAATCATATTTCAAAAATACGAAATCTTTCTTTGAAAAGAACGAAAAAGAACATTTGAAAGCAGCGTTAGAAGAATTAACGAAACCAGATGCTGAGAAATATTTAGAAGAACAAAAACAACAAGTGATGGATTGGGCGCGGACGTATATTGCGAAGGAAGCTGAACGTTTACGCGAACATATTTATCACCAAGCGATGAATCAAATTCAAACAGAACGCTTATTGCTACAAGAAGAAAGCCGATTGGCGACTTGGAAAAATATCTATCAAGAATTGCAAAAAGTAGAAGTCAAATAAAGCGACGGAGTGTCTATTTGAGACGGCTCCCCTTGAGGCTCGACACAAATAATTTGTGGCGAAGGACTGTGGAAATTTGTTCGACTACAGCAGGCGCGGAGAATTTTAACAAATCAATTAGGTAATAGAATGTAAGGGTGTCTAGAAAAGTTCCATTTTCTAGCACCTTTTTTATTTGCAAACTTATGTATGTAGAAATTTTTGTGGAAGTTTGTAACCTTTTCCGTCGTTATTCGACTAATTGAACGAAAACAGAATTATGAAAGGAGAGGTGCATGTGAAAAAGAAATTATCTGCTCTTTGTGCATTCGCTGTGCTAAGTAGCTTCACGCTGATTCCTGATGGAAATGTACAAGCACTTGAAGTAAATGACAATCCGGTTATTGAAGCTAAAGAAGAGTACCAATTAAAATATTTTCAAGTAAGTGGAACAATCAGTAGTATTACTGAAAAAGAAAATGGATCTTTCTTTGCAACTATAGACTCAAAGGAAAATCCATTCGGCTTTTATTTCGATGAAGACACGTTCATTTTCGATAATAGTGGAAACGCGTTAAAGTTGAAGGAAGGCATGCAAATCACAGCCTATGTTGATAGTCTTAAACCAATGATAATGATTTATCCACCTCAATATTCGCCTGATGTAGTCATTGTTCAAACGGATAATCCAGGTACAGTACAGTTGGATCAATTTGATCAAAACTACTTAAATGTCGCAAAAGATTTAATTATTCATTTGAATGAAAAGTCAAATATTATGAATTTATCAGGTGAAAAACTATCAAAAGAAGATGTTATTGATAAAGAAGTATTAATTTTCTATGAAGTTGTGTTAGAAAGCCACCCTGCTCAAACAGGACCTTCTAAAGTAATTGTATTAGAGAGAAATGAGCAATCGGAACAACCATCAGAAATCGAAAAAGCTTATCAAATCGCTGAAAATGATTTCTACATCGTCAACAATGTTAAAATGGTACCTTTACGATTGATTGCTGAGCAACTGGGCTACCGAGTAGACTCTACTGGCGTTGGAGCAATTGTATCAAAAGGCGAAGTTTCATTTACGATTACTAGAGGAACGAAATCTTACATTACAAATGGAACGACGAAACAGTTTGTAGAAGCACCTGCATTGTTAGAGCCTCGTAAAACATACGTGCCGTATGAATTCATTGAGGAACTTGTGGGGAATTTTTAAATAATTAAATTGGGATACCAACCGTTATAAAAAGGGCGCCTGAATAGTCATTTTAGGGCGCTCTTTTTGCTACTGTGACCGAAGTAAATTTGGGATGTCGCTTAGATAGATTACAGCTGACGTCAGCGCTAACGTCTTAGAAAAATTGAGACGAGGCGGCGCAGTTGATGTGATTGCAGCAGAAAAAGAATTATAATTTAGAGATTTGAGCCTGACCAAAAAGGGCAAACTTTTTGGTCAGGCTGTTTTTTTAATTATTAAGATGAAAAATTGTGAAAAATATGTGACAACGTCATTTTTTTCTAAATTGAAGTATGTGAAAAATATCATATTTAACTAAGCAAAATAGTCTGTTTTCATTTTCACAAATAAATGCTGATAGTATCAACGTTTGAATTGTGAAAAATGCATTATAAATTATATTAATATAATAAAAATTTAATCAAAAAATTAAGAAAAGTTGGTCAAAAAAATCATGAAAGCGCTTTAAAAACTCGGTATTTTCAATGTGTTTTGAGGTTTCGACAAAATATGTTATTGACTTTAATTAAGTAAAGTAATATTATACAAAATACAATATTAAACAATAATGGTTAGGGGATGATAAAGTATGGATTTAATGAAAAAGTCTTTAGAAATGCATAAAGAATTTAAGGGGAAAATGGAAATTGTATCAAAAGTACCTCTTAAAGATAGCTATGATTTAAGTTTGGCTTATTCACCAGGTGTTGCGGCACCTTGCCAAGAAATAGAAAAAAGCCCGATGCGCGTCTATGACTATACAATGAAAGGGAATTTAGTAGCGGTTGTATCTGATGGAACTGCGGTGTTAGGCTTAGGGGATATTGGACCGGAAGCAGCTCTTCCTGTTATGGAAGGAAAGGCGTTGTTATTAAAACGATTTGCAAATGTTGATGCAGTGCCAATTACATTGAACACAAAAGATGTGGATGAAATAGTTAGAACAGTAAAGGCGATTTCACCTACATTTGGCGCTATTAATTTAGAAGATATTGCAGCGCCTCGTTGTTTTGAAATTGAAGAACGATTAAAAGCGGAATGCAATATTCCAATTTTCCATGATGATCAACACGGTACAGCCATCGTTGTTGCAGCGGGATTAGAAAATGCATTAAAGCTTGTTGGAAAACGAAAAGAAGAAGTGAAAATTGTAATTAATGGAGCGGGAGCGGCTGGTATTGCTACATTAAAGCTGTTAGCAAGCATTGGATATAAAAACATTGTTGTTTGTGATTCAAAGGGTATCCTTTATGAAGGGCGTTCAGGAATGAATGCTGTAAAAGAAGAAATTGCGAAAATTACTAACCCTGAAAAGTTGACAGGAACATTGGACGATGCAATGGTAGGGACGGATATCTTTATTGGAGTTTCCATCGCAAATATTTTAACGAAGGAACATATTGATTCCATGAATCGGGATCCAATTGTTTTTGCATTGGCTAATCCAAATCCTGAAATCACTTATGAAAACGCTGAGCGTTGGGGAGTAAGAATCATCGGTACTGGTCGCTCCGACTATCCAAATCAAGTAAATAACGTATTAGCGTTTCCAGGAATCTTTAGAGGGGCATTGGATGTATTTGCGACAGAAATTAACGAAGAAATGAAAATTGCCGCTGTAAATGCCATTGCGTCTCTTGTTGATGAAAATGAGTTAAGAGAAGATTATGTGATTCCAAAACCATTGGATGAAAGAGTTGTTCCTGCTGTTGCAAAAGCAGTGGCAAACGCGGCAATTGAAACGGGCGTATCAAGGCTATATAGTAATCAACAAGCAAAAGTAATTTAGTGTGAATGTTCGTTATCAATTCTTGTATGGTAAACTGAAAGATTAAAAAATGAAAATCTCTTTTACAATTTGAAAAGATAAAAAATATGGCTTGGTGGTAGAAAGTAGGGGCTGACTGGTTTTTATCTAATACCAAGCCATATCGTTGATTACATATAATAGCTAAGTCCCAGTAAGACAATGATGATGCCAATGATAACGCCGATTAGAATAAAAATAATTGCTATGATTATAGCAAATATCAATAGTGTGAAAAAGGCCTTCCAATTAGAAAACTGATGAGCTTCAGCAATTGCTGCAATCGTAATGACAATTGACCATATGGTTGCAATGAATGTGAACAATACTCCAATGATTGCAAATGCACCAAAATCTTCGCTCATATTCATTAAACTATTCGGATCAATCAACATCCAAAGCAAGTAAATGGGAATTAACACAATAAACGGCCATACACTTAGGGAAGAAGCTTTGAATAATTGTGCGTAAGTTCCTTTTCCTGAAAACATTTTCCCGATTAGCCAAGTACAAAGAGCTGAAAAAGCGTTGCTAATTAGCCCCACAATAGGCGAAAGAATAATGGTAATTAGAATCATTGCCCAAAGAGGAAAGTTTGGATAAATACCTATATCCATATATCCTGTAAACAAACTTCCAATATAACCAATCGATAAGAGAATAATGACATAAAGCCAACTTTTCTCTTGTATTACATAGCGAGTTGTTTTTTTAGGATGCAACCATATCGTGAAAAAAGGATTAATCTTTTCTTGTTGCGGTGTTTCGAACTCGTTCATCTAAAAACCTCCCAATATTTTCTTTTTTTTAGTAAAACATATTTGATTAACGAACTTCAATAGGAAAAAAGATAGCCAATTGAAATATGCAAAATAGCACATTTCAATTGGCTTCATTTTCTATATTGAGCCCCTTTTGAATTCATTTCTCCCGATAATAGACGATTAATAAACCCCTTCAGCAATCATTCCGTTCGCAACTTTGATAAATCCGGCAATGTTTGCACCAAGCATTAAATTTCCAGGATATCCATATTTTTCAGAGCACTCTTTACTTGTTCTATAGATGTTTTTCATAATGTCATGTAGTTTTTCATCGACTTCATTAAATGACCAGTAAGTGCGGCTTGAGTTTTGTGCCATTTCTAATGCAGAAGTTGCTACACCGCCGGCATTTGCTGCTTTACCAGGTCCGTATAAGACACCATTTTCTAAAAACTCATTGATCGCTTCAGGAGTTGAAGGCATATTTGCGCCTTCCGCAACAACTTTTACGCCGTTACTAATTAAAGTACGAGCAGATTCTCCGTCAATTTCGTTTTGTGTTGCACATGGAAGTGCGATATCACATGGAATTGTCCAAATACCTGTGCAACCTTCCGTATATGTTGCGTTTGGACGATATTCAACATACTTTTTAATTCGTTCACCTTGAACTTCTTTAATTTCTTTTACAATGTTTAAATCAATGCCCTCAGAATCGTAAATATAACCATTTGAATCGGAGCATGCAACAACTTTTGCACCGAAATGTTGGGCTTTTTCGATGGCATAAATAGCAACATTACCTGATCCGGAAACAACAACAGTTTTATCTAAGAATGATTCTTTTTTATCGCGTAGCATTTCTTCTACAAAGTATACTAAACCGTATCCTGTAGCTTCTTTACGAACAAGTGAACCTCCGTAACCTGGCTGTTTACCAGTAAGAACGCCTGCTTCATGCATCGCTTTAATGCGTTTATATTGACCCCATAGATAACCAACTTCGCGTGCACCAACACCGATATCTCCAGCAGGAACATCGACATCTGGACCGATATGACGGTATAATTCAGTCATAAATGCTTGGCAGAAACGCATAATTTCTGCATCTGATTTTCCTTTAGGGTCAAAATCAGAACCGCCTTTTGCACCGCCAATTGGCAGTCCAGTTAGTGCGTTTTTAAAGATTTGTTCGAAAGCTAAAAATTTCATAATGGATTCATTTACTGTTGGGTGGAAACGTAAACCGCCTTTGTATGGTCCGATAACATTATTAAACTGTACACGGTAACCACGATTTACGTGAACTCGATTTTGATCATCCTGCCAAGTTACACGGAAAGTAATGATACGATCCGGTTCTACAATTCGAGAAAGAATATTATGTTCAATATATTCAGGATGTTGCTCAAAAACAGGTACTAATGTAGAAAATACTTCTTCTACAGCCTGCAAAAATTCCGTTTGATATCCATATTTATTTTTAAGTTGATTATATACAAAATCAATATATTCTTTTGCTTTTGATTGTTTTTTTACATCTGTTGTTGTCATGTTTGTTTCCCTCCTCAAAATCTTATGAGAAAATGTTATTATGATTTTTCAAACAATTCAATCATTAATTTTTGAGTTAGGGAAAATAAAATGTAAAAATAAGGGAAAATAAATTATGTTTATATAATAAAAAATACCAAAAATTAGGTAGGGAGTTGAAGGGTATAATATCCGTGTTTATAGATGCAGATGCCTGTCCAGTCGTTGATATTGCTGTATTTGTTTCATCTCAATACGAGATAAAACCATTCTTATTTTGCGATACTTCTCATCTCATAGAAAGGGAGGCAATAGTGAATGCGGTTTCAAAATTTGATATTGTTGTTACACAAGACTATGGTTTAGCTGCCATGTGTTTGGCAAAAGGTGCCTTTGTTTTAAATCAAAATGGAAAAGAATTTACAGATGAAAATATTGATCAAATGTTATTTTTTAGGCATGAAAATGCAAAATTTCGCCGTGCTGGTGGAAAAACGAAAGGTCCAAAAAAACGAACAGAGAAAAATAATTTGGACTTTGAAATAAAATTTCGACAAATTTGTGAACGAGCAATGTTATTAAAAAAGGAGAATGATAATGCTTAATTTTCAACGCAAACTTTCGGAAATGGAACAAGTTATTCTAGAGAACATGAAGAAACAGAACACTGTACTATGGTTAAATCCGAATAAAACAGATGAATTACCAGAAAATCATTCCTTTTCATTTCAGGAAGTCATCAACGCAGAAAAACGATTGCAACGGTTTAGCCGATATATTCAAGCAGTGTTTCCGGAAACGAAAAAATTACAAGGAATCATTGAATCGGATTTAATTGAAATACCAAAAATGAAACCATTTATCGAGAAGAATGCTGAAAAGCCGCTGTTAGGTAAACTGTTATTAAAATGTGACCATGAGTTAGCAGTTTCCGGTTCCATTAAAGCGCGAGGCGGAATATATGAAGTGTTAAAATTCGCAGAACAATGCGCCATCGAGAAGGGTTTCATTAAAGAAACGGATGATTATGAAAAGTTTAAGAGTGAAGCGTTTCGCCAATGTTTCAGTCAATATAAAATTGCAGTGGGATCTACTGGAAATTTAGGTCTTAGTATTGGCATAATGGCAGCGAAACTAGGGTTTCAAGTGACAGTACACATGTCCATGGATGCGAAAAAGTGGAAAAAAGATTTACTTCGTGAAAAAGGTGTCAAAGTGATTGAATATGAGTCGGATTATAGCTTAGCGGTGGAGGAAGGAAGAAAACAAGCAGAACATGATCCAATGTGTCACTTTGTGGATGATGAAAATTCCATCGATTTATTTAGTGGTTATGCAGTGAGTGCCCTACGATTGAAGAATCAGCTGGAAGAATTAAATATTCAAGTGGATGAAGAACATCCATTGTTTGTATATTTACCATGTGGAGTTGGTGGTGGACCGGGAGGCGTTGCATATGGTTTAAAAGCCCTATATAAAGAACATGTCCACATTTTCTTTGGTGAGCCGACTCAGTCTCCTTGCATGCTTTTAGGAATGATGACAGGATTGCATGATAAAATTGCTGTCAATGATATTGGATTGACGAATCGAACAGAAGCGGACGGATTAGCAGTTGGTCGAGCTTCCAAGTTTGTTGGGAAGTTGATGGAGCCGATTCTGAGCGGATGTTACACGGTAGATGATGAATTTTTATTTGAGAGTTTAAAAGAAATGATGCAACATGAAGGGATATTTATGGAACCTTCCAGCCATGCAAGCGTATACGGGCCGATACAATTATTGAAGGAAGGAAATGCGTATATAGAAAAATATGAATTAACGAATCGATTACATCAAGCAACTCATATTTTATGGGCGACAGGTGGCAATATGGTGCCGCAAGAACAAAGGGAAGCCTATTTGAATCGATAATAAGTACACTAATTATAATGGTTGAATCAACTAATCTAGCGATTTAAATGTTGAATTGTTAACTGAGTCATTGGCAAAAGAATTGAAGATGATTTAAAAATAGATTCGAAGGTAATAATTGAAGCTACTAATGTAGGTGCTGCGAGTAATTGAAGAAAGGAGGGTGGAAGTGGATAATACAAGATCAAAAATTATTGAGCCAACGATTATTGTAATTTCAATTATTATGATTATCACAGCAATTTTACTTATAATAAACGTTAATTTAAAACATCGAATTGCTGTAGATACAATTAATCAATTTTATGAAAAAGGTGGATTACCAGTTTACTCCGAAAACGCTAATATGACTTTTTCATTTTATTGTGACATGGATAATTAAACAATATCGCTTTTTCCCCCGTTTAGAAACAATTGCATAAAAATATTGAAAGCTTGTCCGAAAAAAGAGAGAGGGTTTCAATACCTTACTTTTCGGACAAGCTTTATCTTTGTTAATCCACCATCAATTCTTTTACGGTTTCTTCCACTTCGCTGCGGCTCATTTTCTCCTTGCCTTCTTTTAAAGCATTTAATGTTTTATGAGCGAGAGCAAGGGGTAAGCGACAGAACATTAAAATAGAACGTTTTTGGATTGCATCCATATATTGATAAGCTTTTTCTAAATTTTCCTCTGTATAATGGAACAAATCTTCTTTTGTCCAACCTTCAGGGATAAAGCTGACGCCTCGTGTTTCAAAATCTTCCTGTTGGTTTCTTAAAATATTTACCGCTTGCAAACCTCTGCCGTATCCAATGGCTAATTCCCGATCCGTTTTTACTGCACTATCCCATTCCCATAAATCGGAAAGCATGACACCAACAAGTCCGGCTACATAGTATGTATACTCATCTAAATCTTCCTTCGTGCGAACTTGCCAATTTGCTTTTGCCCATTTCGCCATACCGAATGCCATTTCACTTGCAGCATCGCAGACAATTTTTTTCGTTCCTTCAGGTAACAGTAAAATCCAATCATTTAAACGCATCGTTACTTCAGGCATGTATTGTTTATAAGGTTCTAACAGTTGTAAATATTTGTCGTTATTAAAGTTTTCTTCTTTTAATAGTTCGCTTACTTCCATTAATAAGAAATATTTGATTTCATTCGTTACTTCTGGATGTTCATTATCTTCGATTTCATCCAATGCACGCATAATTAAATAGGCATTGGCAACAGCCTTTTTCAAATCTTTTTTTAAAAATGTAATCGGTATATAAAAAGTGCGACTCGTTTCTTTTAATACTCTCATAGCATCTTTTTCAAGCGCTTTCTGATTCATAAGACCAAATTTCCTCCGATCATTAACCTTTCTATTTATCCTACAATAATTTTTCTAAAATGAAAAATAAAACTTCTGAAATTATTATAGACAAAAGGAAAATATTAATTACAATTTATGTTTAACAAACTTTGGCAAGTTTTTTTTACTATTTTACGTGTCATTATTGACTATTTTCGTTACAATGAAATGTGATAGTTTGATAGAAAAAAGGTGAATTCATTCGTGCGAAAGGAAACATATATTTTTTTAGATATTGAGGCAGCCATTGTGCGCGGAAAACAGCACATCATTGAAATAGGGGCAGTGAAATGGTTGCCAAATGATGAAGTTGAATTTTTTTCTGAATTAATTCAACCATATAAATTTAAAAAGCTGAATAGCCGCATCCAAAAGTTAACGGGAATTCAAACGGAAGATTTATTATATGCTCCTTCCTTTAAACAAGTCATTAAACGCTTTATGGAATGGAGCCAAGGAGATACAATTTTCGTTACCTTTGGTGAGTTTGATCGAAAAGTTTTGGAAGAAGAGCTTTTTCGAAATCGAATCCAACGGCATTTTATATATCCCATCGTGGATTTTCAGCAAAAATATATGATTGAAAATCAATTAAAAGTTCAACCAAGTTTAAGTGAATTAATGGAAAAATTTGAAGTGGTTGCTGAACAACATCGTGCTTTGCAAGATGCAAATACCCTTTTTAAAATATTTAAAGCTTCAGGCGGCCATGAAATGATTGAAAAGCAAAAAACGAATCAATTCGCCCTCATGTTAAGTGAAAATCATCATGAAGAAAATGAAGTTGATGTATACTTAACCTATGTAACTGGAGAAGTTTTTCCTTCCCATATTCGTATTCACTCGATTAATTCCTTACATAAATCGTTATCATGCATAAAAACAGAAAAGGAAATTGTTCAAGAAGACGGTACGATTGTTAAATCGGAATATAATGAAATTCTTCCAAATGAGGAATTAGCTCAATTTTTACATACAGTGAGAGATGATTTAGAGAATAAAGTTTTGATAACTCGCTCTGGTTTAAAACAAATTTCTCGCATTTACCGTTTACACCATTGTGTTTTACCAAAAACTGAAGTGATGACGCTGCAACACTTGCTAATGGATGAGGGACTGCTAAGCCGTTTTACAATGAATGGCCAATCCATCGATACATATGAAAAAACAATTTCTAAATTATTATTTCGATATAAACACAAACTAATTGATGAATTTGAAAAAAGAAATTTATTCTCTAATGAGGTAGTAAAAGTTTAATTTTTTAACAAAAATTAATATAATTTTAATATAGTAACCGTTTTTTTGAATAGTGTTAAAATTAGAAAAAATTGCAATCATATGCTTATACAGTTAAAGTGTATAGAGGGAATCTATAAAGGAGAAAGCTTATGCGCAATACAATAGGAATCGATGCAGGAGGCACTTTAACAAAAGTTGCTTACTTGGATGATGAAAATGAATTCCAATTTAAGGTCTTTCCTTCCAAAGATTTAACACTAGTGAAGGAATGGATTGAAGCAAATCCAAACATTGAAGAAATTGGGATTACAGGTGGTCGAACAGAACAGCTATTGGCAAAATTAAAAACAAAAAAATCAATCGATTATGTTGTAGAATTTGATGCAACAATCAAAGGGGTAAAATACTTATTAAAAAAAGAAGGCCATGAAATTCAAAAAAGTATCATAACGAATGTTGGAACAGGCACAAGTATACATTATATGGAAAATGACAAACATGTGCGTGTTGGTGGAACTGGAATTGGCGGAGGTACTTTAACAGGGTTATCAACGATTATTACTGGGCTTTCGGATTTTAATGAAATCACGAAAATTGCAAAGCAAGGTAAAAGGGAATTCATTGATTTATTTGTAAAAGATATTTTTGAAGGGATGAATCCTCCGATAGAAGGCCATTTGACGGCGAGTAATTTTGGAAAAGTCAACATATTAAATCATAACGATTATCCTGTTCCTGATTTATTAGCAACCATTCAAGCGCTAGTTGGTGAAGTCATTACAACTTTAAGCATCCAATATGCAGATACAAAAAATTCTGAAACGATTATATATATTGGATCGACATTGACGAATAATGATCATTTGAAAGAAGTTATTGCAAATTATACGATTTTGAAAAAACACAAGCCAATCTTTTTAAAAGATTGTGGATTTTCAGGAGCGATAGGTGCTCTTTTAAATAAAGTAGAACAAAGAAATATTGCACAATTATAAAAAAGAGCCTGACCAAAAAATGCAAAACTTTTGGTCAGGCTCAAATACATAATGATTGTTTTTTCTTTACTCCTGTAGTGGTCACAATCAATGCCCCGTCTCGTCGCATTTATCTCCGACGAAAGCGTTAGCGAGACGCAAAGGTGTAAAACAGAAAAGTGACTTTTCAGGCATCACACTTTTTTAATTATGGCGAAAATTACATCCCTTTACGAATAGCTTGTCGCGCTAACAGATCAGCTGCTTTATTTTGTTGTTCTGGAATCCATTTTATAAAAAACAAATCAAACTCATCAGCAAGTTTTAAAGCTTCTTCTAAATAGGGTTTAAATTGTTCGTTTTTTACATATTTCTTTTCCATTGAACTCACGACAATTTTCGAATCGGAACGAACGGATACGAATGACGTTCCTAATTTTTTTGCTTCTTCTAGACCTCGAATTAAAGCGATAAATTCCGCAACATGATTGTTTGATTCGCCTATAAATTCTCCAATTTGTATGGAATGTCCTTCTCCCTTTATAAATAAACCGATTCCGCTTGGACCGGGATTTCCGCTACTAGCACCATCAATATAAACTTCTAACATATTGCCCCCAAGAACTTTTTTTACTATATTATACCGCAATATATCAAAAGCGTGTAAAAACATTCTAATCTGTTAATGGTTTTCAGTAATGAATCTAGGTGGCCACGAAAATAAAAATTTTTTAAATAAAGTGAGATTTTTTCATGATGAATCTCGTTTTACTAAGTGAAGAAAGAAAGGAGGAATAACATGGATGAGGAAATCCGATACGTTCGACAAATTTTAGCAGGAGATAAAAGAGCTTACATACACATTATTAATCGTTATAAAAATCCTTTGTATGCAACGATTTTACGGATGACAAAAAATCCTCAAACGGCAGAAGATTTGCTCCAAGAAGTATTTTTTAAAGTGTATGAACAATTACCAAAATACAATCCGAAAGGTCCATTTAAAAGTTGGCTCTATCGCATTGCCATTAATTACTGTATCGATCAGCTTCGGAAAAAAAGAATTCAAACGGAACAAATTGAAAATACGATTATACGAAGCAACGATACACCAGAAGTAGTCTTATTACAAAATGAAGAGAGTAGAGAACTGGAGAAAATGGTTTCATTATTGCCGGAAGATGAACGAAACATTTTACTTTTACGTTATGCCAACGAATTGAGTTACGCAGAAATTAGTGAAACATTAGGGGTTTCGATAATAGAGGTACGCAATAAATTGTACCGAGCTAAGAAAAAATTACGAAAAAATGCAAAAGAAGGTGGGTATTTATATGGTGTGTCCGAAAGATGATAAGTTATTCGATTATATTGAAGGCATTTTAGAAGACAATGAAAAAGATCTTATGGAACGTCATATACAGTCTTGCCCTTATTGTGAGCAGCAATTAGAACTGCTATTAAAAGAAAATGAACTATTAGAACAAACACTAAAATCTCCAATATTGCCAGATGATTTTGCCGAAAAGATTGTCGATCAGCTGGAACCGCATAAACGCAAAAAAAATCGACCGTTAAAATGGGTGCTGGGTACGGCAGCAAGCGCACTTCTTGCAGGGGGAGTGTTCATGTCGGTGAGTCCGAGTGTTGCAAAACTTGTAGGTGGAATCTTCTCCAGTGAAACGGTGGATGAAGGATTGCGAATGGCAATTGATACTGACATCGCAACACCTGTTAATCTTTCAGCAACAGATGCAGATATAACGCTGCACATTGAGGACTTGATAGCCGATACGTCGCGAATTGCTTTTTCCTATCGGGTAACCAATCAACAAGGTAAAGTATTAAATCCATTTATTGGAGATGCCGATTTATATTCAATCAAAGTATTAGATGAACATCAAAATGAAGTGGAACTTAATTCAATGAGTTGGGGACTTCATGATGACTATGGGATTTATGAAATATCGTTAGTAAATATCGATAACTTTACAAAAGGAACCGTTCGATTGGACATCCATCATCTTGCAGGGAAAGATGGACAATGGCAAATCGATATACCAATTGATTTGACTTCCGCTTATGAACAGCAAAAAGTTGTAGCGTTGAATGAATCTTACGAAGTTGAAGGAGTTAAAATTCATCTGGATAAAGTCAATTACGCTACTTCTACAACAGACATCTATTATCAATTAGAATATACCGAGGAAGTAAAAGAAAGATTAAAACAGCAATTAAAACAAAAAGAGCTACAATTTAATAATGAAATTGTCCAATTCCTATATTTCCCTTCTATTGGCTATCGAATTGAAAACGGAAAAGGGGTAGTGCTAGGTTATGAAAATATTTATTTCTCAAAAGAACGGGGCCATCCTGTTTCCGAAAATATGTTAAGCGGCATGGGACAATGGGATGGAGAGCCTAGTGAACTTGGTCCTTACAAACAAATTGATTCATTCGTTCCAAATAAAAATGCTGAAGAAGAATTATATTTCGTTGTAGATACAATTTATCGACCAAAAATTAGTGAATTCTCAATTACATTCAATCCAAAAGAATTACCTAAAACCTTTGAATATAACGGATATGAATTAACTATTGATTCTGTGCAAGAAAAAACAGATTATTCATTACAGAAATCATGGATGCCAATACAACGTCAAAAAAGTGTTGAAATACAATTATCAGGATTTGCTTTGCAAAAAGCTCCTAACATAGAAAAATGGGCACTAGAAGATGAAAAAGGAAATAAATATACGATTCACCATGGAGGATCAACTTTAGATGAAACGGATCAGCAAGGTCGATTCAAACGAACATTTGAATTGGTTTCTTCCGAGTTAGAAAAGATTCCTGAAGAAATGACGCTCCATATCATTGCTGAAACGGAAGTCATTCCGTTGAAAAACGAAATACGAATTCCATTATTTAAAAATTGAATGAATCATTTAACGTAGAGGAAATCAATGGTTCGTTAAGCAGTAGTTCACCTTTCGAACTGCTGCTTTTTTAGTGCGCCTGGCATGGGTGTAATCTATAGGGTGTAAGTCCCGAACTGTGAAGGCAGAAGTAACAGTTAGCTTAACGCAAGGGTGTCCGTGGT
>SMEK01000517.1_pt1 | contig 14217 bp, 9 predicted proteins | sample 2456371 | NCBI WGS metagenome assembly SMEK01 (sample SAMN10132590, study PRJNA489261) | soil metagenome | isolation source: day1 antibiotic-loamy sand soil ammended with composted manure from dairy... | place: USA | collected 2015-04-01
TCGCGCGACGTGCACCAGATCGTCGAGGTCTTCAACAAACGGCTGGACGTACCCAAGTACGCGCGCATGGTGCCGTTCGCCGAGATCGAGAAAAACGACTACAACCTCAACCTGCCGCGCTACATCGACAGCCAGCAGGCCGAGGACCGGCAGGACATCGAGGGCCACCTGAAGGGCGGCATCCCGCTCGCCGACGTCGATGCGCTGCGGCGCTACTGGGATGTCTGCCCGGATCTGCGCAAGGCCTTGTTCAAGCCCAACCGCCCCGGCTACGTGGATCTCGCGGTGGACAAGGCCGCGATCAAGCCCGCCATCTACGAGCACCCGCAGTTCGCCGCCTTCATCCATGGCATGACTGCCCACTTCGCTCGCTGGCGCAAGCGCAGCGCCGCCGCGCTCAAGGCGCTCGATGCGGGCTGCCACCCCAAGGACGTAATTGCCCAGCTATCGGAAAGCCTGCTGGCGCACTACACCAGCCAGCCGCTGATCAACGCCTACGACGTCTACCAGCACCTGATGGATTACTGGGCCGAAACCATGCAGGACGACCTGTACCTGATCGCCGTTGATGGCTGGAAGGCCAGCACCTACCGCGTGATCGAGCAGAAGAAGAACAAGGACGGCAAGGTCACCAAGGAAATCGACAAGGGCTGGGCCTGCGACCTGTTGCCCAAGCCGCTGATCGTGGCGCGCTACTTTGCCGCCGAGCAGGCCGCAGTCGACCAACTCGCCGCCGATCTCGATGCCACCGACGCGCAGCTGACCGAGCTGGAAGAGGAGCACGGCGGCGAGGACGCCGCGTTCTCCGGCTTCGACAAGATCAACAAGGCGATGGTGAAGGAGCGTCTGGACGAGCTTGATGGCGATCGCGAGGCAGGTGACGAAATCGCCGTGCTCAAGCAGTGGCAGAAACTGGATCGCGAGAAGGCAGCCCTGAAGAAGCGGCTCAAGGAGGCTGAGGTGGCGCTGGACGACGCGGCTTATGCCAAGTATCCGCAGCTTTCAGAGGCCGAGATCAAGACCCTGTCGGTGGACGATAAATGGCTGGGAGCGTTGGATGCTGCCATTCATGGCGAGATGGATCGGATTAGCCAGGGGCTGACGCGGCGCGTGCGTGAACTTGCTGAGCGCTACGAGGCGCGGTTGCCGCTGCTGGTGGATCGGGTGGCTGAGTTGCAGGCGAAGGTGGATGCGCATCTGGAGAGGATGGGCTTCGAATGGAGGTGAGAGAAGCTCGCGGGGCCTACTACAGTTTGCCGGTGGCTGAAGTTGATGCAGCGCAAGCTGGCTACAGACAAACGGAGGCCGGAGTGGTTCCAAAGGAGTGGGAGGTTTGCGCGCTAAATACAGTCGTTCGATCCCACAACTCAGGGGTCTACAAGAGCCAAGCCCTGTACGGGAGTGGTTGCAATATTGCTGGCGTTTCTGACATCTACCGGGTAGACAAGATCGACGGGCAGCGTTTCTCTCTTGTCCCTCTCTCCACGCAAGAGCAAGCGAAATATATGCTCAGACACAATGACCTCTTGTATGGAGAATCGTCCTTAGTCAGGGAGGGTATTGCACGAACTGTCTATGTGAGCGAGCAGGGGGAGGGGACTGCGTTTGCCTGGCATACGAGGCGGTACTCAATCGATCAGAAAGTACTGCTGTCGCCTTACCTTTATTACTTTCTGCAATCGCGCGCCGCTCGTGCGCACATGATCAGCAATAGTATTCAAACGGCGATTACGGGAATAAATACAGTTTCGTACTTCTCATGCCCAGTTATTATTCCGTCGCGCGCTGAACAGGAAGCTATCGCCGAGGCCTTGAGCGATGCGGATGCCCTGATCGAATCGCTGGAACAGCTCATCGCCAAGAAGCGCCAGATCAAGCAAGGCACCATGCAGGCCTTGCTGACCGGCAAGCAGCGTTTGCCGGGGTTTGGCGGCAAGCTCGAAAGCAAGCGTCTAGATCAGCTCGGTCGTTGGGTCGGTGGCATGACGCCTTCCATGCGCAATCCTTCGTACTGGCAGGGAGGTACTGTCCCATGGATTTCATCTGGCGATGTGAAGTTGCCTAGGCTGAAAGACACGACTCAGCGCGTTACAGCGGCGGCGCTCAAAGATCACACGACTACGTTGGTTCCAGAGAACTCAATCGTTGTTGTTATGCGAAGCGGCATCCTTCGAAAATTCTTTCCGGTCGCCATGAACATGGTTCCCATGGCGATCAATCAAGATTTGAAGGCGCTCATTCCAGAAAGTGGAATGTGTGCGGAATATATCCTGCACGCGCTCATCGGTAGTGGCGATGAAATTCTCGCGCGGTGTCTGAAATCCGGGACCACGGTCGAAAGTGTCGAATTCGGTTGGTTGAAGTCGTTCACTATTTGGGTTCCCGCGCCCGAAGAGCAAGCAGCCATCGCCACCATCCTCTCCGACATGGACACCGAACTCGCCGAACTCGAAGCCCGCCTCGCCAAGACCCGTCAGCTCAAGCAGGGCATGATGCAGGAGCTGCTCACCGGAAGGATTCGCCTGGTATGAAAATCTCCACCATCCTCGATCACATCGACAGCGGGCACATGGCGCTGCCGGAGTTCCAGCGCGGCTACGTGTGGAACCGCGATCAGATACGCGGCTTGTTCGATTCGCTCTATCGGCGCCATCCGGTGGGCGGGCTGCTGGTATGGGTGACCGAGTCGAGTGGCGCCTCGCATCGCGGCGATGGCACGCTGGCGGCGGGCGTGGTGAAGCTGCTCCTGGACGGCCAGCAGCGCATGACCTCGCTGTACGGCGTGATGCGCGGCAAGCCGCCGCGTTTTTTCGACGGCAACAAGCAGGTGTTCGCCGGGTTACGCTTTCACCTAGACGAGCAGACGTTTGCGTTCTATCAACCGGTGAAGATGCGTGACGACCCGCTATGGGTCGACGTGACCGAGTTGATGAAGAAGGGCACGGCCGGGCTGGGGGAATTCGTGACCCGGCTCAGTGCGCAGCCGGAGCTGGCACCGAAGATCGGTGAGTACGTGGCGCGCCTCAGTCGTTTGCTGGGCGTGGCCGACATTGACCTGCACGTAGAAGAAGTGACCGGCGCGGACAAGACGCTGGATGTGGTGGTCGACATCTTCAACCGCGTCAACAGCGGCGGCACCAAGCTCTCCAAGGGCGACCTGGCGCTGGCCAAGATCTGTGCCGACTGGCCCGAGGCGCGCGACATGATGAAGGCCAAGCTGGCCGAGTGGGGCGCGGCGGGCTACCACTTCAACCTCGACTGGCTGCTGCGCTCGGTGAATACGGTGCTGACCGGCGAGGCGAAGTTCCAGTTTCTGGATGGCAAGACGGCCGAGGAAGTGCAGAACGGCCTGAAGCGGGCGACCAAATACATCGACACCAGCCTGAACCTGATCGGTGGCCGGCTCGGACTGGATCACGACCGGGTGTTCTTCGGCCGCTTCGGCGTGCCGGTAATCGTGCGATACCTGGACCAGCACCCCGGCCAGATCAACGAGAAGGAACGCGACAAGCTGCTGTTCTGGTTTGCCCAGGCGGGCATGTGGGGGCGTTTCTCCGGTTCCACCGAGTCGTTCATCGACCAGGATCTTGGCGCGCTGGAAGGCGCCGATGGCGGCCTGGACAAGCTGCTGGAGCAACTGCGCCTGTGGCACGGTGGGCTCAGTGTGGAACCGGGCAACTTCACCGGTTCCAGCCTCGGCGCGCGCTTCTATCCCGTGCTCTACCTGCTGACGCGGATGGGCCATGCCCGCGACTGGGGCACCGGTCTGGCGCTGAAATCCAGCCTGCTCGGCAAGATGAGCAAGCTGGAAGTGCACCACATCTTTCCCAAGGCGCAGCTCTACAAGAAAAAGTTCAGGCGTGCCGACGTCAATGCGCTGGCCAACTTCTGCTTCCTGACCAAGGACACCAACCTCACCATCAGCGATCGGCTGCCGGAGGAGTATTTCCCCGAGATCGAAGCGGCTCACCCCGGTGCGCTGGCCTCGCAGTGGATCCCGATGGATCCGTTGCTGTGGAAGATCGAGAACTACCCGGCCTTCCTGGAGGCACGCAGGGTGCTGCTCGCCCATGCAGTCAACCAATGCATGACCGAGCTGCTGCACGGGGAAACGCACTGGATGGCTGGACGGCCTCTGGCGGCCCCCGCCGTGGCAATGGTCAGTGGTGGCATCGCGGACGAAGAGGAAGAGCAGCGGCTTGAAGAGCTGAACGCCTGGGTGGAAGCGCAAGGCCTGCCGCGCGGCGAGCTTGCGTTCGATTTCTCCGATCCCGATACAGGCGAGCAGAAGGCGGTGTTCGATCTGGCTTGGCCAAACGGCTTGCAGGAAGAGCTGAGCCAGCCCGTAGCCGTGCTGCTGAACGAGAGCGCGGGAACCATCGCGATCGCCAGTCAGGCCGGATTCCGGTGCTTCACGGATATGGGTGAGTTTCAGCAGTACGTGACGGCTGAGGTGGTGGTGGAGGATGCCCCTGCGTGAGCGGTCGCTACGACGCCGGAGCGGCGCAGGGCGCCTATGAGCCGGGGTCCGGTGATCAGGTGCTGCGCAACAAGCTCGGCGTCACCGACAGCGAAGAAATGGACGCCGTCGAATTGCTGCTGCTTGAACAGCTCTATCAGGCGGTGCTGGTCGAGGATTTGCCGGATCGGCGCTTGCGCATGGCGGACCTGAAGACTTGGCATCGGCGCTGGCTGGGCAACGTCTACGCCTGGGCTGGCCAGGAACGGTCCGTCAACATGGGCAAGGGGGATTTCCAGTTCGCGGCAGCAGCACAGATCCCGCGCCTGTTGAGCATGTTCGAACGCGACTGCCTCGCCCGCTTCACCCCGTGCCACGACCTCAGCGACGACGCGCTGCTCGAAGCGATCGCGGTGAGCCACGTGGAATTCATCCTGATCCACCCGTTTCGCGAGGGGAACGGACGGCTGTCGCGGCTGCTGGCGGACGTCATGTCGGTGCAGGCGGGCAAGGGGCCGCTGGATTACAGTGCGTGGGACGCGGACAAGCAGGGGTATTTCAAGGCAATTCATGCCGGCATGGCTGGCGACTACGCCCCGATGCAGCAACTGGTGGCGGTGGCGTTTGCGGACTGAAGACGCAGGTGGTTCAGCGGGCGAGCTTGAGGTGGAGGAATTTGCCCGACTTGCTGTCGCGCAGCGTACGTTCGATCTGGCGGACGCTCTTGCCGGTCTCGATAGCCGTGGAGCTGGCCACGGCGCGAATGATGGCCTTCTGGCTCGGCGCTTTGGACTTGGTGGCGGCGGCAGGCTTGGCAGGTTTCATGACGACCATTATACCGGGTGGCGTGATGCTGTTTAGCACGGGACCGGGGACTGGCGATACGTGGGTCAGGTCGCTTACAGGGGCAGTAAATGAATGACATCAGCAAGCCGGAACGGGTCACCCAGAACCGCGTGATGGCGCTGTTCCGGGATGAGCTGAAGTACCGGGATCTCGGTGACTGGAGCGACCGCGACAACAATCGCCAGGTCGAGGACGGCTTGCTGAGCGATTGGCTGACCCGGCGCGGTTGCTCTCCGGCGCAGATCAATGCGGCGCTGCACAAGCTGCACACCGAAGCGGACAACCCCAGCCGCGACTTGTACGAGAACAATCATGCGGTTTACCAGTTGCTCCGCTATGGCATTCCGGTGCAGACGCAGGTGGGACACAACCACGAGACGGTGCACCTGATCAACTGGACTGATCCCGAGGCCAACGATTTCGCCATTGCCGAGGAAGTCACACTCAGGGGTGGATTCGAGCGCCGGCCGGACCTGGTGTTGTATGTCAACGGCATTGCCGTGGCGGTGATCGAGCTGAAGAGCAGCCGGGTCAGCATCGGCGACGGCATCCGCCAGTTGCTGTCCAACCAGCAGCCCGCTTTCAACGCATGGTTCTTCAGCACCGTGCAACTGGTGTTTGCCGGCAGCGATTCGGAAGGCCTGCAGTACGGCACGATCAAGACGCCGGAGAAATTTTTCCTGAGGTGGAAGGAAGACGAGGCCGACGACAGCCGTTACAAGCCGGACAAGTACCTGCTGAAGATCTGCGACAAGCATCGACTGATCGAGCTGATGCGCGACTTCGTGCTGTTTGATGGCGGTATCAAGAAGGTGCCGCGGGTGCATCAGTATTTCGGTATCAAGGCGGCGCAGCAGCATGCCCACGAACGCAAGGGCGGCATCATCTGGCACACCCAGGGCAGCGGCAAGAGCATCGTGATGGTGCTGTTGGCTCGCTGGCTGCTGCAGGACAACCCGCGCGCCCGGGTGGTGGTGATCACCGACCGCGACGAGTTGGACAAGCAGATCGAGCGGGTGTTCGGCGGTGCCGGCGAGAAGATCTATCGCACCCACAGCGGGCGCGACCTGATGCGCCAGTTGGGTCAGGCGTCGCCCCGGCTGCTGTGTTCGTTGGTGCACAAGTTCGCCCTGGAGGCGCGCGGCAAGAAGGACAAGGAGTTCGAGGCCTTTCTGGAAGAACTGCAGTCGCAGCCCAGCCCGGCGGTGGGCGAGCTGTTCGTGTTTGTCGATGAGTGTCATCGCACCCAGAGCGGCCGCCTGCACAAGGTGATGAAGGCATTGATGCCCCACGCGGTGTTCATCGGCTTCACCGGCACGCCGCTGCTGAAGGAGGACAAGGCCACCAGCCTGGAAGTGTTCGGCGGCTACATCCACACTTACAAGTTCAGCGAAGCGGTGGACGACAAGGTGGTGCTGGACCTGGTCTACGAGGCGCGCGACATCGACCAGAAGCTTGGTTCGTCCGAGCGCATCGACCAGTGGTTCGAGGCCAAGACGAAGGGCCTCAACGACTGGCAGAAGGATGAACTGAAGAAAACCTGGGGCACGCTGCAGCGCGTGCTGAGCTCGCGGTCCCGCATGGAGCGGGTGGTCGAGGACGTGGTGTTCGACTTCAGTGTGAAGCCGCGCCTCTCCAGCGAGCGTGGCAACGCGATCCTGGTGGCGCGCAGCATCCTGGATGCCTGCCGGTATTTCAGCCTGTTCCAGAAGACCCCGCTCAAGGGTCGCTGTGCGGTGGTGACCTCGTACAACCCGCAGGCGCGGGACGTGACGCTGGAGGAGACCGGCGCGAATACGGATACCGACAAGCAGTTCATCTACAACACCTACACCGAGCTACTGGAGCCTGTGCAGCCTTCGCCGGGCAAGAGCAAGACCGAAACCTACGAGGATTGGGCCAAGAAGCTGTTCGTCGAGGAGCCGGCGCATATGCGTCTGCTGATCGTGGTCGACAAGCTGTTGACCGGCTTCGATGCGCCGCCGTGCACGTATCTGTATATCGACAAGTCGATGCAGGATCACGGGCTGTTCCAGGCGATCTGCCGCACCAACCGGCTGGATGGGGACGACAAGGAGTTCGGCTACATCGTCGACTACAAGGATTTGTTCAAGAAGCTGGTGAACGAAAAGGGCACGGGCGCCCTGCAGGTGTATTCCTCGGAACTGGATCGCGGCGACGACGGCGTGGATCCGGCGGTGATGATGCAGGATCGGCTGGAGAAGGGCCGCGAGCGGCTGGACGATGCGCTGGAGGCGCTGGTGCTTTTGTGCGAGCCGGTCGAGCCGCCCAAGGCCGAGCGCGACTACATCCGCTATTTCTGCGGCAACACCGAGATTGCCAGCGACCTCAAGGAGCGCGAGCCACGCCGCGTGGCACTGTACAAGGCCGCCGTGGCCCTGCTGCGCGCCTATGGCAACCTCGCCGATGACCTGGCCGGTGCAGGCTACAGCGGCGGCGACGTTGCACGGATCAAGGGCGATGTCAGGCGTTACACCGACCTGCGCGAAGTGATTCGCCGGGCCAGCGGCGAAACGCTCGACCTGAAACCGTACGAAGCGGACATGCGCCACCTCATCGACACCTACATCGAGGCGAAGGCGCCGCGGAAGATTTCCCCGTTCGACGATATCGGCCTGCTGGAACTGATCGCTCGCAGCGGCATGGCCGATGCCATCAACCAACTGCCCGAGGGCATCAAGGGCAGCAAAGATGCGATTGCCGAGACGATCGAGAACAATGTGCGCAGCAAGATCATCCAGGAGCATCTGAACAACCCCGCGTATTACGCCCGGATGTCGGCGCTGCTGGACGAGGTGATCAAGTTCCGCAAGGAACAGGCCGACAAGTACGAGGAGTATCTGAAGAAGGTCGCCGATCTCGTGGGCAGGGTGCAGGCCGGCCATGAAGACACCACACCCGAGCCGTTGAAGCGCAGTGCCGGGCTGCGGGCGATCTACGACAATCTGGTTGTGCCACCACCGCGGGCTACGGTGAACCTGCAGGACGAGGCCGGCCCGCTGCCGTTGCCTGATCCGAAGTTGGCGCTGGCGGTGGGTATCGACGCCGCCGTCAAGCGTGAGCGGCACGCCAGCTGGCGCGGCAACGCCGCCCGCGAGAACCACATCAAGCGCGAGGCCCTGATGCCTCTGCTCAAAGAGGTGACCGAGGTGGAGCGCATCTTCGAGATCATCAAGCAGCAGCCGGAGTACTGATGGTCACGCGGCTTGATCTGGGCAGCATCAGCGTGGATGTGGTGCGCAAGGACATCAAGAACATCCATCTTGGTGTCTATCCGCCCACCGGCAAGGTACGCATTGCCGCGCCCGCATGGATGGAGCTGGATGCCATCCGCCTGTTTGCCATCAACAAACTGGCCTGGATCAGGCAACAGCAGAAGAAACTGCGTGAACAGATGCGCGAAACGCCGCGCGAATACCTGGAACGCGAAAGCCACTACGTCTGGGGCCGACGTTACCTGCTGCGCATTCTCGAGCGCGACGCTGCGCCTTCGATCGAGCTGACCCATCGGCACCTCAAACTGCAGGTTCGCCCTGGTGCGGATGTAGCGAAACGCGAAGCCGTGCTGGCCGTCTGGTATCGCGCCCAGCTGAAGCAGGCTGCACCGGCGCTGATTGCCAAGTGGGAGCCGATCATCGGCGTACGCGTCGAGCGTCTCTACGTGCAACACATGAAAACGAAGTGGGGCAGCTGCAATACCGCCGCGCGCAATATCCGGCTGAATACCGAGCTGGCGAAGAAGCCGCCGGAATGCCTCGAATACATCGTGGTGCACGAACTGGTCCATCTGCGCGAACCGACCCACAACGCGCATTTCGTGGCCATGATGGACCGCTGGATGCCGCACTGGCGTAATTGTCGCGACATGCTGAATCGGCTGCCGGTGCGCAATGAACATTGGGATTACTGAACGCCCGCGATGCTCCGTGTCGTCTGGAACGGGCTCGGACCGAACGGTCGAACCGGGAACATGGTCGCGTTTTTTGCAACATACGAAACAACCCTGAGGGGTTGTGACTCTTTCAACCTCTTGGCCCGGCCACGGCGAAGGTAAGGTTGTCTGAGTTGAGGCAGGTCTGGAGCCATTGCCCGACGGCCGCCGCGGAGCAGTCGCGCAAGCGACTGATTCGCGTGAGCGAGTCCGGGCGTGCACCGGACTGGCGACAGAGGAAGACCACAGGAAGTGGTTTCCTTCACCGGCTTTGAGCCCGTGAATCCTGGCGACAAGTAGCCGCCGATGGCGGCGGCATGACTTCCGGCCGTGTCCCGATGGCTGGGCTCGGCGCACCATGACGGGCACGGCGGGCCTGCGGGTGTGTCGTTCCTTTCCATCCCCGACGGCTGACCACGAGCCGTGCTACCCATGAAGGTCATGTCATGCGAAAAATCCATCTGATTTCCGCGATCGCCCTGGCGCTCGCTGGCGTGTCGATGGCGACGCTGGCGGCAACGCCTGCCGCCGCGCCCGAAGCGGAGCTCGCCACCACCCAGCTGCCGCGCACGGTGGTGCCGAGTCATTACGACGTGGCGGTGACGCCGCATGCGGACAAGATGACGTTCGATGGCAAGGTGACGGTGGCGGTCGATGTCCTGAAGCCGACCACCAGCATCACGCTGAACGCGCTCGACATGGCGTTCTCGTCGGTGAAGCTGACGCCGACCCGGCTGAAGATCGCCATCGCGGACCCGAAGGTGACGGTGGATGCGGCGGCGCAGACGGCCACGTTCACCTTTCCGCAACCGATTCCGGCCGGCAGCTACACGCTGGCGATGACCTACAGCGGCAAGATCGGCACCCAGGCCAACGGTTTGTTCGCGATCGATTACGACACCAAGGCCGGCAAACAGCGCGCGCTGTACACGCAGTTCGAGAATTCCGATGCGCGCCGCTTCATCCCGTCGTGGGACGAGCCGGCGTACAAGGCCACGTTCGACCTGACCGCCACCGTACCGAGCGCGCAGATGGCGGTGAGCAACATGCCGGTGGCCTCGCGCACCGACCTGGGCAACGGGCTGACCCGCGTGGCGTTCCAGCCGTCGCCGAAGATGTCGACCTACCTGCTGTTTTTCGGGCTGGGCGATTTCGATCGCGCCACCGAGATGTCCGACGGTACCGAGATCGGCGTGATCACCCAGAAGGGGCTGACCGGACAGGCCGATTTCGCGCTGAAGTCGTCCGCCGCCGTGTTGCGCGAATACAACGATTATTTCGGCGTGCCGTACCCGCTGCCCAAGCTGGACAATATCGCGTCGCCGGGCAGCAGCCAGTTTTTCTCGGCGATGGAGAACTGGGGCGCAATTTACACGTTCGAGTACGCCTTGCTGCTGGATCCCAAGATCGCCACCCTGCGCGACCGGCAGAACATCTTCGGTACCGCAGCGCACGAGATGGCGCACCAGTGGTTCGGCGACCTGGTGACGATGCGCTGGTGGGACGACCTGTGGTTGAACGAAGGCTTCGCCTCGTGGATGGCCGCGCGCACCACTGAAAAACTGCATCCGGAATGGCATACCGAGCTGGATGCGGTGGGCACGCGCGAAGGCGCGATGTCGCGCGACGCGGTGGCGACCACCCATCCGGTGGTGCAGCACGTGGAAACCGTGGAGCAGGCCAGCCAGGCATTCGACTCGATCACCTATTCCAAGGGCGAGGCGGTGATCCGCATGCTGGAAGCCTACGTCGGTCCCGACACCTGGCGTACCGGCGTGCGCAAGTACATCAAGGCGCATGCGTACGGCAACACCGTGTCCGACGACCTGTGGCGCGAAGTGCAGGCCGCCGCCGGCAAGCCGATCACCCGCATCGCGCATGACTTCACGCTGCAACCGGGCATTCCGCTGATTCGCGTCGAAACCTCGGCGTGCAGCGATGGCAAGACCACGCTGAAACTGACCCAGGGCGAATTCACCAAGGACCGCCCGAACAAGACGCCGTTGAAGTGGCAGGTGCCGGTGATCGCGCAGAGCCTCGGCGGCGAACCGGTGCGTACCGTGGTGGATGGCAGCGCCACGCTGTCGGTGCCCGGCTGCGGCCCGGTGCTGGTCAACGCCGGGCAGAGCGGCTACTACCGCACGTTGTATGCGCCGACGCAGTTCGCCGCGATCAAGGCCGACTTCGCCAGGCTGGCGCCGATCGACCAGTTGGGCTTGATGGGCGACACCTGGGCACTGGGCATGGCTGGGCTGGAGCCGGCGTCGGGATACCTGGACCTGGCCCAGGCCACCCCGGCCGACGCCGATCCGCAGATCTGGGGCGACATCGCCGGCGGCTTCTCCGGCCTGCATGCGTACTACCGCGGCGACAAGGCGCGCCAGGCGCGCTTCGATGCGTTTGCGCTGAAGCAGTTGCAGCCGGTGTTTGCGCGGGTCGGCTGGGAGGCGAAGGCGGACGAGGGCGATCCGACCACGAACCTGCGCACGCAGCTCATCGGGGTGCTGGCCGATCTCGGCGACACCGCCGTGATCCAGGAGGCGCAGCGCCGTTACGCGGCGCTGGCCAGCGATCCGAAGGCGATACCCGCTGCACTGCGCAAGACGGTTTTCGCGGTCGTCGCGCGGCACGCCGATGCGGCCACCTGGGACAAGTTGCACGCGGAAGCGAAGGCCGAAACCACCCCGTTGATCAAGGATCAGCTGTATTCGCTGCTGGCCATCGCCGAGGATGATGCGCTGGCGCAGCGTGCGCTGGACATGGCGCTCACCGACGAACCGGGCGCCACCAACAGCGCCCGCATGATCGGCATTGCCGCGTACCAGCACCCGGACATGGCGTTCGATTTCGCGCTGGCGCACCGTGCCCAGGTCGACAAGCTGGTCGATTCGAGCTCCAGCAGCCGTTTCTATCCGGCCCTGGGCAGCAGCTCCAACGATCCGGCGATGATCGGCAAGATCAAGGCCTATGCCGACGCCCACATCGCCAAGGGCTCGCGCCGCGCCGCCGACACGGTGATCGCCAACATCGAATACCGCCAGATGGTCCGCAAGGAACGGCTGCCGGCCATCGATGCGTGGCTCGCGAAGAACGGCGGCTGAGATCGGCCTGGGAAAGAAGCCCCGCGTCGCGGGGCTTCTTTTCGGGTCATTGACCCGTCCTGAAGAACGTCACAAGCAAACCAAGTGCGTCGAAGCTACGAGGTGATCGTCCGCGGCCATTGTTTTGTCAGCGGGCCGTTCGCGCCACTCACCGGATCGCTGGCGGGAAACGACAGGTGTTCGATGCGTTCGAGCATCGCCTGCGTGGGTTCGCTGCGACAGATGTCCCATTGCTGGTCCGGCGGGTAGGCACCGACCACGACGAAGTCGTCGTCCGCGCGTTGCTGGCGGTGTCCGGTGCCTGCGGGCAACACGATCACGTCGCCGCGGCGCACGTCCAGCTCCTCGCCATCGGGCCCGCCCAGCTCCAGGGTGGCGGCACCGCGTGCCACGCCCAGCACTTCGTGCGCGGTGGAGTGGTAATGGTGGTAGTCGTAGATGGCCGATCGCCAACGTGGTGGCCAGCCGTTGTCCTTGAACAATGTTTCAAGAGCCACGGCGCTGTCGTTCGCGTCGGCGATGCCGGGTACGTTGCGATAGATCAATACCGGAAACCACGGATGGTTCGGCACCCAGTCGCGCCGAGTCAGCAGCAGTGCCTGCGGGGGACGGGCGAGCGCACTCATTTGCGACCATCCCCTCCGCGCTGCATCGCTGCGTGGCCGGTTCCACCATGCCGGAACCAGCCATGCGGCGCCTGTGTGGAATTATCGAAGACGCCGCGTCGCCGGATCGCCGTGCGTTGACCGGCCACCATGATCGGAGTGATCGCATCGCCGCGTGCCCTGGTCATTTCGTCGGCCACGGCTCGTGGGATTTGTTCGCCCCGCGCCCCCAACGCCACCTGGGGATCGCGCGGGTCAGCCGGCGCCGTACAAGGCCCGACGCCGCTGGAGACAGCGGTGGTCACGATGACCCGCTGGTCGATCGGGTCGAATGGCACGCCCATGGCGAAGCTCATGCGGAGAGGGAAACCGAGCAAAACACGTGTTCGATCCAGAAGCCGTGAACGAAGCGCGGCGATGTGCTCGACCGCATGTTCACGGATGTCGTGCGAAAGCTGTGCGGGTGGCGGATCCGCAACGGAGCATCACGTGATTGGACAGGCAGCCGAAAAACAGTCGAACGACGCGACATCGGGTTGGCCCGAGCGGCTGTGGATCATCCGCCACGGGCAAAGCGCAGGCAACGTGGCACGGGATCACGCCGAAGCCATCGGTGCACCCCTGATCGAACTGAAGCATCGCGACGCGGATGTCCCGCTGTCCGGGCTTGGCCAGCGCCAGTCGCAGGCGCTGGGTGCATGGGTGCGTGCGTTGCCGGCCGCCGATCGACCCACGTTGTGCCTGTCATCGCCGTACCAGCGATCGCGCCAGACGGCCTGTGCGGTGATGTCCGCACTGGATGGCGCACGGGCCGAAGTGATTGCCGACGAACGCCTGCGCGAAAAGGAGTTTGGCGTGCTCGACCGCTACACGCGCAAGGGCATCATCGACAAGTTTCCCGACTTGGCCGAACAGCGCAGGCTCGTGGGCAAATTCTATTTCCGCCCACCCGGCGGTGAAAGCTGGTGCGACGTGGTATTTCGGCTGCGCAGCGTGCTCAGCGACCTGCAGCGCAACCACGCCGGCGAGCGGGTGATGGTGGTCGCCCATCAGGTCATCGTCAATTGCTTCCGCTACCTGATCGAGAACATGGATGAAGCCACCATCCTGGCGATCGACCGCGAGGGTGACGTACCCAATTGTGGCGTCACCGAATATGCGGTGGCGGCGGATGGCAAGGGTCTGGTCCTGCAACGCACCAACTTCGTGGCGCCGTTGCATGATGCCGGGACGCCGGTGACCACCGAATCCGAC
>SMEK01000518.1_pt1 | contig 14202 bp, 8 predicted proteins | sample 2456371 | NCBI WGS metagenome assembly SMEK01 (sample SAMN10132590, study PRJNA489261) | soil metagenome | isolation source: day1 antibiotic-loamy sand soil ammended with composted manure from dairy... | place: USA | collected 2015-04-01
CTTCTCCCCTTCCATGATGTCTGTTGGATCACCCTTTACTTTACCTGCTTCGGTATCGTAAGAGGCATAAAAAACATGTGAGTAGAGGTCGTCACTCCATTCGTCCCAATGGCGATACATTAGGTCGTCGAAAATCATGGCATTGGCCTGATCAAGATGCGGATATTTATCATGGACAGTGCTGTCCAACTTTACTTCCATCGAAAAGGAGATGTGCTCCATTGTTGGCGAATAAGCAAAATTGCTAATGCTCTCCTCGAAATTAGTGACCTGACGCTTCTCGGTGCCATCAGGATTAATTTCCCATAACTGCATTGTGCCCGACTCTACAGATAGGTAGCCAATCTTCTTTCCGTCTGGCCGCCATCTTGCATTATAGGCACTACCCGTCAGATTTGTGATCTTTATGCTTTCACCTCCTTCTACTGGAATAGTGTATAACTGTCTGTTGCCTTTGTTGGCTTCCAAGTCATAATAGGTGATCCCATAGAGCACACTTTTGCCATCGGGAGATACCTGTTCGTCACTTACACGCCCAAACTCCCATAATCGCTCGGGAGTCATTCTATTTTGGGCCACACAGAGTGCGCTTACGAAAAATAAGAGCAAGAAAAAAGTAGTGATTTTTTTCATTGTATATCAGTATTGAGTTGAAAGTATAGAATCTGCATTAAAGATAGCAATATCCCCTTTCAGCATAATACTAGATTGCCGCTTTTTAGTTGTGCATAAGAAACAACATTGATCCTTATGGTCTCGCCGTAAAAGAATTACGGACTATCCATAGAAAAAAGAGTTTAATACCTTAATTTTGTCATTTGTAGTGACTATAGGGATATGGGCAAAACACCTATAGTGATGCAAATTGTTCGAATCAAACAGATTGTTGCTAAAGCATTTCTGTAAACAAAATTCTCAAAAATCAAAAAAATGAAATTAGCCGTTGTAGGAGCGACAGGACTAGTAGGAAGCGAAATCCTGCGCGTGATGGAGGAGAGAAACTTCTCTTTCGATGAATTATTGTTGGTAGCTTCAGAAAGCTCAGTGGGCAAGGAAATAAAATACAAGGATAAAGGGTACAAGATCATCAGTATCCAAGAAGCTGTTGACAAGAAACCCGACATCGCTATTTTCTCTGCTGGGGGTTCTCTTTCATTGGAGTGGGCCCCGAAATTCGAAGCTGCCGGCACAATAGTAATCGACAACTCATCGGCTTGGCGCATGAGCCCCAATCATAAATTGATTGTGCCTGAGATCAATGCCCATACTTTAAGGATTGATGACAGGATCATCGCTAACCCCAACTGCTCTACAATACAAATGGTGGTTGCGCTGGCTCCTTTGCATAAAAAATACAAAATCAAACGCATCGTGGTTTCTACCTACCAGTCTGTAACAGGTACAGGTAAAAAAGCAGTAGACCAGATGATGGATGAGCGTGCTGGCAAGGATGGGGAAAAAGTATATCCTTACCAAATCGATATGAATGTGTTGCCGCATATCGATGTATTCTTGGATAATGGCTACACCAAAGAGGAGATGAAAATGGTGAACGAAACCAAAAAGATCTTTGGTGACGACAGCATTCGAGTGACTGCCACTACTGTTCGGATCCCTGCCGTTGGCGGACATTCAGAAGCCGTCAATGTTGAGTTCGAAGAAGATTTCGACCTTGATGAAGTGCGAACGCTATTGAGCAATGCTCCTGGGGTAGTGGTAGAAGATGACGTCAAGAATTTGAAATACCCTATGCCGATAACAGCACATCGTAAAAATGAAGTGTTTGTAGGAAGGTTAAGAAGAGATGAGTCTCAACCCAACACCTTGAATATGTGGGTAGTGGCTGACAACTTGAGGAAAGGCGCTGCTACCAATACCGTCCAAATTGCTGAATACCTGGTAGAGCACGATTTGGTATTAATACCCGAGCGCAAAGGAGCTTGATCGAGCAGTTAACAACCCTCGAGGTTCAGGAATTCATTAAAAGGCATGAGCATGATGACCCCAGTGCATTGATGCTTCAAGCCCGAAAACACCCAGACTTGCCTTTTAGGGAGATCGTACAGCAAATTCAGTCTCGCAAGAAGGCAAGTCAAAAATTACCAGAATGGCATGGAAAGCAAGGGGTCGTCTTTCCACCGCCATTATCTATGGAACAGTGCAGCTCAGAAGTCACAGCACGTTTCAAATCAAGCCTCGTTTATGGGAAAACTATGGCAGACCTTACTGGAGGTACTGGCATCGATACTTACTATTTGAGCCAATCTTTTCAGGAGTGCCATTATGTAGAGCAAAACGCACTGCTTTGCGCTATTGCTCAACATAACTTCGGTCTGTTTTCGCGGCCAATAGCTGTCCACAACCTTAGTGCCGAAGCGTATTTAGGTGCTCTCAAATCACCCCTTGACTTTTTATATATCGACCCTGCCAGGAGGGGTGAAGGAAACAGCAAGGTTTTCCTGCTAGAAGACTGTACGCCAGACATTGTCAGCCTTCAAAAGCTCCTGCTTGAGAAGGCAGAAACTGTTATGATCAAGACCGCACCGCTTTTGGACATTCATCAAGCAGAAACTAAACTCTCGCACATTCAGTCCATCTATATTGTTGCCGTAGCCAATGAGGTAAAGGAAGTACTTTATGTGCTTCATGACCGACCAACCACTACCCCACTGATCCATGCGGTTAACCTCTCGGCTACGAATGCTACTTTCTCCTTTACTCGGGAGGAAGAAAATGCAGCGGATGTCTCCTACTCCACACCTTTAAAGTACATCTACGAACCCAACAAAGCCATTCTTAAAGGAGGTGCGTTTAAGCTGATCTGTAATAGGTATGGTGTTGAAAAGTTGCACCCCAACAGCCATCTCTACACCAGCGATGTATTGCATGAATTCCCTGGGAGAGCTTTCGAATGCCTTGCGGCAGTTCCTTATAAAAAGCAGGCCATCCTACCTTATTTGGCGGATAAAAAGGCCAACATCACCACAAGAAACTTTCCCGACACCGTCCAAACGATCAAGAAGAAAATGGGCATCCAAGATGGCGGAGAAACGTATCTTTTAGCCACCACCAATATAGAAGATAGGCCAGTAGTGTTGGTTTGTAAGAAGGTGGGGAAACCAACCTTCTAAGGGCATGAAGTAAATAAGACAGCAATATCATTGGGTTTTTATTCTGCTGCTCGTTCATTGCGATCGGTGTGACAATATCCTGGACAGGACGGAAAATAGCGAATGCTACTAATACCAGAACAGGATTGAGAATACCATAAGTGAAGCAATCTATAAGCTAACATCTATAAGAGCAACTTTTCTTCGTGCATCGTGTCCTCAAGAACCCAGCAGAAAGCCGAAAAAGTTCTAGCGCTAGTCCGGATTTGCAATCCCGACTTATGACCCAAGGATTTGTAATCCTTCTATCTGGAAAGCGGAACCCCTTCGCCGTGGGGCGTGTCTCCACGACCCACCACCTGAGAAATATATTTTACCGATCTCTATATAAAATTTTCTTTGATATTTAAAAATGTCTTCCTACATGAGCAGTTGCTTAAAAAGATAACAATAGTCTTTGTATGTACTGGACAAATTAATGGTTCGTGAGGACACAAACCATGGCTGGGTGAACAGACACACTCTTTACCAAGCTTTGGACTGTGCGTTGGTTCGTGCGACTTGGCAATGTGTGTGGATGTTGAGCGTTGGCATTATTCATTCAGTTTTTTATAAATCTTTTTCATCATCAATTCCTTCACCAAGTCACCAAACACTTTGTCTTCCAATATTTTTTCAAAAATTTCCTGATTTTGGTCCATACGTCCAATTAGTTTGTCAATAAATTTGTCGTTGAACGCGAATTTGAACGTGTCGATCTTATTCACTCTTGCTTGTGTTTGCAAGGTTTCGTCTTCCATCAACTCAGCTTCTATTTGGTCAAAGAAAAGTTTGTCAGCCTCTTCAAATTCTGTCCCAAAACGGTCATTGAGTACATTGATGATTTCAGAAAGTAGAGCTTCTTCGTCTTTTGCACGTTTTAGTCCTGCTTCTGAAGTTCCGCTCAGTTCTCCTTCTTCTCCTTTTTGTAATTCTATTGAGCCTTCTTTTATCTTTTGTAATCTATAATATTCCAAAGCTACTTCATCATCTAAATGCAGTGATTCTGATAGTTCTCTTTTGGGAAGCCGGGTTTGAAGCAGTTTGGCATAGGCATAGAATTTTTCAAATTCCGAATCAATAAAAGGCATGATTTGAGAAAGGAAAGCATACAAGTTAGTCCAAGAACGCAAGCCTTTTTTGAACTCGTCTTGTTTTTCTTCTTCTGCAATGGCTTTAAATCTATCAACTGCTGTATCAGTGAAAGCGTACAGATGCTTTTGTTGTTTTGGGTTATTCAGCTTTGTGTTTGGGTCGAAATACACATTAGCAAAGGCTTCTATTTCTTGTGTCCAGTACACTTGAAACTCATCCAATCTTACTTTCAGATCATACAAATGGTTGATGTCTGTTTCTTCTGTTACAGAAGTTACCTCATAGTATGGCTGAAACGAATCTAAAATGGTTTGTCTATCATTGGCAAAATCCAAAACGAAAGTATCTTCCTTTCCTGGGTGCATTCTGTTCAATCGAGAAAGTGTTTGAACGGCTTTAACGCCTGAAAGCTTTTTATCCACATACATGGTATGCAGTAAAGGCTGGTCAAATCCTGTTTGGTACTTATCAGCAACAATTAAGATTTTATATTCATCTTTATCAAATATAGTTGGTAACTCCTTTTCGCTGTAGCCTGTCATTTCAGGTTCAGAAACTCCATCAGGTGCATTGTCGTCAATTACTTTTCCTGAAAAGGCAACCAATATTTTTATTTCGCTTTCATAGCCTTTCTTTTTGATATATCGCCCAAATTCTTCAAAGTAACGTTTGGCATGTAGTCTTGAACCACAAACTAACATGGCTTTTGCCTTGCCACCGATTTTCTTAGAAACGATATCCCTGAAATGCTCAATGATAATTTCTGTTTTCTGTGCCAGGTTATGGGGATGCAAGGAAACAAACTTGCCAATGGCTTTGGCTGCTTTTTTCTTGTTTAGATTGGGGTCTTCTTCTATGGCTTTAGTCAGTTTGAAATAGAGTTCATAAGTGGTATAGTTCTGCAATACATCCAAGATGAAGCCTTCTTCAATGGCTTGACGCATAGAATACAAGTGAAAGGGCTTTGGCTTGCCGTTTTCATCCTTATCCCCAAAAACTTGTAAGGTTTTGTACTTTGGTGTTGCAGTAAAGGCAAAAAACGAAATATTAGGTTGTTGTCCTCTTGCTGCTGCCGACCTTTCAATCTGCTCTCTTACAAAATCGTCACCTGTGTAATCTTCTTCCAAATCATCTTTGGAGGCATCTTCCAAAGTTTTTGAAGCCAAAACCTCTTTGAGTTTTTTACTGGCTTCACCGCCTTGTGAACTATGAGCTTCATCAATGATGACAGCATATTTTCTGTCCGGCAATTCGCCCACCTTGTCAACCACAAAAGGGAATTTTTGTAAAGTCGTAATGATGATGTTGGCGCCATAACCCAATGCAGATGCCAATTGCTTACTGTCTTTGTCAATTTTTTGAACAACGCCAGTTTTGTGTTCAAATTGATAAATAGTGCTTTGTAGTTGTTGGTCAAGTACCTTTCTATCTGTTATCACAATCACGGAATCAAAAATCCGCTCGTTCGTGGCGTTGTGTAAACTTGATAAACGATAAGCCAACCAAGCAATGGAATTACTCTTGCCCGAACCTGCCGAATGTTGTATCAGATAGTTTTTACCTGTTCCAACTTCCAACACCTTTTTGCTGATTTTCCGAACGGCATCTAACTGATGGTATCTTGGAAAGATTAACTTTTCCTTCTTGTATATTTTACCTTCAACTTCAATTTCTTCTGTTTGTAAATGCACAAAACGTTGTATGGTTTCCATCCAACTGTCTTTCTGCAAAATATCTTCCCACAAGTAGGATGTACGATAGCCGTTTGGGTTTTGCGGATTACCTTTTCCGTTGTTAGCGCCTTTATTAAACGGCAGCCAATAGGTTTTGCTTCCGTCTAATTTGGTACACATAAACACTTCATCCTGGTCAACGGCAAAGTGAACCAAGCATCTTTTCTTAAAAGCAAAAAGGATTTCCCGATGGTCTCTTGTCGTACTGTATTGCTTTAAGGCATTCCCCACATTTTGACCCGTGAACTGGTTTTTGAGTTCCAGCGTGGCAACTGGAATACCATTTAGCGAGAGTAAAACATCTACCGAATTTTTGTTCTTGGTGCTGTAATAAATTTGGCGATATACTTTCAGGTTGTTTTTGTTGTACAAATCCACCGCATCAGGATTTAAGCCCGAAGCAGGTTGAAAAAACGCCATTTGAAAACGAACGCCATAATCCACAAAACCATTACGAAGCACATCCAAGCTGCCACGCAAATCCAATTCTTTGTACAGTCGTTGAATGACCCGATTGTCTGCATCTGCACCATGAATGGCAGAAATCTTCTCCCAACGTTTAGGCTGTGATTCTTGCAAAAACCGAATCACTTCATATTTGAACATGCCCAATTCAGGGCTGTAATCAGGTGCATTGCCTTCGGTGTAACCCCATTGCTCGGTTAAGGATTGCACTAAGGCCGTTTCAAATGTATTTTCAGTTGTAATGCTCATATAATTTCGTTTTTCCAGATGGGTTGTTTTTCCCAGCCTTTTGGGAAGCCCATTTTATACAATGGCACTTGCCTAAATTCTTCAAAAAGGCTCAATAGTTCGGTCTTGATGTGATGACCCGGGCTGATAAAATTGTTCAAATACAGAATGGCTGAAAGAATTGGGAAGACTTTCCGCCTTTGGTAATTATCGGGAATATAACTTAAAATAGGGGCTATGGATTTATCCGGCCAGTCGTATTTATTGATAATGACCCGATTCCAAAGCCTGCCATGATGGGCAATGATATTCCTGACAAGAGTGATGGTAATGAGCCAACTGCTCAGGTATTTTTGATTGTATAAACCAAATTCTTTCGCAATCTGATTCTTCTCCGGCAATTGATGGTTGAGGTTTCTGTATAGCTTTGACAGAGACCCTAAAGTCAGCACTTCCAATGCTTTCCAACTTTCAGGATTGTCGTTGGGGTGATTCTCATAGTGTTTTACAATAAATTCTTCACTACTGTCGGATAGCTCGCTATGAATTTTACTCTGAAAATCGCTGAAATACTTCTTATTCGGGAAAAGCTGGGAATTCAAATACCACTCTGCACCATGGGTTAAAGAAAGATGATAAATCATCTTGGTGCGTAGCGCAATTTCTATGCGTTCAATGGCATTGAAAACAATCAACCGAAAGTGCCTATCGAAATTGTACAGGTCTATGACATCTTCGAAATAGCTACCATCAGCAAAATGGTGATTGACTTTATCCTCCTGCATTTCCCACCAATAGCCTTTGAGACGGTAATAACTGATGTTGGCTAAAAAGTGCGGGGCATGGGCTTCATCATGAAAAGCCATATTTCGACTTTTCAGTAAGTCAATTTGCCCTTGTATGGTTTTGGGGTGTTTAGGCATAGCTCAGGGTTTGAAAATGAACTGCCAGGCCTATAAAAAGAGAAGACCCGTGAGCAGATCTGACGGGATGCAACACGGGTACTGTTGCTGCAAAGGTAGGAATACTATTTGATTTCGCAAACTTTTTCATCAATCAATTACTTTTATTTTCCCCGTCACCACCTCGCTAATCAAGGCCGTGCGGTACTCAGTTAATAATTCAATCAGTTTCTCGGTTTTCGCTTTTTTGGCGTCTATCAAAGCACATTCGTTTTCGATGTAGCGGACGATGTATTGTTGTTCCTCAAGGGGTGGAAATGGGATTGCCAAATTTTTAATTACATCAACTGATAAACCGGGCTGTGCTGCTGAAACAGAATATTGTCCAAGGTTCATTGTTCTTAATAATTCACCTAAATATATTGTCTCGTATTTAACTAAAGGTGAAACTACTACTGCATGCTCTGATGCCCAAAATCTACCATGACCGAATTTTATATTTCCACAATAAGCACCTTGTCTTCCAATTAACACATAATTACCATCATGTGTGTACTCGGAAAAAAATCCTCTTAAACCATTTCCGCCAAAAACAGGGTATTCATCAGACTCTTTAATTTGCTCAGAAACGATATTATTCCCACTCCTCAAATTAGCAACATATTTCAACCTCTTCACCTCCCAATGCTCCGGAATTTCCCCCAACCATTCAATGCCTGAATCTTTGACTTCGGCAGGCTCAGTCCAAGCATGTCCATCCCATACCTTTTTGCCTGTTACCAACTCGTTGATGATGGCGGTTTTTTCTTCTTCGTAGAGTTCGAGCAGGCGTTTTTTGTCGGCTATCAGTTCGTCTATCTCGGCAGTTTTGCGGTCGAGGTAGGCGGCAATGGCGGTTTGTTCTGAGGGGGTTGGAAATGGATAGGAAAATTCAACAAATACGTTTTGATACAAATGCTGAATCGTTGAGCCATAAGATGTATATTCGTTAAATTGTGTAAATGCTTTGGACTTTAGAATCCAAAATAAAAACTCAGTTGAGAAATCTTTATTGGTTGAACGAACTACAAAAATCCCACTATTTAAGCATGCTGGTTTATCCAACTTTCTTACAATTGCAAGCTTGCCAATAGTGCCATCCTTTGTAATTAATAAATCCTCATTCTTTAATTGTATGAAAGGATCATCATTATATCTCTCTTCGTCAATATGATAACATTCCTTCCAGTTTACTTCATTATTTCTAAAATCTGACCCAGTAACCAAATAGGCAAAACCTTCTGCCAAAAACTCATCTGATTTTAAACCCTTCCAACCAACTATAGCCTTAACATAGCATCTATGTTTAATTTTTTTTACCAACCAATGCTCTGGTATCTCTCCAATCCATTTAATACCTGAATCTTTATATGAATCGTACTTTCTCATTTGTCTGAATTGGGATTTTTAGGATGGTTGGATGTTAGGATTTCTTTTTTGTAGGATTGGTTGTCTGGATGGTTTACATTATATACTCTTTTGTATTCCATGCTTTCTGCACCAAAATTGATGAGCAAACCAATGGGCAATCCGTATGCCTGACAGTAGTTCATTGCTTGAGCCAGATGTACGTCTTCAAGTTTTGTTAAGGCTTTCAGTTCTACCATGATTTTATCTTCCACAAAGAAATCTACCCTGCGGGTACCAATTTGTTCTCCTTCATAGAAAATGTCCATTTCCATTTCACGCTGATAGGATAAGTCCTGTTTGTTCAGTTCAATGGCTAAGGCACGTTGGTAAATGACCTCCTGAAAGCAATTGCCTAAAGTGGAATGCACTTTCATTGCACACCCGATTATTTTATGTGTTATATCTCCGTACTTCATCCTCTAATCTGTTAATCCTACCAATCCTAATGCTGACCTTTTTTCGAGTGCCAAAATATCTGCTTTGATCTCTGCCAGTGGCCGCAATGGCTTAAACTCATAGAAATACTTGGTAAAATTGATTTCGTACCCAATTTTGGTTTTGCTGTGGTCTATCCACGCTCCCGCCTGCCGTTCCATGGACTTTACTTTTCCTAAATCCAACTGTTTTTTAAACCATTCACGTCCTCTTCCAGATTTTAAATAATCTTCTCTTTTTACTGCTTCTTCCCGTGTGTTAAAAACTTCCCAATGAACAAGTTCAACAGGTAAGTTCTTTGCAGTCCAACTGACTCCTCCTTTTTCATGATCTTTAAGCCTTCTATGAATATCATTTGTTTGCCCTTTATAAAAAGACCCATTGCTACACCTCAACACATACACACAATGTTCTCCGGGTTCAGGCAATGGGGCGGGCAGGTCGGGCAGGTGGGGTTTAACTTCACTTTCAACGTATTCCTCAATGGTTTGGGGCACCAAATCTCCGTCCGCATCTTTCTTCAAAAAAGGTATGTTTTCATAATCTCGTAAAGAAGTGTCGGGCTTGGGCTGTCCTTTACTTTTTACCACTTTGCCGTTTTCTTTTAACGGCTGTTCAACCGTAATTCTCCAATAACCAAAAAACTCGTTGGGATAAATTTTGCAGAATTCGTTTTCTTCAAAATTGCCGTAGAGTTGGGTAATAAAGCCAATGCCTTTTTCATTGCCGTTTCCTGCCTTGCCGGCAGGCAGGTCGGCTATTTTCTTTCGCTTGTTGCCCAGACTTCTATCCATTTTTTGCCAAAAGCGGTTGAAATCCAGTTTTCCTTCTTTCATCAGTTCTTCATCCTTAGCGCCTGTGGCGTTTATCAATTGCACTTTGCCCCTACGTTTAGCACTTTTGTTATTGGTTACAATCCAGATGTAAGTACTAATACCTGTATTGTAAAAGAGTTGGTCGGGTAGGGCAATTACAGCTTCCAGCCAGTCATTTTCAATAATCCATTTACGGATATTGCTTTCTCCACTTTCGGCAGCACCTGTAAACAATGGCGAACCGTTAAAAACAATGCCTATTCGAGTGCCACTAGACTTCATTTTTGAAATCATGTGTTGCAAGAAAAGTAAAGAACCATCATTGATTCTTGGCAAACCTGCTCCAAATCGCCCGCTCATTCCTTTGCTGTCTGCTTCGGCTTTGATGAATTTTTCTGCTTTTTTCCAGTCCACACCAAAAGGCGGATTAGAAAGCATGTAGTCAAACTTTTCATCTTGCAGACCATCTACTGTAAAGGTATTACCAAACTTGATGTTGCTTGGGTTCTGCCCTTTAATCAACATATCAGATTTACAGATGGCGTAAGATTCAGGGTTGATTTCCTGTCCGAATACTTTCAGTTCTGCTTTCGGGTTGAGTTCTTTTAAATACTGTTCCCCTACGGAAAGCATTCCACCCGTTCCACAAGCCGGGTCATAAAGGGTTTTTACTATCCCTTCTTGGGTAAGTATGTCTTTGTCTTCAATAAAAAGCAAGTTTACCATCAAGCGAATGACCTCTCTTGGGGTAAAGTGTTCTCCTGCTGTTTCGTTGGATTGTTCCGCAAACTTTCTGATGAGTTCCTCAAAGGTGTATCCCATCTCCATGGAATCCATATCGGTCAGGTCAATCTCCTGAAATGCTTTGACTACTCTGAAAAGGATGTCCGTTTTCGGGTCGTCCATGCGGTCAATCTGGTCGTCAAAATTGAAATACTCGATGATTTCCCTGGCACTGGTAGAAAAGCCGTTGATGTAATTCCTAAGGTTTATCGCTATATTGTCAGAGTCAGCAATCAGCTTGTCAAAGTTGAAAGGACTTCTGTTATGGAAGTTGAAGCCTGCAATTTTATTTAAAGCAATGTCCTTCGCACTTTCCTTTAACGAATCCACTTTCGGTAAATAGTCCAACACTTTCTGTTTGGTTGGTGCGAGCACACAGTCCAGTCGTCTAAGCACAGTCATTGGAAGTATTACCTTCCCATAATCAGACTGTTTGTAGTCGCCTCTAAGTAGGTCAGCCACTCTCCAAATCAGGTCTGCTTTCTCTTTAAAATTCTTCATTTATTCTCTTTTATCTTTTTTGTCAGTATTAAAACTTTATTTCTGTCGTGCGTTGGCAAAAATTTCTCCCGGTCACTTTTGCTTTTATGGTCTTCGTGAAATTCCAATGGCTTTTGGTTTTTTGCTCGGGCTTTGAGTGTCGGCAAAACTAATGCGCTTGAATGTGTGTTGGCTCTTTTCAGCAGGTAGTCTAACGTTTAGTATAAAAGAAGTAGGGCTGTAAATAAGCAATTACCTCCCGGATTATCCACAAGCCAAATCTTTTGTATTTTGATTTATATTATTCATCTAAAAGCCAAATAAAAAGATTTGGCGACCTCGCAAAAATGCCTGAAACATTGGGTTTAGCACTTAATTGCCCTATTTTTTTTATACATTGTTACCTGCCGTATTTTTTCAAAGTTCCATTGTCCGTTTTATTTTTATTTGTTCCAAAAATGTTTCATCGTGCGACACAACAATCAGCGTTCCCTGATATTCATTGATAGCTGTCGTCAATATTTCAAGATTCTGAATATCTAAATTATTGGTTGGTTCGTCGAGGATAATAATATCAGGCGATTTGCTTTGGATGGTTAAACAACAAAGCGATAAACGCATTCTTTCTCCACCGCTCAACGCATTGCAAGGTTTATCCCAATCGTCTTTGGTAAACAAAAAACGGTTTAAACGGATTTTAATTTCGTGTTCTTGCATTGCTGAAGTGTTGAATTGTTGGGCTTGTGCGTAAACTTTCAACCTGTTATCAAGCAAAGAATAATCTTGGTCAATATAAACCGATTTGGTATCTGCTTGGTGAATTTTTCCTGTTTGTGCTTCAATGTCACCCAAAATGAGTTTTATCAAAGTTGTTTTTCCTGAACCGTTTTTTCCTTTCAAGGCAATGCGTTCGCCACTTGTGATTTGAAAATTTAGGTTTTCTTTCCAAAGCAGTTGTTTGTCGTAGCCAAAGTTGATGTCCGTTGCTGTGAACAAAACTTTTCCTTTATGTAAAGCTGAATTATCAAAGCCGAATTTCATTTTATCAATGTCGGGCAAGGAAGAACGAAGTTCTTGTAAGTCTTGCGAAATATCACTGATTTTTTCTGTGTGAACACCTGCGATTTTAGCAGTGCTTCGTTCTGCACTATTTTTCCAAGTGTTAGAAACTATTTTTGGAAGCCCTGCTTTTCCTAAGTTCTTTTTTGCACGTGTATCTAATTTTTGTTGCCGCTCCAAAGTTACTCGTTCCTTTTCTTTGGCTTTTCGCATTGCTTTTTCTTTGCTTTGAATGTCTTGGTTCAAAGCATTGTTCTCTATTTGTTTTTGCTCTTTGTAAAAATCGTAATTACCACCATACGCTTTAATTCCTTGTCTGGTCAATTCAAAAATGCTGTTCAAAAGATTGAGCAATTTTCTGTCGTGGCTCACGATTATTAAAGTGCTTTTTGTAGTCCGAACGAAGTCGTACAAAAGTTGTCGGCTCTTGATGTCTAGGTGATTGCTCGGCTCATCCATCAAAATCAATTCGGGTTGATGAATGGAAATTCCCGCAAGGAAAACTTTTGTTTTTTGACCGCCACTCAACGCTTCCACTTTTTGGGTTAAGTTCAAATTTTTGAGTTGCCAATGGTTTAATGCTTCGTTGCAACGGTCTTCGATTGTCCAATCATCATTGAGCAAACTGAAATTTTCTTCGCTTGTGTTTCCGTTCAGAATTTCTTTTAAAGCGTTCAGTTTGTCTTCAATCCGTAATGCTTGTGCGATGGTCAAATGATTAAACTGCCCGAAAATCTGCGGAACATAATACGGTTGGACTTCAACGTTTATTTGTCCGTTGGATGGTTGAAGTTCGCCTGCAATAATTTTGAGTAAAGTAGATTTTCCTACCCCGTTGTTGCCTATTAAAGCGGTTTTTTCGTGATTGTTTACTGTCAGGTTGATCTCGCTAAACAGTAAATCCTTGTTAGAGTGTGTATATGAAATGTTTTGTAAAGTAAGCATAATTCCTTTCGTTAAAAATGAAACAATACAGCAACCACTTTGCGGTTGTTGTGCTGATTTGTCTGAAAGAAATTAAATTTTACATTTCGTGTCGCTTATATTTTTGTGTCTGCAAATGTACGAACTTTTTCTTTTAGCACCGTCGTTTTTAATATGGCAAGTAACGGTCTAGTATAAGCGTAGTGCGGGATTAAAAGCACTTCACTTTCGGTTTAGCAGTATATTTATTAATATTCAATTCGTTTAAATTCAGCACTTTAGCCCGCATTACGCTTATACATTGTTAGGCACTGGCATTTTCTAATTCATCTTCTAAATACTTTATTACCTCAACTGTTTTTGCCAAATATTCTTCAAGTTTGTCAATTGTAATTTCAGAATCTCGCCCGTGAGCTATGTTGTGTCTGTCCTTAAAAATATAATTAATTGCTGTGCTACGGTTGTCGTGTTGTAAAAAATCTCTTAATCCGTTTTCCCACCATATTGGATTAAAGGATTTTGTAACTTCTTTAATCTTCTCAGTATTTGTATTTTGTAATTTATATAATTGTCCTTTAGTATAAGTTAAAACTATTGAAGGAATACAATTCCTATGTGCTATATCGCTAAATGTGTGATAAATAGCATTTTCTATGAATCCAGAACTTAAAACACATAAGTATTT
>SMEK01000519.1_pt1 | contig 14194 bp, 10 predicted proteins | sample 2456371 | NCBI WGS metagenome assembly SMEK01 (sample SAMN10132590, study PRJNA489261) | soil metagenome | isolation source: day1 antibiotic-loamy sand soil ammended with composted manure from dairy... | place: USA | collected 2015-04-01
TGACGCTATGTCTGTAGAAAATGTACATATCGCCATAAAGAAGGCGGCAGACAGAGCGCGAAATGGTGATGGGCCAACTTTATTGGAACTAAGAACTTATCGTTATAAAGGGCACTCTATGTCTGATCCTGCAAAATACAGAACCAAGGAGGAGCTGGAAGAGTACAGAGCCAAAGATCCCATCATTCAGGTGAAGAAGACGATTTTGGAAAGGAATTTTGCTACGGAAGAAGAGCTAGAGGCCATCGATAAAAAGATAAAAGAAGATGTAGCAGGATACGTGAAGTTTGCCGAAGAGTCAGAATTCCCATCTCCTGATGAGGCATTTAAGGATGTATATGTACAAGAGGATTATCCTTTTATAATGGATTAAAAGTCAATATTGTTTTTTATAATATATTTTATTATAAATTTGCATCCTTAAAAATGCGATAGATGAGTAAAAAAGTAAAAGAAAAACCTGGCAAGGAAGTGTATGAGGATCCAGATGTTTTGGCAGAAAGATTGGCCAAAACTGAGGAGTTTGTGAGAACCAATAGGAAGTATGTCTTTGGTTTGGGCGGGTTAATTGCCGTGGCAATAGCGGGTATATTTATATACAAGTACTATATGGCTAATCAAAATGAAATTGCTCAGAATGAGATGTTTCAGGCGGTTTATTATTTTGAGGCCGACAGTCTTGTAAAAGCACTGAATGGAGATGGTAATAACTATGGCTTTCTCGATATAATCGATGAATATAAAGGCACAGATGCCGCCAACTTATCTCATTTCTATGTTGGGGCAGCTTATTTGAAACAGGGTAATTATGATGGAGCTATCATTCACTTGCAAAAGTTCAGTGCTTCCGATTTGCTGCTGCAGGCACGCGCTTACAGCTTGATAGGTGATGCCTATATGGGATTGGGTAATTACAGCAGTGCTGCTGATGCTTATACCAAAGCTGCCAACTATAGGCCAAACGAATTCTTTACTCCTAGTTATTTGATGAAAGCGGCATTAGCTTATGAGCGAGATGGCAACTACTCAGCTGCTATGTCAAGCTACGATAAGATTATCAACCAGTACGCAAATGCTACTGAATTCCAGAATGCCCGAAAACATAAGGCTAGGTTGGAAGCCCTCTCATCAAAGTAAAAAAACTAAGTTTAGTGAAAAGGGGTAAAGCTTTGATGTTTTATCCCTTTTTTTTGGGTCTTTCACCTAGGGTATCTCCACCATTTGCGATTATTTACGTTAAATTTGTGGCAATTATAATATGTTAATTATTAATGGCTTCATCATCTAAAAACTTAAGTGACTATACCACAGAAGGGCTAAAGGACGTTTCGACCAAACGGTTTGCCATTATAGTTTCTGAATGGAACGATAGTGTCACGGAATCGTTGTATGCCGGCGCATTGAAAACTTTATTGGATAATGGGGTGCCTCGCGAAAATATCGTTAGAAAGAATGTCCCGGGGAGTTTCGAACTCACCTTGGCGGCTCAATGGATGGCACAAGATGAAGCGGTTGATGCAGTCATATGCTTGGGATGTGTGATCCAAGGGGAAACCAAGCATTTTGATTTTATTTGCCAAGCAGTAGCTCATGGCCTTACCGACGTAGGCCTTAAATATAATAAACCAGTAATATTTGGCGTACTTACACCTGACAATCAGAAGCAAGCTTTGGACCGTGCCGGTGGAAAGCATGGCAATAAGGGAGATGAGGCAGCCTATACTGCGCTTAAAATGTTAAGTTTTTAAAACATCATAAACTATTATGAAAATTCTGAAATTCGGTGGAACATCAGTGGGTAGCCCTGCTAGAATGCATCATGTGGCCAACCTTATAACCGCAGACGAATGTCCTAAAATCGTAGTGCTTTCTGCTGTCTCTGGAACAACCAATACGCTGGTTGCAATAGGTGAGGCATTAACAGAGAAGAATAAGGATAGAGCTTCTAGACAGGTCGAAGATCTACGAAAGGTATATGATAGTTTTGTAGAGGAACTAGTGTCTTCTGAAAGTGCTAAAGAAAAAGCGAAGACTATTGTAACGGAGCATTTTGAACATATAAAGTCTTTTATACAAAAGAAGTTTACTCCAGAACTGAACAAAGAACTTTTGGCACAGGGAGAACTTTTGTCCACTAAGCTTTTCAGTACCTATTTAGAAGAGAAGCAAATATCTTCTATACTCATACCAGCACTTGATTTTATGGTGGTGGATGATCAGGGGGAACCAATCATTCAGGAAATTGCGCATAAACTTGAGGGCATATTGGGTGCTCACCCTAGTGCTCCACTTTTTGTGACACAGGGCTTTATCTGCCGCAATGCTAAAGGTGAAATTGACAATCTAAAAAGAGGAGGAAGCGACTATACGGCATCTCTTATCGGAGCGGCCATAAATGCAGAAGAAGTACAGATTTGGACCGATATTGATGGCATGCACAACAATGATCCCCGAATAGTGCCGAATACTCGTCCGATTGCAACCCTCTCGTTCGATGAGGCAGCAGAGTTGGCCTATTTTGGTGCGAAGATCCTGCATCCATGTTCCATAAGGCCGGCACAAAGGTTCAATATCCCAGTGAGGTTGTTAAATTCTCAAGATCCTGAGGCACATGGTACATTAATCAATGGTATTGAGCATACTGGTGGAGGTGTTAAAGCGATTGCTGCTAAAGACGGTATTACAGCTATAAAAATTAAGTCGAGCAGGATGTTGCTTGCGTATGGGTTCTTGCGGAAGGTATTTGAAATTTTTGAAAAATACCGAACTCCGATCGACATGATCACTACTTCTGAAGTAGCCGTATCTTTAACGATAGACGATAATACGCATCTCGAGGCTATTTGTGCCGAGTTGGAGAAATTAGGTACGGTAATGGTGGATGAAGAAATGACTATCGTATGTATCGTAGGTAATATGGTAGTGGACAAGAAAGGCATCATGAACCAAATATTCGATGCCTTGACGCATATTCCTATACGAATGGTGTCATACGGCGGAAGCAAGAACAACGTGTCTATTCTTATAGAAACGGATTACAAAAATGAGGCTTTGATATCTTTGAATCAACGTTTATTTGAGCAGAATAAGAAAGGGGTTACCGTCCTTTCATAATGAGATAAACATATCTTGTAAAGAATATAAATGCTGGTGGCGAATAAGATACCAGCATTTATATTTTATGGCCTGCTACAATTCCCTTACCCAGATGTTTCTATAGCTGACTGGATTGCCATGATCTTGTAGCTTTAGTGGGCCATCGCCATGAGGAATTATCTTTGGCGAGCCAATGTATTCAGTAGTGCCTTGAATCTCAGTATTGTCATGAATTAGCACACCATTCAGCAAAACTGTTATTCGAGCTGGCGACACGAGCTCGTCGCCCGAAAATTTGGGTGCTCTGTAAATGACGTCATAGGTTTGCCATTCCCCAGGAGCCTTAGCAGCATTCACGAGAGGCGGCGTTTGTTTGTAAATACTTCCAGCCATACCATTTACGTAGGTAGCATTTTCGTAAGAATCCAATACTTGAAGTTCATACATCCCCTGAAAGAAGATGCCACTGTTGCCTCTTCCTTGGCCTTCACCCTCGACTTTCTTAGGAGTCCTCCATTCAATATGCAACTGTATGTCGCCAAACTTTTGTTTTGTCTCAATGTCACCTGTTCCTCCTACTACGGTTACAATGCCGTTCTTTACTTCCCATTTGGCAGCGCCACTTCTTCCTTTCCATTTGTCCAGGTTTTTACCATCAAAGAGGACAATGGCATCAGAAGGAGGTTGTTGACCATCGCCTGGTGAAACTATCTCAGGTACCGGCTCCCAAACCTCGGTCAGGGATGGATCGCCACCTTGCGCCTTTAGCATAGATGAGGACATAATCAGGGCTGAGATAATTCCTAAAATAAGGAGCTTATGTTGTTGCATGTGTTCTTTATTTATTAGTTAAGTGTTGCATGACCGAATCAATTTGCGGCAATATTTCCCAATATAAAAATATTCTCGCTTTTGTGGAAACTTAATGCTTTAACCCAAATCTTTTGGATTAATTATACACATTCTGTCGATTAATTCCCTAACCTAAAGGGAATAATCGATCACCTTTGGCAAAAGTCTTTATATTTATGCATATAGTCATATATCTGACCGCTTGGCGATGTTACATATGCATAAGATCTCAACAATTATTTTTCCTTTTAAATCGTTAATGCTGGCTCTTTTGTTGTCAGCTTTTGGTGGGAGGTACCTCTTGGCTCAGGGAGAGCTAAAGGGTGGGATTTTATCAAAAGAATACTATGCAGATTCTCTTGTGGTAGAAGAAGAAATTAGGATATCAAGAGATATCCATAGAGAACAGCATAATGAGCACTTAGAATATCATCATGCAGAAAACGCTATAGCAATCGCTTTAAGGAGCAATAGCCCTATCCTTTATGCACGTGCTTTGGACAATCATGGGCTGTTGTATCGATACCATCAAGTTTACCAAGAAGCGCTTGCCCTTCATGTGAAAGCTTTTGACCTCGTGAAGAACTTGGAGAATGCTTCGCTTGTGAAAATGATTAGTGCTAACAATGCTGGCGTGGCGGCCCGGTATGCACAAGAATATGATAAGGCTGTTTTCTACTACATGGAAGCCCTCAAGGTGGCAGAAACACATGGTGACCTACGCAATATCGCTATAGCTTGCAATGGGTTGGGAAATGCCTTAGTGAACATGCCCAATCGAGCTGATGATGCCATCATTTATTTTGAAAGGGCATTAGAGGCAGAAAGGGAACGTGAAAACACTTTAGGAATGGCCATGAATTACTTATCTATAAGCGATTATTATAATGAAAGGGAAGAATACCAGATCAGCAGGCAATACCTAGAACATTTGTTGGAGATCAACTCAAATCGGGAAGATACTTTTGGCTTGGCCATCACCTATCAGTATTTCGGATTAAATTATGTAAAAGAAGGTAAAAGTTTTGGGTTAGCGAGAGAATACTATTTTAAATCGCTAGCGCTGTTTGTACAACTTGAGAATAAGCTTAAACAAGCGGAGCTGTTGCTACATCTTGGTGAGGTGGAGAGATTGGAGCGAAATTATACCCAAGCTATCGATTATTATCAGCAGTCATTGCCTTTGGCTAAGGAGTCTAACTATAAGGGAATATTGTTAGGGTTGTATTCTGGAATGTCGCTCATTCATGAAGCGCAATCGAATGATGCTAAAGCGTTGGAGTACTATAAGCTAGCTCAATCATATAAAGACAGCATTGCACTAAAAGAGCAAGAGACCGCCATCGCTGCCATGGAAAAGCGATATGCTTTTGAGAAGAAGGAAGCCCAGATTGCCTTGCTGGAAAAGGACCAGGCAATACAACAGGCTCAGCTAGTACAGCAGGAAGAGGCCATGCAGAACCAAAAGTTCCTACTGATGTTGCTTATTGTGGGTCTGTTGGCCATAGGAACGATCACGATGTTGCTCCACCGAAATAACCTAGTTAAAAAGAGATCCAATCAATTGCTGCTACAAAGAAATCAACAAATTCTACGACAAAGGGATGAAATATCGTTGCAAAAGGAAAAGATAGAAGAGACTAATCGTCAATTGGGGCAAGCATTGGTTGAAATTGTTCATCAACAAAAAGAAAGTGAACAGCGCAGGATAAAACTAATTAAGAGCAGGTTTAAGAACAAGATACAATCGCTGGCCTTACAATCTTTAGAGTCCCAGATGAACCCGCATTTTTTGTTCAACGGCATGAATGCGGTTCGCTGGTTGGTGATCAAAAATCAAAATAAAGAAGCGATAGATTATCTGAATACTTTTGCTCAGTTGCTTCGACTAAGTTTGACAAGCAATAGGAAGAGTGTAATCCCACTAGAGGAGGAGATTAGGACAACCTCGCTTTATTTGGAAATCGAAAAGCTCCGATTTAATAATGAGTTTACTTTTTTTGTCAATATTTCTCCAGAAATCGACATCAAACAAGTGATGGTGCCACCGAAAATTCTCCAGCCTCTTGCAGAAAATGCTATAAAACACGGCCTGTTGCCAAGCAAGAAGACGATAAAAAAGTTGGAAATCAATGTTGTTAAAAAGGAGAATGCTGTGTGCGTGGAAGTAATCGACAATGGTGAAGGCATCAATGAGGATTATTATAAAAATGGTCCCAAGCAAGATGGGGCTCATTTAGGGTTAAAACTTATACGAGAGCGCTTATCAATATACAATCAACAGTATGATACCACTATATCTTTTTCTATTGAAGCGTTGGATGGTGGTGATATGGGGCAGAATAAAGGGACTCGAGCAGCAATCCATATATGCTCCAGAGCGAAAGTCGGGACTTTAGTGACTTCTTGAGATTTGGTAATCAGTAATAAAGGAGTACAATGTACCGACTTTTTTTCCTTAAAAGTCTCGCCTTATTTTATTCTCCAGCATAGAATGCTTTAATTCTTGCTGAAACATATCTAACTTCTTCTTCCGTGATCTGCTCTGAGATTGGAAGAGAAAGGATTTCTTTAGAAAGTTGTTCTGCTACTGGAAAACTTCCACGATTATAACCCAATGAGGCATAGGCTTTCTGTAAGTGTAAAGGGATAGGATAATGAAGCCCCGTTTCGATACCTTTCTCCTGTAGATAACCTTTTAGACCGTTTCTCTCAAGACAACGAATTACGAATAAATGATAGACATGCTGATTGGTGTCGGCAATATGAGGTAAAATTACCTGAGGGCAATCTGACAATAATTCCTTATATAGTACGGCGCGTTGCTGGCGTATTGCCGTCCACTGCTCCATATACCGCATCTTCACATTCAAGATAGCTGCTTGTATACTTTCCATCCGATAGTTGTGCCCAATTCTTTCATGATGATATTTTTCTATAGCTCCGTGCTGTCTGATCTTTGCCAGCTCGTGGGCCAATCCATCATCATTGGTCAAAATGGCTCCTCCTTCTCCATAAGCGCCGAGGTTTTTTCCCGGAAAGAAGCTGAAGCATGCCGTGATGCCGTGGCTGCCAACGGGAATAGTTTTATAGGTAGCCAGATGTGCGTGAGCGCAATCTTCAACCAAGTATAGGCCATGCTTTTCCGAAAATACTTTCAACGCATCCAATTGTGCCGCTTGGCCATACATATGGACAGCAATCAATGCTTTAGTACGGGCTGTAAGGGCGCCTTCTAAATGAGTGGGGTCCATACCATAATCATCTGCATTGCAATCCACAAAAACCGGTGTTGCTCCAGTAAGGCTTACGGCTTCGGCTGTAGCAAAAAAAGTATTGGCAGGCACCAAAACCTCATCTCCTGCCGTAATGTTCAAAGCCATTAAGCTGGCGTGCAATGCCGCAGTACCTGAGTTAACAGCGATGCAGTGTTTTGTCTGATGTAGTTGAGCAAACATATGTTCAAAAGCCGATACAGCCGGACTGTCATAAAACGCTGCACTTTCCAGCACCTCGATTATGGTTGCATCAATCTCTGTTTTTATTTGCTTGTATTGAGCTGCAACATCATAGAATTTTACTTGCATCTTGTAAATTTAATGGAATATGTTCATAGTTCACGGCTTAATGTTTATGTGATTTGAAAGCCGGAATTATTCAATGAAGTTGTTTATTGTGCTTTCTCCCATCAATTGGTTTATCTTCTCTTTCCGACAATGGTAGATTTATTCAATTGGTATAATGTCGATCATCTTGCTATTGGCAAAAGGGTCCTTAATTGGATGCCAGTTTGGCATTGATATGACCTTCCCCACTGCTTATTGTTTAAAGTGTCGCTTCATTCCCATTCACAATTCAAAACATTTGAAATTCATAATTTCATCCTCATTCGCTCATTGACACATTAATCAATTGCTGTATTAATTCATTAAGATCTGATGTCTCATCCCTCCTTTTTATCTTGACAAATAACACTTACTTTTGAGCGAATAAAATATGCAACACCATGCAGATCATAGAAGTAAAAGACAAGAAGGCGCAATATGAGTTTTTACAGTTGCCGGTGCGGTTGTACAAAAATGATGAAAATTGGATAAGGCCCTTAGACAAGGATATCGAAAAAGTCTTTGATCCGGCTAAAAATAAATACTTCCAACATGGTGAGTGCACGCGTTGGATCCTCGTTAATGACCAGCAGGAGACCATTGGAAGAGTTGCTGCCTTTATAGATCGGAAGACAGCCTATACATTCGACCAGCCGACAGGGGGGATGGGGTTTTTTGAATGCATCAACGATCAGAAAGCAGCGTTTATGCTGTTTGATACTTGTAAAGCTTGGTTAGAAGCGCGCCAGATGGAAGCCATGGACGGCCCGATCAACTTTGGAGATCGGATGAACTGGTGGGGGCTTCTGGTGGATGGGTTTTATGAACCCAATTACGGGATGTTTTATCATTTCCCGTACTATCAACAGCTTTTTGAGGCATATGGGTTTGAGGTATATTTTAAGCAATTTACATATTATAGAAAACTTAGGGACAAACCTTTGGACGAGCGTTTGGTGAAGGTCGCCCAGAGGACATTGCAAAATCCAGACTTCCACTTTGAGCATTGCCGTAAGCATAATCTTGAAAAATATGCGGAAGACTTCCGGACAATTTACAATAAAGCTTGGGCAAAGCATGATGGCGTGGAAGAGATGACCTCGGAGCAGATCCAAGCTACCATGAACGACATGAAACCAGTGCTTGAAGAAGATCTTTTATGGTTTGCATATTATAAAGGAGAGCCTATCGCCTTTTTCTTGATGTTGCCTGAGCTCAACCAGATTTTTAAGCATGTTAACGGAAAGCTTGATCTTATAGGAAAGCTGAAGTTTTTATATCATCGGTGGAAGGGAACCTGCAAGAAGATGTTTGGGGTAGTGTTTGGTGTGGTGCCTGAGTTTCAAAGCAGAGGGGCTGCAGTGGCTATTATTATCAAATTTTATGGTGTATGTTGGGCAGAGGATTTCCGGTATGACGAATTAGAGATGAACTGGATTGGAGATTTCAATCCACGGATGATGAAAGTAGCGGAATCGGTTGGGGGCAGTATCCGAAAGACCCACGCTACGTATAGGAAGTTATTTGACGAAACGAAGCCGTTTAAACGAGCTCCGATTATAAGCTAAGATTATTGTAACTATTAGAAGCATAAATCAAATCTAAAGAATGGCGAAAAAATATGATGTTTATGGCATTGGAAATGCCTTGGTAGATATTGTTACCGAAGTAGAAGATGCGTTTTTTACTGATCACGGCATAGAAAAGGGCCTGATGACCCTTGTGGATGAAGAAAGGCAACGGAAACTTATGCTAGCCATTCACTTACCGACAAGCAGGATGCAATGTGGAGGCTCAGCGGCCAATAGCATGATCGCTGTGAGCCAGTTTGGTGGTAAGAGTTTCTATTCGTGCAAGGTAGCCAAGGACGATATGGGCCAGTTTTATCTAAAGGATCTACAGGAAAATGGTGTGGATACTAACCTAACCTTTGAACAAGCTTCTCCTGGCATTACGGGAAAATGCTTGGTCATGACATCCCCAGATAGTGAAAGGACAATGAACACCTACTTGGGCATATCAGAGCAGTTTTCTGTGAAAGAAATTGACGATTCGGCTCTTATCAATTCAGAATATGTGTATATCGAGGGGTATTTAATAACTTCTGAAAACGGGAGAGAGGCCATGCAGCATGCGAAGAAACTTGCTGAGTCAAGCGGGGTAAAGACGGCCCTTACCATTTCAGATCCGAGTATGGCCAAATATTTTGGCAAGGAACTTCACGAAGTAGTGGGCGCAAGCGTCGATTTGATGTTTTGTAACGAAGAAGAAGCGATGCTGTTTACAGGTACTCAAACCTTATTGGATGCGCGGGAGTCCATGAAAAAGGTTGCCAAGAGGTTTGTGATTACCTTGGGAGCCAATGGTGCTATGATATTTGATGGTGATACTTTTATCAATATAGAGCCATTTCCAGTAAAGGCCATCGATGCCAATGGAGCAGGGGATATGTTTGCAGGAGCATTCATGTATGGGATAACGCATGGGCACAGCTATGCCGAAGCAGGCAAAATAGCAAGTTTGGCCTCCTCAAAAGTAGTGGCAAAGTTCGGCCCGCGATTGGAGTGGCACCAAGCAAAAGAGGTATTGAATTATCTTTTCTAGGAATAAGCAAGACCATTTCCGAAAACAATCCTCATGATGATAAACCGATGATTGTTTTCGGAATGCGTTTTTAGGGCTGAAATGATGGCAAGGTCAAATGCTCTGATTTGAAGTACTCGGAACCATTGATGGAGCTATTATACCCTTATTGAAATAACTTTATTTTTTTGTCTAGTTTTTTTCTACTTTTAGGAGAAAGTCTTTTATAAATTTCAGTCCACCAGCTGTTTTTATGCTAAGCTATGAATACATAAACCATTTTTAACTATGAAATTAACCCAAAACCTTATTATCGCTTTTTTTGTCTTAGGAAGCTTCTGTGCGCAATCGCAGACCAATATCGAATTTACCGAATATACCTTGGAAAATGGTCTTCATGTGATTCTTCATCAGGATAAAACTACACCCATTGTGGCAGTGTCTGTGATGTATCATGTGGGCTCAAAAAATGAAGATCCAGAGATGACTGGCTTTGCGCATTTTTTTGAGCATTTGCTTTTTGAAGGATCCGAAAACTTAGGCCGTGGCGAGTACTTTCAAACCATCCAGGCAGCGGGTGGAACCCTCAATGCCAATACCAGCAACGATCGAACTTATTACTATCAGATTTTGCCATCCAATCAATTGGAACTTGGGCTATACATGGAATCTGAAAGGATGTTACATGCCAAAATCGATAGCATTGGCATAGAGACGCAGCGGGAAGTAGTGAAAGAGGAGAGACGACAAAGAATGGACAATACGCCTTACGGTTCTGTAGTAGAAGAGGCTATGAAGAGAGCCTTTAAAGTACATCCTTACAAGTGGTCGGTCATTGGCTCAATGGATCATTTAAATTCAGCCTCTTATCAGGATTTTATGGATTTCTATGACCTCTTTTATGTGCCAAATAATGCAGTATTGTCCATCGCAGGTGATATAGACATTGAAGCTACCAAAATATTGGTAGGAAAGTATTTTGATGAAATCCCTAAGGGCACAAAAGAGATTCCTCGCCCTACTGTTAAGGAACCGCAGCAAACGGCAGAGGTTCGCGATACCGTGTTTGACAATATCCAATTACCCGCGGTGATCCAAGCTTATCATATTCCCGCTCAAGGGACAGATGATTTCTATGCGGTAAGTATGTTGGCGCAGTTGATGTCACAGGGGAAAAGCTCTCGTCTGTACAAGGCATTGGTAGACGATCAGCAAAAGGCCTTGTCTGTAGGTGCATTTCCTTTCCCATTGGAAGATCCGGGCATTACTTTGACATACGGCATTGCCAACATGGGCGTTTCTCCGAAAGAGTTGGAAGCTGCGATGGAGGTAGAATATGATTTAGTGAAGCAAGAGTTGATTTCCGAAAATGAATTTCAAAAATTAAAGAATCAAATCGAGACAGCATTTGTGAACAATAACGCTAGTGTGGCGGGAGTGGCAGAAAGCCTGGCCAACTACCATATGTATTTTGGCGATGCCAACCTTATTAATACGGAAATAGAGCGCTACCGCAAAGTGAGCCGTGAAGATATAAAGCGTGTTGCAAATGAGTACTTTACAAAAGAAAATCGTGTCGTCCTTTACTATTTGCCAAGATCAGCAGCAGGTCAGGCCAATCAATAGTAGAATAATATTTTTTAATGACTACAAAAAACAATCACCGATGAACAAGCATATCATAATCATAGTCCTACTTCTTCTCACCTTTCCGGCGCTGGCACAGTTAGATCGTTCTAAAAAGCCAGAGCCTGGCCCTGCTCCTCAAATCAATTTGGGTGAGGCAGAAACATTTACACTACCCAATGGCATGAAAGTGTTTGTGGTAGAAAATAATAAACTTCCCAGGGTGTCATTTTCTTTGGTGTTGGACAATGACCCCATACTAGAAAAGGAAAAAGCAGGATATGTAAGCATGGCTGGAGAGTTATTGAGAAGTGGTACGAAATCCAAGACAAAAGCAGAGCTGGATGAAGCTGTGGACTTTCTAGGAGCCAGTTTGTCTACCTATGCATCTGGCGCCTATGCTTCATCTCTGAGTAAACATGCCGATAAAATCATGGCGTTGATGGCGGAAGTTGTATTGCAGCCCTCTTTTCCTGAGGATGAGCTAGAAAAATTGAAAAAACAAACGCTATCCGCTTTGGCAGCCAATAAAGACGATGCCAATGTTATTGCTTCCGAAGTAGCCCAAGTTTTGCGCTTTGGAAAGGATCATCCTTATGGAGAAATTGTAACGGAAGAAACAGTCGAGAATATCGATATAGAAGATATAAAGGAATATTATCGTACTTATTTTAGACCCAACAATGCCTATTTTGCTGTAGTAGGCGACATTAAGAAAAAAGATGCTGAAAAGCTAGTAAAGAAATATTTTGGGAAGTGGGAAAAGAGCAATGTGCCCACAGCCACCTATCCTACCCCCCAGCCGCCCAAGGAAACGGTCGTAGCCTTAGTAGATCGTCCCAATGCGGTGCAATCTGTAGTTACTGTCACTTATCCGCTTGAGTTGAAGCCCGGACATCCGGACGTGATTAAAAGTGCTGTGATGAATCAGGTGCTCGGCGGATCTTTTTCCTCTCGACTGAATATGAACCTTCGGGAAAAGCACGGCTATACCTATGGTGCCAATTCAGCGATTAGTAGCGACAAGCTAGTAGGCAGTTTTCGGGCTTCGGCAAGTGTTCGGAATGAGGTTACCGATAGCGCTATTGTGCAATTTTTACATGAACTGGATAATATAAAAAAGCAAAATGTGACGGAAGATGAACTTCAGAATGTGAAGAACTATATGTCAGGAAGCTTCGGACGATCTTTAGAGAATCCTGCGACCATCGCCAATTTTGCTATCAATATTGACCGTTACAACTTGCCAAAGGATTATTATGTCAGTTATCTAAAGAATATTGAAGCAGTTACTTTGGAGGATGTTCATCAAATGGCTGAGAAGTATATAAGTCCTGAACATGCCTATATTGTGGTGGTGGGTAAAGGGTCAGAAGTAGAAGATCGGATTAAGCATTTTGGGAAGCTGCAGCATTATGATCTTTATGGAAATCCTTATACACCTGAGAAAGCCTCCGAATTACCATTGGGACTTACAGCAGATAAAGTAATTGAGCAATATATTAATGCATTGGGAGGGAAAGAGAACTTGTTGAAGGTGAAAGATATAAGAATGAATCTGACGACTTCCATACAAGGTGCCAATGTGGAAATTTTACAAGTGACAAGGTCTCCTAATCTGTATATGAGTGAGGTTAAAATGGGAGGTAATATCCTACAAAAGGAAGTTTATAACGGGGAGAGTCTGGTGGTGTACCAAATGGGTCAAAAGGTGCCTGTCACTCAAGAACAGGTGAAGGAGGCCGCCTACAAAGCGGTAGTTTTTCCAGAACTTGAATATGAGAAGTGGGGTGCTCAGACGAACTTGATAGGTGTGGAAAAAGTGGAAGGCATTGATGCATATGTGCTTGAGGTAATTCTTCCTCCAGGTGTAAAATCAACACAATATTATAGTACAGAAACAGGATTGAAGATCAAGGAAATATTAGAAATGGATACGCCTCAGGGCAAAATGCAGCAAAATGTAACGTTTTCGGATTACCAAGAAAAAGATGGAGTGAAGTATCCCATGAAGCTTTCGATGTCACCTCCTGGCATAAGTGCTACCGTTCAGTCTTTAGAAATCAATACGAATCCAGATAAAAAACTATTCAGTTTGGAATAAACTTTAACATCTTGAGCCAAGAATCCCTTGGCTCAAGATGTTAAAATGGCTTTTGGTCAAACTTGCAGCCATTCCAAAGGTCGATGGTAGGAGCCTATTAGAATCTGTTAGAAGTCCTGTGGCAGAATGCTTACGCCAATCTCACTTCTTTTCCTTGATAAAAAGAGTAAGCAAAAAACTTGGCAGTATTCATAGCTTGTAGTACCTTAAAATGGATATTCATTTTTACTAATGACGTAATCGGCAATCCTTCTTCGGGCTACTTTCAGGTTCATAGGCTCAATTTTAGTATAGCGCTTCAATCCCATAAGCATCATCCTCAACTCAC
>SMEK01000912.1_pt1 | contig 14179 bp, 9 predicted proteins | sample 2456371 | NCBI WGS metagenome assembly SMEK01 (sample SAMN10132590, study PRJNA489261) | soil metagenome | isolation source: day1 antibiotic-loamy sand soil ammended with composted manure from dairy... | place: USA | collected 2015-04-01
AACGTTATTATCTCGAGTTGCTCTTGTTATATGTCTTGAAAAATAACGATTTTTTTTAGTGAAGTGTTTTGATGATGTATCACTTTGTTGCGCAGGTAAGTATGAGTAAAATTATTGTGGGCAAAATTTAACCCCCTCATTTGTTGAGGGAACGTTAGAACGCTCAACAAATGAGGGGGCCACCAAGCGAAAGCGCGGTAGTTAATAAGCAAATAACATGAAAAAGAGGGTTACTCCTTGGTAGAATCTTAGTCAACCAAAACTAAATCACAAACAAAGGAGTAACCCCTCATGCAAAAGAATAACACAGTATATCCAAATTTAAAACAGATTGAGCAATTAGTTTGGAGGCAATTACAGGAAACCTTCTCAAAGGTCATGAAAACACTATTAGAGGACATGGACAAGCAGATTGCTGAAGAACGAAATAAAAAGCGTTATCGTCTACTCGATAAGCGTACCACCACTATTATCAGTCTTTTTGGCGAAATAAAGGTGAAACGGAACTACTACCGAGACAGGGAGAAAGGTGAATATGTCTATCTGCTTGATCGCTCTTTGGAATTCGAAGGGACCGGCTCCTTTAGTCCGCTGATAGAAGAAGCGGCTCTAGAGCTTGCCATTACAGGGCCATCCTATCGAAAGGCAGAACACACGCTTGAAACACTTTTAGGATACCGAGTGATTAGTCACGAAGCTATACGTCAACACCTGTTACAGATTGAAAGTATCCCAAAAGAGCGACAGCCTGTAAACTATCCTGTCCTATTCGTGGAAGTGGACGGCCTATATGTGAAACGTCAAGGAAAAGGAAAACGGGGCAAGGAAGAAAAAATTGCAGCGGTTCATCAGGGCTGGGAAATCAACGGAAAACGAGTAAGTTTGAAAGACAAACGCCATTTTATTCACCGTGGGAACCAGCCATTTTGGGAGGCGTTTGAGGATTTTCTCATTGAAAACTTCGAGTATGACCCAACTGTCCATAAGCTAGTAATAAACGGGGATGGTGCCGGATGGATTACAGCCTGTCGAGACCATTTTAAAGGCAGGGCATTCTTTTCAATTGACCGTTTCCACGTGGCAAGGGATATTCGCAGCTTATTCCGTAAGCATCCTCGCTATCGCCAAATGCAAAAGGCACTAGCGTCCTATGACAGTCAGAAACTACTTACGGAATTAAACAGTGCTGTTGGAACACTAGAGACAGAGGATCAGGAAGAACGTCTTGACCAATTGATTCGTCAACTAGAAAAATATCCTGAAGCCCTCGGGGATTACCGGAAGTGGCTCCAAGAACAAGGTATTGACACCAAAGGAATGCGTCCAATGGGAAGTGCCGAGGGAACGATGAGTGTCTTCGCAAAAAGGCTCAAAAATGGACGTAGCTGGGTAGAAAAAGGCGTAAGTGCCATGATTACTGGATTGGTGGCTTTCCTAGACAATCTGGCATTGAAAACATTATTTGGGAAAGTCGAAGGATGGACAGAAACCAAGGAGGAAAAGAATCCACCAAAACATTACGTAGAAAAGGTGACAAGTACAATTGGTGAAGTCACAAGAGACAATCTCCTATACCTAAAAGGTAAGGCAAATATTCCAGTGTACAAGACTTTAAAGGAGTTGGCCGGATTTTAAAAAAGATAAATTTTTTATCAAGAGAGTACCCTAAAATAGTGAATTCGCTTTCATTGTTAGGGAGAAAAAAACTGCCCACAAATACTTGACTCAATCGAATGATGGTATGTCAACACAAAATTGAACAATTTTTTAAGGTACATGTTCAAATTTGATTATTTCATGCAACGACTATAATTTGAATTTTAATAAGGCTTATTCATATTGTTCGCCACCATTGACTTTGCTTTTGTCTGTGTAGTGGAATGACCTTAGGTCAGGTAGAAAAACAGCCTTGAGGGCTTACCTGCTGATAAATTGTAACACAGACAATTCGATTCTAAGTATTCGCTGGCGGGGCCCCGACCCCTTCCATCGTCTACTAAGAATTGGGCGCTACAGTAAATGGCATGCAGCTAACGCTGCGGCTCTGCGATTTATTCTTGAACACTTTACTGAACAGTATTCTTTCCAATTAGATGTCTTTCTTTAAATTCTTTTGGTGTTAAGTAATCTAATGAACCATGTATTCGTATGTTATTAAACCAATTAACGTAATCAAATAGCTCTAGATCAAGCTCTTGTTGACTATCAAACACTTTACCATAAACGAATTCTGTTTTAATAGTTTTGAACGTTGCTTCTCTTGATACCGAACGTTTCTAAAGCTTGGTCTATCAAACGGTTTTTAAACTCACTTCCTCGATCAATGTGAAATAATTCGAGGCGATTTAGATTGTTTTTAACTGATGAAAAGGCACGGTGAACTAGCTCAGCGTTCTTTTGAGGACCTGAACTGTAGCCAATAATTTCACGATTATTTAACCAAGATCATTGACAGTTTAATCAATGGAAACACGTCTATTTTAGATTATGATAAATTAAAGGTTGTTCAAGATGGCGTAGTGAAATCGAATTTGTCTGTTTATATTAGTTATTTTAAAAATCAATGTTTCATAGAGAATCACACGACTCCCTTTACAAGCAATGGGTATGAAAATGTTACTCGTTGCTTGTATTTTTTGTTTGCGGAGATTTAAATTATACATTTTTTGGAAAGAATATACATACTGTTATTTCTCTCTTTTTCTAGTAAAATTATACTAAAAGAATTATGACGGGGTGCTTTGTATGGAAAAAATCTATAAAAGTTTAAATACATATCCGAAACGGACGATTTTACTATCAGACTTACAAGACCTATTAGGAAGTTTTTTCAAAGACTATGATGACTTTGCGAATACAATTATATCCCTTGAAAATAACGGTGTTTTACAAATGGTGAAGTCAAAAGGGAGGACAACAAGAACCCCATCACTTGCTTATCAATACCGTATTGATAAAAGTAAGCTATCTGCTCGTTTCCATCAAGAAATTCAACAATATCAGAACGAACTCCATCCAGCGATTAATCTCGATGAATATTATCAAAAGGACCCTACCATATGGCAACATGATCTCCCATATCTTTTAAAAATAAATGACTATTTGCATACGAACGGTTTTCCGAAAGAAGTTGTACCGGCACCGGAGCGAAGTTTTGAACTTGTTCAAGATGAGAAGTGGATTACGGAAAAAGGTGGGAAAGAAATACTTGAGCGGGTTGGTTTATTTGAGCGGTTAAAAATTACCCCCGTTTCTGACCCGTTAATGTTTGCGGTAAATCCCAAAACGATTCACTCCACGACCCAATATCATTTAATCGTTGAAAATAAAACAACGTATCAAGGGCTGCTTCCCGCATTAAAGAAAACCGAATTTTCTACTTTAGTTTACGGGAGTGGTAAAAAAGTTATCCAAAGTATTGAACAATTTTCGGAACAATATCCAGTAGAAGCGGAACATGTCTTTTTTTACTTTGGCGATCTAGACAGGGAAGGAATTTCAATTTGGTATTCATTAACGAAAAAAATTCCCGCTCAACTTGCAATGCCCTTTTATGAAGCATGTTTGGAGAAGCAACCTGTGTACGGAAAGGATTACCAAAAACAATATAAAGAGGCACAAACGACGTTTATCAAGCAATTTTCACCAACACAACAAGCGAAAATTGAAGACGTTTTTTCACAAGGAAAGTATTATCCGCAAGAAATATTAAAGTCTAAAGAATTGCAACAGATTTGGAGGGAAGCTGATTGGAAGAAATTGACGTACAACAATTAATGGACGGGTTTCGTGACCGGGTGCGGAGAATTGCCCTGTTTGATCCGTTATATGATTTAGACCGGAAGCGGGAGACGGATTTAAATGGGACGAGGATTGATATGAAAGGTCTTGGTCTTCTGACCCTTCTCTTTTTCTTTGAGCAAAAATTAATTCGTAATAACAAAATCGGTGTAAAGGAATTGGCTTATTTTTTAAAAGATGCAACGAAACAAGTGTATGTTTTAAAAGATGAGACGTATGAACAACTGGCACGGACCCTTATTCAAACCTTTCGTCCGACAACAGGGAAAAAACGGAGTTATACATTTTTTGATTGGGAAACAAAATCGGAACAGAATATTGAATATTCCATTTTAAAGGCGAACAATTTCGATGCAACTGCCAATGTTCAATATTACACCCTTGATGAAGATGGTCTTGAATTAATTTTTGCCACGAAAGAGTTTTACAGTGAATTTCAACTATCCATTAACCAATTGATTTTGCGGAAGCAACTGGAAAAGGGAGAGTTTAAAGGAGCATTACGTCAAATTAACGAAATGCGCATTGATGTCGAAACGCTTCAGGAACGCATTACAAAATTAAAACATGAGATACAGCGGAGTATTATTTCTGAAGAAACTTTTGAGCGGTATAAAGAGCTACTCGATGATATTTATACAAGATTAGAGAGAGAAGACGAAGAATTTAAGGAATTACGGGATTTTGTAAAAGAAACGAGGGCTCGCTTGTACGCGGAAAACATCCACCAAAAGGAACAGAAGACGTACGGTTATGTGTTAAAAATTAATCGGGAACTAGAAGAAGTTCATTATGAACATACACAACTATTAGATCAAACGCTCCATTTGAAAAATACGACGTTAATTACAGCGCAAGAATCGCTTTATTATACCGGGATGCAATCCTTTAATTTTGACCAAGATATCGTTTCGCGCATTGTTTCAACACCGTTACCGATGGAAGCGATGAAAGGAATTTTACATCCATTTTTAAAAGTGGAAGAAAATGAATTTTGGTCACCACTTACCGTGCTGGCTGAGCAAAATATTGTAGAAGGTCGGGATGAACGGGTAGAATATCATTTCTATGAAGTAGATGATGATGCGAGTGGGGATCCTTATAAATTATGGCTTACAGAAAAGTATAAAGAACTGATGTCTTACTTTTTACAAGCTTATGAGGAAGGCGAGGCAAACTGTTTATCTGATTTTATGACGTATTTAGAGAACAATGATTTAGCTTCAATTTATGAACATCGATACTTTTATGACTTTTGGATTGTGCTCCATCAACGCTCACCGATAACGAATGAGACTGGTGATGAAGAGGATAATAATACGATTTTTGGTGAAGCCTTCGGATTACTTGGTTCGAGAACTTTAAAAGTAATCGAAACATCGTCCATCATTCAAAAAGTAGACCGCTATTCGATAAGTGAAATGATAATTACATTGGAGGAAGATGAGGATGGATTATTCTGAGCAAACGGTCATTCGAGCCTTTCAAATATATACGAAACTAGCGAAAAACGGTGTCGTTGGCCAAGAAGAAGTACAGCTATATAATGCAGATGACCGTGTACGGGCACTTTTAGATTTATTTAGTAAGGAAGTGGATAGTGTCATCATTAAAACGAGTGAACAGTTATTTTTTGTCCCGAAAACGAAACTATCTCCCTTTCATGTTAGTAATGATTGGATAAAGCGGAAGTATTTACGATCAGGGGCAACGAATGCGGATATTTATTTACTCTATTTTTGTACCCTTATTCTTTTTGGTAGTTTTTATGACTCGTATCAAAGTCCTGGACCAACTCGTCAATTTATTGGCCTTGATGATTGGATTCGCTTAATTCAAGAACGAATCGACCATTTAAAATCCCATGATGAAGAAGAACTTAAAGAATATGAAAAAGAATTTTCCTACAACTGGTCTACAATTATTGAAAAATGGGAAGACATGGATGATATAAAAGAAACGGCGAAACGTCAAACCGGAAATACGATTAGTCGGATGAGTTTTCTTGATACGGTAAAACGATTTTTAATAGACCAAGAACTCGTCCAAGATATCGGCAATAATGAAATTACGTTAACGGAAAAAGCAATGACAATTATTCAACGTTTCTTTATGGAAGTCGAGTTCAATAAAGGGATTTTTGAGTTTATTTATGCCTTTGAAAAGGAGGATACGGATGCCGGCCATTAATAAAATTCGCTTAACAAATGTCGTATATGAAGAAGGGAAAAAACGTTACAACGATGAGGTGTTTTTATTCGACGGTTATAACGGAGCTATTTTACTAGAAAATGGTGGCGGAAAAACGGTTTTCATTCAAACTGTATTACAAGCGGTCATTCCCCATACTGATTTAGCCGACCGGAAAATAAAGAATACATTAGTGTTAGAAAATGCCCCGGCACATATTGCCATTGAATGGTTATTAAATGATAAACCAAGGCGATATCTTGTTACGGCGGTTACATTATTTATGACAAAGGATGGTCTCGATTCTCTCCGCTACGTGTATGAATATGGACCTGGTGATGAACATGGCATTGAAGAAATTCCTTTTGTGCGCCGTGGGAAAGATGGGAATCGTCCGGCTGATCGCGGGGAAATGCAAGATTACTATAGCCATATGAAAGATCGTTTTCCACTCGTTGCACATACCTTTTCTACGATTAAAGATTATCGCAAGTTTATTGAGGAACAATATCATATAATCGTCAATGAATGGGATAGTATTGTGAAGATTAATAGTACAGAAGGTGGCGTAGAAACCTTCTTTGAAAATTGTAAAACGACGACCCAATTATTTGATCGTTTGCTAATTCCGACGGTGGAAGATTCAATTGCAGGCCATAATCCGAATCTATTTGCAGATATGTTTGAAAAACAGCTTGATAGTTTAAAAAGATATAAAAAATTGAAAGAAACAATCGAAGAAAATAAACGGATTCAGGAACAACTAGAAAAATACGTTCAAACCTTTGAAAAATTGCATTTAGCCCGTCAAAACTATGAAAAGTCGAAACAGAAGGCAAAGGGAATTTGGGAAGAAATTCATATTCAAAAATCAGAAGTAACGGCCGCTCAACAAAATCTTGAGGAGCTTTTACAAGGGTGGGAACAAAAGAATAAGCGGTATGAGATAAAACAGGCTTCGTATCAAATTGCCGTTGAACAAGAGAAGTTTGATCGTTTACGTGAGGAATTTGAACAGGTGAATGCGGATTATCATAGTAAAAAGGAAGAACTAGATACGTATAATAAGGAGTTTTTCTCACTAAAATTAGCCCAATGTAAACAAGAATTACGTCAGCATGAAGAAGAAATCACCTATGTGGAAAGTGAAATGGATAAGCTTACAGAAAAAGAAGAACTGCATGACTTGGAAATTCAACTTGAACAAGCGAATCAAGCATTACTCGGTTATTTTTTAAAAACAATGGAAGAAATTCAAGATGAGATCAAAGGTCTGCAATATGAATTAAATCCGATTTTAGATTACATTGAAAAAATACAACAGGAAATCGATTCGAACCGAAAATTAGAACAAATGAAACAACAAGACTTGGCAGGTGTTCGAACGACAATTGAAACGCGAACAGGGGATATGAAAAAGTTGGAACAGTCCCTGCTTGCCAATCCCGAGCAAGAACAAGTGTATATTGAGTTGGAAAAATGGCGGAATCGTTATCATTTTCTAGATGAAGAGATTATTCGACTGGAGTCAGAAAAGAAATCGAAGAATAAAGAAATTATTGAATTAGATCAAAGGATTGAACGTCAAAAAGATGAAAAGAATGATTTGACGAATGAATTGCGGTTAATTGTGACGGCAACAAATCAAATTGAAGCAGAACAAAGTGAAGTGATTAAACAGTTAAGTTCGCTTCGTCCACAATGGTCAACGCTTGATTCGGTTTATGAACATGAACAGTCGATAGAAAACCGATTAATGGAGACCGTGGAAAAATTAAATCGGGAAAAAGAAGAGTACCTGTACAAAGAACGTGTTGCCTATCGGTTAGTTGACGATTATCAAGAACAGGTGACCTTTTTTAGTGATCCAGTCATTGAAAAGCGGATAAAAACTTGGAAAAACCAATTAGATTATTGTGTAACGGGAATTGAATATTTACAAGGTTTAGATGAAAAAGACTATCAAAATAAAGTAGATTATCCGCTATGGGCGGTTACCCTTGTAACAACGAAAAAGTCAAAGCCTACATTACAAAAGAAAATTGAAGAAATTGCGGATCAACTCCGTTTTCCGATACAAATTTTAACAACAGAAGAAGCAGCACTTATTCAAAAAGAAACGAAGCAAGAAGAGTTTGCTTGGATAACACCATCCCATTGGGAGATGGGGCTGAACGATGAGACCTTTGAACAATGGAAACAAGAAATATTGGTGGAAGCGAAAAAGTCGAAAACGGAACGTGTAGCCAAGGAAAATGAGTTGAAACAGTGGGAAAAGGGCTTACACACATTTCGACAGTTTGTTCAAAAGTATCCATATGAAAAAGTAACTGACCTCCACACTAAGCAATCAGAATTAATGAGGGATATTGAAGAGTTGGACCGCCAAATCAATCATTCCATCCAAACTAAAGATGGATTACTTCAGCAAATTGAGCAAATTGAACAAACGGTTAAGCAACATCGGGATGAGATGCAAGGTTTGGAAAGGAAAATTGAGAAGGCGTATGAATATGTGAAGTATCGGCAAGAAGTAGCGGATGCCAAGGCTTCAGAAAAACTTTTATTGGAAGAGATTGCTGAAATTCAAAATAGGGTGAAGCGTCTGGAAACACAGTTGAAGGACTATGCGGAGCAAAAAGAATTTTTAGAAGAAAGAAAGCGGGACCTTGAAGCAGAAATTAGATCAATAGAAAAAAGTGATGAGTATGATGAAGTACGCTCGTTAACGCCAGTCTATACAAACGAAAGTAAAAAAATAATTCAAGATAAAATTCGCACGCTACAATATAAATTACATGAAATAAACACAAGTTATGGAGAATTACAGGTACGTTTGAAAAGTGCACAGGATAATGTCGAACGTTTAACGAGGGAAATGAAAGAGCTGCGTGAAGAAAGCAGTGATTTAGATGAGAATTTAGTTTTTCCAACAGATGGGGAAGAATTAATCCAAAAGCTAAATGTGAAAATTAAAGAAGTGAAGGAAGAGCTTTCTCGATTACAAAGGCAGGTGCAAGAGAAAGCTTCTGCGAGAGACGTTCAAAAGGGGGCATGGCAAAGCAAGGTTCAAAGTTTTGAAGATGTTTATCATGGTGTTGAAATTGTAACATTTACAGATCCATTAGATAAAGTGAAGGTGGATTTACAACAGGAGAAAAAAGCACTTCGAGACGAGAAAAAATATATAGATGAACAAATGCATCAAGTTGAACGAGAACGAAATAGTATTCATGATGCGGAGCGCTTGTTAGAACGATATATTGAAAAACATCATTTCAACGCACCACAAGTTGAAGCGATAAGCTTAAGTGTTGATGAAAAAACAGAGTTTACGTATAATCGGAAAAAATTTGCACGTGTTACCATAAATGAACTTGAAAATCGCAGTCAGCAAGTAGACCATGAAGAAGAACATGTTGGTAAGCAGAAACAAGCTTTTAAACAATTTTGCACGACAATTACAGATTATCGATTACAAAAGATGGCTGAAAATGGTGTGGAATATAAAACAACGTATGAAGATTTACTTGATTTTAAGAAAAATATGATGTTAAACATTGAACGGACAACGAATTATGCCAATGAAAGTATCCGAAGAGAAGATGAAGAATTACAAGCTTATATTAATCGAATTCATGCCCACTTAAAAACGGTAGTCGAAGAATTAAAACATATTCCGAAAAACACGAAAATTAAAGTAGACGGTCAATGGAAAATGATTTATGAATTTAAGATCCCCGAATGGCAGGAAGAAGAAGGTAAACAACGAATTCGTAACCATATTGATTGGATTTTAAAACAATTAGAATCAGACCGTTACTTAAAAGAAGATGATGTTCAAGATGAAGCAAAAATTCGAAAAGATCTAGAAATGTGGCTTCAAACTAAGCAACTTTTACAAATCGTTATGAATAATGAAGCGATGAAAGTAAGTTGTCGTAAAGTAACAAATGAAAATAAAGTGACAACTCGGTCCTACTCTTGGGAACAAAGTAATGTTTGGTCTGGTGGAGAAAAATGGAGTAAAAATATGACGTTATTTTTAGGTCTATTAAATTATGTTGCGGAAAAGAAAACACATCAACAAAAACGGATGAAACATAACCGCGCTGTAATTTTAGACAACCCATTCGGAAAAGCATCCAGTGACCATGTGTTAAATCCGGTATTCTTTGTTGCCGAACAATTAGGTTTCCAAATTATTGCTTTGACTGCTCATGCAGAAGGGAAGTTTTTACAAGACTATTTCCCAATCATATATAGCTGTCGTCTACGTGATTCAAAGGATTCCGAAAAACAAATCATGACGAAGGAAAAATGGTTACATCGTGCGTATTTCCAAGATCATGAACCAGAAACATTAGAACGCTTAGCCGAAACGGAACAGATGACGTTGTTTTAAAAATATAATCAATTAAATTCATCTGAAAGGTTATGTGAGTAAGTCATAACGTATGAAGAAAAGGCTGTCCGAAGGTTAAATGAGAATAAAACCTGTTGGACAGCCATTTTTTTAACTTTATGCAAATACTTTATTATCTCCATCCTCACGTTTATCTGGATACATTAAACTTACAATTATACCAACGATTAAACATAGGAAGAATGTTCCGGCTTTCGCTGAAACGATTGCTTCTAACGGTGACAATGTCCAAATGATTGCACTGAAAAATCCTGTAATAATTGTGGCAATCACACCAACGCCTGATGTTTTTTTCCAGAAGAAGGTTAAAAGAACAACGACAGAGAACGTATTCCCCATTCCTGCCCATGCAAAGCTGACAACCCCACCAACGAAAGATTCAGATAGTAAAGAAATCATAATACCTAATAGCCCAGCAATAATTGTTGTAATCCGAGAGAGCCTTACAATCTTACGTTCACTCATCTTAATACCGAAAGTCCGGTGAACCATATCCTCACTGACAGAGGTAGTTACTACTAATAATTGTGATGAAGCTGTCGACATAATTGCCGATAAAATTGCGGAGATTACAATTCCAGTTACCCATGGTGGTAATAACGTATTTACCATGAAAGGAAGAATCATTTCAGCATCTTGAACTATGCTTTGATCATATAAAACAGATCCAAAAATACCGACTAAAAAAGCACCGAAGTAAACGATAATTGTCCAAATTATCGCAACCCAGCGACCTGTGCGAAGTTACTTAACTGCGGTTGACCACCAAGGAAACCAAAGAACCAAGAGAAGTTCGTTAATAACATCGCTCCAAGTGCTAGTCCAGAAAGTCCACCTAACCACTTGTCAGCACCATTTCCCATTGAAGCGAGGGATGCTGTAATAGATAAATCATTATTTTGTATTTCAATAAAAGCTGTAATAGGTACAATGATAAAAGTTAATACCATAAGAAAACTTTGAATGGCATCTGTCCAAACAACAGACATAAATCCACCCATACAAGAATAGGCAATAACGATTGCCGCAACGACAATTGTTCCTATCGTAATATCAATTCCAGAGATAGAATACAATGTTTTACCAGTTCCGGAAAACTGGCCCGCTATGTAAAAAAGTGAAAAAGTCCCCATAATAAGAGCAGATAAGGCGCGAATAATTTTTCCGTGTTTTGGATATTTAACTGCAAAATAGTCTGGTAACGTATTAACATTGTATTTTTTACGTTCGTTCATAAAGCGTTTTGCTAGGAACACCCAGGAAAAAACAATCCCGAAAAACATTCCGGATAGTAGCCAAATCCCGGATAATCCCACTAAATAAATAAACCCTACAGCACCTAAAAACATATATGCTGATTCAGCCGTGGCCCGCTCAGAGAAGGCTAATACCCAACCGGGAATCTTATTTCCACCTAGGAAATAATCGGAGGAATTAAGATTTTTCCGGCTGAAATAAACTCCAATTCCTAACACGATTAACAAATAAATAACAATTTCCGTATAAATAATGATTGTATCTGTTGTACTATGCATAATTTACTCCTTTCAATAAAACCTAGTAAACTCATTTGAATTTACGGATTTGAATTTCTATAATATAATAATCTTGCAATATTTAAAAGTCAAAGAATATAATTTTAGTAAATTAAAAATTAGAGGAAGTGTTCGGAAATGAGCGAAACAAAATTACAAATACCACCAATTTCGATGTATGCAATTACAGCAAAATTATTTACCCATGTTGAAAAGGCAGTCGTTTCCGCTTTTGGGGAAGAAGGTAAAAAGTTAGTTCAGCAAGGTGTTGAAAACTTTGGAATAAAAGATGCGGAAGATATTGCGAAACAAGCAACAGTTGATGGAGAAAATCATACGTTATTCGACTATATTCCAAAAGACCATCAAAAGAAAAATAACTATGAAAACTTAACAATATATGCGTTAATGGCTAAGTTATTTGCGCAAGTAAGTAAAGCTGTTGTGGATCAATATGGAGAAAAAGGAAAAGATGTCATTCGTGAAGGTGTTCGTACCTTTGGTGAAGAGCGTGGACGGGGAATTGCCCAACGAGCACGAGCAAATGGAAAAGCGAATACAATTGAAAACTATTTAACGAACTATGATATGGGGCGTAGTGACTTATTTACGTATACGACGGAATATAAACCAGGGGAAATTGAACAAAACTTTACACTATGTCCCTTTGGTCAACAGTGGGCTGATGATGACATGCATGAATATGGAATTCTATATTGTCAAATGATTGATCCAGCGATTGCGAAGGGTTACAATCCGAATTTTGAAGTAGAACATGATCAATATATTTTACGAGAAGGAAATTGCCATTTTCGCTTTAAGTTGGAGGAAGAAAATGATTAATATAAAAAGACTAACCCACCGTCTGGAAGAGTTAGCACAAATCGGAAAAACACCAAATAACGGTGTGAAGCGATTTTCTTTTACAAAAGAAGAGCAAGAAGCAAACAAACTCGTCGAAGGATATATGCGTGAAGCAGGGCTAAAGGTCGAATATGATGTAGTAGGAAACTTGATTGGAACACTTGCAGGTAGTGAGGACCTGCCTACTATTCTATTAGGTTCCCATATTGATACGGTTCCAGATGGTGGAAAGTTTGATGGACCGGTTGGTGTATTGTCTGCCATTGAAGTCATTCAGACGCTAAATGAACAAGGTGTGAAGATCCGTCATCCTGTTAAAGTGATTTCTTTTAAAGATGAAGAAGGTAGCCGATTCGGTTTTGGCATGATAGGGAGCCGTGCAGTGGTAGGGACGCTGATGGAAGAAGATTTATTACGGAAAGATGAAGCAGGTATTACAATTAAACAAGCTATGAAAGATGCGGGCTTTGGTGACAGTCCATTAGAAAGTGCCAAATTGGATAATATTAAAGCATTTTTAGAAGTTCATATTGAACAAGGAAAAGTATTAGAAAGAAAAAATGTTGGTGTAGGTAATGTGACCGGAATCGCCGGGCCCCTTTGGTTGAAGTTTCATCTCCAAGGTCTTGCTGAACATGCAGGTGCGACACCGATGGACGAGCGTCAAGATGCATTAGTAGGAGCGAGTTTGATTATTGCTGAAGCGGAGAAAATTGCTAAGCGTTTTCCGCCTGCAGTTGCGACTGTTGGTAAAATTGCTGTTAAACCAAATGCTGTAAACGTCATACCAAGTGATGTAGAGTGGACTATTGATATACGAAGTACAGATGAGGCACAACGGAACGAAATAGAACAGCTGATAAAACAGTATGCACAACAAGTGGCTGATGAAAGAGATTTAACATTACATATTACAGAATTACAGCGTATTGATCCAGTACAATGCGATCCAGAAATACAAGCGATGATTCAGGAAAGTATTCGCGAAATGGGGGAAGAAGTTGTTTCGCTACCGAGTGGTGCTGGGCATGATGGTATGCAATTTAAAGACCGCTTTCCAATCGGCATGATTTTTGTAAAATCTATTAATGGCATTAGCCATAATCCAAAAGAACTTTCTTTAGATGAAGACATCGAAAAAGGTGCAAATGTTTTATATTATACATTACTTAAATTAGATCAAGCTTAAATGGACAAGGTTAACAACCTTGTCTTTTTTTGGTACAGAGGGACGGGTTCGGTGTTTTATCCAGGCGTGCTGATACGGGGGGACAGGTCCCATAGCCATCAAGTTTACGAAAAGTGAGTGGATGAACTTCACTCACTTTTCCGTTATTTTAAGAAAATCATGAGTTATTAAGAA
>SMEK01001040.1_pt1 | contig 14158 bp, 12 predicted proteins | sample 2456371 | NCBI WGS metagenome assembly SMEK01 (sample SAMN10132590, study PRJNA489261) | soil metagenome | isolation source: day1 antibiotic-loamy sand soil ammended with composted manure from dairy... | place: USA | collected 2015-04-01
AAGGTTGTTTTCGTGGGGCGCGCTCAAGAGCCTGAGCTACGAAGCGTATCAAGAGTACAAGATCCTCGAAGATCGCTTTAGCACGGCCACTGCCACACTAGACACATACAAAGAAAGGAACAATTCGTTGGAGCAAGCGCATCAACATGTTCTAGAACAGTTGCGTGAAGCTAAAACAACGCTCGCAAAGCATGAGGCTGTCATTCAGTCCCACCTCGTCCAGATCGACTTTCTCAGGAATGAGAATAGTGATCTTAAACAAACGGTTACTACTTATAAAACCAATGAAGAAAAGCTAAAAAAAGATCACGATAGGGCCGTAGAAAGAATGCTTCAAGCACAGCATTCTTTTGAGCAAGATGCGCAACGGCTACACGATGAAAGGGTGGCAGAAAAAGAAGCTCACTTTGCCACAATGAAAAAACAGTGGGCCAATCATGAGGTCAGTGTTGAACAATTCATCAGAAGTCTTTGTGACAAACATATTATACCTTATATAAAACCTGTTCCATTTAGAGGGAATCCCGACAACACAATTGAGATATGTGGAGAGTATGTAATTTTTGATGCCAAAAGCCCCGCCAATGACAATTATGAGAATTTCGCAGCCTATATAAAAGCCCAAGCAGAGCAGGCAAAGAAATATGCCAGGCAAGAAAATGTAAAAAGAGATATTTTCCTTGTGATACCATCATCCACTAGCGACACAATTAGTCAATGGGCCTACAATATGGGCGATTACAACGTCTTTGTTATCACCAAGGACGCATTGGAACCTATCATCCTTTCCCTGAAAAAGATTGAAAGTTATGAGTTTGCCAACCAACTCAGTCCTGAAGAGAGGGAAAATATAAGCAGAGTGATTGGTAAGTTTGCACATACAACAAAGAGGAGAATTCAGATTGATCAATTCTTTGCTCATCAATTCCTAGACCTTTTGAAAAAATGTGAAATGGAACTTCCCGAAGACTTCATCCAGCAAGTTGTCGAGTTCGAAAAAGCAGAAAAACTGAACCCGCCCACTGAAAAACGCGCCAAACAAATTCTCGTCCAAGAACTCACCGAAAAACATGAAAGCACAAATGCTGAAGTGGCGCAAAGAAACCTGGAAATACCAGAAAACTTCGACGAAATCAAGAAATGGGCTTAGCTAATGCACCAATTGATGTACCAATGAGCGATTGGGAAAAGTTGGCATTTGGCAAATTTTCAATAAGCACAGGAAGCACCGAACGCTTTTTGTCATCCCGCTACGACAGAGGCAGACAATTTAACCATGAACCTAGAACAGAAGTTACGACAACCAATCTCATTCTATTGAAATCGATGAGTCAATAATTTTACGAATCAACCCTAAATCTTGAACAGTGGACTTCAAAACTCATCCAATTTTCTTTCAAGCATTCTGTAGGGAATTGGTCGAAAAGTTTTTAGATTTGTTTGCATCGTTTTACTTCATTTTTATCAGAGCTACTATATTTTGGGTCTTACATACGCTTGTAGGAATTTGAACGTTATGTGGCAAAAGCAACAGGTTACTTTTATAGGTTTTCCTAGATATACGATTAAATTGGTTGTGTTTTAAAAAATAGCTTTTTTATAGATCAATGCAGAAATTTAAAACAGGTGATATTGTATGTTTAACTATAGGCAGTGAGCCCATGCGGGTAGTAAACGTATTTGGAAATCGCCTAGTCGAATGTGAATGGAAAGGAAAGGAAGGTCGAATGTACAAACACTATTTTCGACCTGACTCTCTGCTCTACTTTGAAGAAGACATCAGCGATAATAGTTTTACGCTAGATCACTCTAAGAAAGACAATATCGAATAAGGCAGGTAGCCTAAACATACTGTCTAATATGAGTGCTTGTATTTCAATTGCGCTAGCGATGTTCACCCTCTACTCCCTCGTTTTTCCGGCAACTTACCCACCAACTTTTCAATGGTTCAGTCCAGATGGCAAAATAACAACAACCTCATCAGCTCTCCTACTTCATATTGATAAACTGTAACGGCAGATTCAGATCACTGCTTCTTAACAAACTAATCACAGCCTGAAGGTCATCAATTTTTTTCCCAGACACTCTCACAATATCATCCATGATGGCTGCTTGCACTTTTAGTTTCGATTGTTTGATAAGCTGAACTATCTTTTTTGCATTTTCCTTATCTATACCAGCCTTTACCTTTATCCTCTTTTTATAGACTTTGCCTGAATGTTCATGCTCTTCCCCAAAATCAAACGCTCTCCCATCAATTCCTTGTTTTATTCCCCGTGTCATCAGTAGCTCTTCAATTTGCTTTAAGCCCATCGGGTTGAGCGTTTGAATGTCAATTGCCAAGTTCTTCTTGTCTAGAAGCACTTCAGTTTCGGTGTTTCTAAAATCGAACCTGTTCTGTATTTCTCTCTTTACTACATTTACAGTATTGTCTAACTTCTGAACGTCTACTTCAGAGGCAATATCAAAAGATGCCATGGTGTTTTTAGTTTATTTTGTTAATTAAGATTGAGTATGAGCATAGCAAAGATATCAAAACTTAAATTAGACTTTGACGTTTTTCATATCTAAGTGATGCTTGATAGAGATAATCATGCCTTATTAACAAAACTCATGCGCCTTCTTCAAGGCAACAGCTTGTGAATCCAAGATTTAGGGATTTAATTGTAATTTGTGAAAACTTAAAAATAATTAAAGTGCCTATAGCGAGTCCAGACAAAAGTGATAGGGGCCAACAAAAAGAAAAGAAAGGTATTAAACCTATTGGAGGAGCCTTTAAGAACAATTCAGATTATAGACGCAACATTATGGCCAAGATCAGGACATTGATGGCCAACGAGCGAACGCTCATGTCGTATTATCGATCTTCCTTAGCCTTGGTAGGTCTAAGTGCCTTTGTTTTTAAATTTTATGTTTCGGTGCCCTTCATTATATTATCTGCCCTTTTTGCATTAGCAGCCGTTGCCCTGGCTATATATGGGACAATTAAGTATCTCCGATTTAAAAGAAGAATTCTTCGGAAATAGGAGTTAGAGAACGACGAGTTGTCGAGTTAGATGCAGAAATCAACACTATTGCATCTTTTTTTTATCTAATATTTTCTTAGTTTTTGCAAGTTTGTATTAGATTTAGGATATTTGTAACCTTTTGAAATTCCGCCGGATAAGGGATGGACGTATTTAACGTGGAACATAGAAAAATTGAGGATGGGAAGGCTTAAAAGACTTTTATTAGTAGACGATGACGAAACCAGTAATTTCCTTAATGAATTTTTAATAAAGGAAATGGATATTGTGGAGGAAGTTTATATTGCCACCAATGGCCAAGAGGCATTGGATTTTATTCATGAACAAAACGAGACGCCCCAATATCCTGAGGTGATTTTTTTAGACATCAATATGCCTGTAATGGATGGGTTTGAGTTTTTGGAGGAATTCGAAAAGCTCCAACAAAAATCGGAGCAGCGGGTTCCCATTTATGTACTCACATCTTCCAATTACTTCAAGGACTTTGAAAGGGCTAAGGCCTTTTCCGTGACTGGCTATATCATTAAACCGCTAACGGAAAAGAAAATCAGGGAAGCTTTGGAAGAAACACTTTTGTGATTGTTAAAATATTTCTGATGTGGAGGCAACTTCAAAGACTTTTCTTTCGAACAAGTCCTGCCCAGGCCAGTTGCTCACTCCTTTCAAAGCTCTCTCAATTGTCCTTTTGATTTCGCTAGTAAAGCGAGGGCCAGTCCAAGTGCTCGTATTCACTACCACCATATAGCTTATTTCGTCGTCTCTCCTCACCAGCAGTGCTGACGTACCTGCGAGTGTTCCTGTTCTTACCCAGTCGTTTTCATTTATATACATCCAGCCAAGGCCTGTTCTCAATGGCTCTATGGGAGTAGTCATTTTCTTGATACTCTCTTTAGAAAGGATATCGTCTTTGCTATCGTAACCATCGATGGCTACCAGTAACTGCATGATTTGTGCAGGAGAGGCAATCCAACCGCCAGCAGCTCCAAGGGCGGTCACATTAGTCCCACCATATGTTTTAGGAACAAGCTCGCCGGTTCCGTAACAAGAAAGCCGCAATCCTGAACCTTCATAATCGTAATACACAACTTCATTTTCACAACGCTCCGTCAATAGGTTCTTTCCTATCTGCATCCCATAAATATCCAGGGGATCCAAGATATAGTGCCGTACATAATCTTCATAGCTAATACCTGTCACCTTCTCTACAACTTCTCCTAAGATAGCGTACCCCAGATTTGAATAGCTGTAAACTTTACCTGGTTTGTAAGGCAGCCTCTGTCCCAAGGCATAACGAATGATAGTCTTCGTGTCTGCGGGAGCCGGCACTCCCATTGCCTCAGCTACTTTTACGGGTTCAAACATCAAGTCAGGTACACGAGAACTCCACCCTCCTTCATGTTGTAGTAAATGCTGCACCGTGATGTCCTTCATCTTTTTATCCCTAATATTCAGGTAAACCGAATCGTTGAGGATACCCTCTTCACCAAACACCTTTGCATTTAGGTCTATTTTGCCCTCTTCGTGAAGGCGCATAACCGCTACTGCCGTTATGAGCTTAGATACACTGGCGATCCTGAATAAATGATTAGGTGTAACCTTTTCTTCTTTCTCCCTATCGGCATAACCAAATCCTTTTGCATATACCAATTGGCCTTCTTTTACGATGGCCACAGATGCACCTGCTATACGCCAATCGTGCAAGAGTTGGTTCATGGCGGAGTCTACCTCCCTCAGATCATAGAGATAAGAATACTCATTCTGGAGATGCAAAGAAGGTCTCAAAAATGAAGGGGGTTCAGCATAGATAGATTTCACTTGCTTTGCCGTATTGTGAGAAAATGGAAAGGCAGCAGTGATAAATATAACCGTAAAGATGGATACCTTGAATAAAGTTTTAAGCTTTTTCTTTTTAACTTTCATTTAACTACAGCACTAATATCATAACACCTGTTGTAAATCCTTTCCCTACTAAACTTAACAAGTTAATCGAAAGAATATTTATTTGCGAAAGTAACAACTGCATTTTTACCGTTTTAATTCATTTTTATGAATTATATATATGTGCAATAAATAGCTTTGTTTTTGCATAAATTGATCCGCGTCAATCTACACAAACGAATAGAAGAAGATTTTCCATTTGCCACCCTCAACTACAACCAACACATATAAACAATAAATTTCAGCCCAGCTATACATAAACCTTCTACTTCATTTAAACAACGAAATTGAAAGAGTCGAGCCTTGGCACTGCCAATATAATAAAATCATCTACTTTTTTTGAAAATTTCTTCCTACAAGGGGTTACCTTTTGCGGGATATCCAGATACATTCCTGTATAAATTTAAATTTTTATTTAAAAAAGACTAATTTATTCATGTAAGTTTCTTAATTTTATGGAAAAATTTACAGAAAGAGGAAACGATCAAAAAAGCGAATTTGTAGTGCCGTATCTTTTTGATTTAGATAGCATTAAATAGGGACATTTCATTCGTTTTCGAAAAGAAAAAGATCATATTTTTAAACCAAGCGAATCATTTTCAGAAACTATTTTTATATGATTGAGTTAAAAAGCAAAGAAAATAACGTGGAAATAGCGTCTAAAAGTAAATCACAAAATTAATTTCAACAATTATAATGATTAAGAATAATAGCTTGTTAAATTTGCAATCCTAAAGGAAACCCTACAAAACACTTTGTAAGAAATTGAAGACAAAGGTATAAAATGACGTTTTTTCTAGTGTAATATTTATGCATTTTTTAACAATTGGTTTTATTCTTAAAAATTTTTACCAAGCTCATTATTAACAATTAGAAAATTATGAAAAAACAAATACTAGCAGTTGATGATGATTCGAGCATCAGAGAACTCCTCGAGTTTTTGTTAAGAAATAATTATAATGTAATTACCAAAAAGGATGGTATGGAAGCTATGATGTGGTTGTCTGAAGGGAATATCCCAGACCTCATCATAACAGATATAGACATGCCAAGACTCAATGGTTATGAATTCTTTAGGGCTGATGATTACATCTTAAAGCCATTCAATCCTGAATCTTTGTACGCCAAGATAGAAAGAGTCTTAAACCATACAAATGTCAGCGCAAATGCTTAATTTTCAAGGTAGTAAAGATACGCTTTTAAACAATCCTTCTAAGAGTTACGAAACGTTGGGTACCGTTAGGGAGACCAGAAATGTTACGGTAAATGTGGAGAGCTTCAAAGGGAACAAGCAACTGCTTATACTTGGTGCTAACGCTCACTTCATTCGTAGCAACATGGTCGACTTGAATTATGATTGTGCGGCATTTGAAGACACCAGATCTGCCCTTTCATGGCTTGAAAAGGTTTCTAAAACTGGTCATTTGCCACACGCCATCATATGCGACCTTGAACTGTTAGAGGGAGATGCATATGCATTTTTTGAAGAAGTTCAAAAAAGTGGCACGCTGAAGCACCTGCCATTTATTATAATGTCAAAACACTATAATAAGCTGGATAGGATAAAAGCATTAGAAACAGGCATAGATGATTTTTACTCCCTTCCATTCTCAGCTGAAGACTTGCACAATAGGATTACCTTTTTGCAACAGTTCAAAAAAGAAAAGGCCGAGTTGATGTATTCTGAGGACGAGCCTTTCGAAACAAACAAATACATAACTAAGCGGGCTTTTGACATCCTCTTTTCTGCTACAATACTATTGCTCCTGAGCCCATTGTTGCTCCTTATAGCCATAATCATCAAGTTGGAGTCTAAAGGGCCAGTTTTTTATATTTCTAAGCGTGTAGGCACTGGCTATCAAATCTTTGATTTTTATAAGTTCAGGTCCATGCGCCAAGGTGCAGATGCAGAACTGGCAAAGCTAAAGCACATGAACCAGTACGAAAAGGATAAAAAAGGTGCCCAAGCACTGTTTGACGATATTTCATTTGTTAAAATCGACAATGATCCTAGAATCACCAAATTTGGTAGATTTATCAGAAAGACTAGCCTCGATGAACTCCCGCAGTTACTGAATGTGCTCAAAGGCGACATGTCTATTGTTGGAAACCGTCCCCTACCCCTTTACGAGGCCGAACAGTTGACTAAAGACATATGGGCCAAAAGATTTATGGCTCCTGCGGGAATCACTGGATTGTGGCAAGTAACCAAGAGAGGCAAAAAGGATATGTCAGTAGATGAGCGTATGGAACTAGACATAGAATACGCCAATAATTACTCGTTTCTTCTAGACCTCAAAATCCTCCTTAAAACATTCCCTGCACTACTGCAAAAAGAGCAGGTGTGAGTGAGCTAAGTGTTCATTTGTCTAGTTTAACTATCTAATCTTTCGAGTTATGATTATAGTAGAGATCTTGATCTTCTCTTATTTGGCTACGTATGCCCTTTACAATCTTATATTGTCAGTGGGGGCAAAAATAGCGAGAAAAAAAACATTTCCTAGATCACACAACTATAACAATATAGCTGTTCTAATTCCAGGCTATAAAGAAGATGCGGTAATTGAACATGTCGTAAAAGACGCCCTCCAGCAAAGTTATCCAAGTGAGCATTATGAAATAATTGTTATAGCCGATTCTTTTCAAGACGCCACGTTAGAGAAACTTGCTAAGCTTCCGATTAAAGTAATCAAAGTGCAATTCGAAAGGAGCACCAAGGCAAAAGCTTTAAATGCTGCATTTGAAGCACTTACAGACCAATACGAAATTGCTGTTATACTCGATGCGGACAACCTTATGGAAAAAGATTACCTGCATAAAATTAACGATGCATACAACCAAGGTCATCATGCAATTCAAGCACAAAGAACAGCGAAGAATGACACTAATTCATTTGCTGTTTTAGACGGGATTAGCGAAGCCATTAACAATTTTATTTTCAGAAAGGGCTTTAATGCGATTAATGTTTCCTCTACACTAATTGGTTCAGGAATGGCATTTAATTATAAACTTTTAAAAGATTCACTTCTAAATATCGATGCTGTAGGTGGATTTGACAGAGAGCTCCAAATCTTGGTAAATAAAGCTGGCCATAAAATACTTTATTTAGAGGATGCATTAGTTTACGATGAAAAGGTGGAAAATCCAGAGGTTTTAAAGAATCAAAGAAGAAGATGGATCTCTAGTCAATTCATATATTTAAGGAAATATTTCTTCACAGGTTTGAAATCTTTGTTACAATTCGACCTGAATTTGTTTAGCATGACAATTATTTCCAACGTTTTCCTTCCGAGGGTACTAATATTAGCCCTAATCCCCCTTTTCATTTTGCTTTACGCATTGTTGAATACTTATTTGCACTTAACTCCATGGCATTATGTCACCATTTATATATGCATAATATTTTCAATAATTATAGCTATTCCTGCGAAATTTATAAATAAGAAATTATTTAGAGCTATTTTCAGGCTACCTCATACTATGCTCATCATGACCAAGTCAATGTTTACCGTAAAAGGAGCCAATAAGAAATTTATACATACCCCACACACTGCTCCTGGAGCAACTCAAAAAAACAGATAGGAGAATGATGCATCAACCCCTTGTTAGCATTATTTCAGTCAACTTTAATCAAGCAAAGGTTACACATGAGCTACTGGTTTCTCTAGAGAGCCTTACCTACAAGAACATAGAGGTGATCATTGTGGATAATGGCTCTAGTGAGGACTTGCTTTCTATACTGAAGGATTCCTATGATGTTCCCAAATTAGAGATCGTAAAAAGTGTTGATAATCTTGGATTTGCTGGAGGCAATAATTTGGGCATTAAAAAAGCCAAAGGAGAATACCTTTACTTCGTTAACAATGATACCGAGCTTTTACCCAATAGCATCCAGCCGATTCTGGAAAGGTTTGAACTGGATCCTGCCATTGGTGTAGTAAGTCCGAAGATAAACTATTTCTCATCGCCAGAAATTATTCAATATGCAGGCTATTCCTCAATGAACACTTTCACGGCTCGGAATTATGCCATAGGCCATAAAGAAATAGATAAGGGGCAACATGAAATAGCCATGCAGACACATTATGCCCATGGAGCGGCAATGATGGTAAAGAAAGAAGTAATTGAATCAGTAGGCATGATGCCTGAAGTGTTTTTTTTATATTATGAAGAGCTAGACTGGTGCGAACAAATTAAAAGAAAAGGATATAAAATATACTATGAACCCCAATCTCAAATATATCACAAGGAATCAATATCTGTAGGAAAAGATAGCCCTTTAAAAACCTATTATCTGACAAGGAATAGAATTTTATTTATGAGGAGAAACTTTTCCTTTATCCATCTTTGTGTGTTTTTCACATATTTTTCCTTACTCACGGTGCCTGTGAAGACGTTACATTTTTTTTTAAAATCACAACATCAGCACTTGAAAGCCTTCTACCAGGGTCTTCAATGGAACTTTCAAAATATTTTTAATAGAGAAAATGGAAGATTAAATTTTTGATAAAAGATACGATTAAAAATATATTAAAAAAACATGAAAATCGGAATACAGGCACAACGCATATTTAGAAAGAAAAAACATGGGATGGAAGTCGTTACAATCGAGCTGATCAACCATTTGCAAAAAATAGACAAGGAAAATGAATATATAATCTTTGTGAAAGATGGGGAAGACAGAGAGTGTATAAAAGAGACCGAAAACTTCAAAATCAGAATAGTTCCAGGAATTACTTATCCAGATTGGGAACAAATTCACTTGCCTAGGGCTATCAAAAGAGAAAATTTAGACCTCATTCACTTTACCAGCAATACAGCATCTGTTTTTACTACTATCCCTATAGTACTAACATTGCATGATATTATATATTTAGAATCCATCAGCTTCTCAGGGACGCATTACCAGAATATTGGCAATATATACCGCCGACTAATAGTACCCAAAATCGTAAACAAATCTAAAGCGATTATCACAGTATCAGAATATGAAAAAGAAAGGATAGACCAACACTTTTCTTTTGAAAATGATAAAGTTAAAGTAGTGTACAATGCCAAAGATTCAGCATTCAAAAAGGTAAATGATGAAGATTTATTGAATAGAATAAGAGAGAAGTATAACTTTCCCGACAATTTTATCCTCTTTCTTGGGAACACTGCCCCAAAGAAAAATTCGGACAGGTTGATACGAGCGTATGCAAGATATGTCGAAAAAAGTGAAAGCCCGCTCCCACTGGTAGTTTTAGACTTACCTAGACCCTATATAGTTAACATTCTAAAGGAATTGGGAATGGAGAAAATTGACAATCAAATTATCACCAAGGACTACATCTCTCATAATGATTTATTAGTGGTATATAACTTAGCTACAATTTTCATATATCCTTCACTCAGAGAAAGCTTCGGCTTGCCCATTATTGAAGCAATGGCATGCGGTACTCCCGTCATAACCTCCAACACTTCGGCTATGCCGGAAGTGGCTGGCAATGCCGCTCTTCTTGCTAACCCATACGACGTAGAAGATATGGCAGAAAAAATTCATTCATTAGCGACAAATGAGCATTTATTGCAAAGTCTAATAGAAAAAGGCTATAAAAGATCGGAGGACTTTTCTTGGGAGAGAACCGCAAATAAAGTATTGGAAATTTATAATAATGTTTTATATTTATAAAATATAACATTTCATCAATGAGCAACCTAACTTATAGCAGAGTAGTGGATATCAAGAGGTTGCAGTTTATTAAGCGATCCCTTGACTCTATTGATAAAGAGGAAAGCCTCATTTTGGATGTGGGGTGCGGCAATGGACTGATCAGTCATCATTTAGGTGCCTTAGGCTTTAAAATACACGGAATAGACATTAGCCAAAAAGCCATTGATCGGGCCAACTCTTTAAACAAATCAACCAATGTAAGCTTCTTCTGTAAAAGTGCCGAAGATCTGAAAGCCGAAGGGCAGTTATATGATGCAATTATTTGCAGTGAAGTACTAGAGCATTTAGACAACCCTGTTAAACTCCTGAAGGAACTGCATAAATTGTTAAAAGATTCTGGCGTATTAATCGTAACAGTACCCCATGGCATGGGACCTAGAGAGGTCCTGGTAACCAAACCGATGCAACGGATAAAAAAGAACAATAAAAAGTTGTGGAATAAAATTAGCAAAATCAAAAAAGTTATGGGGTATTCGGGCACAACTGTCCAGTCAGATTCTGATGATCTCACTCATCTCCAATTCTTTACCAAGAAAGACTTGCTCTCTATTTCTAAGGCATGTAATTATAAGATAACTGATTTTGAAAAATCAGATTTCATTGAAGACGTATTCCCTGTTTCCTTTTTGACCAAAAGATCTCAACTCCTACAAAAACTAGATTGTAAAATAGCAGATATTTTGCCTCATTATTTAGCTGCTGGATTTCACTCAAAATGGATTAAAGAAATATAATATAACTATGCATTTCCGTCCTAAGTTGAGATCTGTATTTTTATACATTACGCTACTTGTAGTAATCAATCAAGCCAAAGCACAGTCCCCTGCATTTGAACAATCCATTGAGACATCGGCGAATCAATTGCAATTTTTAGCATATCTACCGCCACAATATAACAAAACCGTTGACCAAAGCTATCCGCTTCTTTTATTCTTACATGGTTTAGGGGAGAGAGGCGAAAACATCGAAACTGTCAAAAGGCATGGGCCACCCAGCTTATTAAAAAAAGGGGAATGGGATCCTGAGCTTCCGTTTATTGTAATTTCCCCACAGCTTCCTTCTAAATATAATAGCTGGCCTGTTAGTTTAATAGATGATTTTCTAAATGAGATAATTCAGAGGTATAGGATTGATACGAAAAGGATTTATTTGACAGGATTGAGTTTGGGAGGCATAGCTACCTGGAACTATGCCGTTCAGTACCCTAACAAGCTAGCTGCTATAATTCCTGTTTGCGGAAAAGGGAGTCCCAGACTTGCTTGTAACTTGGGGAGCTTACCTGTTTGGGCCTTTCATGGAGATCGGGATAGAACAGTTAAACCAGAAGGATCTATTGAGATGATTAACGCTTTGTTGAAGTGCCCTAGCAGAACAGAAGACCAAACAAAGATGACATTATACCCTAACGTAGGGCATAATTCTTGGACACGAACATATAGTGATTTTTCGATCTATAAATGGCTGTTACAATTTAGAAACGACAACTCTCCCCTCAAAGCAAGCCCTCAACAACAATCAGAAGGACCCATTTTAAACATCGGCAACAAGGATGGTAGTCATTTAAAGGAGTTGTTTTCGCTTCCAGCTGCATTAAGAGAATGTTCTGGCCTCCAATACTTTGGTAATGGTTCTGTTTGGGCTCATAATGACAGTGGAAACTTACCTGTAATTTATCAGCTTGACTCCGCAGGTAGCATTGTTCAAATAAAAAGAATTACAAATGCTGCAAACTTTGATTGGGAAGATTTCGCAAAAGATGAACAAGGAAACTTGTATATTGGTGATTTTGGAAACAATAACAATAACAGAAGGAGCCTTCAAATATATAAAATAGAAAATCCTGAAAATAATGATCGTGAAAGAATTCCAGCCGAGGTAATAAGTTTCACTTATTCAGATCAAAAAGAATATCCCCCTCCAAATAACCAATTAAACTTTGATGTGGAGGCCATGATAGCATTTGATAGCAGCCTTTTCTTATTTACGAAAAACAGGACTTCACCATATTCTGGTTATGTAAAACGATACAAATTACCCACGATACCTGGGGAGCATACAGCAGAACTAATCGATAGCCTTCTTTTAGATAACACTCACATGATCACTGGGTGGGTGACAGGTGCCGATATAAGCCCAGATAAAAAAAGTGTTGTATTGCTTACTAGCACTCAACTGTGGGTGTTCCAAGATTTTGAAGACGACGACTTTTTCAATGGATCGATAACAAAAATTCCTTTGCCACATTTGACTCAAAAAGAAGGAATAACTTTTGTTAGTAATACAGAAGTTTATATATGTGATGAGTTGTTTCGAAATATAGGGGGAAAACTGTATAGCCTAGACCTTGCCCCTTATATTAATAAATCGAACCCATCTACAAACTAAAAAAGTAGACCTAGCTACATAATTATCTAAACAGATAAAGACATAGGCCCTGTATTTTCAAAAAATCATGGCCTTTTCTTATCTAACTGTCAAAATCCTTTCTCAGTCTTTGGTTCCAATAGAACAATGTTATAATGATATTATTCTTAGGAAATAGTGATTGAACCTCCCCTATCCTGATTGTACAATTCTTATTTAAAGCCTTGTCTTACAATAAGATCGAGTTAAGAGTTAAAACTTACATTAATAAGTTTTATTCAATTCTAAAATTGTCATTTTATAATTTTAATGCTAATCTTGTAAAGTTGTTTTTATTCAATTGATTATAGTAAAAACGACTGTTAAACAGGTACTTAAATAAGTAAATCACAATCACCTTATCAACCATGTATTTATATTTAAAGGGTGTATTTTTTAAATAAAATATTGGTTATGTGCAATTTTATCAAGCCTCTCTACTTTTTTTATGGGTTTTTATTTTTTTTGGGTCTCTCGCCTCAATTGAGCGCTCAGACTCAAACTGAAGGAGTCACAGATAAGGACATCAAGTATCTATCCTATCAACCAGATGGTTATGACGGTATAAAAGAATTCCCGTTGTTGATTTTCATGCATGGATTGGGAGAAAAAGGAGACAACCTGGAGGTAGTCAAAAGGAATGGCCCTCCAAATCTTATTTCCAATGGAAAATGGGACAAGGATCTACCATTTATCGTTATTTCACCCCAACTGCCCTCAAGGTACAATAACTGGCCTGCCGTACTGGTTAACGACGTGCTAGAATATGTGCTTAAAAATTACAAAGTCGATCTTGATAGAATATACCTCACAGGACTAAGCTTGGGAGGCAATGGTGTATGGAACTTTCTTGTTAAATATCCCGAAAAAATAGCGGCGGCAGTACCCATTGCAGGATGGGGAAACACAAACTTAGCATGTGTAGCCGCTGAAGTTCCCGTATGGGCCTTTCACGGAGATGCAGATGGCACGATAGCTGTAAACAGGGCCATTGGCATGATCAATAGTGTCAACAATTGCTCGCCAAGCGTTCCTGCAGAACTGACAATTTATCCTGGAGTGGGCCATAATTCATGGG
>SMEK01000523.1_pt1 | contig 14079 bp, 15 predicted proteins | sample 2456371 | NCBI WGS metagenome assembly SMEK01 (sample SAMN10132590, study PRJNA489261) | soil metagenome | isolation source: day1 antibiotic-loamy sand soil ammended with composted manure from dairy... | place: USA | collected 2015-04-01
AAGGCGCACCTGCCGGCGCACATGTCGCGAAGGCGTTCAACACTCTCTTCGGCCACGTGCTTGCCGAGGGCGAACGCCTCGACGCGTTCATCGCCACCGACGATGCAGGGGCCAAAGCGTACGTCTCGAACTTTCTCGACAGCCTCGGGCTGCGTCCTCTGGATGTCGGCGGCTTGCACATGGCCCAGACGCTGGAGGCGCCCGGCCTGATGATGATCGGCTTGGCGAAAAATGGCGCCGGCACCTGGAGCCTGGCCTTGAACGCCGATATCGGCTGACGCCCCGACACCGCGTCCTCGCCGGCAAATCCACAACGTGTTCGACGGGACCGGACACGTTCCGATGCAAGAGAAACGGGGAGATCACGATGAACATAAAAGAGAACTCGCGGATCGTGAAGGACTTCTTTGCGGCCACCGGCCGCGGCGACAGGCAAAGCCTGCTGGCGCTGTGTGCCGACGATATCGAATGGGTCATTCCGGGCGAGGACTGGCCGCTGGCCGGCGTGCGCCGGGGACACGCGGGCCTGGCGGAGTTGTTCCAGACGCATGCGAAGACGATGGAAACGTCCTTCATGGAGCCCCGTGAATTCGTCGCGCAGGGAGACCAGGTTCTGGTCGCCGGCTTCGCCAGCGGAAAGGTCAAGGCCACCAACAGGACGTGGGAGGACCATTGGATCTTCGCCGTGACGGTTCGAAACGGCAAGTTGACGAACATCCGGGAGTACGTCGACACGCAAGCCCTGGCGCGGGCCTCCGCTGCTGCCGAACAGCGAAGCCTGCCGACGCCGCCACTCAACGAAGACGGCGACAACGCCTGCTCCAATATTTTGCTGACGACGCTGATCGTGTTGCAAACGGCGATGCAGGTGGCGGCCGACCCCGTCGAGGTGGCGGCCTGGTATTGCGATACCCCCATCGCGGAACTGGACGATCTCACGGCGGCGCAACTCGTGTCGCTGGGCAGGGCCGACGAGGTGATCGTGTTTCTGCGCACGGTCCGGGACGGAAAGCGCGATTAGCCGGATCGAACCGAGTCCATCATGAGCCACGACTCATGTCACTTACCGCAAGAAAAAGGAGCCTATCCGATGAACTTCATTACCGCGAATGACGGCGCACAGATCTTCTACAAGGATTGGGGCCCGCGCGATGCGCAGCCGCTCGTTTTCCATCATGGCTGGCCGCTTACCTCCGACGAGTGGGATAACCAGCTGCTGTTCTTCCTCGCACAGGGCTATCGCGTCATCGCGCATGATCGCCGCGGCCACGGCCGCTCGAGCCAGACCGACAGCGGCAACGAGATGGACACCTATGCCGCCGATGTTGCCGCGTTGGTCTCCGCCCTCGACCTCAAGGATGCCGTGCATATCGGCCACTCCACTGGCGGCGGCGAAGCGGCACGTTATGTCGCGCGCGCCGCGCCCGGGACTGTCTCGAAACTGATCCTCGTCGGCGCAGTGCCTCCGGTGATGGTCAAGAAGGCGAGCAACCCCGGCGGGCTGCCGATCGACGTGTTCGATGGCTTCCGCAAGGCTCTCGCCGAGGACCGCTCCCAATTTTATCTCGATGTCCCCTCCGGGCCGTTTTACGGCTTCAACCGCGAGGGAGCGAAGGTCAGCCAGGGTTTGATCCAGAACTGGTGGCGCCAGGGCATGGTGGGCAGTGCCAAGGCCCACTACGACTGCATCAAGGCCTTCTCGGAGACTGACTTCACGGAGGACCTGAAGAAGATTCAGGTGCCGACGCTGGTCATGCACGGCACCGACGATCAGGTCGTACCGTTCGCCGACTCGGCGCCATTGGCGGCTGAATTGCTGGCAAACAGCGTGCTCAAGGCCTATGACGGATACCCGCACGGCATGGCGGCGACGAACGCCGACGTGATCAACCCGGACATGCTGGCCTTCATCCGCTGTTGATGGTGGCGCCGGGACGGGGCGCCCGCACTTCGCCCCGGCATCGCGCGTCAACACGCGGATGCTTCGCGTAGACCGCGCAAGCAGCGGGGCCGGGCTTCAACAACGACGCCAGGAACAATCCGGCGTTTGCCGTCGATCACGAAGAAGCGGGAAAAGGTGCAAGAGGCGAATGGCACTTGCTTGAGCTCGCATCCCCGCGAGGCGATTTTCAACAGCCGAAGGCTGGCCAAGCGGGGGTCCAGCGCCTTCGGCGACTCGCGGAAGGCCGAAGTCACTGGATGACCGGCATGCGCCGTTGAAAAGCGCTTCCTGCCTTCGCAGGAATGACGAGAAAAACAGGATCCCGCGCTTGCTTGGAGCCACGCCCCCAACCGTTCACGCTGAGCGTAGCCCGTGCAGCGGGCGGGGTCGAAGCGCGGCTATTTTGCCGTCGCGCCCCGCTTGCCCAGATACCAATCGAACTTCATCGTGTCGTCCCAGTTCCTTCCCATCTTCGCGAGGATGTCCTCGCGCTGGATCGGCAGCAGGAATCGCTTCGCGATCGCGTTGTCGATCGCGGCGGCCGCGGCTTTCATGAAGCCGTCGCGATTGCCGTAGCGTTCCTCGATCGACAGCCTGGGATCGTGTGCTGCCAGGCGCTCGGCACGCGTGTGGGCGAACGGGATGAATGCGCCGTAGAGGCTGGAAATGAAGCCGAAACGCGCGAGCTCCGGCGACGTCCAGTTCCACGCGGTGTAGGTGCCGAGCGGTACCGAGGACATCGCGCCGCGCCAGCCGCCCAGCTCGTTGCCGTCCGCATCGACGGCCGGCACCAGCAGCGGATACCTCGCGCCCACATGCACCGGCTCGGTGATGATGCCTTCACGCGCATAGGCAGGCCCCATGCGGATCTGCCACAGCGGCGGCGGATCGTTCGGCACGCGGATGCCCGGGATCGCCGGGAACTTCAGTTCGGCCGCGGGGACGAGCGTGACGCCCGGCACCGGCGCCATCGTCGGTGGCGGTGCGATGTCGTCGACCACCCACTTGCGAAGGTTCTCGAGCTGCGCATTCAGGCCGTCGGCCAGGTCGACATTGGCATTGTAGGGATAGGCCGCTTCCCTGCCCTTCTCGGTGAACTGGCCCGGAAACCTCAGCGCATGCGCCACGCCGGCAAAGAAGTAAAGCCGGCTGTCCGCGCCCAGCGCGACCGGCTGCTTGCCGTCAGTGGTGGTCTGCAGCAGGGACGCGTTGCGCGCCCAGTATCCGGAGCTGCTGAGGATGTACATGATCTTCGGCACGGTGTTGTCCCGCACCGCACGATCCAGCAGGCCGGCGTGGCCCTTGCCGTCGATATCCGGCGTCGGGACATCGGCGAAGGGATACAGGTCCACGGCGCGCAAGTTGCTCATCACCGAATTGCCCGCCTCGCCAGGCAGCGCGTAACGGTGATCGAAGGAGCCGCGGCCCGAGCCGGCGGTGGTGATGAGCATGCCGTCGAACACGCGCTGGCCGTCCGGTCCGGTGTTGAAGCCGTGGTAGACGAAGTCGCGCAGGAAGCGTCCGCCCTGCGAATAGCCGAACGCGAAGACCGCAACGGCGTCGCCGGGACGATCGTTGATGGCAGAGGGAATGTTCTTCGTCTTCAGATGCACCGCGAAATCACGAAAGGCCGCCTCGCCCAAGCCCATCACCGGCGCATCCTCGCCCTCGTAGACGAGGCTGAAGTACGCATCCGCTGCCGCAGGTTTATCCAGCACGATGGCGCAGCGCGCATCGTTTTTCTGTTCCACCGACGCCGCCGCAAAATGCCAGGACTTGCGCGGCACCACGGTGCCCGGATCGTCGAAGGTGTTCAGCAAACGAAGCACGGCCCCGGGCTGCCTGGCGTCGTGCGCGCAGTAAAAGCCGTTGTACGGCAGATCGAAGGTCCTGCGGTCCGGCATCATTTCGTCGGCGGCGAAGGTGGCGCGCGCAGCGCTGTGCACGTGGGCAACGGGAACCTTGAGACCGAATTTGCCGGGCTCCATCCGTGCCTGCCAACCCACCCACGCCAGCGAATAGCCAAGCTTGAAGAAGGTCGGATCCGTCAGCTTCTGCACCTTGCCGGGCGACATCAGGTCCAGCCCGTCTTCGGTCTCGAAGAACACGCCGTCCATCTCGGTCCGTCCGCGGTTCGCCACCTCGATCAACGTCGTGTGGTTTCCACGAGCGGCATCGACAGGACGAATGATCACGAACGGCCCGGAATACTCGACCAGGCCGCGCGCGTCGACCGGAGCAAAACGAATGTCGACAACATCGCGCGCCGAAGCGCTGCGCGGATCGATGGCGTAGTGGACGGTGCCACGCAGGACCTCATACGCGCCCACCTGGCCGAACGACTGGCCACCCACCCAGGGCTGCCGGCGCGTGACCTCGACCGACGTGACCTCGGCGTGTGACAGCGAAGATGCGAGGAGACAGCCAAGCAGCAGAAAGTATTTGCGCATCGCGGCACCTTGGGTGGGAGTCAAAGGAAGTGGGCGAGATCACGGCCCAGCCTGCGTCGACCCGCGATGGGCGTCATGCCTGGACTCAACCTCGCTGCACGAGGCTGGATACCTGGGAGGGACTGGTCAACCGGGATGCGACGAAGCAGGCGGAATGACGGATCAAGTGGCGAATACGGCGATGAGGGATGCCAAGGATGGGGCCAGATTTGGAATGGCACTTACTTAGGCCCGAACCCCCACTTCTCGTCATTCCCGCGAGACGCTTTTCAACAGCCGCATGGCTGGTCAAGCGGGAATCCAGTGACTTCAGGTCCTCAGAGGTGCTGCACAAGAACGGGATCAGATTCACTTGATCAGGCTGGAAGTGAACCTGACCCTGAGGTTTAGCGAAGTGGTCGACCGCGTGCTGGTGGTCACCGACGACGACATCTTCGACGCCCCCGGCAACATCGGCGACGGCCGCCGCAACACCCTCGCGCTGGACGTCTCACTGCCGCTCGACGGCATCGGCTTCCACGGCGGCCGCCTCACCTCCTCCATGCAATGGCGCCGCAGCCGCGTCACCGACCCCCGAAGGCAGCATCGAACGAGCGGCGCCGGCGCCGGCGGTCGCCGGGGTATGACTACGGGGAGTTAGCAGCAGTGCTAGGAAGCGCACTCTGATCCAGGCTTCGGCGCCCATTCGTCCGCCAGCAGCTCCATCCATCTCGTTGACCATATGGAAACCACAGTTTACACTTGATCCATGTTCGAGCTGGTCAAATCCGCCACCTTCGACACTTGGTTTCGTGGCCTGCGCGATGCTCGGGCCAGGGCTCGCATCGCGGCGCGACTGGATCGCGTGGCCGATGGGAACTTTGGTGATGTCAAACCGGTTGGCCATGGCATCAGCGAATTGCGGATCGACAACGGACCCGGCTATCGGGTGTATTTCATCCAGCGTGGTTCGGTACTCGTAGTAGTGCTGGCGGGTGGCGACAAGCGTACCCAGCACGCAGACATCCAGACAGCCCGACGTATTGCATCCGATTGGGAGCGCGAATCATGAAAGGTGTGCGAGAGAATTTTTCCCGTTACGACACCGCCGACTACCTGAAGACCGAGGCTGACATCGCGGCCTATCTCGAAGCTTGCGCAGAGGAAGCGCCCAACGATGCAGCATTCATGCTCAAGGCCTTGGGTACGGTGGCGCGTGCGCGGAACATGAGCCAGCTGGCCGAAGCCACCGGCATGACCCGCGCGGGTCTTTACAAGGCGTTGTCGGGCGAGGGCAACCCAAGCCTGGCCAATACGATGAAAGTAGCCAAGGCGCTGGGGTTTCGGCTGGCTTTGGTGCCGGATCACGATTGAGGCCGGACAGCCCATATCTCCGACTGTAGGATGGGATGGGCCGAAGTTGATTCCCTGCAGCACCTCTGACGAATAACTGAACCTGATCCTGTTTTCTCGGAGGACCGTGATGAGTGCATTGCCGCCGAATCTTGAGCACGTCCGGAACGCGGCTCTTGCCGCCTTAGGTGACATCAAACCGGCTGGTCCATCGCAGGGCGACGACGAATCGCATGCGCTCATGATGGCGTCGCGAACCAATGGGGGACGCGACCTGCCGCCCTATTACCTCGTCTATTTTTTGCTCGTCGATATGCTCGGCTTCGCGAATCTTGGCCAATGGGAAAAGGTCGCGTGGATCGTGCCGATTCGATACTTGGGCCGGCTGTACTCGATAGAGCATCGAAAAATGGGGCTCGGGATATTTGCTCCAACGTACAAGAAGGATTTGCGAAAAATCGGACGAGCAATCGCTAGCGGCACACCGAGCGACGAAGCCGAGCGGCACGCAGCAGAGATCTGCGAACTCATTAAGAAAGCGGTTGCGAAGGCAGAACCTTACTTTGAGTGGCGAGCCGAACAAGCAGCCGGCGGCAGCAAATTGAACGTCACCAACAATAGTAATTGGCTGTTCGAGCGATACGAATATCTTCGCGATGAGTACAAGCGACTCGACGATGAATTTGAGCGGAAGAAGGACGAACGCAATATCACGGAATATCCGGATGGTGGCGTCGTGCCCGTTTGGCCAGCCTACGCAATCCGGCGACACGCCGAGTGGACAGGTCAAGCGGCAATCGACGCTTTCTTTAGCTGGACAGAGCATGCTTTCATCCACATCGCCATCCTGAAAGGAGTCTTGAAAACCGGTGATGAAGTCGCGGCACTAGCCGAAGGGGATTGGAAGGCTAAGTTCAAGATCGCGCTTTCTATCGACGATGCGGAGATGAAGAGGCGCTATGAGGTACTGTTGGACTTGCGTGCTCAGATTCGCAACTACATGGCGCACGGCGCTTTCGGAAAACGCGGTCAAGCGTTCAGGTTTCATTCGGGCGCGGGTGCAGTGCCGGTGCTGCTTACCCGGCGTCAGCAGCACAGCTACACGCTCACGGGAAATCCTAGCTTCGGAGAGAAAACCGCTCTGAACGAGATTGACGCTTTCATTCACTACCTCTACACGACTGACGTCGCTATCGCCTTGGAACACGTGCAAAGTGGCTTAGCAAGCATTCTCACGTACGCCGCGGATGGCACGTACGGCAAGGTGATGAACACCATGGAGCACATGAAGGAGTTCATCGAGTGTATGAGCCATCAAGTGGACAGATCGGCCAACATGGATTGGTAGTGCGGGCGGCGTTTCGGGTACTCGTATCCTGCTGAAGCCGCTCCCAACTAAAGGAGACGTGGCCAATTAAATGGAAGTGCAGCTGATCGTCGGCGCCTCAGCTCACGGAGCGCATAAAAGCGTCCCTCTGCGGACTTCGTCCATGAGCTACAAGCCATGCAGACGACCGATCCGCACGAACTAAGCTTCCCCAAGCAACCCGACCAACCGCGACTCGCACGCTGAAAGATCGTACCCCCGCCGCTGCGAGACCATGAACGTGAGCGGCCCCATGTGCCAGGCACGGCGCTCAAGTTCTACGAGTTCACCGCTTGCCAGATCCTCGCTGACGAGGTGCCGTGGCAAGTGTCCCCAGCCGAGGCTGGCCTTGAGCAGATCGCGTTTGGCGCCGAGGTCGTTGACCAGCCACTGGCGCTTGCCGGCAACGCCTTGCTGGATCTTTTCTGCGCCGGGCTGGTTGTCGGTGACGACGATCTGGGTGTGGCGGCCGAACTCGTCCACGGGGATGGGTTGGGGTGTCGAAGCGAGCGGATAGGATGGGGCGCATACCGTCACCATTTCCTCCTCGCGCAACCAGTGGCGTTCGATGGCGTCCGGGTTCGCTTGCGGCACGTTCTCGATCGTGACGGCCAAGGCGCACACTCTTTCGAGCACCAGGTGCTCGCCGCCCTGCATGGTGGTGATGCGCAGGTTGATCGCGGCGGTCGGGAACTCTTCCTGCAGCGTGCGCAGGCAACCGATCAGATGGGTGCGCGGGAAGTAGGCGTCGACCGCTACCGAAACCTGCGGCACCCCGGCCTTGGCGATCGCGCCGGCGCGGTTCTTCATTTCTTCGGTGCGTGAGATCACCGCCCGTGCGTCCGGCAAGAGGCTGCGTCCTGCCGCGGTGAGTTGCGCCTTGCGTGTGTTGCGCTCGAACAACTCGACATCGAACGCGCTTTCCAGCGCCTTGATCGCGTGGCTGATGGCCGACTGCGCGCGTGCGAGTTTGCGCGCCGCACCCGAGAAGCTCCCCTGATCGCACACCGCAACGAACGCACGCAGCTGGTTGATGGTGACGTTGTCTAGCATCAGCTATCCAGAAAATAGATCGTATTAAGCGATGTTTCGTCAATTGTGTTGATGCGTCAAGCGACCCAGATCGTTTGGGCAACCGGCCCGCATGGGCCAGAGCCACTTCAATCCCCTTCTTGAAAAGGATCATCACCATGACTTACGCCATCATCGGTTTCGGCTCCATAGGCCAGGCCCTCGCCCGCGCTTTCGCCCGCAACAACATCGAAGTATCCGTCGCCAGTCGTCGACCGCCTGAAGCCCTGTTGCCGCAGGCGCAGGCGATCGGCCCCACGGTCATCCCCAAGACACTGCAGGAAGCGGTCAAGGCGGACGTGATCATCCTGGCGGTGCTGTTCGAGGGACACAAGGACATCGGCAAGCTGCTTCCGGATTGGAAGGGCAAAACGATCATCGATGCGATGAATACGAATGACCCCGTCGAAACGCTCGACAACCTCCCCTCCTCCGCCTTTGCCGCGAAATCGTTCCCCGGCGCCAGGTTCGTGAAAGGCTTCAATCATCTGCTGGCGCGTACCCTCGCCACCGACCCCAATGTCCAGGGCGGCCATCGCGTCGTGTTCCTGTCGAGCGACGACGAAGCGGCCGCGGCGCAGGTCGCGGATGTGGCCAAGCAACTCGGCTTCGCCCCCGTCTATCTCGGCAAGTTCAACGAGGGCGGCAACCTGGTGCAGGCACGCGGCCGCGTCTGGGGCCCGCTGATTTTCCAGGACCTGTTCAAGCAGCAGCAGTAAGTGCGCACAGCCATCCCACCCCCATCACTGTTTCGAAAGCAGCAACCCCCATCTTGAGGATTCATGACATGAGCAAGTTGAATGGAAAGACCGCCGTGATCACCGGCGGCGCCAGCGGCATCGGTTTCGCGGCGGCGCAGCGTTTCATCGAGGAAGGCGCCTTCGTCTTCATCTACGGTCGTCGGCAGGAAGCGCTTGACGCCGCGGAAGCGAAACTCGGCCCCAACGCCCGCGCGGTGAAGGGCTCGGTCTCCGACCCGGCCGATCTCGACCGGCTGTACGCAGCGGTGAAGTCCGAGCGCGGCTCCCTCGACGTCGTGTTCGCCAATGCCGGCGCGGGAAGCCAGATGGCACTGGGCCAGATCACCGCCGAGCACATCGACGAAACCTTCGACACCAACGTGAAGGGCACGATCTTCACGGTGCAGAAGGCGCTGCCGCTGATGGGCAAGGGCGGCTCGATCATCCTGACCGGATCGAGCGCAGGCACCACCGGTGCCCCGGGCATGACCGCCTACAGCGCGAGCAAGGCGGCCGTGCGCAACCTCGCCCGGACCTGGGCGGAAGACCTGAAAGGCACCGGCATCCGCGTCAACGTGCTGTCGCCCGGCGCGACGGCAACCGACCTGGCGAAGGAAGCGCTGGGTGAGGAAGGCCAGAAGGTCTTCGCCGCGATGACGCCGCTGCAGCGCATGGCCGATCCCTCGGAGATCGGTGCGGTGGCCGCCTTCCTCGCGTCGTCGGACAGCAGCTTCATGACCGCCAGCGAAGTTGCGGTCGACGGTGGTTTGGCGCAACTCTGATACGCCACCAGGCCACGGGATCAGGTTCACTGCCAGGACTTCTGCAAGTGAACCTGATCCCTCCGCGAGGAGCGTCCCATGCCAGGCAAACCCGATCCCCCGAAAGGTCACCAGGCTCCGGGAAGAATCGCCACACCGCCTTCGGGCGGCGAGGGGGCGCTGGCCATGAATCTGCGTGATTTCAGGATCGATATCCCCGCTGAAGACCTCGAGGACTTGCGCCGGCGGCTGCTCGCCACGCGCCTGCCCTCTTCCCTCGATGCAAACCAGTGGGATGACGGCACAAGCCTCGCTTTCATGCGGCGTCTGCTCGATCACTGGTTGAACCGCTTCGACTGGCGTGCCCAGGAAGCAAGGTTGAATCGCTTGCCGCAACATCTGGCGACGGTCGACGGGCTCGACCTGCATGTCGTGCACCAGCCCGGCAAGGGGCCGGCACCGATGCCGCTGGTGCTTACGCATGGCTGGCCCGGCTCTTTCGTGGAGATGGAACACATCATCCCGCTGCTGGCCGACCCCGCTGCGCATGGCGGTGATCCGGCCGATGCCTTCCACGTTGTCGTGCCTTCCCTGCCGGGCTTCGGCTTTTCCGCGCCACCCACCGCGGCGGGCGTCGATGCGTATCGCGTCGCCGAACTGTGGACCAAGCTGATGCACGGACTCGGCTACGAACGCTTCGCGGCCCAGGGTGGCGACATCGGCGCCGGCGTTTCCACATGGCTGGCTCGCCGGTTTCCCGGGCAGGTCATCGGTACCCACATCAACTACATCCCCGGCAGTTATCGGCCACCGCTTGGCGCCGGCCTGCCGCCGATCACGGCCGAGGAGCAGGCGTTCCTGGACACCGCGGCAGCCTGGTCCAACACGGAAGGCGCCTACGCTGCCGAACAGGGCACCAAGCCGCAAACCCTGGCCTATGCAATGACGGATTCACCCGTCGGGCTGGCCGCGTGGATCATCGAAAAGTTCCGCACGTGGAGCGATGGCGATGGCGACGTCGAGCGCGTTTTCACGATGGACGAACTGCTGACCAATATATCCATCTACTGGTTTGGCCACATGCTCGATGCGTCGTTCCGCTTCTACAAGGAAACCCGGATGCGACCGCAAACCTTCACGGCGTCAGAACGCGTGACCGGGCCCTTGGGTGTCGCCGTATTTCCTCGTGAACTGCCCACGCCCCCGCGTTCGTGGGTGGAACGGGCCTTCAACGTACAGCGATGGACGCCCATGCCAAGGGGCGGACACTTCGCCGCAATGGAGCAACCGGAACTGCTGGTCGAGGACATCCGGTCCTTCTTCCGTCCTTTGCGATAGCAACCACCACGCGCACCGCCCGATCGGCATCCGCCGCCGGACTTTCAGAGGTCATGTCACTCAGGAGACCACCATGTACCCACACTCCAAGCAACCCGAGTTGCTGAGTTTCGCGCAAGCCGAGGCGGGCGCCACCGTTGTCGACGTGTATCCGGGCGCCGGGGAGTGGACCGCCCTGTTTTCCGGCATCGTCGGACCCGAAGGACGGGTCTGCAGCTTCGTGCCGGCGGAAGTCGCTCATCTCAACAACGATCCGGTCGGCCGCGCTCAAACCCTGGCGAAACAGCCGGGGCGCGGAAATGTGCAGGTCGTCTCGACGGACCTGATGGCGTTGCCGGAAAGCGTGCCATCGGCGGATGTCGTGTGGTTGCACCTGTTCTATCACGATCTCCATACCGCACTGGTGCAGGCCAGGGGTGCCACCGCCGCCGGCTTCAATCGAGCCGTCCACGGACTGCTCAAGCGTGGCGGGTATTACGTGATCGTCGATCACGCCGCCGCCAGCGGGACGGGCGCGGGCAGCGCCGGGTCGCTGCACCGGATCGATCCGGCAACCGTTCGCGAAGAGGCGGAAGCGGCCGGCTTTGCGCTGGACGCCGAAAGCACGGTGCTGGCGAACGACGACGATCCACATACCGGCAAGGTGTTCGACCCGTCGATCAAGGGCCAGACCGATCGCTTCGCCTACCGGTTTGTGAAGCGCTGACAGCGAGGGGGTACAGTTGCTTCACTGAGGTGCTTCGTCGCGCGAACCGCGCCGACACCAGTGTGAACATACGTATCGGACATGGGAATGGCCTCCTTCGTGTCGGCCCGGATTGGTCATCTCGACAACGATCCGAGCCCCGCATGCGCGCATTGGCCGATACCGCCGGGACGCGGAGACACACAGGTCGGGCGCGATGTTGCACGGATTGCCCCGGGAAACGCAGGCACGCCTTGCGCAGCGAAACGGAAGGCGAATCAGGCCTCAACCGGGCCATGGCGACTGCCGGATCACAGTGCAGAAGTTGACGGGCAGGAAAGACGTGTCCTTGTCCGCGATCACGTCGGCGTTCACGTTGCCGAAGGTGGTTTCCGGCTTGTGCTTGTTGCCGTCATGAAAGGCTTGAATGATGTCTTCCTTGAAGGAAGCGCTTCGCGGATGTTTACGGACGATGAGCTCGCGTGCGGAGGGATCGTAATCATCATAAGCCAGCCCCAGCACGTCCATCTCCACACCAGTCGTCACCAGTGCCACCACCGGATGCATGTGTTGCGGAATGCCCGGTGTCGTATGCAAGGCAATGGCCGTCCAGACGGTGTCGATGTCCTGCCGGGAGACGCCATGGCTGCGCAGGAAGGTTCGCGCGGCGTTCGCCCCGTCCACTTCGAACCGCTCCACTTGGCTGCTGTGCGCAGAAGTCAGGCCCATGTCATGGAACATGCACCCGCAATAGAGCAGTTCGGGATCAACCGTCAGCTTGCGCTTCAGGCCAGCCAGCGCGGCGAAGTAGTACACCCTGCTCGAATGATGGAAGAGCAGGGGTGACTCGGTATCACGGACCAGCTCGGTGATGTCGCGAGCGAGTTTGCTGTCCGGGATTTTGATGTTTTCCATGTTCATGGCGATGTCCGGATCTGGTCGAAATGGGGAAGGGGAAACACTCCGTTCTTGCAGCACCCGCGAGGTTTCCATCGGGCCACGCGTTACACGCGCGGAACGTGGAGAACGGTGGATTCGGAAGCCGATGTCCGCCGAAGCAGTCGGTCGCGGGCAAAACCGGGAACAACGACATCAAACCGTCACTGCTGTCGAAAATCCGCGCCGTCGTCAGTTCGACGAAACCAGCTTGAGGCCGATCACACCCGCCAGGATGAGCGCGATGCACAGAACCCTCGCCGGGGCGGTGGAATCACCGAGCAAGGCCATTCCAAGGATCGCGGTGCCCGCCGCGCCGATACCCGTCCAGACCGCGTAGGCGGTACCTACCGGCAGCGTGCGCAACGAGTAGGAGAGAAGAAAGACGCTCGACAGGCCGGTGACGACCGTGAGCAACGCCGGGCCCAGCCGTGTGAATCCTTCGGACCATTTCATGCCGAGCGCGAATGCAACTTCAAAAGCACCGGCGATGCCAAGCAGCAGCCAAGCCATAACTAGTCGTCCGTTCGAAGCCCGCCAGGCGCTTCGCGAACCCGGCGAGGTTGGCCAGTAAAGATGGCCTGTTGCGATCGCCAGCGTGCGATCGGGTTCCCGCGCGAAGATGTTTCAATGCGGGACATGCTTATCCGCGCAATCGCTCAGGCCGCGGCGGCCACAGCTGCCGCAGGGGTCGACCGGAAGCTCACGCCCAAACGATTGAACGCGTTCATCAAGCCGATGGCATAGGTGAGATCGGCGAGTTCCTTTTCGCTGAACTCGGCAGCTGCAGCCTCGTAATCTGCCTCGGGGACGCCGGTTTCGGCCACGCGCGTGACGGTTTCCGCCCAAGAGAGCGCGATGCGCTCGCGGGTGGTGAACACCTTGCCGGCGTCATGCCAGACCGGTACCAGCGCGAGCTTTTCGGGGGTGACGCCACCCTTGAGCAGATCGCGGGAATGCATGTCGATGCAGTACGCGCAGCCGTTGATTTGCGATACCCGCAGATAGACCAAGTTGACCAGCTCCTGGGCGAGACCGCTTTTCAGAATGGAGACATAGACGTCTCCGAAGGCCTTGTATCCCTCGGGCGAGGCCTTGGCGTAGTCGATGCGATTGCTCATGTTGGATTCCACTGTTGGCTGATTGAGGAACCCATGTTGCTGCAACTTGGCCCACCACTGAAGGTCCATGATTAACCATATGACATGGTCCATGATTGGCTGGTCGGCGGTGCTGCCGGCAAGTCTCGCAACAGCGTTGCCCGATCAGCGCGTCGAACGCGCAGCGACGGCGTCAACGACTTTCCGCAAGCGGTTGCAGGCGGCCTCGACCCGATCGTCACAAGCCGTGGATACGCCAAACAACAGCCCGCGTCGGGCACGTTCGGGCGATGCGTACCATACCAACAGCGGCGCCGGCGCGATCCCGTACGCCAGGGCGGCGCGGACGACGGCGGTG
>SMEK01000527.1_pt1 | contig 14034 bp, 14 predicted proteins | sample 2456371 | NCBI WGS metagenome assembly SMEK01 (sample SAMN10132590, study PRJNA489261) | soil metagenome | isolation source: day1 antibiotic-loamy sand soil ammended with composted manure from dairy... | place: USA | collected 2015-04-01
CGCTCTTCGAACTCGCCGCGATATTTCGCACCCGCGATAAGCGCGCCCATGTCGAGCGCCATCAGCTGCTTGTCCTTGAGCGATTCGGGCACGTCGCCATTGACGATGCGCAGCGCAAGACCTTCGGCGATGGCCGTCTTGCCGACGCCGGGCTCGCCGATCAGCACCGGATTGTTCTTCGTGCGCCGGGACAGGACCTGAATGGTGCGACGAATCTCGTCGTCGCGACCGATGACCGGATCCAGCTTGCCCATGCGCGCGTCGGCGGTGAGGTCGCGCGCATATTTCTTGAGCGCATCATATCCCTGCTCGGCAGTCGCCGAATCGGCTGTGCGCCCCTTGCGAATGGCATTGATGGCGGCGTTCAGCGCCTGTGGCGTCACGCCGGCCTTGGCCAGAATGTCGGAGGTCTTGGCCGACTTCTCCGTGGCCAACGCCTGCAGAAGCCGCTCGACCGTGACGAAGGAATCACCGGCCTTCTTCGCCAGTTCCTCGGCAGTGGAGAACACCTTGGCCAAAGGCTGCGCCAGATATAGCTGGCCATTTCCGCCTTCCACCTTGGGCATGGCCTCAAGCGCAGCGTCCACGCCAAGCTCGACGTCGCGAGCCCGGCCGCCCGCCCTCTCGATCAGCGAGGCGGCAAGACCTTCATCGTCGTCGATTAAAGCCTTGAGTATATGTTCGGGAGTGAACTGCTGATGATTGCGATTGAGCGCATATTGCTGGGCCGCCTGAATGAAACCGCGAACGCGCTCGGTATACTTCTCAAGATTCATTGTCGTCTCCTTGCCGATCCAGCCCGCTTTGCGGCACCGGATCAGATTGCGGTGACAAGCCCTCTCCGATAGAGCCGGGCCGGTTCGATGCTGATATGGTGCGCGGCCCAGCCGTGCTCAAGAGGCCCGAACCCGCCGAGGACCGGAGATTTCAATGCCTTTTTACCAGACCGCCGCAACCGTCGCGACAGCCTGTTATTTCCTGGCATTCGTCCTGCTGATCACGCTTCTTGCGCTGAAGCGGCGAGGCAGTCCCCTGCACACTGAAATCCTGGAAAGCGGAGAGACGGGGGAAAGGCTATACCGAGCCTACGAAGCCGCGGGCATAGTGGGTGCAGCGGCACTTTGCCGGGCGATGCTTGACTATCCCGGAGCCACCTTTTCCCCATGGGCAATCTATTGTCTTGGCGCATGGGCCGTGCTGCGGCTGGGCCTGTTCGCCTTCAAGGTGAAAATCACTTTCTTCGGCCAGTCGCGGCAGGGCGGGGCTCATCTCGCTATTGCGGCGGCCTCTTTTGCGCTTGCCGGCGGAGCCGTGGTCGTTGGCGGGCCCACGGTACAGTCCATCACGACGGGTCCCATCAATGCCATTTTCGTGGCACTGGGCTGGGTGGTCCAGGCAACGCTTGCACTGGTCTTGTTTGCGGTGCTGTCCGCGCAGGGCAAGTGGTTCGGCCTGGCCGAACGCGCCTTTACTATTTCGACTATGTTGTGGTTCCTGCTCCTGGCCGCGCGGCTGCTCGCCGGCAACTGAGCAGACGCATCAGCTTTCCACGGATACCGGCTCGCCTGCCTCGTCCGTGGCAGGTGCGGCGGCATCAGCGCCAGCCTCCTGCGGCCGGGCGGTGCGTGGCCGGCGCGGACGCCTTCCACGGCGGGTTTCTTCCTCGGTCTGCCCCGCCCCGTTCTGGCTGGCCTGAGCGGCGATGTCCGCCGGGTTGAAGCTCTCGGATTGTGACTGCTCTTCCTGCCCGGCAGAAGCGACGGCGTCCTCCTGCGCCTGCCCCTCCTCGCGACGGAAATTCTGGTCTCCGCGCTGGGCGTTGCGGCGGTCACGCTGATGGCGATTGCCGCCACGCGCCTCGGAGCCACCTTCCTCACGAATGTCGTTCTCGCGGCCAACGGCTCCGCCGTTCAGCGCGACTTCGGCCGGCATTCCCTCGATCGTCGGCTGCGGGCCCTCGCCCTGGATGCCTGCCGAAGCTTGCGCCTCGCGGGCAGAAGCGACGGTTTCGAGCTCTTCGCGATCCTCGTCCTCGTCGTCAAAATCATCCCGGCTGGCATGCGCGTTCTGGATGGCCACCTGCGCCTGCGCCGCAGCTATGATGCGGTTATAGTGCTCGGCGTGCTGAAGGTAGTTCTCTGCCATGACCCGGTCGCCCGAACTCATCGCATCCCGCGCCAGCGCCGTATACTTCTCGGCGATCTGCTGCGCCGATCCACGGATCTTCACATCAGGGCCGTTGCTCTCGTAATTGCGGTTGAGCGGGTTAGGCCCACGCCGATTGTTGTTGCCGCCGCCATTGCGGCCGCGCATGCGCCTGTTCTGCTGTTGTGGCCTCATCAGGACTCTCTTCCAGTTCGAAGCTTGAATAATCCCCCGCGCACGGCGGCGCTTACGCAGCCTGCCGTCCCGCTGTCCCGCCGGTGCTCGCCCGCATCGATTGCGTTGGCGTCACTTGATCCCGTTTCCGGTTACATCGTTTTGCCGGACGATTCCCGCACGAAGCTTGGGCGTCGTTTGCGCAAGAAGGCAGCTATTTCCAAGGGAACCGAATCGCTAAGAGCACTGCCTGCTTCGTTCATCCGGTTGGCCGGACCTAAACGCATTTTCCTGGTCTTGCCAAGCGTTATTTTTGTCGCGCAGCCCATTTTACCGTTGAACGAACACTAGAACGCGGTCATTTCCGGCCAGGTCGCGGTGCGCTTCGACAAGGTGGAGGCCGGCGAGCCAAAACAGACTTGCAACGTCTTGCTTCTGGGTACTTCCGATCTCCACGGCCACCCGGCCTTCTTCTTCGAGATGCAACGACACCCCATCTGCAATGGCCCGGTAGGCATCAAGCCCATCGTCGCCGCCGTCCAAGGCGCGGTGCGGATCGAAATCGCGCACTTCCTTCTGCAAGGTCTGGATATCTCTGCCGGGTATATAGGGGGGGTTCGACACGATTACATCGTACCGGCCGGAAATTTTTTCATACCAGTCCGACTTTTTCGCCCAGAACCGGGCTGAAAGCCCGAGATCGCGTGCATTGCGAGTTGCCGTCGCCAGCGCGTCGTCCGAGATGTCGACGCCGGTTGCCGTCGCGCCCGGCTCGGAAGCGAGCAAGGCCAGCGCGACGGCGCCGGTCCCCGTACCAAGATCGAGTATGGAGCATTTGCCTCTACGGACGACCGTGTCCCGAACGAAGGGAAGAACCGCCTCGACCAGGGTTTCCGTGTCCGGACGCGGCTCAAGCGTGCCTTGCGACAGCGAGAGGCGAAGGCCATAGAATTCCCGAAATCCCAGGATGCGATGCACCGGCTCGCCGCCGATACGACGGGCAAGCGCCTCTTCGAGGGCCCGCGCAACGGTGGGATCAATTTTACGTGTCGGATCGGAAATCGCATCTGTTCGGGACGTCCCCGAAAAATGCTCCACCAGAAGCCGCGCGTCGAGATCGGCATCGGCGACGCCGGCGCCTGCCAGGCGCTGGCGTGCATGGTGAAGAACTGCCGCCAGCGTATCAAGCTCAGCCACGCGAGGCCTCACCGACCCGGCATTGCTCTTGGAACCGGGGTGTTCTCGAACCGCCAAAAGAAACGGAGCCGTGACGATCCACCCTCACCTCTCGCCCACTTCGGCAAGCAGCTTGGACTGGTGGTCGGCTATGAGTGCTTCGATCACCTCGTCCAGTTCGCCTTCCATGACGCGATCCAGCTTGTAGAGCGTGAGATTGATGCGATGGTCGGTGAGCCTGCCTTGAGGAAAATTATAGGTGCGAATCCGCTCCGAGCGGTCGCCGGATCCAACCTGCATCCTGCGCGATTCCGATCTCGCCTCGGCCGCGCGGGTCCGCTCCATGTCGTAGAGCCGGGCACGCAGGATCTGCATGGCCCGCGCCCGGTTCTGGTGCTGGGACTTCTCCGCCTGCACAACGGTGATGCCGGTCGGGAGGTGGGTGATGCGGACTGCGGAGTCGGTTGTGTTGACGTGCTGTCCGCCCGCACCTGAGGCGCGCATCGTATCGATGCGTATGTCCTCCGGCCGGATTTCGATGTCCACATCCTCGGCCGCTGGCAGCACAGCCACGGTTGCCGCCGACGTGTGGATGCGGCCCTGCGCCTCCGTATCGGGCACCCGCTGGACGCGATGGACGCCGGACTCGAACTTCAGATGCGCGAAGACACCCTTGCCGGACACGGAAGCGATTATTTCCTTGTAGCCGCCGACCTCGCCCTCGCTGGCCGACACCACCTCGACGCGCCAGCCCTTTCCCGCAGCATAGCGCTCGTACATTCGAAAGAGATCGCCGGCAAAGAGTGCAGCCTCGTCACCGCCCGTGCCGGCGCGGATCTCCAGTATGGCGTTCTTGTCGTCCGCCGCATCCTTCGGCAGAAGCAGGATCTGGATCTCCTTGTGCAGGGCCTCGATCCTCTCTTCCACCTCCGGCAGTTCCGCCTCGGCGAGGGCCCGCATCTCGGCATCGGTCGCCTTGTCGTCAAGCATTGCCTGAAGATCGTCGCGCTCGTGTTCGGCCGCGCGCAGCGCCCGTATCCTGGTGACCATGGCCTGCAGTTCGGCATATTCCGACGCCATCTTCACGTAGGCGTCAGGATCACTGCCGGCGGCCATCTGCGCTTCGAGCAGTTCGAAGCGCTTGACGACCTGGTCCATGCGATCGCGGGGAAGGGAGATCATGATCAGCAACTTTGTTCGTTTGCACGCGCAGTAGTCGAGATCGAGCCGAATCTCAACGCTCCAGCCGCGCAGCTTCCGCGCAACCATTCTCATGAACGAAAAGTGCGGCCATGTCCAACGGCTCCCGAAGCAGGGCCGGCCGTTCGGGCAGGACCAGCTACAACGGAATTCCGCGATCGTCGGCGAAGGCCTGCAGCAGCGCCCGTATCGGCGTGCGTGAGGTGGGTGCGTCGAGATTGTCGGCGAAGAACTCCTCCAGTTCCTTCAGCGGCAGTTCGGTGAGCATCGCCTTGACCGGACCTATGGCGGCCGGAGACATGGAGATGGAGCGGAAACCGATGCCGAGCAGCGCCATGGCCGAAATCGGCTTGCCCGCAAGTTCGCCGCAAAGGGTCACCGGGGTATGGTTGCGGTGGCCGGCATCGGCGATCGTCTTCAGAGCCCGCAGGAACGGCGCGGAAAGCGGATCGAACCGGTCTGCCAGCCTGGTATTGCCGCGATCCACCGCCATGAAGAACTGGAAAAGATCATTGGAGCCGACCGAGACGAAATCCACTGCCTTCATCAGCTCGTCGAGCTGGAATAGCAGCGAGGGCACTTCGAGCATGGCGCCGAGCTTGAGCCTGGTGGGCAGAAGGTGCGCGAAGCGCGACAAGTGCCTCACTTCGCGGTCGATGATCTCGCGCGCCTGGGCGATTTCCGAAAGCTCCGTCACCATCGGCAGCATCAATCTGAGCTCTCGGCCCCCCGCCGCCTTGAGCAGGGCACGGATCTGCGTCTTGAGAAGGCCCGGCCGATCCAGGGTGAGACGAATGGCACGCCAGCCCAAGGCTGGATTCTCCTCCTGCTCGGCATCCTTGAAATAGGGCAGGACCTTGTCGCCGCCGATGTCGATGGTACGGAAGGTGACGGGCTTGCCCTGCGCCGCTTCAATGACGTCGCGATAAAGTCTTTCCTGCGCTTCGGCGCGGGGGAAGGCCGAGGCCACCATGAACTGCAGCTCGGTGCGGAACAGTCCTATTCCGGCTGCACCCGAATCTGCAAGATGCGGCAGATCCACCGAAAGGCCGGCATTGATTAGCAGGTCAATCGGCACCCCATCCTTTGTGACCGAGGGCTTCTTGCGCAGTTCGCGGTAGAGTTCCTGCCTTCTTGCCCGGAAGCGCACCTTTTCTGCATAGGCGGCCTCAAGATCAGGCTGCGGCCGCAGGTGAACGGCACCCTCTTCACCGTCCACTATGATGGGGTCGCCATTCTCCGACATGGAGACGGCGCCCTTGACCTGGCCGGTAACAGGGATGCCCATGGCGCGGGCAACTATGACGACATGGCTGGTGGCCGCGCCATCCTCAAGCACCAGGCCGCGCAGCTTCTCGCGCGGATAGTCGAGCAGTTCGGCCGCGCCCATCGAGCGGGCGACGATGATGGCGTCCTTCGGCAGCGCCGCCGCCACGTCGTCGGGGCTGTGACCAAGCAATTGCCTCAACAGCCTGTTGGCGAGGTCGTCGAAATCGCTCATCCGCTCGCGCAGATAGGGATCGGTCATGTGGATCATGCGCGCGCGCATGTCCGACTGGACCTTTTCAACGGCCGCCTCCGCGGTGAGCCCGTTGCGGATGGCCTCCTCCAGCCTGCGCACCCAGCCCCTGTCATTGGCAAACATGCGATAGGCTTCAAGCACCTCGCGATGCTCGCCCTCAAAGGCGACGTCGCGGCGCGACAGCATGTCGTCTATGGAGAGCCTGAGCGAACTCAGCGCCACCTCCAGCCGCCTGATCTCCTCCTCGCTGTCCTCGTTGAACAGGTTGGTCACCACGATGCGCGGCTCGTGCAGCACCACGTGGCCCAGCCCGATTCCCTCATTGAAGGCAGCCCCGGTAAAGGACACGGGCCGCCTGAGGTCCAGTTCCACGCCAGCCCGGTTCAGCCGGGCGAGATCGCCGGTGGCGATCATCTCGGCGATCACCATAGCCGTGGTTTCCAGCGCCTCGACCTCGTCCTCGCGGTACTGGCGCATCGTCCTGTTCTGGACGACCAGAACCCCGAGAGTGCGCCCGGCACGCAGCACCGGCACGCCCAGGAAGGAATGATAGATTTCCTCACCCGTTTCCGGCAGGTATGCGAAAGCAGGATGTTCCTGCGCATTGGTCAGGTTGAGCGGGCGGGCGCTCGCCGCGATGGTGCCTACCAGGCCCTGACCCAGCCGCAGCTGGGCCAGGTGGACCGCCTTGGGGTTGAGACCCTCCGTAGCGTAGAGTTCCAGGACGGAATCCGAACGCAGCACGTAGAGCGAACACACCTCCGCGACCATATTGGCCGCGATATCGCGCACGATACGATCAAGCCGTTCCTGCGGCTCAAGCGGCTCCTGCATGAGCTCGCGTAGCCGTTTGAGCAATACGCGTGGGCCTACGGCCGTATCACGCATCCGAAACATCTTCTCCAATAGGCAACCGTGCCGGCGGAGCGCTCTGCTCCCGGTCCGGTCCCGCAAATCACACGGGTCTGATTATTGCTTATCCAGACCGTAGACGGAATGCAAAGTTCGCACCGCCAATTCCGTATACGGACCGTCGATCAGGATGGAGATCTTGATCTCCGATGTGGTGATGGCCCGGATGTTGATGGATTTCTCCGCCAGCGCCTTGAAGGCAGTGGCCGCAACACCGGCATGGCTGCGCATTCCGATGCCTATGACCGAAACCTTGGACATGCCGTCGTCATGCTGGATCACGTCGAAGCCGACCGTTTCCTTGACCTTCTCCAGCACCATCAACGCCTTTGCGACGTCTCCCGACGGCACTGTGAAGGTCATGTCGGTGGATTTTCCGTCCTCGGAAATGTTCTGGACGATCATGTCGACATTGATGTTGGCTTCCGCCAAGGGACCGAATATGCCGGCCGCGACTCCCGGCCGGTCGGCAACGCGGCGCAGTGAGATTTGCGCCTCATCCTTTGCATAGGCAATTCCGGTGACGACCTGCTGTTCCACGATTTCATCCTCGTCGCAAATGAGGGTTCCGGGCGGATTATGAAAATCGCCCATGCCGGGCGCATCCGGATCGGCAAAGGAGGAGCGTACGAAGGTACGCACCTTGTGCACCATGGCAAGCTCGACGGAGCGGACCTGAAGTACCTTGGAGCCGAGCGAAGCCATCTCCAGCATTTCCTCGAAGGAAATGCGCTCCAGTCGGCGCGCCTTCGGCTCCACGCGCGGATCCGTGGTATAAACCCCGTCCACGTCCGTATAGATGTCGCACCGGTCCGCCTTGACCGCGGCGGCGATGGCGACGGCGCTGGTGTCCGAGCCCCCGCGCCCCAGCGTCGAAATGCGGTTGTCGGGCGTGACGCCCTGGAAGCCGGCAACCACTGCCACCTGGCCTTCCTGAAACCGCTTGATCAGGAACGAGCCGTCAATATCGGTAATGCGGGCAGCGCCATGTGAGCCGTCGGTACGAATCGGGATCTGCCAGCCTTGCCACGACCGGGCATTGACCCCCATCGATTGCAGCGCGATGGCGAGAAGGCCGGACGTGACCTGCTCGCCGGAAGCAACGACTGCATCATATTCGCGCGCGTCAAAGATGGGACTCTGGGCTCCGGTGGCCTTGGGCATGCCCTGCACCCAGCCGACGAGTTCGTTGGTCCTGCCAGCCATGGCGGAGACCACGACCGCGACTTCATGGCCGGCGTCAACTTCGCGTTTGACGTGACGCGCCACATTGTGGATGCGGTCCAGATCGGCGACGGAGGTTCCGCCGAACTTCATCACGATGCGCGCCATGGAAGCGGAAAGCCCTGAAACGGTGGTGTGGATGAATGCCGGCGAGCAGCGCCGGACGCGTTGCCTCATTAATCAAAGCGGACAGCTTCCGCAAGGCGCATGCCCTATGGGCGAAGCCATTGCGCGCTGAGTGGCATTGCCGCGGCTGCCAGTGATGGAAAGCCTGCCTTGACTTTCGCGCCTCCAGGCCCGACTTGCTGTCAGCAAGGAGAGCAGCCCATGCCACGATCCACAACACCCGGACAGTCACGATCGACCATCGACGCCGGCGAGGTGGAGCGTTTTTCAGCGCTCGCCGCCGAATGGTGGAACCCCAATGGCAAGTTCCGCCCGCTGCACAAGTTCAACCCCGTCCGCCTTGCCTATATACGGGATCAGGTCGCGGCCCGTTTCGATCGCGACCCGCGCGCCGCCCGACCCTTCGAAGGCCTGCGCTTTCTCGACATAGGCTGTGGCGGCGGACTTCTATGCGAACCTATGGCCCGCCTCGGCGCCGATGTGGTGGGCGCCGATGCCTCTGCAACCAATATCGAAGTTGCACGCCTGCATGCCGCGGAATCGGGCGTATCGGTGGATTATCGCGCCACCACGGCAGAGGAGCTGGCCGACGCAGGCGAGAAGTTCGACGTCATCCTGAACATGGAAGTGGTCGAGCACGTTTCTGACGTCGAACTCTTCGTGAGGAAGTGCGGCGAAATGGTCAAACCCGGCGGGATCATGTTCGTAGCCACGATCAACCGTACGTTGAAGGCGCTGGGCCTGGCCATCGTTGGCGCGGAATATGTCCTGCGCTGGCTTCCGCGCGGCACTCACCAGTTCGGCAAGCTGGTGCGGCCGGAAGAGCTTGAGAAAGCCCTGTCGGGCGCCGGACTCGCGGTGGTGGACCGCACCGGCGTGGTCTACAACCCGCTTGCAGACCGATGGCAGCAGTCCCGCGACATGGACGTCAACTACATGGTTCTGGCCGAGAAGGCAGCATAAGGCGCTATCCGGCAGATGGGTCGCTCCAGTGACCCCGCGACAGGCGTACGGGCGATCTTTCAGGCGCGTTTCTGGGCCTTCGTCGTGACCAGCACGCCGATGGCAATAACCACCGCCCCGGCCCAGGTGAGCAGTCGGTAGTGCTCGCCAAGAAAGAGCGTGCCTGAAAACAGCCCGATTGCCGCCGCGACATAGCCTATCTGGCTGAGATAAACCGGTCCGCCGACCGCCTGCAGTCTGAAGAAAAAGGCGAACATGGCAGAGGCCGAGGCTGCCTGCGCAAGCACGACCCACGGCACCTGAACCAGCGGAGAAAAGGCCTCGCCTCCCTGCAGAATCAGAATCGCGCCCAGCAATATCAGTGCCGCCGCCAGATGGCTGCCAATGGCAAGTTCGATCGGCCCCGCACCTGCCGGCCAATCCACGGTGCGGTATATGTTGCCGATGGCAAGGCTCACCGGAATGAGCAGCGCCGCCAGAACCCAGAAGAGATCGGCCGGTTGCCCCGCCTCGCCGCGCGTCAGCGCCACCATGACGGCTCCGACAAAGCCAGTGACGATGCCGGCGACGCCGAGCATGTTCGGCCGTCGCACGCCCAGCACGATCGAGAAGACGAGCGTAACAATGGGCGAGAGCGTGAACATTATGCCCGTATAGCCGGCGCCAAGATGCGGAATGGCCGAAAACATCAGGAAATTGGGAATTGCATAGGAAACCGTTGCGGTGACCAGGAAGTAGCGCAGCCGGCGTACAGTCAGGGATACGCGCCCGCCGCGCAGCAGGAGCACGATCAAAAGCACGCCGCCTGCGCCCAGGGAAACAACGAAGGCCCAGACTATCCCCGCTACACCGGCCTCGGTTCCCATCTTGCCGAGCGGCAGGCTGAGGCCGAGCAGCGCGCCGGTGACGATCAGCAGCGCGAATGCCGAATCCCAGACAAACTTCACGCGTGCACCGCCGGTGCGCCCCACATTCGAAGGGAAAGCGCGCCTGGTGGCGTCCTCAGGGCCACTCAGTTGCGGTCCTCCGGAAGCATGGGAATAGGCATGAAATCGACGCCGTCCTCGATAAGTCCCCTGACCTCCTCCGACGTGGCTTCGCCGTAGATGCCTCGCGCCTCGGATTCGCCGAAATGGATTCTCCGCGCTTCCTCCGCGAACCTGTCGCCGACATAGTCGGCATTCTCACGGATCTTCCGGGACAGTGCCCTGAGTTGGGCCAGTGCCTGACGCTGCGCCTCACCCATGGCGAGCGCAATCTTTTCCTGCTTCGCACCGGTCGAGATTGCAGGCGCCATCAACGCCTTGTCCACCTTGCGCGAACCACAGGTCGGGCAATCGACGAACCCACGCTTCTTCTGCGTCTCGAAATCATCGTTGGAGCGGAACCAGCCTTCAAATTCGTGCTCACGCTCACAGATGAGCGAAAAGCGAATCACGATGCGGCTCCCCTGATCTTCTCGCCGCCGGCGCTCGCAACCGCGAATTCGCGCGCGTTCTTCAGATTGGGGATCTTGCGGCGGGCAGCCTCCACCTCGGCGGTATCGATTGTGGCGGTGATGACGCCGGGCTCGTCGTGCCCGGCTTCAGCCAGGATCCGGCCCCACGGGTCCACGATGATTGAATGGCCGAAGGTCTCGCGCCCATCCTCGTGCCTGCCGCCCTGTGCTGCAGCCACCACGAAGGCGCCGTTCTCAATGGCCCTGGCCCTGAGCAACACATGCCAATGTGCCTCCCCCGTCTGGCGGGTGAAGGCGGCGGGCACCGAAAGCACTTCCGCCCCAGCCAGCGCCTCGGCACGGAAAAGCTGCGGAAAACGCAGGTCGTAGCAGATAGCCAGGCCGAGCCTGACGCCGGGCAGATCGACGACCGTTGCTTGCGTGCCCGGCTCATAGGCAGACGATTCACGCCAACTCTCGCCGCCGTCGAGATCCACGTCGAACATGTGGATCTTGTCGTAAGCGGCGATGCGCTCGCCTCCGGGCGAATAGAGCAGGGCACGGTTTGCCAGCTTGCCGTCGGCCCGCACGATAGCGGTCGAGCCGATATGCAGGAAGATGCCAAGCTCCCGCGCAAGCCGCCGTGCGGTGGCTACCACGACATCCTTGTCCTCGCTCGTAAAGATTTCGGCGCGCGCCTTCGGATCGCGCACGATGGCACCGGTCATTTCCGGGGTCTGCACATAGGCGGCCCCGAGCGCGGCCGCTTCGCGCACCAGGCGCTCCATCTCGACTGCATTGCGTTCCGGGCTCGTTCCCGAGCGCATCTGGATCGCCGCCACTTTCATTATGGTCATGCTCGAACTCCCGTCAGTCGGCTTGGGCGAGCAGCGAATCCAGCCGGCCCTGCCGCTCCAACTCGTGCAGGTCGTCGGACCCGCCAACATGGATGTCGCCGATGAAGATTTGCGGAAAGGTGCTGCGCCCATTGGCGCGCTGGATCATTTCCTGGCGCAATTCCGGAGAAAAGGATGCATCGCGCTCGATATAGGCCACGCCCTTGCGATCGAGCAGTCGCTTCGCCGCCATGCAGTAGCCGCACATCATGCGCGTGTAGATCGTTACCTCGGCCATCCGTCAACAAGCGTGTCCGGTTGCAGTAACCCGTCATATAGTCACGGATTCGTCCGCCCGGAAGCCCCCCGGCAGCACACGGGCGAAGGTCAGGACATCCACGGCCCCCGCACCGCCTTTCTTTAGTGCGCGGGCGGCCGAACGCAAGGTGGCGCCCGTCGTGAAGACATCGTCCACCACAAGTACGCGCCGTCCGGCGATCTGGATTTCGGCCTCCGGCGGCACCCTGAAGGCGGCGCGCACATTCTCCTCGCGCTCCCTGCGCTCCAGGCCGACCTGCTGGCGGGTGGGCTTCACCCGCCGCAGCACGGAAGGCTCGAACGGCAGGCCCGTCTGGCGCGCAAGCGCCCGTGCAAGTTCCGCCGACTGGTTGAACTGCCGGCGGAAAAAACGCCGCCAGTGAAGCGGCACAGGCACGATCACCTCGGCATCCGCGATCAGCTCGGCTCCGGCGCGGCGCATCCATCCCGCCATCCACGGCGCAAGATCGGTACGGTCATGATATTTCAGCCCCTGCACCATCTCTCTCGCCACGCCGGCATAGACCACGGCCGCGCGTGCTCGCTCGAAAGGCGGCGGATCGGCGATCGCTTCCGCCGAAAGGAACCCCTCGCCCATGTCATGGTTGAACGGCGTGCCCATGACGGCGCACCACGGGCGCTCGATGAAGCGGAGCTTCGGCCAGCATTCGCCGCACAGGCCGCCGGGTTGCTGGACGTGGCGGCGGCAGCCTGCGCAGACCGGCGGGAACAGAAGCCGGGCCGGCCAGTCAAGCATTTCCCGCACGAATGTCGTGATTCCCCCCATCGGTTACACGCAAAGCTGGTCGTTTGCGATCTGATAGCATATTTGCAGTCCATGGCCGACAAAGGCTCGTCAGGACCAACCCGTGCAGCAGATCATCGATACGAACCTGTGGCTTGCCCACAAGCGGCGCGCCTTCCTTCAACCCGTCGAAGGTGCGGACTTTCTCCTGAGGCGGGTCGCGGACGACCTTGGCGACCGGCTTTCGGCCGTCGAGCGCCGCTTTTCCGATGCGGCCACACTTTTTTGCCAGACTGCGTCTGCTGCCAATGTGTTGGCGGCGAGCGGCAAGGTGGAGAATGTGACGCGGTTTGAGGCGGCAACGGACTTCCTCCAGCCCGACCAGGGAGCGGTCGCCAGTTTCGAGACAGTGCCGGTGCCGCCCGAAAGTCTCGACCTCGTGGTCTCGTTAATGTCCTTGCACGCGATGAACGACATACCGGGCATGCTGGCGCAGATACGCCGCGCATTGCGTCCGGACGGACTCTTTCTCGGTGCTTTCGCCGGCGCAGGAACTCTGGCGGAGCTGCGCGAAAGCCTGCTAGCGGCCGAGACCGAACTCTATGGTGGCGCAAGCCCGCGCGTCGTGCCCTTTACCGATGTGCGTGACGCAGGGGGACTGCTGCAACGCGCAGGATTTGCCCTGCCGGTCGCCGACGTGGAAACTACTGTCGTGCGCTACGACACATTGTTTCATCTCATGGCGGACCTCAGGGCCATGGGCGAGCAGAGCGCGCTCCTGGAGCGGCCGCGCCGCCCGGCGACGCGCGAATTGTTCCGGCGCGCGGCAGATATCTACGCTGAGCGCTTTTCCGATCCTGACGGGCGCATAAGGGCGTCGTTTTCCATCGTCTGGCTCTCTGGCTGGGCGCCGCACCCCTCGCAACAGAAGCCCCTGAAGCCCGGCGCCGGCAAGGTATCGCTTGCCAAGGTGCTGGGCGACCGGTCCGGATAGATCAACCTGGTGTATGTGTGTTGAGGGCCTGGACGAAATCGACGCCGAGCATGGTCTGAAGCCTGTCGGAGAAGACACCTACGCCGGCGGCGACCGCCAGCGAAAGGACCGCCACGAGCAGGCCGTACTCGACGGCCGTTGCGCCACCTTCCTCCCTGAAAAACCGCTGCAATAGCCTCATGATCTCCACCCTTTGGGGACGCAGCATTGCAGGGAGGCGTAAAGAAAGGTTAACGGAGCAGGCTTAACGCGGGATGAAGG
>SMEK01000528.1_pt1 | contig 14009 bp, 16 predicted proteins | sample 2456371 | NCBI WGS metagenome assembly SMEK01 (sample SAMN10132590, study PRJNA489261) | soil metagenome | isolation source: day1 antibiotic-loamy sand soil ammended with composted manure from dairy... | place: USA | collected 2015-04-01
CTTTTTTATTGGCTGGATTCCATATTCTTTGGTTTTCCCGCCTCTACTAATACTTTGTTTCCTACTAAAACAAAACTAAGAACGAACATCGCTACTCCTGTTCCTAATAATAACCACTCAATTTTAATGAAATCGCTAATCGGACCAAAAATTAGCATTCCTAAAGGCATCATGGAAGTAGAAATCATTGTCAGTACACCAAAAATTCTCCCTAAATAGTCTCCTTCAACTTTTTCTTGTAAAAGTACGGTTGAAGGTGTATTAAATAACGGCATCGCTACTCCAGCCAACGCCATAATGGAGCAATAAAACCAGAAGTTTGGCACAATCCCTAATAAAAATGTGCAAACTCCGAATATTATACTTGATAATGCCATCGTATATGTTCGGTTTTTAAATCCTCCCCATACAGCAATGACTGCTCCCCCAGCCATCATACCGATAGAAAATGCAATTTCGATCGCTGAAAGCCGCCATACATCTTCTCCAAATGTACGAGTTACTTGCAACGGTGTTAAGAAGGAAACAGGGGCCGCCATAACAAAGAATATCGCAAAATATATAAATAAAATTTTCAAGAATTCATTGTTTTTAATATAAACAAGTCCCTGTTTAAAGTCAGCAAAATAGCTGATTTGTTGTTGTAATGCTTTTTCATGCGGGGGAATTTGTAAAAAGAATAGCAAAGTTGCCACCGCAATCGCAGCTGTTACGACATCAATAAAAAATAGTGTTTCCAACGTTGTAATAGTAAGCAAAGCCGCACTAACCATTGGTGAAAGCAGCATTACAAGGGCTTGAATACTGCCATTAATTCCGTTCACTTTTGTTAAATGCTCTTCAGGAACGATTTGTGGTAATATTGCCCCTACTGTCGGCGTTTGAATACCAGTTCCAAATGAGCGAATGACGTACATTATAAAGAGCATCCAAAGAGATTCATAACCGCTTAAAAATAAAATAGCTAGAATAAGTGTAGCCAAAGCAATGGCGGAATCTGATAAGATAATTAACATTTTCCGGTTATAACGATCTGCCCATACTCCTGCAAAAGGCGATAATAAAAAAGTAGGAACAAATCCACAGAGAATGGCAATCGTCATCATGATTCCCGACTGAGTCGTTAACGTGATATACCACATGATGGCGTATTGAACGATTGAAGAACCGAAAAGCGATATCGTTTGACTCGTTAGAAATACGCTAATATTTCGTTTCCAATGAATATAATGATTTGTTTTCATAGGCAATTACTTCCTTTATTGTATAATTCATTTTAAAATTGTTTATTGTAAATGGTTAAAACAATTTATTATCATTTAGGGTTTACCCTTTGAAGAAATAACCTATTCAAATAAAGTAATCTAGCCATTAGTAATAGATTGAATGTTGATGTAATGTGGAATTATAAGCATATAAAGTAATAATCAATATTTAAAGGTGTGACGTTCCATTGGTAGAAAATAACATACGGACTCCCATTTACCCTATCATGATTGCCATTGCAATAGGACATTTAATTAATGATACTGTTCAAAATATTGCACCAGCAATGTTCCCTTATCTTGCAAGAGATTTAGGTTTTACTTTTACTCAACTGGGGCTTATTAGTTTTGTATTAAATATGGTTTCTTCAACACTTCAACCGATCATCGGCTTTATTAGTGATAAAAAACCGATTGCATACGCATTACCTATAGGAATGATGAGCGTCTTCATCGGTTTAAGTATGTTTGCATTCGCTAATCAATATTACATCCTTTTAATTGCTGCCATCTTTTTAGGATTTGGTTCAGCCATTTTCCATCCGGAAGGCTCTCGCGTTTCATTTATGTCTGCAGGCAATAAGCGGGGCCTATCACAATCGATTTACCAAGTCGGTGGAAATTCTGGGCAAGCTATTGCTCCTTTAATTGGTGCCTTTATTTTAGATGCATTAGGACAAAGAGGGGCTGCTGTATTGCTTCTTCTCGTTGCTATCGGAATTGTGTTGTTATTTAACATTTCAAAATGGTATGCTCGACAATTAAATGCCGAGAAATTAAACCAAAAGCAAAAAAAAGTGTTAATTTCTTCCTTGCCACCATTAACAAAAAAACAAGTGGGAATCGCTCTCATATTGCTGTTTACGATTATTTTTGCACGCTCTTTTTACACAACGAATATTCAAAATTACTATGTGTTTTATTTAATAGATCATTATGATTTGACTACCCGTATCGGCCAAATTTTAATCTTTATATTTATGGCTTTTGGCGTTGTTGGAACATTTTTTGGAGGATCCCTTTCCGATCGCATCGGTCGGAAAAATGTCATTTTACTTTCAGTAGTTGTACCGATTCCTTTATGTTTATTACTGCCGTACATGCCTCTTTGGCTTGTACCTGTATTTTTAATTATTATCGGAACACTAATAATGATTAGCTTCTCTGTAACTGTCGTTTATGCTCAAGAATTAGTACCTAGCAAAATCGGAACAATGGCAGGACTGACAACGGGGTTTGCCTTTGGAATGGGTGCAGTTGGATCTGTCGCTATCGGTTGGCTACTGGATACAATAGGAATAGAAATGACAATGAAAATCATCTCCGTATTACCAATCATCTTAGTAGTCGCATTTCTATTGCCTAAGGATCAAGTCAAAAAAGAACTGAGTTAATAAGCTAATCGATACTTGCCAAGTGCATCAAGGCATATTGTATCTTTTTCGTAACGCTAATTTAAAAGTAAGGGGGAAGAATACAACTCTTCCCTCTATTTTCTTTTAAATAACTTTTTCTTACGAATGAATCGTACAACAAACCAAATGAATACAACAGCTATTACTGCATAGGCAATGTTTGAATAGACGTCCATCACTTCTACAATTTTCTCCCAATTCTCTCCAACTGTTGCACCAACATGCACCAATACAGTATTCCATATTAACGTACCTAATGTCGTTAATAAAATGAATAGCCAGAATTTCATATTACTCATCCCGGCTGGAATGGAGATTAAACTACGAATGAGAGGTATAAATCGACAGAAGAACACAGTCCAAAAACCATATCTGTCAAACCAAGCATCAGCTTTATAAATATCGTTTCTTGTTAATCTTAAAATGTGACCATATTTATCAACTATTTTTACTAGCCGTTCGACATCCAACAACAAGCCAATACCGTATAAAATGATTGCGCCCGCAACGGAACCAAGAGTTGAAGCAATGATTACTCCTGTGACCGTCAAATCAGTAAAAGTAGTCATAAATCCACCAAAGGTTAAAATAACTTCTGAAGGAATTGGAGGAAATAGGTTTTCTAACATAATTAACAGGAATACACCTATATACCCAAAATCCTCCATAATTCTTTGAATCCAAGTTTCCATCTATTCTTCCCCTTATGTATTTCTTATATTTATTTCTATTTTCACACTAACTATATCATTATGAATTTATTCCTTCTCATAGTCAAACTAATCAAATTATTAGACTGTATATCGTTTCCATAAGTTTCATGATTATGGATCATTTTATATTGTAAAATTAAGTTAAGAAGAAAAATCTCAGAACATCTTATGTAAAGGAGGTTTGTTTATGTATGTTGCCGATCAAAAAACAATGCAACTGCTTGACCATTTTACAATGGAACAGCTAGGGCTACCTGGTGCTGTATTGATGGAAAACGCAGGGAACGCTGTCGTGCAAGCAATTTTAAAGGACTACCCCAAAAATACTAGTGTACTTGTGTTATCTGGGCACGGGAATAATGGTGGTGATGGCTTTGTTATCGCGAGACGATTAATTGATTTTGGATACGATGTATTACTTTGTTTTATTGGAAATGAAGCTAAACTAAAAGGCGATGCTCGAATACATTATCAAGTATACAAAAATCGTCAGTTGCCTTTCTATCACTTTAATGCTGAAGAAAATGATATATTTACATATATTCAACAGGCGGATGTCATTATTGATGCGATGCTAGGAACTGGAGTTTCCGGTGAAGTTCGATTTCCGTTCAATCAAATCATTGAAGCTGTTAATGATTCAAAAAAAGATGTAATAAGTGTGGATATTCCTTCTGGGCTTAACTCCGACACGGGTAAAGCCGCAAGTACAACGATTAAAGCAACGAAAACAATTACTTTTGCCATGCCAAAAATGGGATTTTTTGTTGGTGATGGTCCTACAGTGATTGGCAAATGGGAAGTTGCAGATATTTCCGTTCCTGATTCAGTTGTTGAGACCCTTCAATTAAAACTGCCTAAACTACTAGATGAAGCTACTGCAATATCCTCTCTGCCACAAAGAATAAAACATGGACATAAAGGAGCTTTCGGACACTGCCTTGTAATAGGTGGTTGTAAACATTATGTAGGGGCGCCAGTCTATACAGCAAAGGCTGCTTTTCACTCAGGAATTGGTCTTGTAACCCTTGCTATTCCAGAAAAAATTTATCCACTTGTTGCTGGAACATGTCATGAAAGTCTCTTTATCCCACTATCCGATTCAAATGGATTTATTAACTGGAAAGCTATTGAAACAATCGACTTTTCTAAATATACAACAATCGCCTTTGGGCCTGGATTGGGAAGAGAGTTAGACGGCGATGCAATAATTCGAACATTGCTAGATCAGCTAACAACACAAACACTCATTATAGACGCAGATGGATTGTATTTTCTTAAAAACCATTTAGAACAGTTGCAACATTATAAAGGGGATATTATTTTAACTCCACATCCAGGAGAAATGGCTACCTTGACGGGAAAATCAGTTGCTGAAATTGAAGCGAATCGCTTAGAAACAGCAAAAAATTTTGCTGCAACATACGGAGCTTATTTATTGTTAAAAGGACATCGACCAATCATTGCAACACCTACTAGCGAACTTTGGATAAATCCTTATGGAAATGATGCTTTAGGTAAAGGTGGCAGTGGAGACGTATTAACTGGTTTAATTGCTTCCCTAGTTTCCCAGCATCAGAATCCCCTAAAAGCCATGTTATGTGCAAGTTTTTATCATGCTATTGCCGCGGAAGAATTAGGGAGAAATTCGTCCAATTATGGAGTAACTCCAATGGATATCATCCATTATATCCCTATACTATTCGGCCGTAAATAAACAAATAGGATTGAAAGTCCTTGTGATGAAATCTGCTACAAGGACTTTCTTTGACATTCTCTTTATAAAAAAACAAAAGGCCCTATTCATGGAGGCCAAAACTATTTTTTTAAGTATAATGCTTCTCTCACTTTATTAAACTGTTTTAAATCATAATGAATATATTCAAACAAATAGGACGAAATAGTATATTTGGATGAATGAATGCGATAACTTTTCGACCATTTTTCATCTTCTAAATTATTTACAGCAATAATAAGGCTTCTTCTAACAGAGGTAAATTTTTCTATAATCTCTTCCTTTTTTCTTTTTCTACTCTCAATTAATGATTGTTGTTTGATTGCTTGTTTGTCTAGTTCTTTTGGAAAAACTCCATCTTTTTTAAAGTAGGGAATTCGTTTTTGAAGGACAAATTCATCTAACGCAATGAAATGAGTGACAACGCCTGCAATTGTCCATTCGTCATTTGTTAATGATAAGTACCATTCATTTTCCGTCAGTTTTGATAAATTTTTTACAAAATCCACTGAATTCTCGAAATGAATTAATATTTTTTCTTTATTTTTATCCAAGAATGTCAGCTCCTATAGGTTTACTTATTGTAGTAATCCTTCGATACAAAAAAGAAAACTCCTTCTCTTTTCAATTTAAATTTTTTTATTTTCGAAAAAAATGCCCCAAAAGTAGAAAACTTTTGAGGCTTCTTATTACTAATGAATGCTTTCTTTTAATCGCTTAACATTTTTTAATATCACTTTACTTTTAGGAATACTTGGTATCGTATCCATCGTGATATACATGTCCTGTTCTGGAATCTCATAATCCATTTTATTTAACAAATACTCTAAACTTAATTTCATCGCTTCAATGGTTAGTTGTTCACCTGGACAACGATGGGTTGTTTCATATCTTCCGCCGCCTTGCGGAATGAAACTGAATTGGTCATCCTGCCATTGGGCAAAACGTTCAGGTTGAAATTCATCGGGATTTACCCAAATATTCGGATCATGATTAGTACCGTAAATATCCAATAAAACAAGCGTCCCTTCATGAAATGCATATCCGTTCCAAGTAAAACTACTTTTAGCCTTTGCTGCAGCAACAGGAACAAGAGGATAAAAACGTCTTACTTCTTGAATAAATAAGTGGATATAATCAGGCGTATTTTTTAATTTTACTCTTTCGTGAGGAAATTGGGATAATGCCATTACAATGAAATTAATATAGATGGAAATCGCAACAATAGGTCTTAAAATATTAATAATCTCAACTGCCACTGTTTCTACATCTAACAAACTTCCATCTAAATCTTTATAAAATACGAATTGATGTAATATCGATTCACTTTGTACTTGTACTTCGTTGGAGCGTATTTTTTCTATCAATTTCTCCATCTTTTTTTCCAATTGATTTCTTTTATTTCTACCTATCCAATGTTGCAAGCCAAATGCGATAGGCGTTTCAAACATCGCTCCTATTTCCTTCATCAATATATCCGTATCTTTTTCATGGGGAGGATACCCAATCCATTTAAATGACGCTTTACAAAACAGCGTTTTCATTTCTTCATAAAAAATAATTTCTGTTTCTTTACTCCATTGATCTAATGCTTTTTCCCATTCAAGTTTTGCAATATCTAAAAACTCATTTATTTTTTCTTTTGTCATGACATTCATAAACATTTTTTTGCGATGTCGATGAGCTACTCCATCAAGGGTTTGAACGCTATTTTTCCCGAATAAGGTTTCAATGATGCGGTTTGGAACAGCATCTTGACGTTGAAATTTTGTTTGATCATAAAACAATTGTGCCGCTTCTTTCCCACCCATGCATATCGCCTTTTTCCCCAATATTCTTGTTTCAAAAATATTGGTTTGCAAGCTTTTTCTGCGATTTAAAATGTATTCATACCCTTCTTTTAAAAGTGCTAGGCTATGATCAATACCTTCATCTCTTGGAATTTCATTGATATTTTCCATTGTTGCACCTCACAAACAATATTTGGCTATATTTATTTTGTTACAGGTTTTATATTTCATACAGAGATACAACAATTGCTAAACTAGACTGACAAGTAAAGTTTCCCTTATCCAACATTATATCGATATAAATCATTCATTCGATTTTCGCTCATTATCAAATGAAATAAAGGTCCTTCATATTCCAACTGCAAATTCGTTAAACACTGTAAATCATAAGGGGAAATCAGAGAAATCGGTTTATGAAATTCGTAATTCGCCCCTTCTTTTAAAACGTGAGCAACAAATTGAGAGCAAAAATAAGCATTTTTTCGATGTGATGGTTTATTAAAAGTGTATGTAATAAGCCCTGTTAAATTGTATTTATATTTTTGTTGTTCTGCTTCAATAGATTTTATGATTTCTTTCATACGAGCAATTTGTTCTTTTGTAGCCCAAATGCTATATACAGCTCCTCTACTTTTTAAAAAAAGCGTACTACGTAAATCTTCCTTTACAAAACCGCCGATAAATGGATTATTTGGATATTTTCTTCCAAAACTGTACACTTCCTGAAAATTTGAGTCAAATGCAATGGATGCATGATTATAAGTTTTTTTCGTATAAAGCTTAATCATTCTCGTAAAAAGCGTTCCAGTATCGGTAAATAATAAATATACTTTTTCCATCTCGACTTTCTCCTTTGTAAATATACCTCCATTCTAACGACATTACATACACCATTAAACCGCCCGAAGAAATATATTCTTTTCAGTCTTAGGTCGTATTTAATCAATATGTAATGAATTGCAATGGAAATAATATTGTTTATTTGAGATGGATAAATCATAAACAGCGCAATAGTTGGAGAATAGACCTACAAATAGGGGATTGTTATGGAAGGGAATGGGCATATTGTGTTCATCTCTTATTTGTCATTTTCCTATTTGATAAAAAAATTGACCCGGAAACTAAGTTCCGGGCCTCGATTTCACAAATCACGACATGAATTCAGAAACTCTTCGGTGTTACTCCATATTCAATTTACTTTTGAACAATGGACTTTCCTTCACCTTGACGAGTTTTCGGCGGAGTGTCAGAATCAAATTGGTCTTTGATCTTTTCCATCGGGAAATCCCTCCTGTTTATCATGTCGGATTGTCTTGTGAAATCATTATTTATTATGACTGCTTTACAAATATTTATACACAAATCGCTACTTTTTTGAAAAAATATCTGAAAAAAACCCGGAAACTAAGTTCCGGGCACTTTCACTAGGACGCCATGATGCTCTTTAATACTGCCTTGCCTTCGCATCCGTTCTCAAAATTTGGTTATGAAGTGATATTTCCGTTTGACCGTTAATTTGAGATTTTTGATATTTCGGCTTTAAGTTTTGATTTCGAAGAGCTTTCGGAAAAACTTCCTTCTTACTCATCGGCAATCACCTCTTTCATCATGGTCGATTTCCTTAGTGAAATCATTGTTAGTATGAAAAATTCAGCAAACAACTATGCTTTCCTAATATTTTCATTTATTTTGCAACACACTTAGAATGGACATAAAATTTCTTCGACACCATTTGAACATTTTTTTCGTCGCTCCATATTTTATTAAAGAAAGGAGCGATGTGGTTGATCTCAATTGAACCCATTGAATTACAAGGACATATGTACACTGCCGTCACTGTTCACTTGCCGAAAACAACTTTATTAACAATCTCGAATGAAATTGGGTACATTATGTGTGGTGCGCTAGATGTTGAACTATTGAACACTCGGTTAGCTGACAGAAAAATTATTGCAGGTCGTGCAGTTGGGGTAAAAACCATTGATGAATTATTAAAAGCTCCGCTCGAATCTGTTACAACTGAAGCCGAAAAAATGGGAATTGTTAAAGGAATGACCGGAGAAGAAGCATTATTAAAAATGATCTAAAATTTTACAAATTGAAAGGAGGTTCTACTTGTTGATCCTCCTTTTATCCGATAAATCGATTAAATTGGTGTTTTTGTTCAACTAATGAAATAACATCTTCGCAAATAACTTCAGCTGATCTTGGGCAATATATTTCTTTCATATTATCAATTAACCGGTTTCGATGGTTTTCATCTCCAATTAGCTGAAGTACAGACATAACTAAATCATCAGGTTGATTCACAATAATTGCCGCATCCTTAGACTGAAAGTAATTTGCATTTTCCAACTCTTGACCAGGCACTACTTGATACAGCAACAGCGGTACTTGAACAGCTAATGCTTCACTTAACGTAATTCCTCCTGGCTTTGTAATCATTACGGTAGCCATTTTCATCATTTCATCCATTTTGTTCGTGTACCCAAATATTTTAACATTTTGATTTTCGGAAAATTTTTCTAATAGATTATTTTTCAACTCCTCATTCTTCCCGCATATGACGAGTATTTGATTATTGTCATGCTGCAATAATTTCTCCATAATTCCTTCAATATCTTTTATTACTCCATAAGCTCCCGTTGCAATTAAAATTACAGGCTTTTTTGAATCTAAACCATAAGATTCAAGAAGATCGTTTCGGTCCACTGAGCGTTCAAACTTTTCTTCAATTGGAATTCCTGTGACCTTAATTTTATAATCAGGTGTTCCAGCGTTTATTAAATTTTGTTTTAAATCTTCAGTTGCCACATAATATCGGTCTATATAATCATGAATCCAATTTTTATGAGCTTGAAAATCTGTAATCACATTTACAATGGGTAATTGAATACCTGTTTTTCTTTTTAATTCTGGTACAACTCGCATTGGAAATGTATTCACTATAATATCTGGCTTTACTGTCTCAACCATTCGCATCAGTTTTTTCATTCCATAAGTATTCATAAATTCAATATCGAAATACCTTTTATTTCTTCTACCTCCATAATATAGTAATCCATAGATTTTCCGACCATAATTAAAACTCTTTATATATAAATATTTTGAAGCCTTTGTTAATAATGGGTGAGAATCGTAGTAAAGATCAGATTCTATTACATCTGTAATGCCATAGTTAAAGAATGTATTTTTTAAAGTATTTGATACTTTTAAATGACCATTTCCATAGCTCCCCGTTAATAGCAGAATCTTTAAATCCCTCTCCACAATATCACCCTCACACATAAAATCCATCGTTTTCATTTTATTTAAACAATATTGAATAGGTAATCATTCCAAAAAATAATACTTATTTTTATAACTTATGCCTAACAATACGTAGTTAATGTGCAAAATTTTCTATTACACATAATTGATTTTCAAGCAAAAGAAAACTTTATTAAAATTTTATTCTGTTTAACTAGAGTCACCTTATTTTTCATTCTTTTGGAATGAAATTCAAACTTATGAATATACATGAATATAAGATTTTTTATGAACTTGGAAAACTAATATTAGAATCCATATATTTAAAAATTTCTACTTCAAATTTGCTGAAAGATTTGAAGTCAACATAACGGTTTAGAAAGGAAGGGACGATATGAATAAAGTCTGCGTTATCATTCCCGCCTTGAATCCAACTCATGATTTAATCGATTATATATACGATTTAAAAAGTCATAATGTTTCACAGATTGTCGTAATTAACGATGGAAGTATGACTAGTTGCAATGCAATATTTCATCAAATTGGATTAATACAAAATTGCACCGTGCTGACTCATGAAAAAAATAAGGGCAAAGGTCGTGCATTAAAAACCGCATTTCAATACGTTTTGAAGCACTGTCATGTGGACGGGGTGATAACTGCTGACGCAGATGGTCAACATTCCATTGAAGATGTCATCAACATTGCTGAATTACTCAGTGATGTTCAAGATGCCATTCTTCTTGGCGTCCGAAATTTTGACCAAAAAAATGTCCCGATTAGAAGTTATATTGGAAATAAAATTACTAGTTATTTATTTACAGCATTATTTCAAATTCATCTTCAAGATACGCAAACAGGCCTTCGTGGCATTCCTATAAAAATACTTCCTTCACTCCTTGCTTTAGAAGGAGAACGTTACGAATATGAAATGAACATGTTAATTGCTGCCGCCAAAAAGAAAATTCCTATCAAGCAAATCCCTATTCAAACTATATACATCAACAAAAATAGAAGCTCTTATTATCACCCTATAAAAGATTCTTTAAAAATTTTTACAATGATTATTTCTGGAATTTTTGCAAATAAGAAGCTGGATGAAGGTGAAGAACATGGTATCTAATTTTTACGGTAAGTTCTTCCTAATCTCTCAATGGATTATTCGTCAAATATACCCTACCTATAAAGTAGAAATTCCTGAAAATACTCAAGAGCCTGTTGTTTATATTTCACACCATCAAAATCTTTTTAATCCATTTATTATATATTTATGGTTTCCGAAAAGTTTGCGAACTTGGATTTTACATGTTTTTTTAGACCGTAAATCATGCTATCAACAATATGTGGACTACACATTTACAAAAAGAATGGGAATGAATAAAACAATCGCAAAACTATGTGCATATCCCCTTTCATTTATTATTTCTAACCTGTTGAAATCCGGCAAAGGCATTCCTGTGTATAGAGGATCTAGAAAAATAGTAAATACGTTTCAACTTTCTGTGGAAGCGTTGAAAAGAGGCGAAAGCATCGTCATTTATCCAACGATTGACTACACGAATACTTCCAACGAAACAAAGGCAATGTATGAAGGATACCTATATATTGAAAAATATTATTTTAAAGAAACTGGCCAACACGTTCGTTTTGTACCTTTACACGTAAGCAAAAAAAATCGACTGATTATTGCTGATGAGCCAATTTCATTTCAAGAAAATGAACATTTTTCAGAGGGTCAAAAAAGAATCGAACATTATATTCAAAACAAATTATATGAATTAGCCAAAAAGTGTGGGGATATAGAATAAAATACATAAAATAAATATTCTTTTCAAATAGCTCTTTAAGGAAGGCTATAAATTCGAAAAAGCCGTAAACATTTTACAATCGTAAAATGTCTGCGGCTATTTTTTCGAATGAAACGAATTGCGATTAGCCCTCAATCGGTTTCATGCAAGTTAATCACAACTACTAATGACTTAAAGCTTCACTTAATTTTCCTGTAATATTTTCAATGTCTACTTCAAATACTTCAGTTTTTGGCAAAGCAGGATAACCACCTTTTTCAAATTGCCAATGTGGATCGCCATATTTTTTCCAAAGGCAATCATAAAACCATTCTTTCTTTTGTTCATCTTCAATTCGATGAATCTTCCCAAATAATACGACGCTTGTATAAGCTAAAGCCGATTGACAAGCGTATTTCTTTCCAGGAACGATAGCTCCCATTTCACAAACTTCAATACTTACCCGCGGATTCTTTTTAACATTTTCCCAAAAATGACTTTCTCTTAAATTGCCTATATGCAAATACAATTTTTTCCCTTCTTCGTAAACGAAAACAAATGGAATGACATATGGATAGCCGTCTTCTCCAACTGTTGCAACATGAGCAACTTTCGCTTCCCGTAAAAAAGATAATGCATCATCAACTGAAATTTCTCTTTTCTTATTGTTTAAAATCCCTCTCACTTCTCCCAACTCCTTTCTATAAATATATATTCTAAATACTTCTTTAAATCCCTTTTAAAATAACAAAATTTTTATCATGATAAAACGTAGTGCATCAATTCCATTAAAATTCCATTTTCCAAATATATTTCAATATCCAAAAAAGTATAATATTATGGTACTATGAACTATAGGAAAGATTTTAGGGGGGAATAAAAATGGGTAGCAAAGCATTGAATACAAATGCCAAAATTACACCTGAACGCGTAGATGAAGCATTAGACATTCGTGACCGTTTAATTATCGAATTGTTAGTAAGCGTACTTGACGAAAAACAAGTTATTGAACGCCATATTTTAAAAGAGCGCCTTGCTAACTTAATTCAACTTTCCGATCACGATGATGAATTAAAAGAAACAATACATGCGCTTGTGAACAAGCTATAAAAAGGAAAAGGAGACGTCAAATTGGAACGCCTCCTTTTTTCTTTACTATTTTTCTTCATACAATTGCACAATTTTATTTAATTTTTCTTTTAAAATATCCATGTGCACAAATCTTGCTTCTCGAATAAATTCTTTTCCTTCCACCAAAAACAGTAGTACAGGCACTGTAAATATCGAAAAGCGTCCTGCTGTCTCCTCCACTTTATCTACTTTTATATACCCAAAAGCGATTCTAGGATAATTTTTTAACATTTCCTCTACCCGAGGAAGTAGTGCATGACAAACCCCGCAATTCATTCGTGAAAAGTAAAGAAAAGTGAGTGGGTTTCTTTCAATAAAAGAATTAATTTCATCCAACGTAGATAGCTCAATCATAATCTCACCAATTGTTAATAATATTTCTTGGCCAAGCATATCATTTTCCAAGAAACAGTGGAAGGATGACGAATTGGAAAGTGCACTTCTTTATATGGTGTTATTAAGATATTTATCTGGAAGTATCGAATTATCAATTGCCACACTGATGTGGAGGTCCAATGATTTAGAAAAAGCATTGATGCTCAATTCAATGTTAGCGTTAGTTGGTCCAACTATCTTAATAGTGACAACTGGAATAGGAATTAGCGGACTTTCTGAAAAAATTTCTTTCTTAAAAATGCTTTGTCTATTTTCAGGCATCGTGCTCATTATTATCGGCATGAAAATGAAATAATTCAGGATATTATCTGAACCAGCCTTTTCTTTTAAACCACAAGAGCATCGATATTCCAATGAGAAACATGATAAAAAGAATTACAAAATAACCATATTTCCAAGATAATTCAGGAATGTTTTTGAAGTTCATCCCATAAATACCCGCAATAAATGTTAATGGGGCAAAAATAGATGTAATAATTGTCAGTAGTTTCATGACATTATTGGTTTGATGTGCATTTAAAGAAATAT
>SMEK01000529.1_pt1 | contig 13969 bp, 13 predicted proteins | sample 2456371 | NCBI WGS metagenome assembly SMEK01 (sample SAMN10132590, study PRJNA489261) | soil metagenome | isolation source: day1 antibiotic-loamy sand soil ammended with composted manure from dairy... | place: USA | collected 2015-04-01
TCGGTTTCAACAGGCAATTTTTCATCGAAGGGTTGCAAAACCGCATAATCTCGCCTGGCAGGAAAGTTGAACTTGACATTCAGCTTTGCCTGCGCTCCAGTCTGGAATTATTCCAAATTATCGGCCATATTGGCGCCGTCACAGCATCGCCGAGGCATAACCCATGCGACTTACCCGCCAGACAAACTATGCCATGCGCATTCTGATGTATTGCGCGGCCAACAATGACCGGCTTAGTCGCATCCCGGAGATCGCCCACGCCTATTCGGTGTCGGAACTGTTCCTTTTCAAGATTCTGCAGCCGCTGGTCGAGCAAGGCATGATAGAGACCGTGCGCGGACGCAATGGAGGCGTGAGGCTCGGCCGGCCAGCGGACCAGATTACCCTGTTCGACGTGGTCCGCGTCACGGAGGAAAGCTTCTCCATGGCGGAATGTTTCGACAGCGACACGGACTGTCCTCTGGTGGATTCCTGCGCGCTCAACTCGGCCTTGCGCGAGGCGCTCAACGCTTTCTTCAATGTGCTGGCCCGCCACACCATAGCTGATCTGGTCGCCGAGCGACCGGAAATGCGTGGTCTGCTAGGAATCGAAAAGCTGGCCCACCTGCCGGCCGCCTGAGCCTGGAATTCAGGCGCGCGCGCCGAGATTCGGATTCACCCCTGAAAGTACTGCCGATTGTGGCAACACGAATGGCGTGTTGCCGGCCGGGACCGCGCCCACCTTAAGGCGACAGCCGAAAACCTTTTCCAGCGTGGCATCGTTGAAAACCTCGTCCGCGGGTCCGGCGGCGGTCAATTGCCCGTCGTGCATCATGCAGATGCGCCCGGCATAGAGGGCGGCAAGATTGAGATCGTGAAGGATGGCTACCACGCCGCCGCCGCGCCGGGCGAAGTCGCGCGCTATGTCCATGATGCCGAGCTGGTGGCGAATATCCAGGCTGGAAACCGGCTCATCGAGCAGCAGATAGCGAGGGCGGCCTTCCAGCACCGGCGCCCAGACCTGGCAAAGCACCCGCGCCAGTTGCACGCGCTGCTGTTCGCCCCCAGACAGTTCCTGGTAGAAGCGTCCGCCGAAGCCTTCGAGGTCAACCTTGGCGAGGGCGCGTTCGGGCAACGTCCGTTCCTCGTCTGCCTGCGCACCCGAGCGGCCCCCGAGCAGGCCGAGCCTTACGACCTCATGGACCGTGAAGGGAAAGCCCAGCGCGGTCGCTTGAGGCAGAACTGCACGAACCGCCGCCGCCCGCGCAGGTTCCATGCTGGCCAGGTTCTGTCCGTTGAAGAAGATCTGGCCGGAATAGGCAAGCTCGCCCGATAGCGCCTTGAGCAACGTGCTTTTGCCCGATCCATTAGGACCGACGATCGCCACGATCTCCCCCGGCCGCGCTTCGAAGTCGATATCTGAAATGATCCGCCTGCCACCGATCGTGACAGTGATGCCTCGTGCCTGGATCATCGCGCTCCTCACAAATCCAGGATGCCGCGCTTGCGAAGCAGGATCCACAGGAAGAACGGCCCGCCTACCGCTGCCGTGATGATGCCTATCGGCAATTCGGCCGGTGCTACGACAGTGCGGCTTACCGCATCCGCCAGCAATAGCGCGGCCGCGCCAAGCAAAGCCGAGGCTGGCAACAGGTAGCGATTGTCGGGGCCGATCAACAGCCGAAGCAGATGCGGAACGACGATCCCGATGAAGCCGATGCCACCACTGACGGCGACGGCTGCGCCGACAGCGGCCGAAACACCGACTATGGCGAGATATTTCACGCGCTGAACGTTGATGCCAAGATGGGTGGCAGTTGCTTCGCCAAGCGCCATGGCGTTTAGCCCGCGTGCGAGCAAGGGCGTGGTGGCCAATGCCATCGCCATGACTGGCCCCGCCGTGCCGATCTTCTGCCAGGTCGCGCCAGCCAGGGAACCGAGCTGCCAGAAGGTCATGTCGCGTAGCTGCCGATCATCAGCCACAAAGATCAGCACTCCGGTCAGCGCCATGGCCAGGGCCGCCAGCGCAATGCCGGCAAGCAACATGGTCGCCACCGATGTGCGCCCCTGGCGCGTTGCTATGGCGTAGAGTATCAAGGTGGTCAGCAAGCCACCGCAGAAGGCCGCCAGCGGCAGTGCCGCCAAACCCAGCGGCGCCACCAGCGGTGCCAAGACCCCGCTTCCCAACACGATCACCAAGACAGCACCAAGGCCGGCGCCGGACGATACGCCGATCAGACCCGGATCGGCCAGCGGGTTGCGGAACAAGCCCTGCATCACCGCCCCCGAAACGGCCAGGGACGCTCCCACCAGCATCCCCAGAACAGCCCGGGGCAGTCGTATATCCTGGATGATGATCCGGTTGCGGATTCCTGTTGCATCGTCCATCCCGTCACCGCTCAGCCAGTGGCGAACGAGCTCCAGCGCGGAGGCGTTGGAAGCGCCTGCGCCCAGGCTTGCCAGCACGATGACGACCAGAAGCAGTGCCAGCACGACAATGGTGAGCCGGGCGCGCGCGGAGCGGTCCCCTGCAATCGGCGCGACTTTGGCTGGCGACGGGGCGAACGGCTGCGCGACCATTTTGCGATGTTCTCAGCCGCTCTTGCCGTACAGAGCATCGGCAAGATCGCGGATGGCATCGGCGGTACGAGGTCCGAAACCCAGCAGGTAGCTGCCATCCATGCGGATCACCCGGCGCGCGGAGCCGGCCGGCGTCTGCCCTATCGCTGCATTGGAAAACAGCATTTCATCCGAAATCGGCGCACCTCCACCATCCATTACCAGTATGGCATCAGGTGCAGCCGAAATGACCGCCTCGTCGGAAAGCTGCTTGTATCCCGAAAATCCGTCGATGGAGTTGGTCGCGCCAGCAAGGCGCATGATCCCGTCGGCAGCCGTGTCGGTGCCTGCTGCCAGAATCTTGCCGCCCTGCATGGACAGGATGAAGAGAACGCGCACGCGCTTCTTGAGGGCAGCCGAGCGTGCTTCCGCTGCCCTGAGTTTGCCGTCGATTTCGGCAGCAAGCACGGACGCCTTGTCGTCCACGCCCAGCGCCCGCCCTACGATGCGGATTCTTTCCAATATGCCTTCGCGATCGTAGCGCTCCGGCACCTCGACATAGGGCACGCTCGCCTTTTTGAGCACCTCCACCGCTTCCTTCGGGCCGCTGCCCTGCAAGGCGATGATGCCTGATGGTTGCACCGAAAGCACTCCTTCCGGAGAGAGGGCGCGCATGTAGCCGACATCGGGTAGCGCGCTGGCTTCCTGGGGAAAGAGACTGGTGGAATCACGGGCGACGAGGCGCCTGCCCTCGCCGAGGGCGAAAACGGTCTCAGTGATCGCTCCACCAATGGCGACCACCCTCGACTTGTCGGGCAGGACGCTGACATCTTCCGCAGAGGCAGGATAAGCGAGAAGCATGAGCATTCCGCCCAGTGCAGCTGCGCGGACCTTGTTCAACCAGCTGTTCATTCCCTCGAACCTCTTCAGGCGGCAGTGGAGGCCGGCACACGCGGAAGGTTCTCGACCAGCGAGCGCCAGTCCTGCCGCTCGTCCTCGCCTTCATGGCGTTCACCGAAGAACTGGATGATCAGCCGGCCCTTGGCGTCATAGGCGTCAATTGAGGTAAGATGGCCTTCCTTGATGGGCCGCCGAAGTGCCCACACTTCCGCGATGTGGTCGGTACGCAGATGCAGATGGAAACTGGGATCCATCACATTGAGCCATGGCCCCATCGTCTTTAGTTCGGTAACCGGCCCGGTATAGATCTGGGTGCAGCCCCGGTTGCCGACGAAGCACATGATCGGAAGCTGCTCGGACGCGACGAGCGGAAGCATCGCGCTGACGACACTCCGATCGAGAGGCCAGGCATAATCCTCACCCACCGTTCGCACGGCGACATGACGGGAAATGCCGAGATTTTTCAGTATGCCATAGAACTGGTGGACGTCCTTCATGCTGCTCCAGCGGGTGCGCAACTCCTCGCGGCGAGAGAATGCCTCCACAGTGACTGCGTCTTCGGGGGCAGCCGGATAGGGTTTCGTTTCAACATTTTGCCCCTGGTCGGAGGACAGATGGCGCTCGACCAGGGCCCGGTAGGCTGTCACGTCCGAACCGGGGCGCAGATGGATCTTGTGAACCGCCTCGCCCTCCGCATCGAAGAACTGCAGGCTGTAGCGCACCATGTCGCCGTCGCGCTTTTCAACCGCGAATCCGTGTACCCAATGTTCGAAAAAGACCCTGAGATCGACATTGCTGCCGAGCACGGCCGCTGCAGCGGAACTGGCCTGCACCTCGCCGAAAGAGCCTATCGTCTCATGTACTGCGCTTTCATTGCGCGTCAGCGTCATCACCTCGCCCAGCGCCGGCAACTCGTCGAGAAGCTCCCGCACACGCGGTTCGATCCGCTTGGCACCTTCCCCGCAATGGGCGGCCACGAGCTCCGCCTCGGAAATACCGAGGTTTGCCGCAAGGTCGCGTTCGCGCATCTTCGGGTTATCGAGACGTGCCCGCCTTATTTCGTGCGGCGCCGGTTTGACGCGCTGGTCCATTATCCCTCTCCCACGAAGCTTACTTGTTGAGGATGAGCTTGCCCTGACGGGTAATCTTCAGGCGATACAGGGCGCCGTGATGCTCAATGCCGATCTCGTGCTCGCCCTGGAACAGGGAATTGGACGACAGGGTACGCATCGAAAGCGGAAGCCGCTCGACCCTTACCGGCGTCGCCTCCCGCCTGCGCGGCTGGTAGCCGAAACTGTCAGGGTTATGCCTGTTCATGGGGTTTGCTCCCGCTGTTTCACCGCTTGAAAAGAGAGGCTTCATTGAGCTCAATCCATTGTTGACTCGATTACTCATGTTTACTAGTCAGTGCAATACCGGAGTAAATGAGTCAACATTCAATTTCCGGAAAGAGACAACAGCGAGCGAGCACCATGCCAGCCAGCTTTCAACCGAAATTGGAGTCTGGAGATGGCAGATCGGGGCCGATGGGTGCGGGAATACGGGCTGGCGTATGCGCTTCTGAACAAAAGGAGGCTGGCAGCTCTGTTGGGTGGCGTGGCGCTGGCCACGCTGACAACGGCCGTGGCGCAAGCGCAGCAGGCGGATCAGACCATCAGCGCGCAGGAAGAAGACAGCTCAACGCAGGAGACGACGACCGACGCTTCTGGCGCTACCGTGCTTGACCGGATTCTTGTTGTCAGCCGCACCGGCGAAACGGCCATCGAATCGCTTTCCTCTTCAAGCCATATCGACCAGGAGCAGCTTGAGCGCCGCATGGCGACGAACGTCAATGACGCGTTCTTCGGGGTGCCCGGAACGGTTGTCCAGAGCGATGCCAGACGGACTGCCTCTTCCGTCAACATCCGGGGCCTCCAGGACTTTGGCCGCGTCCAGGTAATCGTTGACGGCGCCCGCCAGGATTTCAGCCGGTCCGGCCATGGCACCAGTTCCACATTCTGGATCGACCCCGACCTGATCCAGTCTGTTGACGTCACTCGCGGGCCGGTCGCCAATACTTACGGATCGGGCGCCATTGGCGGCGTGGTGATGTTCGACACCAAGGATGCTTCTGGCTTCCTCAGGCCTGACGAAACCTGGGCCACCTCCGCGACCGGCCGCTTCGAAACCAATGGCAAGGGCTGGACTACAAGCGCCACGGGCGCCTACCGGTTCAGCGACGATTTCGACGTGCTCGGGAACATCGTCTACCGCGACTACGATGAGTACAGGGATGGCGACGGCGACAGGGTTGCCGGCAGTGCTTTCGACGTCCTTAGCGGCATGCTGAAAACATCAATCCGGCCCACCGAACACAGCGAATTGAAACTAGGCTGGATTGGCGCGAACGACGATTGGTCCGAGGTGAGCAGGGGCGTGCCTGTTTCCGACCTCGAGATGAAGCAGAACACCTATACGGCGCGCTACAACATAACCGACGAGGAAAAGAGCTGGCTGGACCTGCACATCCACGCATCCTACAACAAGACCAGGCTGGACCGGACCTATCTCACCACCTTGAGCTTTGGGCAGTTCGATCCGGTCACCGGTCTTCCCACCGTTATCCCGGCTGGATCGAAAACGAACTACGACCTCGGCACCTTCAATTTCGACCTCTGGAACACCTCCCGATTCGAAACCGGCTCGCTTCAGCATGAACTGACTTATGGCGGCGACTGGGTGAGCGATGACATGGTCACGCTCGACCCCGGCGGCGGCCAGGACACCTATACGCCCTCGGGCAAGAGACGCGTCAGCGGCGCCTATATCCAGGACAAGATCACCTGGGACTGGTTCGAAGTGATCGCCGGGCTGCGTTACGACAGCTACAAGCTTGATAGCGATACCGCGAACAGTTCCGGCGACCGTCTTTCACCGCGCATTACGCTAGGCGTCACGCCTTTTCAGACCGCTGCGCTGAGCGGTCTGCAGTTCTACGGCACCTATGCGGAAGGATACCGTTCTCCTTCCATCACGGAAACACTGATGAATGGCATGCATCCCACCTGGGCAACCTTCCCCTTTCTGCCTAATCCGAATCTCAAGCCGGAAATCGGAAGGACATGGGAAGCCGGCCTCAACTATAAGGCTAATGACATATTGGAAGCAGGCGATGCCCTGCGTCTGAAGGCAGCCTATTTCAATAACGACATCGACGACTATATCGGCATGACCAACCTGCAGGCGGGAGGTCCGGGCTGCCCAGATCTCGGCCTTCCACCTCCGCCTTTTCCGGGCGGGCCGGGTTATCAGCCCGTATGCTCCCAGTACCAGAATTTCGCCAATGCCAGGATCAGAGGCTTCGAATTTGAAGGCTTCTACGACGCGTCATGGGGGTTCGCCGGGCTGTCCGCCTCGATCATCAACGGCCATACCGTATCTTACGCCGGCGTGCGCGAGGATCTGGCAACAATCCCTTCCAGCCAGGTGACTGCGCAACTCGGATTTCGCTTCTTCGAAGACAGGCTGACGGTTGGCGGCGAGGTGCAATACAACGGCAAGCCAAAGGGGAATACGCTTGCCGAAGACTATACGCTCGTGAACGCTTTCGCGAGCTACATGGCCAATGAGAACCTCAAGGTCGACTTCCGCGTCGATAATCTTTTTGATGTGAAGTACGCGAACCCGCTAAATGCAACTACGACCTCTGCCGTCTACGAGCCAGGCATCACGTTGAAGCTCGCCGCCACAATGCGGTTTGGAGGTTGAAGGGGCTGAAGACTTCCAACCGCACCTCCATCACCCTCGGCCTTTAAGGCCGCCTACGCCTTTCGCCGAACCGACTGCGTTTTGTCGGTCGCGAAACAGTTCACCCAAGCGACATCACTGGAGAGGATAGACGATGTACATAGCCATGAATCGCTTCAAGGTTCAAAACGGATCGGAAGAAGCCTTTGAGGCCGTATGGAAAGGCCGCAGTTCGTCACTGGCCGAAATGAAGGGCTTCCGGGAATTTCGTTTGCTACGGGGTCCGAAGGACGAGGCCGAGGGCTACACCCTGTTCGCCTCGCATACGATCTGGGAAAGCGAAGCGGATTTCATAGCCTGGACGAAGTCTGAAAATTTCCGCAACGCCCACAAGAATGCAGGCAGCCACAAGGTTCACTATCTCGGCCATCCTCAGTTCGAGGGATTTACCGTGGTTGAAGGCGCCTGAACGAAGCAGGCCGAGAAGGAGGAGCGACCAGCTTGCCTCCCTTCTCGGCTGTTTCGTACTGGCGGCGTCCTGAACCCATATTCACCGGCTGGGTTGGAACCGTTCCAATGCAGCAACAATTGGCCGCCTCATCCCTGGCGGCATAAGCAACTAAAAACAAAAGAGAATTTGTTGATCGGGGAGGCAACGGCATAATTGCCGTTGCCTTTTCTGTTGCCCGAACGCCACGCTTGCACCCTCACATCCACCCCGGCCGTAAAAAATCACGGAAAGTGATCAATTGATGTTACAATTCGTAACAAAACAAAAGAGGTTGGGACGGGATAGTGATTCGCATCCAGCAACCACGATTCTCGAGGTTGACCGGCTGGTCTCGCGCCAAGGCAGAGAACCCTCCCCTGACGCCAGTCTCATCGATGCGGAACTTCTGGGGCCTCATGCGGGCCTATTGGTTCTCGGACAGTTGGAAGGAAGCGTGGGCCCTGACGCTGGTCATAGCCCTGCTCACGGCGCTGTCCAGCAAGGCAGGCGTGTGGTTCGCGGAAGCCTCTGGCGAACTCGTCAATTCAATCGCCTATTTTCATGATCCGGATAATCCTAATCCGCTCCGTTCGCTTCTCACCCATGCAGCATTTCTCGTGGCGCTGGTTGTGGTCAAGGATGCCGGCATAACCGCAAGCCGCAGTTTCGTATCGGCAACCTTGCACCGAAAATGGCGCGGCTGGCTCGACAGGCGCTTCAACGACGCCTTGCTTGACACCAATCATTCGCATTTCCATGCGCAGCACAGCCCTAACGGCAAGGCCCCCGACAATATCGACCAGCGCGTCCAGGAATCGATCAAGAACATGACGGGCGGAGCCATAGGCCTCGCCATGGGCGTGATGGCCGTTGCCACCTCGCTCTTCTTTGTCGGGCAGAAGCTGCTTGACACCTCGACGGAGGTGGAGGGCCTGGCGTTTCTGGGCGCTTATGGCGGGGCCATCCTCGCCTTCGCCGCAGTCGCCGCCTATGTGCCCCTCAATACATGGATCGCGGTCAGGCTTGGCAGCATACTTGAGCGGCTTTCGGTGATGATGCAGCGCGCCGAAGGCAGCTATCGTGGCGAATTGACGACCCTGTTGCGGCAATCATTCCATGTCGCCGCCTCACGCGGCGAAGATGTACAGAAGGCCATGCACAGGCGGCTGTATGCCGACATCGACCGGACCTGGTCGCGTCATATCGTGGTCAATACCAGCTACGCGGCCTTCGAACGCGTATACAATTTCGTCGGGGCCCGCATCGTCGCCTACGGTCCCGGCCTTGTTCCTTACATACACGGCAAGATCGACCTTAAGGGCTACATCACCGGGGCAGAACTGGTGAACTCCCTCATCAGCCAGTGCTCGTGGTTCATCCACGTCATGCCTGCCATCGCAACGCTCCGGGCAAACAGCCGCCGTGTGATGGACGTCGCCATTGCCATCGAGAACGTGCAGCGCCCTGCCGAATTCTACCGGCAAAGCGGGCGCTCCGAATTTCGCTACACCCGCCAGAACCCGGTTTTCGGCCTCACGGTCAGCAATCTTGAACTGGCGCATCAGGGACATGACGCCAAGCCGTTCCTGACCATCGAGCGGCTTCAGTTCCGGCGTGGAGAGTGGGCTTATCTGCGCGGTGAATCGGGCTGCGGCAAAAGCTCGTTCCTCAAGGCCCTGAACCGCCTGTGGCCCTACGGACAGGGCAACGTCGTTTTCCCGGATGGCGTCAGGACCTTCTACGCCGCGCAGGAGGTTCGCCTGCCTCCCGTCTCCCTGAAGGAACTGGTCTGCCTGCCGCACCGCGCCGACGAGCACAGCGATGCCGCAGCCGCGGCCGCCCTGCACAAGGCCGGGCTCGGAGAGTTCATCGAAAATCTCGCAGACACCACCCGGGAGGGCAAGGGCTGGGATCAGGTGCTCTCTGGCGGCCAGAAGCAGAAATTGATCGTGGCGCGCATCCTGTTGCAGAAACCCGGCCTGGTTTTCCTGGATGAAGCCACTTCCGCACTCGATCCCGAAGGCAAAAGCGCATTCCATCAGGCGCTCAAGGACCATTGCCCCAATGTCACGGTCATCAGTGTCATGCACGAGGCCGTGCCACCGCGCTCGGCCACCGGCGAGGAATTTTACAACAGCGTGGTCACTTTCGCTGATGGCGTCGCAACCAAGAAGCCGCTTGATCCGCTGCCTTCCGAGATAACCAAGATCCTTGCGCGTCCGCCTGCCATGGAGGAAAGCTGGCTCCGCATTCCGCGCCTCAGGCTCAAGCAGAAGTAGACCGCGTCGGCAGCCGCACTGTCCAATCTAGTCGACGCGGTTTCCGTCCTTCACTAGGTAGGTCGGCCGGTACATGGTGACGAGTTCCTCCGCAGCCGTCGGATGTACGGCCATGGTGCGGTCGAAATCTTCCTTGCTCAGGCCCGCCTTGATCGGAATGGCAAGCAACTGCGCCATTTCGCCGGCGTCGGGGCCAAGTATGTGGGCTCCAAGCACCCTGCGGCTCGTAGCGTCCACGACCAGCTTCATCAGCATCTTTTCGCTTCTACCCGAAAGGGTGTGGCGCATTGGCCTGAAATGGGCGCGGTAAATTTCAAGTTCCCCAAAGCGCTTGGTCGCTTCATCCTCCGACAGGCCAACCGTACCGATTTCCGGTTGCGAGAAAACGGCGGTGGCGATCGTGTCATGGTCCGGCCGGGTAGGATTTCCCTTGAAGGCGGTTTCGACGAAGCACATTGCCTCGTGGATGGCCACCGGGGTCAGTTGCACGCGGTTGGTCACGTCGCCGATCGCCCAGATATTGTCCACGTTGGTGCGCGAATATTCGTCGACGATAATTTCCCCGACCTTGCCGAGTTCGACCCCGGCGGCCTCGAGACCCAACCCTTCCGTATTCGGCGTGCGACCTATGGCCAGCATGACCTGGTCCGCCACCAGAGTTTCGCCCTCTTTCACCACCGCATCAAGCCGTCCGTCGGCCCGCCGGTGGACCGACTCCAGAAGCGAATGGCAAAGTATGCGAATCCCCTTCTGTTCCATGGTCTCGTGCAGCGCCTTCCTCAGGTCCATGTCGAAGCGGCTCAATATTTCCGTTCCGCGATAAACCAGCGTCGTCTGCACGCCCAGGCCGTGGAAGATATTGGCAAACTCGACCGCGATATAACCGCCGCCTTCGATCACGATCGCCTTCGGCAGTTCGGCAAGATGAAAAGCCTCGTTGGATGAGATGCAGAACTCATTTCCCGGCAATGCCGGGTGGGCCGCAGGGCGGCCGCCGGTGGCAACAAGGATCTGGTCTGCCGTAACGGTCCGCTTTTCCTTCTCGAGGCGGATGGTGTGCCTATCCAGCAGCGTGGCGCGCGTATTGAAGGTTTGGCCGCCGGAGCTTTCCACGTTCTTCTTGTAGAGGTTCTCCAGCCGCCCAATTTCGCGGTCCTTGTTAGCGACCAGGGTTTTCCAGTCGAAGGTCGCCTCTGGCACGGTCCAGCCATAGCCTGCTGCATCTTCGAACTGCTCGGCAAACTGTGAAGCATAGACGAACAGCTTTTTCGGCACACAGCCGCGAATGACACAGGTCCCGCCGAAGCGATATTCCTCGGCAATACCAACCCGCTTGCCGAGCGCCGCAGCAACCCGTGCCGCCCTCACCCCTCCCGAGCCGCCGCCAATGACGAAAAGATCATAGTCATAGTCGGCCATGTCACGCTCCACCTTTATGGACTTGACCCACACCTATGCGCCCGGGGGGCAAAAGAAAAGCCCGGCCAAAATGCCGGGCTCATTGTTAGGTCATGCGCCGTTCAGTTTTTCGGCGCCTCGCCTTCCGCTGGAGCGGCATCCTGGTCCGGCTGCGCGCCTTCCGGCGCCGGAGCCTTGGCACCCGCAGCCGCAGCCAGGGTTTCGGCGACTTGCTGTGCAAGGTCGCGCGCGACGCCGTTCTGCCAGATTTCGGCCGCCCTCATGACGTCCCGCACAGCCAGCGGTCCCTTCTGCAGAAGCGTCTTGCCTGCCTCAGACTGATAGAACGCCGCAATCTCCTTGAGGACATCTTCCGGAAACAGTTTGGCGTAGGCTATCGCCGCTTCCTTCTCGAGATCGGCGCGGCGCGAAGCGAGCGCAAGGGCCTTTTCCGACACGGTCTGGGCGATCAGTTGCTCCATGTCCGGGTTCTTCTGGATGAGCTGCGCCTGCAAGGCTGCGGCGGCCTGCGGCAGGATATTGTCGAACTGGTCGGTTGCGTGCAGTGCCTGGATCGCGTCCTGCGCAGCCTGAAGATGTGATTCGGAAATGTCCTGCGCGAGGGCCGGCGACGACACCGCCACGAGGACAGACGTTGCAAGGGCTGCGAAGGAAAGGCGAAGCCTGGCAGACAATATCATGATTGGTGAAGCTCCATGTTTATCGGGCGGCCCGCACAATTTCGACCCCGTCGCCGCCGGCGATGATCGCCATGGACGCCAGCCCGATGAAAAGACCGTGCTCTACCACACCCGGGATGGCGTGAAGAGCATCCGAAAGCGCTCTTGGATCGGGAATGCGGCCAAAAGATGCATCGACGATGAAATGGCCGCCATCCGTGACAAGTGGTTCCGCTCCGTTCATTCTCAATGCAATCGGGCCGGAAAGACCAAGACGGGAAGCAGCAGCTGAAATCGCGATTTCCGTCGCGCGCAGGCCGAAGCGGTTGACCTCTATCGGCAATGGAAACCTGCCCAGCTCATCAACCAGCTTGGAGCGGTCGGCTATCACGATCATGCTTTTTGAGGCGGCGGCGACAATCTTTTCCCTGAGCAGAGCGCCACCCCCGCCCTTGACGAGCGTAAGCGCCGGATCGACCTCGTCCGCACCATCGATGGTAAGGTCCAATTCGGGCGTTTCATCCAGCGTGGAGAGCGGCACGCCAAGTTCCCTGCAAAGCGCCGCTGTGCGCTCTGAGGTCGGAACACCGACGATCTTGAGGCCGGAAGAGACCTTGCCCGCCAGCAGCCGCACGAACTCTTCGGCCGTGCTGCCCGTACCGATTCCGAGACGCAGGCCGTCCACGACATGGTCGAGTGCGTTGCGGGCCGCCTCGATCTTCATCTGTCGTGGATCCATCAGAAACGCCGCCCCTCGATATGGTCTGCCGGTCCCCTAGCATTTTTGCCGGCATGATCAAAGGGGTGGCAATTCCCCTCACTTGCCTCCATCGGTCGCACCGGCTATCGCCTCATCGCAAGCTTGGGAAGGTGTAGCAATGAAGCGACCGGTTATCGTGTTCGATCTTGATGGCACGTTGATCGACACCGCACCAGATCTTCTGGACAGCCTCAATCACTGCCTGTCAGGCACTGGTCTTCCCGTCGTGGACCAGTCGGACTTCAAGCGCTTCGTCGGCATGGGCGGGCGGGTCATGATCGAACGCGCGCATGCCGCCGCGCAAAGGGATCTCGCAGAAGCCGAACACGAGCGTCTCCTGCAGCTTTTCGTCGAGCATTACAGTTCCGGGATCCCCGGCAAGTCGCGCCCCTATCCCGGAGTGCCGGAGGCCATCGCCCGCTTCGAAAAAGCCGGCTACGCGCTGGCGATCTGCACCAACAAATACGAGGCGCACTCCGTGGCGCTGATCGAGGGTCTTGGCCTGGCCAGGCATTTCGCTGCAATAGCGGGTCAGGACACGTTCCCCTTCCGCAAGCCTGATCCCCGTCACCTGCTTGAAACCATAGAGCTAAGCGGCGGCGACCCGGCACGGGCCTTAATGGTTGGCGATTCGCAAACCGATATCACCACGGCCAAGGCTGCCGGCATTCCCGTTGTGGCGGTCGATTTCGGGTATACGGACAGACACGTCCGCGAGTTCGAGCCTTCCGCCATCATTTCGCACTTTGACGAATTGACCTTGGATCTGGCCGAACGCCTGCTCGCAGCGGCGCAGTAATGCCCACCCGCGAACTCGTCCCCATGAGCCACGAAAATGCGGTCTCGCCAAGGCAATGGATTGCAGGAATGGTGGGCGATGTAGGGATTGAACCTACGACCCCACCCGTGTGAAGGGTGTGCTCTCCCGCTGAGCTAATCGCCCGCCGTTGACCCGAAGGCCACGCGCGCCGCGATATAAGGGAGCGTCGGCGTCGAAGTCAACCGGCTTGTCGCCTCTGCCGTCACAAGGCGCGCCGCACCGCCTAGCTCGACGGAGTACGCACGGCCTCGGTGGCCATCAGCGCCTGCTTCAGCCGCTCATCGCGGCCATATATGTCGTTGAAATACTCCCCCTTGCCGGAGCCGTTCGGCCAGGCAGTGAAATAGGCCACATAGACGGGGATGTTGCGGGTCACCC
>SMEK01000581.1_pt1 | contig 13969 bp, 30 predicted proteins | sample 2456371 | NCBI WGS metagenome assembly SMEK01 (sample SAMN10132590, study PRJNA489261) | soil metagenome | isolation source: day1 antibiotic-loamy sand soil ammended with composted manure from dairy... | place: USA | collected 2015-04-01
GGTCGGGGGTGGTCTGGGGAGGGTGCGCCTGTGGATAACGGCATGAGGTGGAGCGAGCGGGCGAAAGTGCATAAGTGCATATCTACATATCTTTTGTGCATGGGGATGTAGATACGCGATGCAGGTGCTAGATGCAGAAACCGGCGAAAGTGAGTGCATATGCCGATATGCATTAGGTAGATGTGATCGCGTTTTTGAGGCGAGAGTAGGTCGGGAGGGGGTCGGGGCACCCGTAGGGTATAAGTAATAGTATATATATGTATATATAGATATGTAGTAATATAGAGACCTTCTGAGTGACTTTCGTTTTTAAGGGGTCGATCCCAGTGAAACCGGGAAAACGGCGATCACATTCACCTATTAGGTGAATACGGGTTACCCTGTGGATGAGCCTGTGGATAACTTTCAGGTCCACCGCTCTGCGAAGTCGATCAACAGGGCGCGATTTCCGATCTGTAGCGCCTGGTGTGCGAGCACGCGGGCGCGTCTGTAGGCGCGTTCGGCGGCGTCGTCGGAACCATCCAGGACGGCGCGGGCCGCTTCGCGGATGAGGGCGTGGTATCGGGCGGGCAGGGTGCTAGCGGCGGTGAGGTTGTTTGCGCACATGGGAGTGTCTTTCGTTTGTGGACTATCGGATGAGGGCGGATGCGAACATGAGCGCGAGCGCGACGGATGCGGCGCAGGTGACGATGCACGCGGCGATGTCTGCCCAGCGGTATCTGAGGCGGGTTCGCGTGGTCATGCCAGGATCACCGCGTTGATAGCGTCGCGGATGCGGGCTGCGATGGCGTGCTCGCGGGCATGGGTATCGGTGTCGCTGAAGTTGCCCGCCGTCGTGTGGAGGATCACGCTTTCGGCGTGACCGCGCGTGCTCAAACCGTCAATGCGGACGTATTCCAGGAACTCGCCGCCAATCCATGTCTCATCCGGCACGACAACGATGCCGTATCGCGGATCGGTGGGTGCGTACGCCGTAGCCGTGTCCACTCGGAGGACGGTTGCCACGATTGCAGCGGCGGCGTCGGGTGTCATGGTCATGATTCCTCCCAGAATCGTTCCTAACGGCCTACCTTTAGGCCGCCGCGCCCTAGTACCGTTGCGAACGGTTACGCCGCGTAGAACGCGCGCTAGGGCCGTTGTTTAGGTGCTTATGCGCCTTTACTGAGCACGCGCAAGACCTCGGACCATGCTTCGATCTTGGCGCGGTGACGTCATGCGAGTGCAATTCGTCCTGTGTGCGTTCAATGCGGATGCGCGCGTTGCTGACCCATCGGTTGATCGTCGCGCTGAGTTCGGCGTTGTCCATGATGTGTTCCCCTTAGAAAAGTGCCGGGATGGGCAGAATGGACGGGTACAATTCGGAAAGCCGGACACTGAAGCAATCCGCGTACAGACGCGCTTCACTGGCAAGCGCGACGACCGCCGGGCAGGGGTTATCCAGCGCGTCTTCGCGGACGACAACCTCGCCATCGTGCGCGACATTAGCGGCGAATTCGGTCCCACTGTCTGCCGTGACCCATTCGATAACGGACCCATCTTCGCGGTCCAGAATGAGTGCAATCACGTCGTCAACCATTGCGACGGTGTGCGCGATGGGCGAGTATCCGCATTCGTGGCATCCGATCCGGTAATCGGCGTGACGCTTGCATCCGTGCGCTTCCATCGTGACGTATGCGCGTGCATAGCCGATGGGCGCGACATGGAAAGCGTTGAGCGTGTCCATAATGTGTTCCCCTTAGAACGGTTCGGTTAGTGGTGCGAGAATCGCAGTCCCGCCTACCGGGATACGGCGTCGGCCTGGCATCGACCGATAGGCGAGACAATGACGCGCGCTTAGATAAGCGGGTAATTGATTAGTGGAGCCAGGCCGTGCGCCTCGCGTGCATCATCGTGCGCATACTCGCGGCACAGAATGTCACGGTCGCCGCGCTGCCCACAGGTGCACGACCAGGTGTAGAAGTCTGCTTCCCGGTCGGCTACCCATACGCGCACGGCGTGACCGGCTGGCATTGCAGGGACGGCCGTTGCTGCGGTCGCCGCGCTCACAGCGCACCCGCTGAACGGGAGAGATAGCGGCGAATCCACGCGGGAGACAGGCGCCCGCCGATAGCATCCCGCACGGAACGATCAATGCGGATCTGTGCGCCCATTGAGGAAATGACGATCACACTGTCGCCGTACTCGGTACCTACGAATTGGATGCGCTCGCGCGCCGACGTTGCGCCCGTGCTATCGGCGATAGTGCCGACGTATTCGACAGGGTAGGAATACTGCCCGGCGATGCCATTGACGCGCTTGCCGATGGTGATATCTGTGATGCTGTAGGTGATCGACATGATGCTCCTAAGTAGGCCGCTTAGCGCGGCATGTAGGCGATGGTCAGATAAGCGCCGATAGCGGCGACGATGAGGGCGGCGATAGTGAACATGGTCAGCGCACAATCCCCCGTGCGCGGACCCACGCGTCCCTATCCGGGTTGGACCCCGCATAGGTGGCAGACACGGCATCGAGCCTGCCGTTAGTGCGCAGATAGATAGCCGTTGCCAGGGACGACACGGGGCGCAGCTCATCCGGCCGCGTGTCGCTGTCGATCAGATAGGTGTGACCATCCGTGGCCACTACGTGCCACAGGTTGAAGCCCGGGCAGTAGCCGTCCAGGTTGAGCGGGCGGCGGTGAGTTGTGTTGATCGTGGACATGGTGTCTATCTCCGGTAGGTAGTGGGTGGTCAGCGGCTAAGCGCGGCGACGGCGTGGCGCTCACCGGCGAGCCATGACGCGCAGGTGTCGCACGGCGCATAGGTGAACGTCTCGCAGGTGTCCGCACAGTCATCGCCGCATGCGTTCACGAGGTGCCAGCTAGCGGCGTCCGGCGCGGTCATGGCGTCGATCACGGCGGCCGGGTAGTCCTCGCCGCGCTCGTGCGCGTCGATACCGGCGACGTACTGCATGCAGTCGACGCATACGGCGAACGTAGCGACAACCTCCACCGGCGCGGTAGGCGCGGCATCCAGGTACGTAGTACCCGTGCGCTGCTGCTGCGCCACGGTACGCGCGTCCCCCATGATGCGATCGTATGCTGCTTGCTGCGCTGCGCTGCGGTTGCTTTCCATGATGCGTATCCCTAGATCAGAAGCGGGAGGCGTGTCCCCCTGCACCAATCAAGTTACGCACTACATCCATATTTACCTAAGCCATGCGGACAGCGTTACCGAACCGTTACCCAACTACGCCACGGTAGCCACGGGCAGAAGCACGAAAACACCCGATCAGAGCATAAAAACGGGGGAAAGAAATCGAATTTGAGGGTGAGAAGACGCGAAGCCGGAGGCGAGGGCCGCCCTCGCGTAATTTTCTTCCCCACCCCCACCAGAACAGTGGGCCCTCGCCCCCTACTCCTCCCACCCGCACAGCGCATTCGCCCGCAGGATCACCTGCTGCACTCGAGCTGATGCTTCGGCCGCCGCGTCCTGGTCGCCACCCTCGGCTGCCGCCCGCACGTCAGCGAGCATCCCCTCCGTCTCGTCCGCCAGATCATCTCGCAGCCCCACGAACTCCCCCGCCGGCCCCGTCACCGCCCGCACCCCGGCCAGCTGCTCCCGCGCCGCATCCAGGTGCACCTTCGCCGCCGCGAGTCCCGCGTCGACCTTTATCAGCCCCACCGAGCCCACCACAGCCGAGTACGCCCCATGCAGCTCCGCGCAACCCTCCTTCAGAGACGGCCCCGGATCCACCGCGCAGCCCGTCAGCACCCCCACCCCGACCGCCAGAACGACCCCGCCGACACCGAACATCCGCACACCTCGAGAACTCATCCGAACATTCTGCCCCAAACCAGTGCCCCCTCGAGATTTTTCTTGCTAAGCTCGACACAACACGGGGCAATCACCCACTTATCCCACATTCACCTAACCGCTTCCCCGCTGCTTCGCAGCACATCGCAGCACATCGCACCACGCTTACCGGCCCATCAGCCGGCTATCACCACCCACCAGGGCGCCCCCACGCGCCCGCTCAGAGGGGAGCCCCATGAGGAGCAACCACCGCAAGACGAAGATCTGGGCCGCCGTCACGCTCGCCCTCGCCGCCACCGCGCTGGTCGGTTGCACGCCCTCCGGCGCCGAGCAGAACAGATCCGCCGACTCGCTCCGCCAGGAGTCGATCACCCTCCAGGACGGCCGCACGGTCCAGTGCGTCATCTACGCCTCCGGCTACAAGGGCGGCCTGTCCTGCGACTGGGAGGGTGCGCGATGACCCCCTACGTCAAGCGCCGCGACATCACCGTCGCCGAGGAGCGGATTCCGATCAACTACGGACTCGAGACCATCTCCAACTGGACCGCCAGCCTCTACGGAGACCTGTCCACCGGCGAGTCCGTCGCCCTCGAGCGCACGGGCAACACCTTCGCCGAGGCCCTCCAGAACCTCGAGCAGGCGATCGCCGACCTCGGCTGGGAGGTGAAGGGATGACCCTCCACTTCACCACCGCCAGCCGCTCCCACTACGAGATCGACGGCGACCGGGTGCGCCGTGTCCCCGATCTTCGCTTCTCCGATGAGAACACGCTCCGCGGTGACAACGAGTGGGCCGAGTTGCTCACGCACCCTGGCCTGGAGGTGGGCCGCCCCGCCGTGATGCAGATCATCCTGTCCGGCCGCGAGCACCCCACCCTCCGCACCACCAGCCCGATCGAATGCATCTGGCACGACGACAAGGAGACAGCAGCATGACCCCCACTTTTAATGTCGGCGACACCGTGCGCCGCAAAGAGTCCAACAAGAACAACCGCGCCTACGACGTTGGTACCAGCCCGTTCGAGATCACGGATATCAAGAATGAGTTCGTCGTCGACCAGAACGACCAGAGGCACGACCCCGACCGTCTCGAGCCGGTCGAGGAGCCCAAGTACGCCATTGGCGGCTACGTCTACGGCCACACGCTCTGGTCGTCGAGCAAGGCCAAGGCGTTTCTCAAGAAGCTCAACGACGCCGCAAGCACCCCCGCCTCCCAGCTCGAGGACATCAAGCAGACCGCCACCCTCGGCGAGCGGCTGAATACCCGCGACCGCCACATCACGCACATCCAGGACCTGGACGCCGTGATCCGCCGCCGCAACGAGACGATCGAGCGCCAGAAGGCCCAGCTGTCCGAGTACGCGGCGCAGCTGGAGAGCGTCTACACGAGCGGGGCCTTCCCGTTCAAGCCGCTCCGCGACCTCCAGAAGCGCATCGGCGAGGCGAACGCCGCCAAGGGCTTCCACGAGGAGGGTCGGGCCATCCGCGTCCTGCACGAGCTGAACTCTAAGTACGGCGGACAGCGCAAGGCAGAGGCGGATGCCACCCTCCGCAACTACTACACCGCCCGCCTCGCGCTGATCACCACCGAAGTCGCCGAGGCGATCGAGGAGCTGCGCAACGGCCGCGCCGTCAATGAGACATGGTACGAGAACCCGCCCCTGACGGCCGAGGCGCTTCGGGCCACTCAGCCGAAACCGAAACCTCTCAAGCCCGAAGGCATCCCCTCCGAGCTTGCCGACGTGGTGATCCGCTCCTTCGACTTCGCGCACGAGGCCGGCATCGACCTGGCCGCGATCATCAACGAGAAGCTCACCTACAACGCCACGCGCGCCCACCGACACGGAAGGAAGTTCTGAGGTGAGCACCTACGCCGACACCGAAGAGCGCGAGGACAGGATCCACGAGCTGAAGCTCCAGATGGGCGCCGAGCTGAACGCCCTGGACGGCGTGGGCTGCGACCCGTGGCGCCTGAAGGAGGACCTGTACGTCGTCGGCCCGCTCTCCACCATCATCGAGTGGGCGCAGGGCTGGCGATCCGAGATCGAGGAGCTGTCATGAGGTGCTTCACCCGCGCCTTCCTCGGCTTCGCCGCCGCGTTCTGGTTCACGCTGGCGTTCGCGCCCCGCGTGCGCCAGGCGCTCATCAACTACTCCGAGCGCCCGCTTCCCCGCGAGTGGGAGGCCCCGAAGTACCTGATCGGCGGGCGCATCGTCACCCGTGAAGAGTTCAACGAAAGGATCCCCGCATGACTCGCAAGACGATCGAAGAGATTCGCGCGATCAACGCCATCGAGATTGACCCCGAGATCGGATACAAGCTCGCGGCGGAACTTACTCCCGATCACGAAGACCACCTCAAGCGGTTGGAGGACTGGCTCAACAGCGGGAAGTTCCCCCACGCGGACGGGGTGCGACATTTGCTTGGGTTTGGCTACCGGCGCGGCGTGTACGACGCGCTGAAGAAGGGCCAGTCATGAACGCTGAGGCCCAGATCGCCGAACTGGCCGAGGCCGCCGGCGTCACCGTCGAGCAGATGGAGGAGTTCGCCCGCGCCATGCAGCGCCTCATGACAGAGCAAGACCGCCACGCGAACCCCTCCATCATCTACACCAACCGCGCCGCCCGCCGGGCCCGCGCACGAGCAGAACGGAGAAGGGTATGAGCCCCTACGTCCCACCCGCCACCGTCAACGCCATCAACTCCGGCGCAGTGCTGCGCTTCACCCGCCTCTCCGGCGACACGGTGCGCGTGACCCGCGCCTACTACGACCCGTTCGACGCGGACTACGACCACGAGGTGCTCGAGGGCGACTTCCTCATCGAAGACCTCCGCGCCGCGCTCGTCGCCGTCTCCGCGCCGGTCACCGGCACCCTCGCCACGGTCAAGCCGAGGCGGTGGTGGAACCGTGGATAGCCAGCAATTCGAGCCCGGCGATCACGTCTATGCCGGGTACGCGAGCCCCGACAAGGTGCACTGGGAGATCGAGTCCATCGATGACGGCTGGGCCACCATTCGCTCCCCCATGTCAGACCGCCGCAAGTACCTCCCGGTGACCTACCTCACCCTCCACTCCCGAAAGGACGCCGCATGAGCAGGCAGTCAACGCCGGTCCTCTACGCCACGCACACCACCGAACTGATGCGCATCGCCTTCTCCGGGTGGGACATCGCCGCCCACCCCACGCCCGTCGGCGTGTTCTACCGGCTCGAGAAGGGTGCGTTCTACCGCGGCGGCCCACTGCGCGGCTGGTGGTGGAGGCCCACCCTCGCCCAGGCGGTCGCCCACCTCCTTCGCGAGGCCCTGGAGCACCCCCGCATCACCAAGGCCAGGAGCGTCGCATGAGCGCCTACCTGGACCGCAACAAGATGGGCCCGGACCACCATGGCGGCGTCAGCGACCCCCGCCTGGTCCGCAAGCTCGACCTCCTTCCGGTCACCGCGCAGGAGATCACCCCGCAGGTCACCGACGCCGCGCGCCGAACCCTCGACAGCTACGCCACCCGCGCCGGGTTGAGCATCGCCGCCGCCGGCGCGCTCGGCGCGATGATCTTCGGCGACGCCATCCAGCACGCCGCCCACCACGAACTCAAGGAGGCAGCATGACCGACACCACCCCCTTCGCCCTCGTCCTCGACACCGAGACAACCGGCGTCGACCCGCTCGAGGCTCGACTGGTCACCGCCTTCGTGGGCGTGATGAGCCAGGACGGCACCATCCTCATCGGACAGGAGTTCCTCGCCAACCCCGGCGTGGAGATCCCCGAAGGCGCCGCCGCCGTGCACGGCATCAGCACCGAGCACGCCCGCACACATGGCCGCGAGCCCGGCGCCGTCCTCGGCGACCTGGGCGCCATCCTCTCCAGCACCCAGCAGCTCCCGATCGTCGCGTATAACGCCAGCTACGATCTGACTCTCCTCCTTCAAGAGGCCAAGCGGCACCTCCCCGAGGAGGGCGCCCGGTTCTTCGAGGACCTGCTGCGCGGCCGGGCGGTGCTCGACCCGCTCGTGCTGGACAAGCAGCTGGACAAGTGGCGCAAGGGCTCCCGCAAGCTCATCGACACCGCGGCACACTACGGCGTGGAGCTGAGCGAGGAGGAGGCGCACGGCGCCGCCGCAGACGCAATCGCCGGCGGCAGGGTCGCGATCGAGATCCTCAAGAAGTTCCCCCAGATCGCCCCGCCCCGCTTCTCCTTCCGCGAGCTTCACCACTCGCAGATCGAATGGAAGAAGGAGCAGGCCGCCAGCCTCCAGGCGTACTTCCGCGGCAAGGGCGGCAAGCCCGACGCGGTGATCGACGGTGCATGGCCCATCCAGGAAGGAATCGCAGCATGAGCGGATACAAGCCCGGCGAGAAGGTCATGACCCAGGACGGCACCACCGCCACCTTCGTCCGCTACCTCGGTGCGCCCTACGGCGGCGCCGCCACGCAGGCGATCATCCGGGTCGGCCTGGACACACGGGTCGTGGACCCGGTGAGCTTGAAGGAGGCGTCATGAGGCTACTCGTAGACATGGACGCTGTTATCGCGCACTGGGGCGCCGAGTACGATCGGATGCTCGATCTCGCTGGCGAGGCAGGCGCGGCCATCCCGCGCACGGAGAACCAGCAGCACTGGAACCTCAACATCGGCCGAACGAACGCCGAGCAGGCGATTATCCGTCAGGTCATGGAGGAGCCCGGCTTCTACAGTCGCCTCGAGCCCATCGAGGGCGCGAAGGAGGCGCTGAAGAACGCTGTGGCCGCCGGCCACGACGTGCGAATCGTCTCCTCGCCATACATCTCGAACCCGACGTGCGCCTCCGACAAGCTCAACTGGCTGGTCCGCCACTACGGCAAGCACTGGGCCAGCCGGCTCGTTCTGACCAACGACAAGACGATCGTGCATGGCGACATCCTGATCGACGACAAGCCGGAGATCACCGGGTCGATGGAGCCAACCTGGATGCACGTCCTGTTCGGCGACTACGCCTACAACCAGTCGGTCGACAAGTGGCGCGTCCACGTCTGGACGCCCAACACCCTGCTCAATCTGGAGGCACTACTGTGAAGCTATCACCCACCCTCATCGGCCTCGGGGGCCACCTTCGTTCAGGAAAGGATGCCGTTGCCGACCACCTCGTCGCCGAGCACGGCTTCGTCAAGCTCGGCATGAGCGACGCCCTCCACGAGGCCATGCTCGCGATCGACCCGATCGTCGACCCCGGCGACTCGGCTCGCGGCGGGATGCCTGAGACCTACTCCGAGCTTGTGGAGCGAGTCGGGTACGTCGAGGCGAAGACCGATCCCGAGGTCCGCCGCCTGCTCCAGAAGCTCGGCACGGAGGTCGGCCGCGACATGATCGGCGAGAACGTGTGGGTCAACATCATGGCCCGAAAGATCGACGATCACCGAGGTGCCGATCACCCGGTCGTGGTCACCGGGCTCCGCTTCCCGAACGAGACCCGGATGATCCGCGAACTCGGCGGCCGGACTGTCTGGATCGACAGGCCCGACCAGGCCGCCGGCGCCGCCGCGACCCATGCCAGCGAGAACTCCGTCAGCGAGGCGGACTTCGATGCCCTCATCGTCAACGACGGCACTCTCGAGGACCTGTACACGCAGGCTGACCGGCTCCTCGGCTCCTGAATTAGCCCACTATCCCGAAAGGATCCCCATGACAACCACCCTGAAGGCCACCGGCGATTTCCACGCCGGCCAGGCGCCTACCATCACCGTCTCCAGCGGACGTGGCAACAGCGACGACCCAGAGATCCACCTGATCCTCCGCGATGAGACCGACGGAGAATCCTCCAGGACGGTGATGGGCTGGTTCGACCGCACCGAGCTGCTCGCGGCTATCGACGCCGCCACCCGGAAGAGCGGAGCCGCCGCGTGAGCACCCTTCTCATTCACACGAAGTCCCTCTCCCCCTGCGGCCAGTGCGACATGACCATCCGTCGCGCCAAGGCCGAGAAGGTCGACTACGAGGTGATCCCCGGCATCGACACGCCCGAGCGCGCGGACGAACTGGCCGTGTTCAAGGAGCAGTTCAACCTCGCCGCCGCCCCGATCGTGGAGGCTCTCGACAGCGAGGGCCGCGTGCTCGAGCGGTGGGCCGGATTCCTGCCCGACAAGATCAAGGAGTACGCCGCATGAGCGACTACGAAGCCATCATCGAACCCGACGAGCGCGGGCGCTTCGCCTTGCGGAAGTTCACCGGCCACCACCCCGGTGCCCGGTATCGCGTGTACGTGGACCGCGGCACCGGGCGCGTGACGCTCGAACGCATCGAGTGATTCGGACAAAGGCGCCTCTGACAGCCAGCTAAAGGGGCGCCTTTGTCGCATCCGTCAACCCCAACAGCTTCTTCATCTGATGCGTGAAAATCCCCCGGTCGAACTCGTACTCAAACCCGCGCCCCCACACGAATACGCTCCCCCCCTTGACCAGAAATTCCACCTCACGCGCACCCTCAATGTCCTTCATAACTTGCCGCAATTCTTCCGCTTCTATCCTGTGTGTGTCTAAACTGACTCTGCGAGCTTCCTACAGGCTACCGACACTGGGGCGGTGGCACGGTGACTCGAAGTTACGGAACAACAACGAAACGGAGTGTCCCGTGCCCAAGATCACAGACCAAGCGCTCTCACCCGCTATAGCGGCCAGTTACAGCACCGACAAGGAGCTGTACGCCATCCGCTACAAGCAGGGCGGCCGGACGGTCTACTCCATTGCTATGAGCCCGGCGCAGATCGCCGCGTTCATCAAGAAGCCCGATCACACCAAGGCCACCCCCGGCAACCGCCGGATCCGCTTCCTGCACGCGAAGCAGTTTGCGCAGTACCTCATCCAGAACGAGGAGTGGGTCTCGCCGGCCGTCATCCTGCGTGCGCCCTCGATCTTCTCCTTCGAGGCGGACGGCGCGGTCAGCGACATGCAGTTCGGGGTCCTCAGCTACCCCGTGCGCAACGAGGGCGACATCCACATCCTCGACGGCCAGCACCGCATCCTCGGCTTCCATCTCGCCCTGGAGATGATCGACCTCGACCTGGACAAGGCGCGCGCCGCACTGGCTACCGCCCGCCGGGTGGACGAGGGCGAAGATGACGCGCGCGCGACGATCGCCCGCCTCGAGCGCGTGCGTGAGCGGCTGTACTCCGAGCGCATCACCGTGGAGATCCAGGTCACCGACGACGTAAAGGCGTCCAACCAGATGTTCTTCGACATCGCGGACAACCAGGTCGGGATATCCGCCTCCGTCAAGGCCCGCTTCGACACCCGCAAGGTGCTCAACCGCGCGCTCGAGCCCATCCTCGAGCATCCCCTCTTTCTCGAGCGGGTGGACCTGGAGGCCAACCAGCTCTCCCGCAACAACCCGAACTTCCTCACCGCCAGCCACGTCGCCGAGATCTCCCGCGTCGTGGCTCTCGGCCTGGAGGGGCGCTTCGGGCGCCGCGCCGAGAAGGAGATGAAGGAAGCGGTGATCGCGAAGGAAGTGAAGCTGTTCCTGGACATGCTCATCCGCGCCTTCCCGGTCCTCCAGTCGCTCATGAACGGGCAGACCACGCCGATGCTCATGCGCAGCACCTCCATGCTGTCCTCCGCGGTGTTCGTCCGCGTGCTCGCCGGCGTGTACCACGACCTGATCAACAAGCGCGCCTGGAAGGTCGAGGACGTGGAGACCTTCTTCACCAACCTCGCCCAGCACACCAACGCGCCCGCGCACGCCAACTCCATCTGGAAGCTGCACGCGCCAGCGGAGGCATTCCTCGAAGGCGCTTGGAGCCCCAGCGGCCGACGCCAGGACACGAAGGCGCTGTTCCAGGCCATCACGCTCTGGGCCGTGCTCGGCGAGCAGTTCGTCAAGGACGCGCCGCAGCCCGCCCCGGAGCCGGAGGAGGAGGCGAGCGACCAGGAGGCGCTCGAGCTGATCGACCCCGCCACGGCCAAGCCTGACCCCGCCACACTGGCCGCGGTTGAGGATATGGTCGCGGAGATCGCGAAGCCATCCAAGGCTCGCGCGAAGGCGCGCTCCACCGCCGGGAAGAAGTAGACTCCCCGCCACAGTCCCCACTGGGCAAGCAGGGGTTTGAGCCCCGTCCTCCACCGCTGGTGAGGGCGGGGCTCGTTTTTGCCCCTAGACTCCGCGCCCATGTCAGAGATTGTGCACTCCCGCTTCGGGCGCGAGATGAGCCTGGACGACCAGCTCATCATGGGCGCCGCCCGCGATCTCAGTCCCGAGGACGTGTCCCGCGAGATCGGCGGCATTATGTCGCCGGCGCGCGTCATGATCCGCACCCGCGAACTGCTGCGCTCGCCCGACTTCCTCGACGAGAAGCAGAAGGAACAGGCCCTCCTGCTCGTGCTGCGCAACCGCATCTACGAGCTTCAGAACGCCAAGGACCTCGACTCGATCAAGGTGCAGGCGTCGCTGATCAAGGACCTGCTCACCCAGATCGACAAGCGCTCGAAGGCGAACGAGCATGACCTGAACACCTTCAACGCCAACGTCGGCCGGTGGTTGGGTCACGTCGTCGACCTCGTGCTGACCTACATGCGCGGCGCAATGCGCGAAGACATCGACCTCGAGAAGTGGGACGCCTCCATCGAAGAGGCCCTCGTGATGGCGACCAACGAGATCGCCAAGCGGCAGGCGGTCGAAGCGTAGTGCTCGATGAGGCGGTAGTCGTAGACGGCGCCCTCTCCTTCCTCACCGCGAAGGCGAAGAAGCGCGCCTACCTCCACGACCCCGTGCTGTGGGCGCGCGAGTACCTCGGCATTCAGCTCTGGTCCAAGCAGCGCGAGATCCTCTACGCAGTCCGCGACAACCGCAAGGTCGCCGTGGCCGCCGGCCACGGTGTCGGCAAGTCCTTCGTCGCCGCGGTGCTGATGGCCTGGTGGATCGATGTGCACCCGCTCGGCGCAGACGAGACCGGCGCCCCGCAGACCTTCGTCGCTTCCACGGCGCCCTTTCAGGATCAGATCGAGGCGATCCTCTGGAACAACCTGCGGATCCTCCACGGGCTCGCGAAGCTCCGCTACGAGGCCGGCCAGGTCGACCACCCCCTGCCCGGCTACATCACCGGCGAGAACAAGTGGAAGACCGACGACGGCCTGCTCATCGGTCAGGGCCGCAAGCCACCGGACAACAAGACCGACTCGGGATACCAGGGCCTCCACGCCACCTATCTCCTCGCGATCGGCGACGAGGCCGCCGGCCTCGGCTCGGACATGATCGACGCGCTCGGCAACATCACCACCGGCCCTCACAACCGGATGCTGCTGATCGCCAACCCCACGGACCCCTCATCCGCGATGGCGCAGATCTGGAAGAAGCGCATGGAGACGTGGGTGCGGATGCACATCTCCGTCTTCGACTCTCCGCGCGTCACCCGCGAAGAGGGCTTCGACATCTCCAAGGCCCCCGCCCTCTCCGGCCAGGAGTACATCGACGAGAAGCGCGACGAGTGGGGCGAAGACGACCCTCGCTACATCTCCCGCGTCATGGGCCAGTGGGCCTTCGATGCCGGCAACAACCTCTTCACCGACGTGGACCTCGCCCGCGCCGCAGGCACCTACGTCCTCCCCGACCCTACAGGCGTCATTCACTTCGGCTGCGACATCGCTCGGATGGGCGCCGACGCGACCTTCATCTACACCCGCCGCCCCGGCGAGATCTGGGACGTGGACCCCGAGACCGGCAAGCCCACCAAAGGCACCGGCCGCCGCGGCGAGCAGATCCGCTTCCTGGACTCCTGGGTGAAGGCGCCGCTGATGACCGGCGACCTGTCTAACCCTGGCACCGCCGAGCGCATCCACAACCACGCCATCGGACTCGGAGCGAAGTGGGTCATGGTCGACGCGGCCGGACTGGGCTCCGGCGTCATCGACGGACTCGCCATGCACAACAAGGGCCACTACACGGTCATCGAGGTCTTCGGCTCCGCGGCGCCCAGCGACAAGCGCGCCTACGTCAACGCGCGCGCCGAGACCTACTTCAACCTGAAGAAGCGCATGTTCGCGCGCGAGATCGACCTCGACGAGAAGAGCGACTCCGACCTGTTCGACGAGATGCGAATGATCGTCTACGAGTACACCGAGCGCGGGCAGCGCAAGATCGAGTCGAAGGACTCCATGAAGAAGCGCGGCGTGAAGTCCCCTGACCGCGCGGACGCGGTGACCTACGCCTCCCTCGACATC
>SMEK01000534.1_pt1 | contig 13850 bp, 14 predicted proteins | sample 2456371 | NCBI WGS metagenome assembly SMEK01 (sample SAMN10132590, study PRJNA489261) | soil metagenome | isolation source: day1 antibiotic-loamy sand soil ammended with composted manure from dairy... | place: USA | collected 2015-04-01
AGTCTTTGCTTCGCACGGAATAAGCGGGATTTTACAGTGCCGATTGATACTTTCATTAAATTGGATATTTCAGCTAAAGAATATTGCTCAACGTAAAAATACCAAAGCGTCTTTTGATAAATACTATCTAATTGTTTCATTTTTTCCTGCACAATTTTAGTAATGACCACTTTTTCAATTTGTTCTTCTGTGGAAACTTCATTATTTGGAACCAATTCTAGTATTGGAACGTCTAAAGTTTCAGGTTGATTCATTACATACTTACTGCGGCGCACATTTTTCCGATAACGATCTCGAAACGTATTCATCGTAATGGTCGTAAGCCATGCTTTTACATGATCAACTTGTTCCACTTGCTTTTGGTTGCGGACAACTTTTACCCACACCTCTTGCATTAAATCCTCAGCTTCTAAAGGATTGCGCGTTAATTTTAAACATAAATGATATATATAACGATTAAACTCTTCGTAAACATCACAAATTTTACTCATCGTTCAATTCCTCCGTATTTAAGAGCTTTCTGTATACATTTTCCCAAAAATTTGTATTACACTCTATATGATTAGCTTTCAATTACATTACATTCCTGTAAGATTTCTATTATTGATTTCCCCTTTTTATTACCTTTCTCAAAATGTTCTGACATTCGCTTGAAATTTCCAATTCTATGATATACTAATTTTTAGAAAATTTTTTTGAATCGGGGGATTTATATGGACTTGCAACGTTTTCATGAGTATTTTGAAAAAAATCGCGAAAAGCATTTACAGGAGCTGTTTGAATTTTTATCTATTCCTAGCATCAGCGCACTATCCGACCATAAGCAAGATATAGAGCGTGCAGCTCAATGGCTAAAAAATCAGATGGAACAATTGAACCTTGAAAATGTATCCATTGACCAAACAGCTGGGCATCCTGTCGTTTATGGTGAATGGCTTCATGCTGAAGGAAAACCAACAGTATTAATTTACGGACATTATGACGTTCAACCAGTTGATCCATTGCACTTATGGAAAACAGAACCTTTCAAACCTGAAATCATTGAAAATAAATTGTATGCTCGAGGAGCGTCCGATGATAAGGGACAAATATTCATGCACCTAAAAGCAATTGAAGCACTTTTCGCGATTCTCGGTACATTGCCTGTCAATGTAAAATTCATTTATGAAGGTGAAGAAGAAATTGGAAGCGCTAACCTTCCTTCTTATATAGAGGAAAATAAAGATAAATTAGCAGCAGATTTCATTTTAATCTCTGACACAAATATGTATGGTCCAGGTAAACCGGCAATCTGCTATGGATTACGAGGACTTACAGGCCTCCAAATCGATGTGCGTGGAGCGAAAAGCGACCTGCACTCTGGTCTTTACGGTGGTGGAGTGCAAAATGCAATCCATGCGTTAGTAGCAATTCTTGATTCATTCCGAGATCATACAGGTAAAATTTTAGTCGAAGGATTTTATGATGACGTTCGACCACTATCAAATGAGGAACGTAAAGCCTTTGCTGACCTACAATTTAATGAAGAAGCATTAAAAGAGGAACTGGAAGTTAATGAATTGTTTGGCGAGGAAGGCTACTCCTATCTTGAAAGAACTTGGGCTCGCCCTACTTTAGAAATCAATGGAATTTTCGGTGGATTTTCCGGAGAGGGAATTAAAACCGTTTTACCAAATGAAGCAGGAGCAAAAATAACTTGCCGACTTGTTCCAGACCAAGATCCCGACAAAATCATTGCGTTAATACAAAATCATATTGAAAAACATACACCTAAAGGGGTAACAGTCACTGTAACGAAATTTGACAGCGGGGCACCATATCTTACACCTTTTGACCACCCATTAATTCAAACAGCAAGCAAATCGTATGAAAAAGTGTATGAATCCCCTACTGCATTCACTCGCGGCGGAGGATCTATTCCAATTGTTGCAACCTTTGATCAAATCTTAAATATCCCTGTCGTGTTAATGGGATTTGGTTTAAGTACAGAAAACTTCCATGCACCAAATGAACACTTCCACTTAGAAAACTTTGATAAAGGATTGCGTGTTCTTTGCGATTATTTATGTGAAGTTGCCAACCTCTCTTTGTAATTGAGTAGTAAAATTTTCGTTAAAACTTTTTCTCACTAACCTAAATTTTCCATAAAAAACGTTTAAGAATTTTGTACTGTTTAGACCCCTTATGAAAAGTCATGAAATTACTTTTATATTGTCAAATATTGTATACATTTTAGTATCCCTTTGAAGTTTATAATATAAATAGGGAAGAAATACCCAGAAAACCATTGTATTTCCAAGGTATTTCTTCCTTCCTTCAAAGAGAGGGGTAGAAAAATGAACGCTCAATTGTACCATTTAACAAGGTTGGAATCGCTCACAGGAAACCTTTTTATCGATGGCAAGTATACAGAAGCTATTGAGTTGGGTAAAGAACTATTAGAAACCGCTAAAAAAACCGAAGATATTAAGGCCACGATGAATGCCCATTTGAATCTTGCTTGTTGTTATTATTATTTAGGTGAAATTGAAATCGCTTTCCAACATATTCTTGATTATAAAGTTTTGTGTGATGAATTCGGAGACGATCGGGATAAGTATTACTTATATTACCTAAGTGCTTTGATATATGCTTATGAAGAAAATTTCGAAGAAGCAAAAGAAGCGATGAAGCAATGTATACGGATTGCACAAGAATTAGAAATGTTTTATTCAGTAAGCAGCAGTTTCAACTCCTACAGCAACTACTTATTGCATGAAGGAAACTATGAAAAAGCACTTCACTATGCGTTAAAAGCATTAGCCATTGCAAAAGAACATTGCCCTAGTGAAATATTATTGCAATGTCATATCTATTTAAGTATTGCATCAAGTTATATCGGTTTGAATGAATTATCGAAGGCAGAAAAAATTATCAATCATCTAGAGCTCAACCAGTATATCAACAACCTACCTCATGAAAAAGCGCACTTTCTCCATGTGAAAGCCACATTTCATCGTTCCAAAGGTGAGCATGATATAGCATTGCAATTATTACATAAATCTTTCAACATATATTCTGAATATAATAATCAAATGAAATTAAAGTCTATATTGAAAGTAATTGCAGAAATTTATGAATCCCTTGGCAATTATAAGAAATCTTACGAAGCGATGAAAGAATATTTAACAATTGTTGAAAAACTGTTTTCCACTCGCCTTTCATCTAAAATACGAGAATTGGATGTCAATCAAAGCATTAAAGCGATAGAAAAACGGGCAAATGTGGACAGTTTAACAGGAGTATATAATCGTTATTATATTGAAACAACATGTGACAAGTGGCTCAAAGAAATGAAAAAAACAGATGAACATATTTGTTGTGTCGTCATCGACATTGACTCGTTTAAAAATATTAATGATACCTTTGGCCATTTAATAGGTGATGAAGTGATTAAAGGGGTCGCACAGGCTTGTTTAAAGGTGGCTAATGAAGATAAAGAAAATATCATCGTCGGTCGTTACGGTGGGGATGAATTTATTGTCCTCTTAAAAGGATATCCTTCACATTCCATTATGGAAAGAGCAAAACAACTTTATAATGAAATTACTTCCTTTCAGATAAACTATTTAACAAATGAAATTAAAGTGACTGTTAGCATCGGAGTAGTATGTACCAATAGCATTCCATATGCTAAAAAGTTCACTCAAATCTTTAAAGTTGCCGATCAAGCTCTCTATATGGCAAAAAGACAAGGAAAAAATCAAATTGTCTACCTCTCAAATGAAAACTGTTAAAATACAAAAAGGCTGGTTCGCCAATGCGTCCAGCCTTTTCCAAACCTTATAAGCTAGTTATAAAAAATATAGGGGAGGTTTTATTGATCAGTCGAACAAATTTTAGGTTCTTATGAGCTTACATGATACTTTTACTAAAAGAGCAATTTTTTATACAGCAACTACATTTTTCGCTGTATTGTAATATTACTATAGCACCCCATCATCTCTTTGTACATCAACTCTCGAAATATGTCACATTTTTATCATATTTTTGTTCACAAATTTAATATTTTTATTTTTTCATCATTGCATTTTTTGTTACATATACAGGAATTTCCTTGCAACTAAACTTTATTGACATAGTTATGGCAGAGTTTATATGAATAACTATGTTAATTTATTGATATATGTAAACAAAATCAGACCGAAAGTTAACAATAATGAACTTTCGGTCTCATCATACTTTAACGTAATATCATTCCTACTCCGGCATAAATAATGACTGTGGCAAACACTGCTGTCATGTAAATTAATGAATAACCAAACATTTTATTTGCCCATTTATTCCCGTCCATTTGTCTATATCCTACTAAACTAATCCATAGCCAAATGCCGCCAAGCATTAGTGAAGAAAGCGTTAACCCCCAGCTTAACGGAACAAACAGAAAGCTCGTTAGCATGAGCAAAATTAAGTACACATTCGTTTGGATATATGTGCGTTTAACGCCCTTTACAACTGGAAGCATTGGGATTTTTGCTGCTGCATAATCATCCTTCTTACGGATGGCCAGTGCATAGAAATGCGGCATTTGCCAAATGATCATAATGATAAAGAGCGCCCAACATGCTGGGTGCCAGATCGTAGGTGCAACAGCCGCCCATCCAATTAACGGTGGAACCGCACCAGAAATACTCCCCACTTCAGTGTTCCAAATAGTTCTTCTCTTCGTCCACATCGTATATGGAACAACGTAGAAAAATACACCAAGGAATCCAAGAATTGCAGCTGTTAGTGTTGTTAAGGCTAAAAATCCAAGTCCGATAATCAGTAATAGTATTCCGACAATCAACAACGTGCGAAGATTAATTTCACCAGTAACAGATGGTCTCAATTTTGTACGGGACATCTTCGCATCAATATCATGATCATATATATTGTTGAATATTCCAGCTGCTCCGATGACTGCCGCCGAACCGATAAGAGCAAAAATCATATTCGGTATATTTTCAATAAAACTTAAATGATAAGTATAAAGGGCAAGCATTAAAGCGGCGAACATCGGAATTAAATTCGACTTGATGATTCCTGTTTTCACAGCTTTTTTCCACAATTCTATTTTTTTGTTTTGCATTTTATGTCATATTCCCCTTATCATTTCATAGACAAACTAATATATATCATACCATTTTTTCTTGTGAATCAACAATCGACAGTTTTTTACTATATTCGTCTGGTTTTTATGGCGACCCTACCATTAATAGTATCTATAAATGTTACTAGAAACAACCTTTCTGATTCTTTTAAGTATTAGTATTCCTTTCATCAATATATCGGCAAGATACTTTTAATAATGGTAAAACAACGATAAAAACAAATAAAATTCGAAACATTTGAAAGACCGTCACGATCGATACATCCGCTCCAATGGCACTGGCAAGTAGACTCATTTGATCCAGCCCTCCTGCCGCTGTACTTAATATACTTGTTGACAAGGAATATTTCATCATTTGTGTTAACATCCACCCTTGTACAAAAGTAAAGAGCAACAGGAATATGGCAGTTCCAATACCTAATAATAGAACCCGCTTCCCCAATTTTAGCATGTTAGGCTTTAGCAGCTGTCCTATATAAGCACCAATCATTAACTGTGCCATATTGAGAAAGAGGTTTGGGACTTCTGGCATTTCAATTGAAAACAATTGGAGACCAATCACGAATAATACGGGAGATAAAAAAGAAGAAACCGGAATTTTTATCTTCTTCCCTATCCTTGCAGCTACTATAGATCCGAGAATCAGTAGCAATAATGCCATCATTGAAGAGAAGGATAACATCGCTTCTTTCTTATCAGCTACTGCGTGGGCATGTAATATTAAGGGAATACCAATCACAATAGTGATTACACGAACAACATGAAAGTACGTGACAATGGCAATATCAATACCTTCTTCCTCTTCTGCAAAGGCCACAATTTGAGAAAGTCCTCCGGGAACCGTACATGTCAATGCGGTTTTTAATGAAAGCTCCCCCACTCTCACAAGTCCAAATGCTAATAGAACACTAAATATTATAATCATAATGTTCAATAACAACATGATTCCAATAAGCCAGCCCATGCCGGAAAAAACAGTTAATTGAAAGCTTTGGCCAATGGTAATTCCTACGATGATTAATCCGAAGTTGCGTAATGTTGATGGCCAATAGAGGTGTGTTTTGATAAAAAATTGACTGATTAACACTGTAAAAATCGGACCGAGTAACCAAGGAACGGGTAAATGCAAAATGTTAAAAAGGTATACGCCCAATAAACTGATAACTAATACAATGCCCATCGATTGAATTTTGTGCACATAGAAGTCCCCTTTTTCATTTTCTTTCTATAAATCTAACATAATTTAACAATGCTTAAAATCTGCTTGCCAATATGGAGGGCTGCAATAATCATAAATATTTGATTATTATTTCTATAGATGAAAAAAACGGGAGCCTGTAAATCTTGCTCCCGTAAACATATTACTCTTCATCCATTTCATCCATCATTTGATCAAAGGCTTCTGACACTTTATCGAATTCTTCATCGGATTCAATCACGTCGAAGTCTCCCTCATCATCCACTTTCAAGAAAAAGACTTCGATATCCTCTTCATTCTCTTCATGTAAATCATCTGTAAAGGCAACTGCGACATAATCTTGTCCATCTACTGTCAGCGTTGCAACAACTTCAACTTCCTCTTCTTGTTCGTCATCCCCGATGGTAAACACTTCGCCAACTTCGATTTTTTCCATTTGAGTTCCTCCATTCTTTGCGAGTTTTACGTACCGCAATAGGTAATATACGGTTCATCTGGATATTCAGGCAATGTACAGTATTCCTCTTGTTCCGCTGAATATGCATAAGGATTCGTGATAATCGATAGCAATTTTTTCATAACGGTGAAGTCTCCTCGCTCCACCGCTGCTTCGATTGCTTCTTCTACCCGGTGGTTTCGAGGAATCACAGAAGGGTTATGTTGCTTCATCATTTGCATAATATCTATAGAATTTTGGCGTTTTAAGCGAGCTTGATAACGTTGGTACCAATCTTGAAATTCTGGAGTTTGGAAAAATGGTTCTTCGAATTTTTGCAAAGTTAACGCTCTAAACGTATTTGTATAATCTTGTTTATATGTTTCCATTAATTGAAGTAAATCTTGTATGAGTGCTTCATCATCCGCTTCTTCATTAAGGAGCCCTAATTTTTTACGCATACCGTCGAGATAATAAAATACGTAAAGGTCTGGGTAAGTTTCTATGGCTTCTTTTGCCAGTCTGACCGCCTTCTCTTTATTTTCATCAAGCAGCGGAATAAGTGCCTCGGCAAACCTTGCTAAGTTCCATCCTCCAATTTTGGGTTGATTTCCATAAGCATAGCGGCCGTAAGTATCAATCGAACTAAAAACTGTTTCAGGATGATAAAGATCCATAAAAGCGCATGGCCCGTAATCAATGGTCTCCCCGCTAACGGTCATGTTATCAGTATTCATCACACCATGGACAAAGCCGACGAGTTGCCACTTAGCAATAAGTGCTGCTTGCTTTTCGATGACTTCTTTTAATAATTGCAGATATGGATTCTTTTCTTTTGCAAGATGAGGATAATGTCTTTCAATAGTATAGTCGCAAAGAGCTTGTAAGTCTTCTTTTGAACCAAATTTTCGTGCAAATTCAAAAGTTCCAACGCGGATATGGCTTGAAGCCACTCTTGTTAAAATAGCACCTGGAAGCAGTTGTTCTCGAATGACCGTTTCCCCTGTTGTGATAACGGCTAAACTTCTCGTTGTAGGAATCCCAAGGGCATGCATCGCTTCACTAATAATGTACTCTCGAAGCATTGGTCCAAGAGCTGCTCGTCCATCACCGCCGCGGGAATATGGCGTTCTCCCCGAACCTTTTAGCTGTATATCAAAGCGCTGATTCTGAGTATTCACATGCTCTCCCAAAAGAATGGCTCGTCCATCGCCCAACATAGTGAAATAACCGAATTGATGCCCTGCATAAGCTTGAGCGAGCGGTTCCGCTCCTTCCGGTATTTTGTTACCCGCAAATGTAGCAACCCCTTCTTCTGTCTGCAGTGCATCACTATTCAAATTCAATTCTTCAGCAAGAGATTCATTGAAAACAACCAGCTTGGGAAATGCTACTGGTGTAGGGTTTAGTTGTGTATAGAAAATGGGTGGTAATGTTGCATAACTGTTATGGAAATTCCATCCAGGTTTTAATTGCATTTGAATCGTTCCTTTTTTCTTTTTTATTTTTGCAAGTAAGTGGCGGTTTATACTTTCTTCGCATTTAGGATATGTGATGAACAAATTCATGCGGTATCGAGCGAAGGTAGTTTGGCAATTAATCAAATACTTGCGACATGCGCCCATTTACTTGCAGCTTTCAATAAAATATTCGCATCTCTCATATTAATGCAATTTTGAATCCTTGATTATCCAATCGACTGCAGTCAATAAATTCGGAAAGGTTGCATCGGCTAAAGGTTCCTCGTCTCCAATAAAAACCGTCTTTGTACCTGCATTTTTCCCTGCTAGGATATCTGTATCCGTATCCCCCACCATGTAAGATTTGGGCAGGTCCACGTTATATTTTTCAGCCAAATCTTCAATCATTTTAGAACCTGGTTTGCGACAGGCACATCCAGCTTTCGGTTTATGTGGACAATAGACAACATCATGTATAATTGCCCCTTGTTTTTTCAATTCATTCACCATATGCTCATGAACCTTTAGAAGCTGGATTTCTCTCATAAATCCAAGCCCAACGCCTCCTTGGTTCGTCACCACGAAAATATAATCAAAATGTTCATTTAGTTTTCGAATAGCTTCCGGTACGCCCGGTAAAAAGTAAAGATCTTTTGGTTTATTTACGAATTTTACTCTCTCTGTAAGCACTTCATTAATAACGCCATCTCGATCTAAAAAGACCGCTGATTTCATTTTGCCCTCCTCCTCTTGTTATTGTTTGCGGAGATACTTAAATTCATTAAATGAATCTGAGCGATAAAATGAACTGAACTTTATTCAAACACTTGATAATTACTTGCGGTTTACCGCTAAATACTTGCATCATCACAAATTCATACAATGAAGAGCAATTAAATAACGTCACCCTATAATAATAAAAGCATATATAAACATGCTTTAACCAGCAAGCGCTTCCTTCAATTTGACCTCATAATATCTCATGCCTCGGAGTTCGCCTTGATATTCTACTTTCCCTTCGGCAATTAATTGGCGCAAGCGGTACTCAAGCCATTCATAGCTCGTATGCTGCTGCATATGACCAAGCACTTCTCCAATTAATCTAGCAGCTTTAAGGAAATCCTTTTTCCCTTGCGTTTCATGAATCTCCTTCAATTTTTCAATGATGAACTCGTCATCCCGATTACTTTCAGCGCTCAAAATTTGCCCATTTTTATACGTTCGTAAAATCGACTCGGAAGTGAATAATTGTTCCCCTTCTTTTGCTAAAGAATGGCGCATTTCTACCGTCAATTCCTTCATTTTTACAAGTTCGTAACATGCACGCAACTGTTCAATATTTAATTCTCCCGTATGGCGAGGAAAATCTTCTTCTTTTCCTTTGTAAAGTTTGTGATAAGCTTCATACGTATTGATTTTATATACCGCATTTGTTTTTTCTTTCAATAAATAAAGCACTAGGCGTAATCCTGTTTGTTCACTTGCATTTGAAGAAGTCCAAATCACCACTCGCTGCTCAGGGTTAATCGATTGAATTTTTTCAAACGCTTCTTTCATTTTAAATTTGTACCACTCTGCATGCTCTGAATCCCACTGATAGTTTTCTTTAAACCATTGATAACGTTGTTCGAAACCTTCTGGGGTATGATAATGTTTCAATGGACCTTCTGCAAAATAATCCGGTAATTCGATGATTTCCTCTGTTTGTTGATCTTTAAAAGCGTGTTTCAAACCACCAGCTGCAGAAGCACCGAATACTATATGGATGGTTTCAGGATTTTTCATGTTCGGTGTTTTTTCTCTTTTAATAAGGGCGTTTTTCAAGGATTGCATAAATTCTGGGAAGTCTTCATCAATATGTTCAGAACGGATCATAATCAAATGTAATAAACTTTTGACTTCCTGCTCGCTGAGATTTGAAATTGCTTTTTTTAATTGATTGATATCCATTTTTTACTCCCCTTTCTGAATTTTTAGAAGGCAATTGAAGCAGCAATAATAATGAAAAGTAACGACCATGCGGAAATTTCATCGAATGCAATTGTTTGTGAAGTCGACGATGAGAAAAAATTTTAAAATAAAGCCCGATATTAGAGAGTGTTCATTTATTTATGACGGCAAATGGAAAAGATTTCAAGATTAAAATTATTCCTTACTAAAACTTAATCCCGCTTCATCTAACGCCTCTTTCATTTTCTGAAGCGCAGTTTTACCAATGCCATGAAGGGACATGATTTCTTTCTCCGTATATTTCGAAAGTTCTTCAACAGTTGTAATCCCCTGGCTTTCAAGTGCTCTTCTTGCCGGGGCGGAAAATCCAGCTAAGAAACCCTCTGTTGGTTTTCGTTCTGCTTCACAAGTTGGACAAGTGTTGCAATCACTGCTTTTATAATATCGATGACCCTTCTCACAAACTCTTAATGTTTTTTCCGAACGCTTCATCATCATTCCACCTTCCTACTCGACGTCCAAGTCGGTATCATCCGTTAATGAAGCTCGAATGAGGTAAAGTACAGGAATATGTGTATTCTCCTCAACCAATTCTTGAGGAGGTGATTGACTAGTACGGACACTTATCGAGCTCCCGTCATGTGCTTCAAAAAGTCCCATATACCCTAATACTACATCCTCTGTCAGAGGAACCTTATCACTGACAATCGAACTCCAAGATCCCGCTTCTAATGTTTCACCCGGTTTGGAAATATGGCTACTCGACATAGAATGACCTGTTTCATTGATAATTGCACTACGCAAATAATAGTGTTCCCACTCAAGATTTTCTAGAAAATAAACGAGAATTTCTCCCTCTTCATTTTCAATGATTCCCCCAATGTCTCCAACCTGCTCAACTAAATTTCCGTATTCATAACGTTCCACCCATACCCGCAATAATTTTTCCTTTTCCGCTTTGTATTCATAATGAAAAATCTTTCCCCCAACTGCTGCCATTAACCTGTTACGTTCTTCATCGGATTAATTTTTTTGCTTAATCGTATTACTCTTTGTCACTTGATTGTTACAAGCAGCTAATATTAGAGTTGCTAATACTATAATGAACAAACGAAATTTCACTTTATCACCTTCATGTAAACTTTTAGTAATTATAGATTTTTACTGCCTACTATTTCAATCGAAAAAGCAATAAACTACTCCTAGGATGAAATTGTATGGGTTCTGGATTTTTAGGGATTTATTGTAAAATTAATAATAAGGGGGATAAATCAATGTGGAATTGGATTTCTTATATTGGAGGAGTATTAATGGGTTTATCCGTTCTATTAATTGCTTTCGATATAGGAATGCTAATTCCAACTTTAGTATTTATTTTTGGGTGTTTAGTTGTAATTTTCAGGAATGATATACATAAAGAATTATCCCTCTTAAAGATATACGTATATAAATTGATAAGCAAAATATTTAACAAGTTGATTGTCATGTTTTATATTCGTTGTTATTATAATGTTAAGTTAGTTAGTTGAATAACTAAGATGGGGTGATGAAATGGCAAAACCTAATGGTATCAGTAAAAGTGAACTGATTAAATATGCGAAGGAATGTTTAGTGAATAAAGGGATTGAAAATTTCACCTTAAGAGCAGTGGCTGAGACGGCAGGTGTAACACAAGGCACAATTTACTACCATTTTAGAACGAAGGAACAATTGTTAATTGATATTGTTCAGGACATTTGTGACAACAGCTGGCGGGAAATAGCGGAGAATAAAGAAAATATGATGGAGCAAGCGATTGCATCAGCAAAAAGTCGTTGTTCATATGAATCGTTTTTCCATAAATTATTTATTTCATTGGTTGCTTCCAGTTTTAACAACGATGAGATAAGAAGTAAACTTGGCGAAATCATCCAGTTAGAAAATAAAACTCTGTCCGAGAAATTATCAAACTTGTGGATGGAATCACCAATAAAAGGCGTTTCTTTTGAAACATGGGGGATTTTATTAAATGCTGTAGTGGATGGATTGGCATTGCAAGCATTATTACAAAAAGACTTGCCTATTGATCAAATATACAAAGAACTCGAGCATTTCATTAATGGGCTTAGTCATTTGAAAGGTATGGAGGGGAAATAATGAAAAATTACTTCTTCACAGCTATGTGGGGGTTGGCAGTTTGGTTATTTGCCACATTATTTTTCAGATTTTTCGGTGAATATGTTCTCTTTAGCCCAAGTACGAATAAGTTTTTGATTAGCACTACCCTATTATTAGTTGGAACTGCAGCTTTATTGTGGGGTGTAACTTATGTTTATCATATCTTTGATAAGACCAATAATGCACCATTAAAGTTTGGATTAATCGGTACTATGATTGGTTTAGTATTAGATACATTTTCGTTATCCTTTCATCATATCGTTTTTCCGAAATTAGATGATTCACAAGTTATTGCATTTACTGCATGGATGTCTTTTGCGTATGCGTTATATTTATTGATTCCTCTCATGATAAATCATAAGGTAAGTGGAAAAGAAAGAATTCAAGTATAAGGCAAGTGCCGTTCTAGTATTCCATATGAATGGCCGTTTTCAAAATATCTAACTGGAAAAGGGGGTTTTTTCCCCCTTTGCATCCTAATAACCTTCTTCCATCAAATAAATATTTTCCCCTCTAAATAAACAACCGCTTCGCCGGATATTTGAATTTCATCTCCTACATCTTTACACAAAAGTTTTCCTCCACGGGAGGACAATTGCAACGCTGTGAACTCCCCTTTCTTTAAAACTCTTTTCCAATAAGGAACCAATGTGCAATGGGCGGAACCTGTCACCGAATCTTCATCTATTCCAGCCTTTGGTGCAAAAAATCGAGAAACGAAATCAACCTCTTTCCCCTTCGCAGTCACAATTACGCCGAAAGCATCTAATTTCTTTAATTCTTCCACATTGATATTTAGATTTCGAATCTCTTCTTCTGTATCAAACACCGCTAAATAGTCCCTAGCTACATACACCTCTTTCGGTCTTTTGCCTAAACCTTTCACAAGAGCTTCTGGAATTTCACAAGGCTGCCCTTCCCGAGATGGAAACGACATCGTTAACAAGGAACCATTCTTTGTCACGGTTAAGATACCGCTTTTTGTATGGAATTTTACTTGTGTCATGGACCGGTTAAGATATTGAAAAACGACAAATGCTGTTGCTAATGTAGCATGTCCACACAAATCGATTTCAGTTTTCGGTGTGAACCAACGTAACTCGTATTCTTCATTTTGTTGATGAACGACAAAAGCTGTTTCTGATAAATTATTTTCCGCCGCAATTTGTTGCATTATTTCATCTGAAAGCCAATTCTCAAGAGGAACGACCGCTGCTGGATTCCCTTTAAATGGTTCACTTGTAAATGCATCTATTTGATAAATAGGTATCGTTGGCATTTTAGACAATCCCCTTTCTTTTATAAAATTTGCCTTACTTGTTATAAGAGATAATAGTCAAAGCAGCGACAATAATAGCCATTCTTCATCCGATATTAGTCAAAGTCTGCAATATAATTGCCAACCGAAAAAAATCTACTCCCCCAAGGAACGATAATAGTCAAAGTCTAGAACTTTATAGTCAAATCTCAATGGATAATAGTCAAACTCCTCAATATATTTGCCGACCAAACAAAATC
>SMEK01000981.1_pt1 | contig 13850 bp, 11 predicted proteins | sample 2456371 | NCBI WGS metagenome assembly SMEK01 (sample SAMN10132590, study PRJNA489261) | soil metagenome | isolation source: day1 antibiotic-loamy sand soil ammended with composted manure from dairy... | place: USA | collected 2015-04-01
GGGAGGACGAGCTCCTCGACGAGGGCCCAACGGTTCAGTCCTCGGCGGCCACCGGCGCGCCGCCGGGACCTTCGACGAGCTCCACGTTGAGGCACAAGGACTGGAGCTCCTTGAGCAGCACGTTGAAGCTCTCGGGCAGACCTGCCTCGAGCGCGTACTCGCCCTTCACGATCGACTCGTACATGCGAGTCCGACCCTGGACGTCGTCGCTCTTGACGGTGAGGAACTCCTGCAGCGCGTAAGCGGCGCCGTAGGCTTCCATGGCCCAGACCTCCATCTCGCCGAGCCGCTGCCCGCCGAACTGGGCCTTGCCGCCGAGGGGCTGCTGCGTGACGAGCGAGTACGGTCCGATCGACCGCGCGTGGATCTTGTCGTCGACGAGGTGGTGGAGCTTGAGCATGTACATCACGCCCACGGTCACGTCCTTGTCGAAGGGCTCACCGGTCCGGCCATCGAACACGATCTGCTGCCCGGAGGGCTGTAGACCGGCCGTCACCAGCGCCGCCTTGATCTGCTCCTCCGTGGCGCCGTCGAACACCGGCGTCCCGAAGAACACGCCCCGCTTGACCTTCTCCGCCAGGGAGACGACCTCGCCGTCCGAGAGTCCCTTGATGAACTCCTGGAACTCCGGGTCGTCCCCGTAGGCTTCGAGCAGGCGCCCACGCACCTTCTCGATGCCCCATCCGGCTTCGAGGGCCTCACCGACGCGCTGCCCGAGCTCCCGCGCGGCCAGACCCAGGTGGGTCTCCAGGATCTGCCCGACGTTCATGCGGCTCGGCACGCCGAGCGGGTTGAGCACGATGTCCACTGGCGTGCCGTCCGCGAGGTACGGCATGTCTTCCTCGGGGAGGACGCGGCTCACCACACCCTTGTTCCCGTGGCGTCCGGCCATCTTGTCGCCGACCTGGAGCTTCCGCTTGATGGCCACGTAGACCTTGACCATCTTGATCACGCCCGGGGGCAGCTCGTCGCCGCGGCTCAGACGCTCGATCTTGTCGCGGAAGTGCTCCTCGCGGGTCCGCACCAGCTCCTCCAGATCGTGCAGGAGCTGCGCGACCTGATCGGAGCCGCTGTCGGTGGCGATCTCGCCGAGGTACTTCCGGGGCACGCCGTCGAGGGTCTCGGCCGTCAGCTTCACGCCCTTCTCGAGCAGGACCTGACCCTTGTCGTCCACCAGCTTCCCGGTGGTGGTCTTCCCGCTGAGCACGTCGCGGATCTTCCGGTAGAAGGAGTCACGGATGACCTTGACCTCCTCGTCCCGGGTCCGCTCGAGCTTGGCGCGCTCCTGATCCTCGATGGCGCGGGCGCGCTCGTCGCGCTCGGTGCCCTTCCGAGAGAAGATCCGAGCGTTGATGACGATGCCGCCGACGCCCGGGGGCACCTTCAGGGAGCTGTCGCGCACGTCGCCGGCCTTCTCGCCGAAGATCGCCCGCAGCAGCTTCTCCTCCGGGCTCAGCTGGCTCTCCCCCTTGGGCGTGATCTTGCCCACGAGGATGTCGCCCGGCTTCACCTCGGCGCCGATGCGCACCACGCCCGCGTCGTCGAGATCCTTGAGGGCCTCTTCACCGACGTTCGGGATGTCCTTGGTGATCTCTTCCTTGCCGAGCTTCGTGTCGCGAGCGACGCACTCGAACTCCTCGATGTGCACCGAGGTGTAGACGTCCTCCTTCACCATGCGCTCGCTGATGAGGATGGAGTCCTCGAAGTTGTACCCCTGCCAGGACATGAACGCGACGAGCACGTTCTGCCCCAGGGCCAACTCGCCCCGGTCCGTCGCCGGGCCATCCGCCAAGACGTCACCCGCCTTGACCACCTCGCCAGGCCGAACGATCGGCTTCTGGTTGTAGCAAGTGCTCTGGTTCGAGCGCATGTACTTGGTGAGGTGATAGATGTCGGGGACCTCTTCACCGCCGCCCGCCGTGGCTCGCACCACGACGCGCTCCGCGTCCACGCTCTCCACGACGCCGTCGCGGCGCGCCACGGCGCAGATGCCCGAGTCGATCGCGACCCGACGCTCCATGTCGGTCCCGACGAAGGGCGCCTCCGAGCGCAGGCAGGGCACCGCCTGGCGCTGCATGTTCGCGCCCATGAGCGCGCGGTTCGCGTCGTCGTGCTCGAGGAACGGCACGAGCGCCGCGGCGATGCTCACCATCTGGTTGGGCGCGATGTCCTGCAGCTCCACCTGGTCGGGCATCGCCATGCGGTAGTCACCGTTCAAGCGAGCCGACACGAGGCTGTCGGTGTACTGGCCGTTGGCGTCCCGCGGGCTCGAGGCCTGGGCGATGAACTTGCCCTCCTCCTCGAGCGCGCTGAACCAATCCACCTTGTCCGTGACCTTGCCGGCCTCGACGTGGCGGTACGGCGTCTCGACGAAGCCGTACTCGTTGACGCGGGCGTAGGTCGACAGCGACGCGATCAGGCCGATGTTCGGACCTTCCGGCGTCTCGATCGGGCAGATGCGGCCGTAGTGGGTCGCGTGCACGTCGCGCACCTCGAAGCCTGCGCGCTCGCGGGTCAGACCACCCGGTCCAAGGGCCGACAGACGGCGCTTGTGGGTAACCTCCGACAGCGGGTTCGTCTGGTCCATGAACTGCGACAGCTGCGAGCTGCCGAAGTACTCCTTCACCACCGCGCCGACGGGCTTGGCGTTGATCAGGTCGTGGGGCATCAGCGTGTCGATCTCCTGCGACACGCTCATGCGCTCCTTGATGGCGCGGGCCATGCGCACCAGACCGATGCGGTACTGGTTCTCCATGAGCTCGCCCACCGCGCGCACGCGGCGGTTGCCGAGGTGATCGATGTCGTCGACGCTACCGCGGCCGTTCTTGAGCTCGATCAGGTGACGGACGGTCTCGAAGATGTCCCGCTCCGTGAGCACCTTCTGGTCGAGCGCCGGGCGATCCTCTTCGGGCAGATCCCGGTAGAACTTGTAGTTCAACTTCAAGCGCCCCACGGCCGACAGGTCGTAGCGCTCGGGGTTGAAGAACAGGTTGTTGAACAGCTGCTTGGCCGTCTCGAGGGTGGGCGGATCACCGGGGCGCAGGCGCCGGTAGATCTCCATGATGGCGTCCTCGGTCGTGGTGACCTTGTCCGCGATCAGGGTGTCGCGCAGGTACGAGCCGACGTTCAGGCCGTCGATGAAGAGCACCTTGAAGGTCTCGATGCCCGCCTCGCGCAGGCGCTCGAGGGTGATCTCGGTGACCTCCTCGTTGCACTCGAGGAGGACCTCGCCGGTCTCCTTGTCGATCACGTCCTCGGCGCTGACCTTGCCGATCAGGTCGTCCGCCTCGATCGGCAGCGTCGTGACGCCCGCGTTCTGGAGCTTCCGGATGGACGCGCGCGTGAACTTGGTGTTCTTGCGCACGATCACGTCGTTGCCGATCTTGATGTCGCGGGTGGCGCGCTGGCCGAGCAACAGATCGAACTCGATGCTCTTCGAGAACTTGCCGCCCTTCTCCAGGGTGACCGTCTCGGTGTCGTAGAAGTAGTTGAGCAGCTCCTGGGTCCCATACCCCAGGGCGCGCAGCAGCACGGTCGCGTGCATCTTCCGGCGCCGGTCGATGCGCACGTAGATGACGTCCTTGTGGTCGAACTCGAAGTCGAGCCACGAGCCGCTGTAGGGGATGATTCGCGCTGAATACAGCAGCTTTCCGGAGGAGTGCGTCTTGCCCTTGTCGTGATCGAAGAAGACACCCGGGCTGCGGTGCAGCTGGGAGACGACCACGCGCTCGGTCCCGTTGATGATGAAGGTCCCGGTCTCGGTCATCAGCGGGATCTCGCCGAAGTAGACCTCCTGCTCCTTGATGTCCCGGACGATGCGCTCGCCACCCTCGCGCACGTCGTACACCATCAGCTGGGTGGTCACCTTGATCGGCGCCGCGAACGTCATGCCGCGCGCGCGGCACTCGTCGACGTCGTACTTGGGCTTCTCCAGCGCGTAGTTGACGTAGACGAGCTCGCTCGTCCCGTCGAAGTCCCGGATCGGGAAGACACTCCGGAACACGCCCTCGAGACCGATCTCCTGCCGTGCCTTGGGATCGACGTTCGACTGCAGGAACTTGTCGTAGCTCCGCTTCTGGATGTCGATGAGGTTGGGGACATCAACGATGGACCGCACCTGACCGAGGTTGGTGCGATGCCGAAAGTTCGACTGGACCTTGGACGCCATGGGTTCCTCCAAACACGCCTAGCGGGCACGGCAAAAAGCGCCGCCCCGCGAGGCAATCCCCTCACGAAAGCCTCCCACGCGCGGCACTCGCCCCGAAATTGGGGCGGGGGACCGGCCGCGCGTGGGCGCCGAAGCTGCCTGAGAAGCCAACTGCAAAGACAGGATTACTTGACCTCGACCTTTGCGCCGGCTTCGGTGAGCTTCTTCTTGAGCTCTTCTGCTTCTTCCTTGCTGACACCCTCCTTGAGGGCCTTCGGGGTGCTCTCCACCAGGTCCTTGGCCTCCTTGAGACCGAGACCGGTGATCTCGCGCACCACCTTGATGACGTTGATCTTCTGAGCGCCGGGATCGGCGAGGATCACGTCGAACTCCGTCTGCTCTTCCGCAGCTTCGGCAGCAGCGCCACCGCCAGCGGCGACACCAGCGACCGCGACGGGCGCAGCGCTCACACCCCACTTCTCCTCGAGCTCCTTCACGAGCTCCGCGATCTGGATCACGGGGAGGTTGGAGAGGTAGTCGACGACCTGTTCCTTGGTAATATCAGCCATTTTTGCTCCTTGAACTGCCGCAGAGGTCGTCGGCTAGCCCCGCGGGGTGACCCCGATGGGCAGACAACGATGTGCGGTCCATGCGTTCGATGTTTCGGTTTGCTTACTCAGGTTGACTTCGGCGTCACCCCTCCGACACTCGGGCCGGGTGGTGAAGACGCGCGAGGGAATCGGTTTAATCCAGGAATCTTCAGGCAGCTGATTTCAGCCACCGTCCTTGTTCTTCTTGGCTTGGAGGACCAACGCGAACTGCTGCGCGGGGGCGTTGAGCAACCGCACGAAGGTCTGCGCGGGGGCCATCATCGTCGCGAGCAACATGGCGCGCGCCTCGTCCTTGCTCGGCAGCTTGGCGAGCTGGTCCGAGACCGCCTTGGCCGTCAGGACCTCGCCCTCGAGGAGGCCGGCCTTGACCTTGAGCTTCTCGTTCTCCTTGACGAAGTCGTTCACCACGCGGGCCGCGGCGCTCGGCTCCTCGAAGCTCCAGGCCACGCCGGTCATGCCCTTGAGCACGCCGTCGAGCTTGGCCGCCCAGGACTCTTCGCTCAGCGCCTTCTTCACCAGGGTGTTCTTGAGCACCTTGTACTCGACGCCCTTGGCGCGGAACTGGTCACGGAGCTTGGAGATCTCCTCGACGTTCATCCCGGAGTAATCCAGGAAGACGGCCGAGGTCATGCGCGCGAAGCGATCGCGAATCTCGGAAACCGCTGTTTCCTTCTCAGAGCGGAGCATCAGTTATCCTCCTCGGCGGTGGTGGCGAGCGACGCCGTGTTCACCTTGACGCCAGGGCCCATCGTGCTCGAGAGCGTGATGCTCCTGAGGTAGACGCCCTTCGCCGTCGGCGGACGGCGAGCAATGAGCTCCTGAACCATCGCGCGAGCGTTCTCGCTCAGCTGAGAGGGCTCGAAGGAGCGGCGACCGATGCGGGCGTGCACCACACCCGCCTTGTCCACGCGGTACTCGACCTTGCCGGCCTTCGCCTCGGCCACGGCGCGAGCCACATCCATGGTCACGCTGCCGACCTTCGGGTTCGGCATCAGGCCACGCGGACCGAGGATACGACCGAGCTTACCGACGACGCCCATCATGTCGGGGGTCGCGATGACGCGGTCGAAGTCGAGCATGCCACCCTGGACCTTCTCGACCAGATCATCGGCGCCAGCGAAGTCCGCGCCGGCATCCCGAGCTTCCTGCTCCTTCTCGCCCCGGGCGAAGACGGCCACGCGGACGCTCTTACCAGTACCGTGGGGCAGAACCACCGCACCACGAACCATCTGGTCGGCGTGCTTCGGGTTCACCCCGAGGCGCACCGCGATGTCGACACTCTCGTCGAACTTGGCGTAGGCCAGCTTCTGCACCAGGCTCACCGCCTCGTCGACGGAGAACTGCTGCTGGCGATCGAAGCCGGCGAGGGCGTTCGCCCTCTTCTTTGCGATCTTCTTCGGCATTGGTTTCGTCTTTCGACTCCTGGTGACTTCACTCCAGGCCGGGAGCCCTCGGCATCCGACGGGTGAGCCCCAGTTGCTTGGTTCGGAATTTGGTGCAGCCGCTGACCGGGTCAGCACCGCACCCGCGAGGTCTCGCGCAGGGCCCTAGGGCGCTCCGCGCGATGCACCTCAGACGACGTCGACCCCCATGCTGCGGGCGGTCCCGGCGATGGAGCGGGCGGCTGCCTCCACGTCCACCGCGTTCATGTCTTCGAGCTTGGTCTGCGCGATCTCACGCACCTGATCCCAGGTGATCTTGCCGACCTTGTGCTTGTTCGGCTCCTTGGAGCCCGAACCCGGCTTGCCCATGGAGAGGCCAGCGGCCTTCTTGATGAGCACGGCCGCGGGCGCCGACTTCATCACGAAGGAGTAGGAGCGATCCGCGTAGACGGTGATGACCACCGGCACGATCGTGTCGCCGAGCTTCTGGCTTCGCGCGTTGAAGTCCTTGCAGAAGCCCATGATGTTCACCCCGTGCTGACCGAGGGCAGGACCCACGGGCGGCGCAGGGTTGGCCTTACCGGCCGGCAACTGCAGCTTGATGTAACCGGTAATCTTCTTCTTGGATGCAGCCATTTCAGCTCTCGCTTTAGCGTTTCTCGACGTCGGAGAAGTTCAGCTCGACGGGGGTGGGCCGGCCGAAGATGCTCACCATGACCTTCAGCTTCTGCTTGTCGGCCTTCACCTCCTGCACCGTGCCGGAGAAGTTGGCGAACGCCCCGACCACGACACGCACCTCGTCGCCTTCGCGGAACTCGTAACGCGGCTTCGGCTTGACCGCGCCCTCGACGATGCCCTTGCGCAGATCCTCGATGTGCGGCGGCTTGACCTCTTCCGGCTTCTGGTTGCCGATGAACCCGGTCACCCGCGGGGTGTTCTTGACGAGGTGCCAGGCGTCCTCGCCCATCACCATCTCCACGAAGATGTAGCCGGGGAAGGTGGTGCGCGCCTTGAGGCGCTGCTTGCCGGACTTCGTGGTCTCCGTCACCGTCTCCGTCGGGATGAGCACCTCCCCGAAGCGGTCCTCCATCTTGTACTGGCGGATACGCTCCTGCAGTGAGGCCTTCACCTTGTTCTCGTAGCCGGAATAGGTCGTGACGACGTACCACCGCATGGGGGGGGCGTCGCCGCTGGGCTGTTGCTGTTCCGTCTCCGAAGTCATGCGCCGTACACCAGGTTGGTCAGATATCCCCAGAAGCGGTCGAGAACGGCGATGTAGAGCGTCCCCACCGCACCTGCGATGAGCACGACGATGGTGCCGTTCGTGACCATGTCCCTACCGGGCCAGGTGACACGGCTCAGCTCGACCGCCACGTCGTTGGCCCAGGCCCGCGTCTCTGGCCTGCGGTAGTACCTGAGCACTAGCAGGCAGCCGAGGACGGCACCAACAATCATGGTCCAGCTGCTCCGTTCGTCCTCGGCGAACTGGATCAGCTGGGGCACCGCTCGCACGGCGGCGGGCCAATCCGCCAGGGTGTTCCAGATGCTGAGCAGGATCTGGCCCAGGAGGTAGGAGCTCAGAATGGCCGCCGCCAGGAACGCCGCGTGCACGTAGCGCAGGGCGCCCAACTCCGCCGGGACGAGCTCCTCCTCGCCTTCCGCCTCGGCCCCTCGCTCCAGCTCGGCAGGCTCCGTGGCCGCCAGGTTCGCCGGTTCGGAGTCACGCTCGGGCTGGTCCGAGGGCCTGTCGGACGACGGACTACCGCCCTGCGGCGGCTTACGGGAGCTTTGATCGTCGTCGTTGGCCATGGTGACTGCCTCGTTGGGGGCCCTTCTACGGGTCGGTGACCGCGGAAGGTGGGTGGATGCAGCGTCCGGACGCTTCTGGCAGGGGCAGAGAGACTCGAACTCCCGACCTGCGGATTTGGAATCCGCTGCTCTACCGACTGAGCTATACCCCTGTGATTTCGTGGAGTTCCGACCCGCGGGCCGGCGTCCTTCGTCCTTCGTCGTGACTCCCGGGGGAGTCGGTCGCGTCGGTTGCCCGGGTCACGAAGGCCCGCGCGAGGCGGGCCTTCGATGAATCGGGAAAACTAAGTGCTCTCGATGTGGGTCGTGTGGCGGTTACAGGTCTTGCAGAACTTCTTCAGGGAGAGGGCGGGAGCTCCCTCCCGTCGAGCCTTGGTCGTCTTGTAGTTTCTCGAGCCACACTCGGTGCAGCTCAGAGCGACCTGGATCCTCTGGGTTCGACGATTCCCGGTCGCTCGAGCCAACTTGAGCTACCTCACTCGATGATTTCGGAGACGACGCCGGCGCCGACGGTGCGGCCACCCTCACGGATGGCGAACCGCATCTGCGACTCGAGCGCCACGGGCGTGATCAGCTCCACCTCGACCGTCACGTTGTCGCCGGACGGCCGCCCTCCTCCTTCTTCAGGACGTACACCTCGCCCTTGAACTTCGTGTGCGGCGTGATGCTCCCGGGCGCCGCGAGAACCTGACCGCGCTCGATCCCGTCCTTGTCCACACCGCGCAGCAGGCAGCCCACGTTGTCGCCAGCCTGGCCCTCGTCCAGCTGCTTGCGGAACATCTCGACGCCCGTGACCGTCGTCTTCTCCTTCTTGCCGAAGCCGACGATCTCCACCTCGTCGTTCACCCGCACGATCCCGCGCTCGATGCGGCCCGTCGCCACCGTCCCGCGCCCCTTGATCGAGAACACGTCCTCGACGGACATCAGGAACGGCTTGTCCTTCTCGCGCACCGGCTCCGGAATCTCCGTGTCCAGCGCCTCGAGCAGGTTCTTGATCGACTGGACCCACTTCTCCTCCCCGTTCAGCGCGGGCAGAGCAGCGACCTGGACCACCTTCGCGTCGTCGCCGTTGAACTTGTACTTGTTCAGCAGCTCGCGGGCTTCCATCTCCACGAGCTCCAGCATCTCCGGGTCCTCAACCGCGTCGCACTTGTTCAGCGCAACGATGATGTGGTTCAGCCCCACCTGACGCGCCAGCAGCACGTGCTCACGCGTCTGCGGCATCACGCTGTCCAGCGCGCTCACCACCAGGATCGCGCCGTCCATCTGCGCCGCGCCCGTGATCATGTTCTTCACGTAGTCAGCGTGGCCAGGGCAGTCGACGTGCGCGTAGTGACGCGTCGCCGTCTCGTACTCCACGTGGCTCACCGCGATCGTCACCGTCTTCGTCTCGTCTCGAACGATGCCGCCCTTCGCGATGTCCGCGTACCTGATCTCCTTCGCCAGGCCGTCCTTGGCCTGCACCTTCACGAGCGCCGCCGTCAGCGTCGTCTTGCCGTGGTCGATGTGACCGATCGTCCCCACGTTCAAGTGGGGCTTGGTGCGTACGAACTTCTCCTTGGCCATGATTCCCTCTTCGCTTCTGCTTTTGGATTGACTCTATTTTCGAAAACTCGGTGCGCCCCTCAGCTGCCACGAACCTTGGCAACCACTTCTTCCTGAACCGAGGCAGGGACGGCCTCGTAGTGCGAGAACTGCATGCTGTACGTCGCACGGCCCTGCGTCCTGCTGCGCAGGTCCGTGGCGTAGCCGAACATGGTGGCGAGCGGGACCTCCGCGAGCACCACCTGGGTGCCCGGTCCGCGCTCGTTCATGCCCTGGATGCGCCCGCGACGGCTGTTCAGGTCGCCGATGACGTCGCCCATGTAGGCGTCGGGGGTCACGACCTCGACCTTCATCATGGGCTCGAGCAAGATCAGCCCGGCCTGCTTCGCGCCGTCCTGGAAAGCCATGGAGCCAGCGACCTCGAAGGCCGGGCCCGACGAGTCGACCGTGCTGGCCGATACGCCCGAGCGCGTGCACCGCACGCTCGATGCGCTGCTGCTCACCACGTGGCCGTACTGGCCGTGGCCACCGGACTGGCGGACGAAGCGCGCCTCGACCTTCTCGACGCGCTGCTTGATCGCCTCGCGGTAGGCGACCTCGGGGGCGCCCACGTTGCACTCGACCTTGAACTCCCGCTTGAGACGGTCGACGATGATCTCGAGGTGCAGCTCGCCCATGCCGGCGATGATCGTCTGCCCGGTGTCCTCGTTCGTGTAGGTGCGGAACGAAGGATCCTCGTAGGCCAGCTTCTGCAGGCTGATCCCGAGCTTGTCGAGGTCGGCCTGGGTGCGGGGCTCGATGGCGACCGAGATGACCGGATCCGGGAACGCCATGCGCTCGAGCACGATCGGCGCCTTCTCGTCACACAGGGTGTCGCCCGTGCGGGTGTCCCGCAGGCCCACCGCAGCGTAGATGTTCCCGGCGACGCACTCCTTGAGCTCCTCGCGCTTGTTGGCGTGCATGCGCAGGATGCGACCGATGCGCTCCCGCTTGCCGCGCGCGGCGTTCAGCACGCTGGTCCCGGACGTGAGAGTCCCGGAGTACACGCGGAAGAACGTGAGGTTCCCCACGAAGGGATCATTGGCGATCTTGAAGGCCAAGGCCGCGAACGGCGCGTCGTCGGACGGCGGCCGGGTCTCCTTCTTCTCCTCGTCATCGGGGCGCACGCCCTCGACCGGAGGGATGTCGACGGGCGACGGCAGGTAGTTCACCACGCCGTCGAGGAGCATCTGGATGCCCTTGTTCTTGAAGGCGGAGCCGCAGAACACCGGCACCCAAGCGAAGCTGATCGTCGCCTTGCGCACCGCCGCGTAGATCTCGTCTTCCGTGATGGTGCTCGCGTCCTCGAGGAACTTCTCCATCAGCGCGTCGTCGACGTCCGCGCACGCCTCGAGCAACACCTCGCGCTGCTCCGCGCATTTCTCCCGCAGGTCCTCGGGGATCGGCTGCCACTCGAACTTGGCACCGAGCGAGTCGTCGTCGAAGATCGCGGCCTGCATGCGGATCAGGTCGACCACGCCGCGGAACTGATCTTCGGCGCCGATCGGCCACTGCATGGGGACCGGGCGGCAGCCGAGCCGGTCACGCATCGAGTCCAGGTTCATCTGGAAATCGGCGCCGATCTTGTCGAGCTTGTTGATGAACGCGATGCGCGGCACGTGGTAACGGTCCGCTTGCCGCCAGACGGTCTCCGACTGCGGCTCCACGCCGTTGCCGCCATCGAACACGCAGATCGCGCCGTCGAGGACGCGGAGGCTGCGCTCCACCTCGATGGTGAAGTCGACGTGACCGGGGGTGTCGATGATGTTGATGCGGTGGCGATCGCCCGCGACCGGGCCGAAGCTCGCCTGCCAGAAGCAGTTCGTCGCGGCGGACGTGATGGTGATGCCGCGCTCCTGCTCCTGCTCCATCCAATCCATCGTGGCCGCACCTTCGTGCGTCTCACCGAGCTTGTGGGAGATCCCCGTGTAGAACAGGATGCGTTCGGTGCACGTAGTCTTCCCTGCATCGATGTGAGCCATGATGCCGATGTTGCGTGTGCGCTCGATGGGAAGCTCGCGTGCCATCTGTTCCTCTCGTCTCGTGTCCTCCAGGGGATGGGGAATCCGTAGAGGTTGGTCAGGTCGATCGATAGACGAAACCCCTCCCGGGCCTACTCCCTCTCACCGTTCGAGAGGGGCCGGCCAGTGCTCGAGAAAGCTAAGGCCGGTGGTTCCCGGAAGGGGTCGGGGTACGTCGATTGCCGCTCCTTTCCGAGCGGGACGGGGTGACGGCCCCGTCTTCGCGTAACCCGATCCTTATGTGTGGATCGTCATGTCTCTGAGAAGTCTCTCCTGAGGGTCGGTCGTCGATCGTCGTGACCAGCCGTGATCACCAACGATAGTGGGCGAACGCCCGGTTGGCGTCGGCCATCTTGTGCGTATCGTCGCGCTTCTTCACCGCCGAGCCGCGCAGCTGCGCCGCGTCGACGAGCTCGGCCGCCAGCCGCTCCCGCATGGTCTTCTCACCACGAGCGCGGGAGTACTGCACCAGCCAGCGCATACCCAGGGCCACGCGACGCTCGGGACGAACCTCGACGGGCACCTGGTAGTTGGCGCCGCCGACGCGCCGGCTCTTGACCTCGAGCTTGGGCTTCACGTTGTCGAGCGCCTTGCGGAAGACCTCGAGGGGATCTTCCTTGAAGCGGCTGCTGATGATGTCGAAGGCTCCGTAGAGGATGCCTTCGGCGGTGGACTTCTTGCCACCCAACATCAGGGAGTTGGTGAACTTGGCGACCAGCTTGTCCCGGTACTTGGGGTCCGGTGTGATCTTCCGCTTGGGGACTTCGCGCCGACGGGGCATCGCTCGATTCTTCCTTTTGACTCAGACGATCGAAATCGGTGTTCTGGGACTCTCCGCCGCCTCAGCTCTTCGGGCGCTTCACGCCGTACTTGCTGCGCTTGCGGTTGCGGTTCGCCTTGTTCGTGCTGCTCGGTCCCGCGGCGCCGGAGGCGTCGAGGGTGCCGCGCACGACGTGGTAACGCACACCCGGCAGATCCTTCACACGACCTCCGCGGATGAGCACCACGCTGTGCTCCTGGAGGTTGTGTCCCTCACCGGGGATGTAGCTGATGACTTCCATGCTGTTGGTGAGGCGGACGCGGCACACCTTGCGGAGGGCCGAGTTCGGCTTCTTCGGCGTCGTCGTGTAGACGCGCACGCACACGCCTCGCTTCTGGGGGCAGGCCCGCAGGGCCGGGGAGTCCGTCGTGGCCCTCTTCGTTTCACGGCCGTTGCGGATCAGCTGCTGGATAGTCGGCATGGTTTCAAACTAGGGTGAGGGGTCCGGTCCGAGCCCGGCTCGAGAAGTTCGATTCGGTCCGTGAATCGGACCTCGAAACGTCCCAGCGAGGACCGGAGGTCCCGGCGTGGGTGCCCGGAGGAAAACCGGAAGGCGCACAAAATGCCTTTCCCTGCCTTCGGGGGAACGGGAGGGTACTTGTCGCGCGACTCCTGTCAAGAAAGGTCGGTCGACAAAGGCACGACAGCCTGTCCGGGCGGGGTCTCGGGCCGGGTCTCCGCCGTCCCGGCCCCGAAAGCGAGCCGTCGGAAGGGGCGATGCGGGTGAGGAGACGGGTGACGCTCACGCGGAGTGACCCGTGGGGTGCTGGATATCCGCACAGTAGCAGGGCCGACGCCGCGGGCCAATGGCCGATGTGGGCCCCCCGATCCAAGGAAATTCCGCTCGCGCCCCTGGAAAAATCGACCGTCGGACGCGCCGACCGTCGACGAAGCGACGGCGGCCTCCGATTTTCTTGGCCGCGGAGAGGCCTTCGCCTAGGAGAGACCGCGCCGAGGTCGTCCAGGTCCTCCCCCCGGTGGAAGATTGCAGGGCCTCTGCTTGAGGCACCTGGACCTGTCTGCAAAACTCGAAGCAACCTGTGAACCCCGTACCCGATGCTGCCACCGTGGGCGATGGAGACGTCCAGCCAGGGTACGTCCTTGGTCGTTACGAGCTGCTCATCCCGATCGCCGCGGGCGGCATGGCGCAAGTCTGGGCGGCGCGGCTGCGAGGCGCGCGGCAGTTCCAGAAGATCGTCGCCGTCAAGACGATGCTCCCTCGCCTCAGCGAGGACGAGCAGTTCGAGCAGATGTTCCTCGACGAGGCGACGCTCGCGTCACGGGTCCGCCACCCCAACGTCGTGGAGATCCTCGACCTCGGCGAGCACAGCGGGGTGCTCTATCTGGTGATGGAGTGGATCGAGGGGGTCCCTCTCAATCAACTCATGAAAGGCGCCAAGGCGGTCGGCGGCGTGCCGGCTCCGGTCGCGACGCGGATCGCGATGCAGGCGTGCGCCGGCCTGCACGCTGCCCACG
>SMEK01000535.1_pt1 | contig 13809 bp, 16 predicted proteins | sample 2456371 | NCBI WGS metagenome assembly SMEK01 (sample SAMN10132590, study PRJNA489261) | soil metagenome | isolation source: day1 antibiotic-loamy sand soil ammended with composted manure from dairy... | place: USA | collected 2015-04-01
GAATGTGCGTTCTTTCTTTAACTATGGGATGCCGCTTAATTTTATTAGCTCGAACTTTAACCTAAGGGGCTCTCTAGGCTATGCCAGAACACCGGGTAAAATTAACAATCAATCTAATTTTGCCAATAATACCAATTTTGGAATGGGTATTAACCTCAGCAGTAATATCAGTGAAAATCTGGATTTCAATATTTCCACCAATTCCAACTATAATATTATTAAAAACACAAATGCGGCTTCTTCACGCAGTAACAATAATTATTTTTCCCAGAACTCTAGCTTGCGGTTAAGCTGGATTTTCTGGAAGGGGTTCGTATATAGGACAGAAGTGAGCAACCAATACAATACTGGTGTTACTGCAGGCCAGGACAATAATTTCACCGTTTGGAATATGAGCTTGGGAAAGAAATTTCTTAAAGACAACAAGGCAGAGATCAGCTTGAGTGTAAACGATGTATTGAATGAAAATACGAGTTTTCGACAAAACGTTGCAGAGTCGTATGTGGAAGATGTGAGGTCAACCGTACTCCAGCGTTTCTTTATGTTGACACTCACCTATAATCTACGAAACTACTCAGGAGAGGAAGCATCAGACAGAGGCTTTGGACCCCGCAATTTCAATCCAGGAGGTCCTCCTGGTCAAAGGCCGTAGCGATGATGTACAAAGATATGCTGCGGCCATAGAGAGGACATAGCCTTGGGAAGCCTTTTTGACAGCACTTTAAACACCAGCGATGACATCCTTTTTAAAGCAAAGAGCCAGCAATGAATATTGTAACTGCAAAGAACGGGAAAGAAGGATGTCATCGCTTTAATCTTCCTTGTTTCTGGCACCAGCTCCCTTTCACTACCGGATGATTAAAAAAAAAAAGAGGTAGGTGATTTCGTTGATTTTTTTAAAATCAAAAACAAATGTGAAAGAAAGCATGCTGTCATCTGGTTTATAACAGAAGATGATCAGCTACCCACTCGAATAAAATAATTAATAGAAGACACAACCAATATATGCTTTGTCAGTATAGCTTCGCCATGGGAGTTGGGCGTCAAAAATGGTCTTATTCAGGAATGTATAGCGTGTTGTTAATCCTCGTTACGGATCTCTTCAAATGAATTATTATCGTTGAAACAATGATGTTTTTCGGTCGGGTAATTGTGGTTGGTTTGTCCATAGAAATTTTTCATGCCTTGGGCAATTCCTTTCTCAGTTTCTTCACATACTCTGTAGGAGAGGTAGTCAGTGGATCCTTGCCAGTTACTTTCTTTCTATGCGTAAGGCCCCAGTCTAATATTTCAAAAATGACTTTCTCCAATGAGTTTCCATATTGGGTAAGCTGATATTCGACCATTATAGGTTTGGTATCGAGCGTAGTGCGCATTACTAATTCATTGTCTTCTAATGCTCGCAATACTTTAGCCAGCGACTTTGCAGAAAGGCCTTCTATCTCACGTATGATATCGTTAAAGCATAGCTTCCCTTTTAGTCGTAGGATGCAGATGACTGGGATTTTCCATTTTCCGGATATCACATCCAGTGCGTCCTGTATGGCCAATAGATTATAACTGCATTCAGTTATTACGGCTGTTCCAAACTTCTTTTCCATCGTTTTAGTGCTTTTATCCAAACAAAGATAAGGTTATCCAGGGCTAATTACCCAATGGCAACTAGTAACCAATCGGTAAGCGATAGCATTTTGTGATGGTGAGTAAAATAACTTTGCAACGATAAAAATAAGAACTCCATTCGAACGATAGCAATTAGTTTGTTTTCATATAAAATAATCAAGGATGAAAGTAGTAAAAGTCATGTCATTTGGAAGCCCAGAAGAATTGGTATTGGCGGAAGTCGGTCAAGGTGAAGTGGGCTTAGGCCAGGTAGTGATTGCAGTAGAGGCAGCGGGCGTAGGGCACGTGGATTTATTGATGAGAAAGGGCTTTTTCCCTGGATTCTCCAGCCCAGGATTTGTTCCGGGCATTGAAGTAGCCGGAACGGTGATTAAGATCGGTGATAAAGTGAACAAAGGCTGGATGGGTCAGCGGGTGTTTGCAATTACTCCCTCGGGAGGCTATGCTGAGGAGGTAGTGGTTGACCATTCAGCTTTAGCTCGAATTCCAGAGGGTGTAAGTGCCACAGCAGCAGTTGCACTAGGCGTGAATGCACTTGTAGCAGAATATTCATTAGAAAAGGCTGGCTGCACTTTTGGACAAAATTTATTGGTCAGGGGGGCAGGGGGAAGTATAGGGGTCTTGAGCACACAACTGGCCGTCCTTAAGGGGGCTTCTGTTACGGCAATAACATCTTCAAGATACAAACAACAGAAACTAGAAGCTCTATCCGTAAAGAAAATTATCATAGGTCAAGAGGAAGGCAATGATAGCCATGATCGATATGATATCATTATTGATCCCGTAGCAGGCTCTGGTGTGCAATACTTTATAAATAAACTTAACCCGAATGGGCGTTACATTCTCAATGGTGCAGCGGCCGGAATACCAAAAGACACATTTGCTTCTACTTTGGTTAGTCACTTTCAAAAATCGCTTACAGTTTCATGTATGAGCCTGACTTCAATTGAAACTCCCTCACTTACTAGCACCATGGAAGGGCTTTTTGATTTGGCGGAGAAAGGTAGATTGCTTCCAATAATAGCCGAAACCTATTCGCTATCTGAAGTTGCCGAGGCTCATAGACGATTAGAGACAGGACAAGCATTTGGTAAGATCGTTATTGTAATAGAGTGACAAATAGAATTGAAGTTAAGTGATTGTTAGGGGCGTAGTTTTGATCCATACGTCTCTTAAGTCAATTATCAATATAGTCCTATTTCTTTAGTTTCGTTAAACTTTTGTTTGGTGCTTCTGCCATACCTTCTTTCATTGGAATAAATTCTTTGACCTGTCGCAGCATTTCGGTGATGCTCAACCGGTCTGACCGCAACGAAAGATGCTGTATTTCTAATGGGTCAAACTGCTCTTTGATTTTTTTATAAATTTTTAGGTCCTCGTCACTGTATCTTCTTTGTTTCATGATTCTTTCATGAGTGGCTCGTGTGGAGGCAACTACTTCTATAAAATACACGGGAGCCCCTTCTTGGTCTGCTAGTTTCAGAATTTTGTTTCTTAATGATTTCTTATAAAACGTAGCATCTAAAACCACATGCTTCTCGTCAGCAAGAGCTTCTTTTAGGAAGGTGAACATTTCTTCATAGCCCTGGTTTTTAGCCAAGTCTGAATAGTCTATGGTAGGCGGATTTCCTTTTTTTACTTTGTCGCTGTTCAAATATAAGGCACTGTACTCTTTTGCTACTTTTTCTGCCAAGTATGATTTTCCAGCCCCAGGAAGCCCTAATATTACCACTATCATAAAAATATCATTTGATCACTGAGTATAACAATTCTCATGGTTGAAAGTTGATTTGATAACGAATTTACAAACAGTAAAGATGCTTTTTGAAAAGGAAATTATTTAATCAAAACAGATAAATATCATATGGTGCGTCCCCTATTTTATTGTCTCATATTTTGCGCATATTGCTTGTCATCATGTTCTACTGCTTCCAATTTGAGCAAGAGTGGATATGAAGGCATTTACCAGAACCCGCAAAACCCTTTAGAACGGTTCGTAATCACTTATCGCAATGATTTATATTATCTAAAATACTATGCAGCAGACCAACAAGAGTGGGAAGGAGTAGGGTTTGAAAATGATGGCCATATCATAGCTGTTATACAGGCTTCTGACGAAGAAAGGGAAGGGCGATTTTTGAAAATATCTTTTCCAGGTGAGAATAGATTATTTGTGGTTACCCGAAATGTGGAAGGAGGATATCTCAACGATCAATATTACCAACAAGAATCAAACAGTAATTGACTCGCCTTCTTTCGTTAGAGCCAGTTTTACTTCATCTTTTTTCGAAAGCATTTCTTCGCTTAGGTGGTTTAGCACTATCTTTTTGCAGTGGAGACCATCGATCTTTTCCATGAGTTCCAGATAGTGTATGTGATTGTCGTTTCTCGTGGCAAAGAAGTTGCATTCGCACACAAATATGTCAGCTTGGTCGGCAATCTTGTACAGAATGTCATTCCACGAGGTGTCACCCGAGAAAGCCAAAACCTTTCCTTCAAAGCCAATCCGAAAGCCATGAGGATGAGAGCCTTCCGCATGGCTCACAGGAAAAGTCTCTATCTCTAAAGGACCTACTGAGAAGGTTTCTTGGCCATCATATTCAACAAACTGGACAGGGTATGAAAACTTGTCGATATCTACTCCCGGATAAAATAACGCCATAGCTTCATACACTTTATTTTGTGTCCCTCTAGGGCCTATAATAGAGAGTGGATGAGCCCTTTGTGCTATGAAATGGCCATCCAATAGGAAAAAGGGTATTCCACCAAAATGATCACCGTGAAGATGTGTGAGGAGGATCGAATCGATTGAAGCTGTGGGTATCTGAAAACGCTTCATGGCTACCAAGGAAGTAGCGCCACAATCTACGAGGAAATGATAGCGGTTGCTATGAACATAAAAACACGTTTGATAGTGTCCTCCACTTCCAAAAGCATCACCATTTCCTATTGTCTGCAAAGTTACATGGTTGTTTTCTTCACCCATCATCGATCTTTTTAATGCTAAAATAGAATAAATACTAGTAGGATTGTAGAAATAAATACGAAAATCAAGCAATGAATTGAAATACAATTGCACAAACCCAACACAATATCGTATATTAATTCGTTAAGTTTTTTAACTTTATATATTATAGTTCATTAAACTCACTATACCAACGTGAAGAAGTTTTTAGGTTTATCGATTCTTATTTGCATCACACCGTTGCTCGTTTTTGCTCAGACACCTTCACAACAGCAACCTGTTGTTATTCGTGGTGAGATTGTCAATAAGGAAACAGGAGAGATTGTTCCTTACGTTCACATTCTTGACGAAACCAAAAGTATGGGCACGACCAGTGATCTCAATGGGAGATTTGAGGTAATGATTGATCCTACAGACACCTTGATATTTTCTGCAGTAGGTTTTGAAAAACTAATGATAGTGTTTGCCAATGAGGCTATTGACCTAGATGAGGAGGTTCAAATTTCACTCAGCCCATCTACTTATGAACTTGATCCGGTTCAGATTCATGCTTTACAAGATGAGGCAACATTCAAACGAGAGATTCTAAACCTAAGACTGCCTGAGGAGAAAAAGATCATCATTCCAGACAGTTACGAAGGTCCTCGAGACCCCAATGCACGATTTACTTTAGCACGTGGCCCCCTATCCATAGTGCAAAATATGTTCAGCAAAGAAGCCAAAGAGTTAAAGAAATATCAAGAAGTGATCAGGGATTATCCTAGAGAAAAGGCGATTGCTGCTAAGTATAACAGCGATATAGTTAGAGAAATAACAGGGTTAAAAGACGAAGAGCTCAATGACTTCATGCTTTTTTGTAAAGTTCCAGATGACTTTATCCTTTCGGCCAATGAGTACGAAATCGTACTTGCTGTAAACAATTGCTACAAAGACTTTATTCAGGCGCAGCATTGATTTGCTCCCCGCCATTCAACTGCTTCCTATCTAATCTTATTTGCTAAACGCCTCTTTTCTATAATCCATGCTTGTGCTAAACACCGGGAAGCTCACTTTCAGTAACGCATAAAACCCTTTGGTCTTTACCCCAGGCCGGAAGCCCATTTCTGCACCATATGACCACCCCCACTCACGATTAAACTTACCCTGCATGCCTCCTCTAACTCCTAGCATGTTAGTAGCGATATCTTCAGTAGAATATTCAATGTTTTGGTGAAAAATATTAGGAACTGTAACCCATGGAGCGATAATAATATCCAGGTATGTGGTAAAAATAAGGTCATTGCCCAATGTCGCATAGTTGCGGTCAGGCTTGATAGCAAAGTTTTTGATCCAAGACATTGAACCCCCAACGTATACTCCCGCTACATCCACATTGCCATACACCTTGGTATCTGCTGGAATCGTCACATCAGGGTTCTCTACTTGCGGCAATGTAACTTCTTGTTTCTCCATCACCCTGTTGATGTCGGTTGAAGTATCATAAATCAACCCACCCAACCTAGCACCGTATATTTTCCGCACCTTAGTAGGAATAATGATGTGCTCAGGCACATTGGCCGCCCATCTTGTTCCTTTGTATCGGTTTGAGTACAAAATCACCTTGCTTTGTGTGTCTTCTTCCCAATCTTTTATATGGTATGTAGCGCCAAATTCGTAGTAGTTGTATACAGCCGGTACATTTTGCACATCGCTGTTTTTCAAGGCATTTTGTCTGGCAAAGTCTGTTTCTTTGGCATAAGTTTTTCTGGCATGGGCCATAAAAGTAAGCTTATCTTTGTGGCTATATTCAACTTGCAGCCCAAATCCTGCGTTTACATTGGCCACAAATAGCTCCATATACAAGGGTTGGAAATGTACGAAAAGGGTATTTAAATCGTAAGGATCATCAAATAGCTCCTCATAAGTTACAGCAGACTGTTCAGTTCTTCTAATCTGCCCTGATGCAGTGTGCACTAAACCTATGCAAAAAACGATGGCAACAATTCTAAAAACCAGACTATACATATTTTTCTTACAATTTAACCCTGTTTTGTGGACCACCTTTTCCAAACAAAGGGTCGCCTCCTTATCTGAAATAGAATAATTAGATAAATGACACCCACATCCAAAAATAAAGATGAAAGTAGTAGGAATCTCCATAGCCAAAAACAAAAGATTATAAATTTTATTACATCTATAGGGTAATGCCCAAAGAAGCAGAAATAATGGCAGGTTGGAAGATATTAGATTTCAGACATGCAGACCAAAGATGTCAGATATAAGAGAGAGCATTAAACAATGGGCAATAAGCAATTGGATCAATGTTAAAAGCCAACACCCTACCCCCTCAATCTTAAGCATTTTAGCGCTGACTAATTTCCTCCAATCCTCTCCAGAATGCCTTTAAGTAAAGCTTTACCGTCACGGTTAGTGCGTGGCACCTCTACTGCATAGGTCAGGCCTTTATCAGCTACGAAAGCATAGCTAAAAGCAAACTGCGGGTATACAGAATTATCGTTGAGCAGGCCAAAGCGAAGGTCATTGAAATAAATGGTGCCGTCCTTTTCAGTCAACAAATACCAGCCTTCTGATATTTTCTTAAGCTTTTGAAAGTCTTCAACTTCAGCCACCTCTTGTTCTAAGGACTGATTTTTTGGATATTTTCTAAAGCTAATGGGTTGCGTATCGAACAATGAAAAGTCCCCTAATAGATAGGCATCTTGCGTATTGACGTTGGCATTCCACAAGATTGTATTGAATGCTGAGGGTTTCACGATAATTTCTTGAAACGTTATGTTTTGTTCTGCCAACGCCCTTTGAAATTGGGTTAGAGCATAAAGCTTAATACCTGCTGAAACCAACAAATAACCACTGCTAATGATCAAACCTCTAAGCACATACTTTCTTCTAAGGTCATGATGATTGGTTTTCCAGACCCATATAAGAGCAATCAGCAGAGGAATTGTATATATAGGATCAATTACGAAAATGGTTTTTAAGGCAAATCTGTACGGCAGAGGCCAAAGAACTTGGGTACCCCAAGTGGTAAAGGCATCAAGGATAACATGAGTAAACAAGCACCAAAAAACCATAATGGCAGCTTGCCTGAAGCCAATCTTATTTTTCTCTATAATAGTAATCAACTTCCCGAGAATGGGTGATAGCACCAAAAAAAACAAAACAGAATGGCTCAGTCCCCGGTGAATCAACACACTGTCTACCGGACTCATAAACTTTCCAACAATTACATCTAGATCGGGAATTGTACCCAAAACCGCACCATATAAAAAGGTTCTGTTCTGAAGCTTTTTCCCTGCACAGACTTCCGCTACTGCAACCCCCAAAGCAATTTGTGTTAATGAATCCATGGTGTAAAAATAGGCAGATTAATCATTAATGGGCTAATGATTTAATGCGATATTGTTTACGCAGCGGTCGCAAAGATGTATGGAAAGGAATAGAGAGCAAGGCTATTATGAACTGATGCTCGAAAAGCCTGAAGATCGATTTTTACCGAAGCCGTTTGGAGGGTAATTTTAAGACAATTACCATGTAAAATAAAAAAATAGCAGATATAGCTTGCTTTACAACATAGAAGATGGGCTTGCTGAAAAAGTACAACAGTGAAATAGGCAAACCAAGGCAATTTAAGGTCAACAAGCCTTTTTGATGCGAGTTCAGGAGGCCTAAATAATGGGCTTTAAATGGAAGAAAGTGAGTCAGCAGCTATTGATGCATATTACTTCTGTTTTATTTGAGGGAATTTATCAGCTATCAGGTTTAATGCAAGACCATGTTCCAGAAAAGCCTTTGCACCATCCAGTACTGTCGTAAATCCACCTGTGCTGTCGATAACCTCTCGCAATAAATCTTCTCCTTCTTGCCCAAAACCATAGTTCTTGATAACCACGTACGTATATCCCTCCTCCATTTCTGTAAAGACAAACTCAACAGTTGTGGCAGGGTCTCCCCATTGAATTCGTATTTGCTGATTGGGAACAACTTCCAATACCTCTACCTCTGTTGCTACACCATACATCTCCCATTCCCAGATGACTTTCTTGCCTAACGCTAGTCTACCACTGGATTTCGTAAACCAGAAAGAAGTGGTAATATCAGGATTTACAAATGCCTCAAATACCACCGCCACGGGCCTACGGATCATCATTTGCGCTTCTACAACTACTTCGTTCATATCATTGAATCTTTATCTTATTGCATTCACTAGTTTTTTAGGTGCCACTTCACAATAAGCACATTTCAAGGCATCGTACAACACGCTATCTTCGACCTTATCCAAGTAAAAGCGCGTCCACCCACTTTTTCCCCATTTATTAGGTACTGGGTGGATGGCCTCCTTATTGATTAGGCCAAATGCGTCTTGGTCAGATTCCGAAAGTTTTAAGGTGGCGATCATCTCTCTTTCATCACAAGTAGCCAATATTTTTCCCCGCACCCTGAAAGAGGTTTTCTCAAAATGTGGAGCTTCTGTCACCTCTGGAAAGGTAAATACGAAACTCCTTAAGGTCAACATCTTGTTATTATTTATCATTAAAAATTCATTTAATGCCATGACCACCCACAAAGGAGCGTGGCCATCTTCGTGAAAAACCTTGAGCCATTTTCCAACAAGTTACTTGTAAGATGACCCGAAGGTGCAATCTGATGTTTAGTCGCTGCTACCAGCAGCTTGTTTCAATATATTGAGATCCAACTTTCGCATTTTAAACATGTTATTGGCTACTTTTTTGGCCTTGTCGGCATCTGCACTGTTTAATAAGTGGTGCAGTTCGACAGGTACAATTTGCCAAGAAATACCATAGCGATCTTTCAACCATCCGCACATACTCTCTTCGCCACCATTGGCTGTAAGCTTATCCCAATAATAATCAATCTCTGCCTGGTCCTTGCACATTACCTGGAAAGAAAGGGCTTCGCTGAAAGTGAAATCATGCTCTAAAGAACTGTCCATAGCAGAAAACCATTGACCTTCCAGCATAAAGTCTGCATACATGACCATGTCCTCTTTATTGGGTGGATGATTCTTCCCATAATGTTCGATATCACCCATCTTTGCATTATGAAAAACCTCTACATAATGTTGTAATGCCGACTCTGCACTTCCGGCACTCTCGCCTACAAATAAGAGGGATGGCACAAATCGAGGACGGAAGCCGCTCTTCTGATCCCTGACAATCAACTGCCAAGAAACACCGTATTTATCCTGTAGCCATCCGTATCGTGCACTGAATGGGTAGGTATCCAAAGGCATAAGTGCTGTACCTCCCTCATAAAGCTTTTCCCATAGTGAATTCACTTCCTCAACTGAAGAACAACTGACCATAAAGGAAATGGAGGGTGTAAACTTGAACTGCGGTCCTCCATTGATCGCAACAAACCTGTATCCTTCCAGCTCAAAGTCTACGGTCATAACGGATCCTGGCTCTTTTCCATGGAATTCTTTCCCAGTTTCTTGATACTGAGTAGTGCCCCTCACTTTTGACTGTGGAAATACAGCAGTATAGAAATAAGCTGCTTCTTCGGCCTCATAATCGAACCATAGAAAAGGGATGATTTTCTGTTCTTGATTTGCCATAATATAATATTGATCGTTTAATTCAAAAGTCTGATGGCTACATAATTTTGTTTCCTGTGAACATCACCATCCATTGCACGCCATACATGTCCTCACATTGTCCAAACCTTTCCGCCCATTCGGTTTCTTGGAAATCCATCGTGATCTTGCCACCATCAGATAAGGCATTGAACAATTGTTCACCTTCTTCGGCGCTGTCTGCTTCTATGTTGATTTGAATCTTGTCGTGCATATTATCACTTTTCGGAACATCCTGCCTAAACTTCGTGGGAATATCGCTACCATATAAAACAGTATCTCCGACGAGGGGTAACATGGCATTGGCTACCATGTTGAGGTCATCGCCTGTAAGACCCATATTATCTTTAAGATCCACATAACGCATCATTTGAACTTCGCCACCAAATATGCGCTGATAAAACTTGAAGGCATCTTCTGCATTGCCGTTTAAATTGATATAGGGATTGATCGATTTCATGCTATTGTTATTGAGTGTTATTAAATAGTTTAACTTTATAATGTTTCAGCGGCAACCCTTAGCCATTCTGATATTTCTGGATAATCTACTTGCTGTCCATCTCGGATATCAAGTGTTTTTCTTTCACTATTCCCCATAGGCCTCAACACATTATTTACGGGGGCGATCTTACTAGCATTGAATACCATAAAAGAAACCTTATCCTTACTAGCACTAATGACTGCAGCATAGTGCCCATTTTTCAAATAATGTGGTTTACCGTATTGAAGTCGTTCTTCTACATTAGGAATAGTCTCAAAAACTACCCGTCGCAGAGACAAGACAACCTCTACCTGCCAGTTTTGGTTAGGCTTATCACCTAGTTGCCGGATATATTCTTTTACTTCTTCGATTTCTTTAATGATGGACATCGGTTGTATTATTTGCTTGATCCTCATAAACAAAGGTAGATAAGCATAAAAGAAGTTTACGGGTGTGAATACGGCAAAGAAGGGGGTGAATACGACACAGATAATTGTGAGTGATGAATTTTTAATTCCGAATTCGGAAAAGTGGAATTCCCAGTAAGCACATGGAGAACAATGAAGGCCTAGCCTCTATTGTCATCGTGGAATGAGCTTCTGGAGTAATGGCAGAATTCAGGATCATGAAACCCATTCTATCATCAATCATTCTGTCAAGGTGACAAGTATCGTTAGAACTGGTCAAGAAGATCAATGATAGCGCAGTAAACCTTGCTCAGTTGTTCGTCTGTGATAACGTATGGAGGCAAAATGTAGATAACATTGCCTAATGGTCGGAGCAAGATATCTCTTTCCAGGAAAAATGGATAGAGTTTGTGGCGGGCTTCATTGAAGTAAGAAGTATCCTCAAAGGCGGCTATCTCCAAGGCGGCTATGGTGCCCAGATTTCGGGCGGCCCTTACGGCAGGATGGCTTTGGATACGGTTCACGAAAGCTTCTTGCTGTTGGGAAATTCGCTGAATATTTTTAGCTGTTTCTGGTCTTTCCAATAACTCCAAACTGGCAATGGCAGCAGCGCAGGCAATCGGGTTGGCTGTGAATGAATGTCCGTGAAAGAAGGTCTTGAGGATGTCTTGAGAACGGTAGGCATCCATAATTTTGTCTGTACAGGACGTAACACCAAGCGCCATGGTACCTCCAGTGAGTCCTTTGGAAAGGCAACAAATGTCGGGTTGAGCCATAGCGTACTCGCTCGCAAAAGTTTTGCCGGTACGACCAAAGCCTGTCATGACCTCATCGGCAATGCAGATAGCACCGTATTTTTTTGCCATTTCGATCATCGCATTCAGCACTGTGGAGGAATACATTCGCATGCCAGCCGAACCTTGCACCAATGGCTCGTAGATGAAAGAGGCTACTTGACCCGTTTTTAGCTTGTGTTCGAGAAGCGCGAGCACTTTTTCTTCCTGTTGAGCGTCTGGAAAAGGAAGGAAATCCACCTCGAACAGATAGGGATTGAAAGGTGCTGAAAATGCCCCCCGCTCCCCTACCGACATGGCACCGAAGGTATCACCATGATACGCACCATCCAGTGCAATTACCTTGGTTTTTTGCACACCCTTATTGTGCCAATACTGGAATGCCATTTTGAGGGCTACTTCCACGGCCGTGCTACCATTGTCGGAGTAGAATATCTTTTTCTGATTGGACGGGAGGATGCGCACCAGTGCTTCTGCGAGTTGAACGGCGGGCTCGTGCGTGAAACCCGCAAAGATCACATGTTCTAAAGAAGCCGCCTGCTCGGCCACCGCCTTGGCGATGTGCGGATGTGAATGTCCGTGCAGATTGACCCACCACGAAGAAACCGCGTCGATAATCTTGCGACCATCGGGAGTGTGCAAGTATACACCCTTAGCGCTAGAGACGGCAATAGTATCCTGTCCAGCCATAAGTGGCGTAAAGGGATGCCATATCACAGCTTTATCCCTATTCAGAAGGTCTTTAGTATTACTCATCGATTCCATTCTTTCAAAAGCTCCGTCGCATAGCGGTTGATCACCGTGTCGTTTATCTCCTTTTCTGGCCGGATATGCAATAATAAGGGATATTGAGCATAATTGAGGATAAACTCTTGGGAATCCTTATTTTCTGGGCCATTAAAGATGATTCCTCTTACCTTGCAGCCCCTATTTTTGAGCAATTGAACCGAAAGCAAAGTGTGGTTGATGCTGCCTAAGTACAAATCGGCCACAAGGATGATTTCCGCATCAAGGTGCGAAGCTAGGTCGATCATGAATTCCTTTTCGTTGAGCGGCACCATGAGGCCCCCTGCACCTTCAATCACCAACGGTCTTGCGGCTGTATCGGGTAGTGTAATGTCTTTTAAAGTGATTTTTATATTTTCAGCCCCCGCTGCTGCATGTGGAGAAGCTGCCATCTTGAGTGCATAGGCCTCTTTGTGGAAGTTTATCTCTTGATTGGGCAGCCAAGTTCTAATAGTATGGGTATCGGTAGGGAAACCTGCCTGAATGGGCTTCCAGTAGTGGGCTTTTAATGCAGTGAGTAGAATGGCACTGACAAGTGTTTTGCCACTGTCGGTACCAATGGCCGTAACAAAATATCTCATGCCCTAAATTTAGGGAATCTGCACTATTCAGGTGCATTCTTTAAGTCCTTTTGTAAGATTTCTATGGCGGTGGCGAGGTATACCAAAGGCGCATTCCAGTTGATGGCTACTTCATTGGAAGCATAAGAGCAATCGGAATCCACATAAGATTTGTCAGCGGCCTTGGAAGGGTATCCCGAGCAGTTGTCCTGCTGCCCTGGATTGGGACCACCAGCCAGAAGTCCGGGCACTGGCTCCTCGACATCATCCGCTACCGAAGGGCGGTGATGTGGGTGCATAGGCGTTTTGCTGCCATATCCTGTCACAAACGAATAGCCTGTGGCGTTTCTGCCCAAGATATAGTCTAAATTGGAAAGAGCAGCAGCGAGATACTCCTGTTGTTCGGTAAGCAGATAGGCTTGAATCAATGCGATGCCTTGGTTGGCGGCTACCGCATTGCTCCCCCAAACAAAATCCTGCTCTGATCCTCCCATCACAGTTACAAATGCGTTGTCTTGAAGGTTTTTGAGAAGTGATCCTGCAAATAAGATCAGGTTAGATTTAAGCGTATCCGAAAGTTCAGCATGATCAGGCTCAAGC